>Ga0268261_10000105_pt1 | contig 52139 bp, 34 predicted proteins | sample TergutNc150P1_FD_190353 | JGI IMG/M metagenome (GOLD analysis project Ga0268261, IMG submission 190353) | Nasutitermes corniger P1 segment gut microbial community from laboratory colony in Florida, USA - Nc150 P1 (SPAdes) (version 2) | ecosystem: Host-associated > Arthropoda: Insects >... | reverse complement strand
ACGCTGCATGTCGTTCGCATATAAACGAATTTCATCACTTGGCACGAGTCATGATCCAAGCGCATACATGGCAGAGATAGTCTGTAGGTCGAGCACACAGACACGAAATACTTAGTTCGAACCAATACAGGTTCGGAGATCCAGAAACAGTTACTTAAATGGCGTGAAAGTGGTCATTTATGGAAGATTACAGGACAGCCTTCTCGACAAATAGTACCATCTTTCGCCGCTAGGATCTCTGCCTGCTTTGCATATATGGATGCACCTGGTGACGAAAGTGGGACCTACTTAGAACTTGCCCAAGCTGCAGCGTGTCATATCCGTATCTTTTCCGGACTGGCGTTTTCTTCATGCCGAACTGGCCTAATGAGTGTACCCAATCGTTCATACGCTATGCTCGTATTTCATCATTTAGCGCGAGTCATGTTTTGAGTTGAGATAGGGTACAGATAGGATGTAGGTCGAGGGCAAATTCACAAAATTCAGAATTTTATGCAAATTATGTTTAGACCTATAATCAGAACAGATAAGACGTATGTCGTATGTAAATACACAAATTTCATTACTTCAAGTGAAATTTTCCAGGCATTTTTCGTCTCTGATCGGCTGTATGTCAAGTGTCAAAACACGTCTTGCTTTAGTTGGAGTAAGTCAAATTTGTAGCCCTTATTCATCACAGTGAAGTTGCCATTCGTTCGTAATTACACGAATTTCAAGACTTTTCCTGAACAAATAAACGAATTTGGTAATTTCGTGCGAATGGTGGCTTCAGTCTTTATGGAGCACAGACATGCTGGAGGTTGAACACGAAAGTAAACATGATTTGATGTGGCACATGCATCATCACTATTAAGCTGCATGTCGAACGTAATAAAAAAGTTTTATTCATTTAGCTCAGGTAATAATTGGTTTTCATTTTTTGCAAAGATATATTTAGTTCCAGCTCTTATACAGGAATTTCTCAGTTGGCGCATTTCATATTACGATATAAAATGCAGCACAGATAACGTGATGGGCGAATATCATTAATCTTTTTATGTCGTTTGTTGCAACTCATGCTTCTAATATACATAAGCTAAATGTGTCCGTCGCTCCCTTGAAATAGCGAGAATCAGATCCCTCAATGGCGTTGAAGGGATAAGGTCTTTTAAACATTACAGGACAGCCTTCTCTACAAATAGTTCCAACTTTCGCCGCTAGGGCCTCTGGCGTCTAGGCGTACTTGGAGGCGCCTGGCAAGGAAAGTGCGAACTACTAAGAACTTGCCCAGGTTGCAGCTTGTCAGATCCGTAACGTTCTCCTGACTGGGCTTTTCGTCATGCCTAACTGGGCTGAGTTATATACTAATGAATGAACCTAAATGTCGTGCCCCATCACTAAGCGCGAGTAATGTTTCAAGTTCAAATACTGCACAGATAGGCTGTATGTCGCGTGCAAACACCCGAATTTCAGTATTATGTGCAAGTTATGTTATACCTTTAATCAAATCAGAGAAGAAGTATGTCGAACGCCTAAACACAATTTTCATCACTTTGTGTGAGGCATTTTTCAATGCGTTCTACGTCACAGACTTGCGTTATGACACGATTTCTGTCATTTGGATTAAGTCGTGTTTGTAGCTAATTATCAGTGCACGTAAGCTAAAAGTTGTTCGTAATTATACCAATTTCATCACTTATCGAATGTATTGTTTCAAGACGAACGTCTATAACTTCTGTATTAACGCCATTAAACGTACTTGATCACTTGTAGTAAATTCAATTCTGGTTTCAATCCCATATTCTGTATAGCGACGCTGAATGTCGTTCGCATATAAACGAATTTCTTCACTTTGCACGAGTCATGATCCAAGCGCATACATGGCAGTGATAGTCTGTAGGTCGAGCACACAGACACGAAATACTTAGTTCGAAACAATACGGGTTCGGTGATCCAGAATCAGTTACTTAATTGGCGTGAAAGTGGTCATTTATGGAAGATTAGAGGACAGCCTTCTCGACAAATAGTTCCATCTTTCGCCGCTAGGATCTCTGCCTGCTTCGCATATATGGAGGCACCTGGTGGCAAAAGTGAAAACTACTAAGAACTTGCCCAGGCTGCAGCGAGTCATATCCATAACTTTCCCTGACTGGGCTTTTCTTTATGCCGAACTCGCCTAATGAATGTACCCAAACGTGGATACGATATGCTTGTATTTCATCATTTAGCGCGAGTCATGTTTTGAGTTGAGATAGTGTTCAGATGGGATGTAGGTTGAGGGCAAATTCACAAAATTCAGAATTTTGTGGAAGTTATGTTTAGACCTATAATCAGAACAGATTAGGCGTATGTCGGATGTAAATACACAAATTTCATTACTTCAAGTGAAATTTTCCAGGCATTATTCGTCTCTGGTCGGCTGTATGTCTAGCGTCAAAACACGTCTTGCTTTAGTTGGAGTAAGTCAAATTTGTAGCCCATTTTCAGCTCAGTTAAGTTGCCATTCGTTCGTAATTATACGAATTTCAAGACTTTTCCAGAACAAATAAACGAATTTGATCATTTCGTGCGAATGGTGGCTTCAGTCTTTATGGAGCATAGATATGTTGGAGGTTGAGCACGAAAGAACAAACGATTTGATTTGGCACATGCATCATCACTATTAAGCTACTTGTCGAATTTCATAAAAAGTTTTATTCAGTTAGCTCAGGTAATAATTGGTGTTCATTCTTTGAAATGATATATTTAGGTCGAGCTCTTATACTGGAATATCTCAGTTGGCGCATTTCATATTACGATATGAAATGCAACTCTGATAATGTGATGGGCGAACATCATTAGTCTTTTTATGTCGTTTATTGCAACTCATGCTTCTCATACACATAAGTTAAATGTGTCCGTCGCTCCCTTGACATAGATTTGTAGCAAAATCTGATCCCTAAATGCCGTTAAACGGGTAAGGTCTTCAATATTAGAGGACAGCATTCTTGACAAATAGTTCCAACTTTCGCCGCTAGGAGCTCTGGCTTCTAGGCGTACTTAGAGGCGCCTGGCAAGGAAAGTGGGAACTACTAAGGACTTGCTCAGGTTGCAGCTTGTCAGATCCGTAACGTTCTCCTGACTTGGCTTTTCGTCATGCCTAACTGGGCTGAGTTATATACTAATGAATGAACCTAAATGTCGGGCCCCATCACTTAGCGCGAGTCATGTTTCGAGCTGATATACTGCACAGATAGGCTGTATGTCGCGTGCAAACACCCGAATTTCAGAATTATATGCAAGTTATGTTTAGACCTATAATCATATCAGATAAAAAGTATGTCGAACGCCTATACACAATTTTCATCACTTTGTGTGAGACATTTTTCCATGCATTCTACGTCACAGACATGCCTTATGACACGATTTCTGTCAGTTGGATTAAGGCGTGTTTGTAACTAATTATCAGTGCAGGTATGCTACAAGTCGTTCGTAATTATACCCATTCCATCACTTATCGATTGTATTGTTTCAAGACTAATGTCTATATCGTCTGTATGTATATAGAATGCCATTAAACTTATTTGATCACTTGTAGAGCCAAAAGTTTCGAACTCATATTCAGCACATATAAGGTATAAACACAAAAGAATAAATAACAGTTGCTTCAGTAGGTTCAATTCTAGTTTCAGTCCCATATTCTGTATAGCTACGCTGCATGTCGTTCGCATATAAACGAATTTCATCACTTGGCACGAGTCATGATCCAAGCGCATACATGGCAGAGATTGTCTGTAGGTCGAGCACACAGACACGAAATACTTAGTTCGAACAAATACAGGATCGGAGATCCAGAAACAATTATTTAAATGGCGTGAATGTAGTCATTTATGGAAGATTACAGGACAGCCTTCTCGACAAATAGTTCCATCTTTGGCCGCTAGGATCTCTGCCTGCTTTGCATATATGGAGGCACCTGGTAACGAAAGTGGGAACTACTAAGAACTTGCCCAAGCTCTAAATACACAAATTTCCTTACTTCAAGTGAAATTTTCCAGGCATTATTCGTCTCTGATCGGCTGTATGTCAAGTGTCAAAACACGTCTTGCTTTAGTTGGAGTAAGTTAAATTTGTAGCCCATATTCAGCACATTTAAGTTGCCATTCTTTCGTAATTATAAGAATTTCTAGACTTTTCCAGGACAAATAAACGATTTTGATCATTTCGTGCGAATGGTGGCTTCAGTCTTTATGAAGCATAGATATACTGGAGGTTGAGCACGAAAGTAAACTTGATTTGATGTTGCACATACATCATCACTATTAAGCTGCATGTCGAACGTAATAAAACGTTTTATTCAGTTAGCTCAGTCAATAATTGGTGTTCATTTTTTGCAAAGATATATTTTTGTCGAGCTCTTATACACGAATTTCTCAGTTGGCGCATTTCATATTACGATATGAAATGCAGCACAGATAACGTGATGGGCGAACATCATTAGTATTTTTATGTCGTTTGTTGCAACTCATGCTTCTAATACACATAGGCTAAATGTGTCCGTCGCTCCCTTGACATAGATTTGTAGCAAGAATCAGATCCCTAAATGACGTGGAAGGGATAATTTCTTTAACATTACAGGACAGCCTTCTCGACAAATAGTTCCAACTTTCTCCGCTAGGAGCTCTGGCGTCTAGGCGTACTTGGAGGCGCCTAGCAAGAAAAGTGGGAACTACTAAGAACTTGCCCAGTTTGCAGCTTGTCAGATCCGTAACGTTCCCCTGACTGGGCTTTTAGTCATGCTTAACTGGGCTGAGTTATATACTAATGAATGAATCTAAATGTCAAGCCCCATTACCTAGCTCGGATCATGTTTCGAGCTCAAATACTGCACAGATAGGCTGTATGTCGCGTTCAAATACCCGAATTTCAGAACTATGTGCAAGTTATGATTAGACCTATAATCAGATCAGGTAAGAAGTATGTCGAACGCCTAAACACAATTTTCATCACTTTTTGTGAGACATTTTTCCATGCCTTTTATGTCACAGACTTACGTTATGATACGATTTCTGTCAGTTGGATTAAGTCGTCTTTGTAGCTAATTATCAGTGCACTAAGCTAAACGTTGTTCGTAATTATACCAATTTCATCACTTATCTAATGTATTGTTTCAAGACAAACGTCTATAACGTCTGTATTAACGCCATTAAACGCATTTGATCACTTGTAGAGCCAAATGTTTCGAACTCATATTCTGCACATATAAGGCATAAACACTAAAGAATAAATACCAGTTGCTTCAGTAGGTTCAATTCTAGTTTCAGTCCCATATTCTGTATAGCTACGCTGCATGTCGTTCGCATATAAACGAATTTCATCACTTGGCACGAGTCATGATCCAAGCGCATACATGACAGAGATAGTCTGTAGGTCGAGCACACAGACACGAAACACTTAGTTCGAACCAATACAGGTTCGGAGATCCAGAAACAATTACTTAAATGGCGTTAAAGTGGACATTTATGGAAGATTACAGGACAGCCTTCTCGACAAATAGTTCCATCTTTGGCCGCTAGGATCTCTGCCTGCTTTGCATATATGGAGGCACCTGCTGACGAAAGTGGGAACTACTAAGAACTTGCCCAAGCTGCAGCGTGTCATATCCATAACTTTTCCTGACTGGGTAGTTCGACGTAGGTCGAGTGGAAATTCACAAATTTCAGAATTTTGTGCAAGTTATTTTTTAACCTATAATCTGAACAGATAAGAAGTGTGTCGAATGTTAATTCACAAATTTCATTACATCAAGTGGGACAATTTTCCAGCCATTGTTCGTCTCAAATGGGCTGTATGTCAAGTGTCAAAACACTTCTTGCTACGGTTGGAGTAAGGCATGTTTGTAGCCCATATTCAGCACAGTTAAACTGCTAGTCGTTCGTAATTATACGAATTTCATGACTTTTCGAAAGTAATGTTTTCATACTAACGTCTATAGAGTTTTCTTATAGATAGAATGCCATTAAATGTATTTCATCACTTGTAGCGGCAAAAGTTTTCGAACCCATATTCAACACATACAAGATGCAGGTCAAAAGAATAAACACCTTTTGCTTCAGTAGGTGCAATTCTAGTTTTATTCCCTTATTCAGTACAGCTACGCAGCATGTCGATCGCATATAAACGAATTTCATCACTTTGCACGGCTCATGAATCAAGCCAATATATAGCAGTGTTAGGGTGTAGGACGAGTACTCAGACAGGAAACACGTCATTTGGACCAAGACATATTTGGAAACCACAGAGAGCACGGGTACAGTCAATGAGCAGCGCGAAAAAAGTTGTTAATTAAAATGGCGCAAGTCGTACTTCTAGGCCTACTTCAGCACAGAGAAGGCGTTTGCCGAGCGCCAATATGCGAAATAATTTTTTTGAATTAATTTACTTATTTTAACCCATATTCATTACGGATAGCCTTCAATTCGACAGACAATACACTTATTGGCGGAGGTCATGTATGGAAATCATATTCAGCACAGTCAGAGATATTTCGAGCGCATTAACTCTTACTCCTTGTAATGTTTGTAGCAAATAGATCAGCCGCATTTAGTATTACAGTACTTTAATTTTATCACAATCAGAGGGTCAAGTTTTCAGCTCTCATTTATCACATATCGAGCGCCACATTTCTTGAGTTGGAGACAGTCATAATTGGAGCCCCTTTTCTGCACAGTTAAGTTGAATGAAGAAATCATATATACGAACGTCACTTGTGGCAAGTCGTATTAGGAGACGATTTCCTCACAGCTTGGGTGCCAGTGCACTTGGAGAGACTCATGTTTCGTGTCTATATTTAGAACAGATAGTCTGTAGTTCGAAGATCTATACACGAATATCTTCAGTTGCCGCGTCATGTACACCATATTCAGGACAGAGAGTCTGCTTTTCGAGAACAAATAAACGAATTTCATCATTTCGTGCGAATGGTGGCTTCAGTCTTTATTCATCATAGATATGCTGGAGTTTGAGCACGAAAGTACCAATCATTTGATGTGGCACAAGCATCAACACTAGTAAGGTATATGTCGAACGTCATAAAGGGTTTCATTCATTTGGCTTAGGTAATAATTGGTGTTCATTTTTTGCGAAGATAGACTTAGCTCGAGCGCCAATACAAGAATTTTTTCAGTATGCGCAATTCATATTAAGAAATATAATGAAGCACAGATAATCTGAAGGTCGATCTTCATTACTCTTTTTATGTGGTTTGTCGCAACTCAAGCTTTTAATACACATAAGCTAATTGTGTCCGTCGCCCCCTTGTTATAGATTTGTAGCAAGAAACAGATCCTTAAATAGCGTGGAAAAAGTAAGGTCTTCAATATTTCAGGACATCCTTCTCGACAAATATTTCCAACTTTCGCCGCTAGGAGCTCTGGCGTCTTGGCGTACTTGGAGGCGCCTGGCAACAAAAGTGGGAACTACTAAGAACTTGCCCAGGTTGCAGCGTGTCAGATCCATAACGTTCTCCTGACTGGGCTTTTCTTCAAGCCTGACTGGGCTGAGTTATATACTAATGAATGAACCTAAATGTCGAGCCCCATCACTTAGCGCGAGTCATGTTTCGAGCTCAAATACTGCACAGATAGGCTGTAGGTCGAGTGCAAACACCCGAATTTCAGAATTATGTGCAAGTTATGTTTAGACCTATAATCAGAACAGATTAGAAGTATGTCGAAAGCCAATACACAATTTTCATCACTTTGTGTGAGATATTTTTCCATGCCTTCTTCGTAACAGATAGATTAGCTACAAGTCGTTCGTAATTATACCAATTTCATCATTTGTCAAAAGTCATGTTTCAAGACTAACGTCTATAACGTCTGGATTTAGATAGAATGCCATTAAACGTGTTCTGCTTGTGGGAAGTTTTGTAATCATTCTACTGAATTTCTTGTATGTGTAGGGAATAGAATTGGTCGATTTGATGTAATTTTTTTCTCATATGATGAATGGGAATATTATCACTCTTACGAATGAAATTGTTGACCCTATTGATGAAATGATATTCCATGTAGTATATGCGTCTGGGTAATCTGAATATCGTTGTGGCATACCAGCTAACCCTAGGAAATGTTGGGGAAGAATGTTAGCTTTACCCCTACAAATATAACAGCAAATTGGGCTTTTAATAATTTTGAGTTTATTGTAAGTCTAACGAATAATTGGAATTATTGGACAAATCCTCCTATGATTGCAAATACTGCACCCATTGGTAGTACATAATGAAAGTTTGCTACTACGTATTAAGTATCATGTAGTACAAAGTCGATTGATGAATTTGCTAGCACTACTCCTGTAAGGCCTCCTATTGTGAATAGGAACACAAATCCTAGTGCTCATAAGCAAGCTGCTCTGTATGTTATTAGGTTTCCATATTTTGTTGCAAGTTATCTGAAGATTTTAATTCCTGTTGGTACTGGGATGATTATTGTCGTTGATGTAAAATATGCTCGTGTATCAACGTCTATTCTTACAGTGAATATGTAATGGGCTCATACTACGAATCCTAGTAATCCAATTGCTAATATAGCGAAGATTATTCCCAGGTTCCAGAATGCCTCCTTTTTCCCTCTTTCATGACAAATGATGTGTGATACTATACCAAATCCTGGTAGAATGAGAATATAAACTTCACTGTGTCCGAATAATCAAAATAAGTGTTGATACAGGATTGGATCACCTCCCCCTGCGGGGTCGAAAAATTATGTATTTAGATTACGATCTGTTAGTAGCATTGTAATTGTTCCTGCTAGGACTGGTAGGGAGAGTAATAGTAGTAGGGCGGTAATAACAATTGATCACACAAATAGGTGAATCCGTTCAGGTTTTATATTCTTTGGCTTCATATTAATTGTAGTTGTAATGAAATTTACTGCTCCCAGGACGGTTGAGACTCCTACTAAATGCAATGAGAAGATTGCTAGGTCTACAGACGCTCCGGCATGAGCAATTCCTCTAGCAAGAGGAGGATAAACAGTTCATCCTCTTCCTACCCCGCTTTCTACTGTTCTATTAGTAAGAAGAAGTGTTACGGATGGGGGAAGCAGCCAGAATCTTATGTTGTTTATTCGTGGAAATGCTATTTCTGGTGCTCCTAGTATTAGAGGCACTAACCAGTTTCCGAAACCAACAATTATAATTGGCATAACTATAAAGAAAATTATAACAAAGGCGTGGGCTGTGACGATGACGTAGATTTGGTCATCTCCAATTAGAAATCCTGGTTGCCCTAGTTCTGTTCGAATAAGTATTCTTAGGGAAGTTCCGACTATTCCTGATCAAGCTCCAAATACAAAATATAAGGTTCCAGTATCTTTGTGATTAGTTGAGAAGAATTATCGGGTGAAGATTAGTGGGGTGGCTGAGATTAATAAGTAGGCTATAGGCTGTAAATCTATTTAGGGGCGTTTACGTTGCTCTTCCGCCATAAATTCTTTTGAAAGACTTGTATTCATTTTGTGATTACAGAATGCAATTCTGTAGGGGTGAATTAAAACTTACCAAGGCCTAAAGGAAGCCCTTTATTTATAGCTGTGAAGGTTATTAGTTTGCTTTTAACTTAAGGCCTTCATTTAATTAATGTTAGTGATGACTATGCAGATTACTATTCCTGTTAGGGAGATTGATGATAGGATTACTGCTGTTATGTTTTTTTGTTGTTTCGGTTTTGTGGAACTGAAAGTTTCATTTTGGTTCTGTATTCAAAATCATAAATCACGAGTAGGAGATTTTTAGATAGTAGTACAGGGTAATTAGTGAGGTCACTAATACAATTGTTGCTAGTGGGGATATATTATTTGTAATTATGGCTTGAATGACGATTCACTTGGGTAGGAATCCCAGGAATGTGGGTGGCCCTCCTAACGAGAGCAATGATGTGAATATTATGAATTTTATTAGTGTGGTTTATTTGTTTGTTAATATGGTTTGGTTGATAAAGGATACTCCGAATAGTTTGATGGCGGATACTACTGTGAGTGCTAGCGTTGAGTAGATTGGGAAGTATACTATTCATAGGTTTTCGCTTGTGGTTAGTGCAATTAATATTCATCATGTGTGACAGATGGATGAATAGGTTAGGATCTTTCGTATTGAGGTTTGGTTTAATCCTCCAATTGATCCTACAATTGTTGGTGGTAGAATAATTCTTAATGTAAATGCATTGATTTCAATCAGGTATGATATTAATATCAATGGGGCTGCTTTTTGCACTGTTATTAGTAGTGTACAGTTTTCTCATCTTAATCCATCTATTACTCTTGGGAATCACCAGTGAAGGGGGGCTGCTCCACTTCTTAACAGGAGGGGGATACAAATGATTATGGGCGTGTATGTTCTTCTTTCAAATGTGAATAAGTCTTCCGTCAATGTCTTTATTACTACCATGAAGAGCAAAGTTGCCGAGGTAAGAACCTGTACAATAAAATATTTTAGTGAGGCTTCTGTATTGTACATGTTTTTGACGTTGGATATCAGAGGGATAAATGGTATTAGTTTGATTTCCAGGCCTATTCACGCTCCTAGCCATGAATTGGAGGACACAGATACTAATACACCTCCAACTAAAGTAAATAGTAAAAGGATTTTGGTTGAGTTTCTGGGCATCAGAGGAGAGATTTTATGCTCTATTTATGGGGTATGAACCCATTAGCTTATTTTAACTTACTTTTCTGTGTTGAGGTTTATTTATTATATCTTGGTGTATGGTGCACGGTGGTTTTTGATGCTTGACGGTGATAGTTTGATTCTTTTAGATGTAATGAATGTAGTTTAATTTTGTACTACATATTTTATCCTATCATGATAGTCCTTTACTCAGGCTCATCATTATTATTTTATGTATATTTTATTGTTACTAGGGCGGGGTTTTTGGTTACTGTTTGTATATTATCTAGTTGGGTGTAAAGTACGGGTTTAGGAGGGTTTGCGTGTGTGCGGGGTATATAGATAATATGAGATTCTATTTCTAATACGTAATTCTATAATAGTTGTAATTGCTGATCCATGAATACTTATAATCCGATCTTATTTAAGTACAATTAACAGAATAGCGGGTATAGCTACCTAACAGTGAAAAAAGGTATTAAATATTCAACACTTATATTAATAAAATCGCCAACATACAGCGTATAATCTATTCAGTATAAGCAATGTTATTATTTTAGTATAAAATAAATGTAATTATATGTAAGATGAAAACTTATCATTAAATAATTTTAATGATATATTTTCATCTTATATGGGTAAATTTTTATTTTTAGTTGTGTTATGTATATAAGGCCTGTACTTCTACAATCCTAAACTTATCTAATAGCAAAAAAAGATAAGTTTAGGATTGTAGAACTACAGGCTATAGTAAAATATGAACTTCTTGCTTTAAGTTGGAGAGAAAAAGATGTATGTGTGTATTTTATTGTTACTAGGGCGGGGTTTTCTGGTTACTGTTTGTTTATTATCTAGTTGGGTGTAAAATACGGGTTTAGGAGGGAGAGAAGCCAACAATGTATTCTTGCTTAAGTTTGTGAGCTCTTATTGTTTCCTATTAGTTATGTTTAAGTTTGCTCCATTATTAGGGGTTTAAATAATATAAAAGTATGAAGAGTTGGAAGTAGTTCTCGTTTGGGGGCAAAGGAACGAGTTAAATGAAGTTTGAAATCAAGAAATCAAGAGTTAAATGAAGTTGGTTAGGATGAAGATAAAGGCTTGGAGGTTACGGATGAGGTTGTGCTGCTTAATACTTTGTGCTTATGTGAGTTTTGTTAGTTTCTCTGTAATATGTCCCATGTTGCTTTGTTTATTTTGTGATAAAAGTAAAGTTTTATTCTTGCTTTTTCGTTCATTTTTTGTTTGTCTTATATGCAAGTGTATGCGTGATTTTACTTTGTGGGTTCTAAATGGGTCTGAAGGTTTAAAAGTGTATTTATCATTAGTTATTATTGGTTGATCAAGTATCCTTGTATTTAGCAATACATTTTAGTTTCGGTTAAATTTTGTGCCAGCAGGTTTTGGTATTAAAAATAGTTATATTATTTATTTTGATTGATTTTGTTTAGGTTATTTTTAGGTGAAATTTTTATTGTTTTTATTTGTCTTTGTTTATATTTGGAGGCTATGAACTTTTATTTTTAAACTAGGATTAGATAACATATTATTTTAGAATGTTAATTTTTGTGCCTGAGTAGTATTAGTTATGTCTTGAAACTTAAAGAATTTGGCGGTATCTCATTCCGTCCAGAGGAATCTGTCCCGTAATCGATAGTCCACTTTGGACCTTACTTATTTGATTTTGGTTTGTATACCACCGTTTATTGATTATCTTTTAGGGGTTATATTAATTTTCTGGTTTCTTTATTTTGATATATTTCAGGTCAAGGTGCAGCTTGTTTTTAAGTGGAATTATGGATTATGTTGTTATATGTTTATGGATTGTTGGTTTTAATATTGGCATGAAATTGGATTTGGTTGTAATGATTTGTAGATTGTTATTATGATAATTGGTTCTGAGATATGCACACATCGCCCGTCGCTCTTCATTGTTTATTATAATGACATAAGTCGTAACAAAGTGGTTGTACCGGAAGGTGCGGCTGGATTGATATCAGATCATTTCTGTTAGTTGAGTTTTTATTTACTCTGAATTATTATGTCGTGCAATTCGGCATGATCTGATTTTGTTGATTATCTTGTTTTTTTTTATTTTGTGGTTTATTATTTATTAATTAAAATATTATTTTTTGTTGTATCGTTTTTTATTTAATTTTTTACTATAGGTTATTTGTACCGTGAGGGGTTGTGGGGTTTAATGTTTTTTTTAGAAGCTGATTTTGTTTGTTGTACCTTGTGTATCAGGGTTCATTGAATTTTATTATTTATATTTATTTCCCGATTTTAAAGGAGTTAATGGCTTATGTTAGTTACTGTTTCATTAGTATTAATAATAGGTGGTTGGTAGTGAAATGTTATTCGTTTTTAGTGGTTTCTGGTTTTTCAAGAAATGAATTGAATTCATACATCTTATTTAATTTATGTTGTTGGTTTATTTCTATTTGATGTTAAGGTTGAGGGGGATTAGCTCCTTGTTTTGCTTTTATAATTGGTTGTGATTTAATTTAGTTTTGTGGATTTTATTTTGATTTTCTATTTGATTATGTTAAAATTTTATTTGTTCTTTTTTAAAAATTTATTATTTAAGTTATTTATTGAAATGTTTGTTTACTTTTCGTTTGTGTAGTAATTATTGTGTAATAGTAAATTTTATTGATTGTTTTGTGTAGATGATAGGTGTTAATTGCTTTTGAGGAATTAGGCAAAATTTTATGTCCGCCTGTTTAACAAAAACATCTTTTCTTGTTAGTTTTTTAAGTATGGCCTGCCCACTGACTGTTGTTGAAGGACCGCGGTATTTTGACAGTGCAAAGGTAGCATAATAATTAGTTCTTTAATTGTGATCTGGTATGAATGGCTTGACGAGACATAAGCTGTCTTAAAGGTATTGGTTCATTGAATTTGGTTTTTGAGTTAAAATTCTTAAATGTTTTTATGGAACGAGAAGACCCTATGAGTTTGACATTTTTCTTATTTATTCGTTGTTTGTTTTTGTTACATTGAGTGGGAATAGATTGTTTTGTTGGGGTGATGGGAGGAATAATATTTAACTCCTCTTTGTTTTTGTATATTTAGGTATATTTTTGATCCATTTATTTTGATTATAAGATCAAATTACCTTAGGGATAACAGCATTATCATCCTTGAGAGTTCTTACTGGCGGGGGGGGTTTGCGACCTCGATGTTGAATTAAGGTGAATTTTCGGTGCAGGACCTGAAAGTGATTAGGTCTGTTCGACCTTTAAAATCTTACATGATCTGAGTGCAGACCGGCGTGAGCCAGGCTGGTTTCTATCTATAGAATTGTTTTATATCTTAGTACGAGAATACCGGATATTTAGAATAGTTTCAGTTATTACATTGTTTTCCGTTAATGTAGTATTATTTTAGAAGATAAGTGCATTGGATTTAGAATCTATTAATGTGAAATTATTTTACAAGTAGTATATGCTTGATCTTTTTTTCCTTGTTGCTGTTTTCTTGTTGTTAATGGTTTTTGTTATGGTTGGGGTGGCTTTCCTTACTTTGTTAGAGCGCAGGGTTTTAGGTTATATTCATATTCGTAAAGGTCCTAATACGGTTGGATTTATTGGTATTCTTCAGCCTTTTAGAGATGCCATTAAATTATTTTCTAGGGAGCAATATTTTCCTGTTGTTTCTAATTATTTAATTTATTATTTTTCTCCTATTTTTTGGGTTTTTTCTTTCCTTGCTGGTTTGGTTGTTGGTCCCTTATTTAAGCGGATTTATTTCTTTTGAGTTGGGTTTGTTTTTTTTCTTGGCTTGTATAAAATTGGGGGTGTATACTGTTATGATTGCTGGGTGGTCTTCTAATTCTGGTTATTCTTTGTTAGGGGGACCTCGTGCTTTGGCTCAGACTATTTCCTATGAGGTAAGAGTGGCTTTTATTTTACTTTTTTTGTTATTTTGGTTATTAGTTATAATTTGGCTTATTTTTATTTTTTTCGGGTTTATTTGTGGTTAATTTTTCTCTCTCTTCCTTTGTCGTTTATTTGATTTATTTCTTGATTAGCTGAGACTAATCGTACGCCTTTTGATTTTGCTGAGGGTGAGTCTGAGCTTGTTTCAGGGTTTAATGTTGAGTATGGTAGTGGAGGGTATGCCTTGATTTTTTTGGCTGAATATGCAAGTATTCTTTTTATGAGATTGCTGTTTTGTATCCTTTTTAGGCAGTGATCTTTATTCTTTCTTTTTTATGCTAGGCTTGCTTTTGTCTCTTTTTTATTTATTTGGGTTCGTGGTACGGTTCCTCGATTCCGTTATGATAAGTTGATATATTTGGCTTGGAAGAGATTTGCCTCTTTCGTTGAATAATCTTTTGTTTTTTATTGGTGTTAAGTGTTTTATTTTTCTTTGTTATAGTGTACTAATTTAAGTATGGTAAGTTAATAGAAGATTTGAACTTCTTTCATAATGTTTTCAAGACATTAGACTTTGTCTATAGCTTTTTAACTTTAATCTCTTATTTTATCTCATACCTTTGTTGTTATGGGGCTTATTACGTAGTATATGAAGTATATTGTTGTTAGGATTTGCCCTGTTAGGATGTAAGGGTCTTCCACTGGTCGTGCTCCGATTCATGTTAGTAGGATTACGGTATTTGTCATTGTTCAGAATAGAATTTGGTTGATTGGGTAGAATTGTGTTCCTCTGAATTTTGATTTGTTCGTTGGCATAATGAGTAAGATTGCGATTGATATAGCTAGGGCAACGACTCCTCCTAGCTTATTAGGGATTGATCGTAGGATTGCATGTGCAAATAGGAAGTATCATTCTGGTTAGGATGTAAGGGTCTTCCACTGGTCGTGCTCCGATTCATGTTAGTAGGATTACGGTATTTGTCATTGTTCAGAATAGAATTTGGTTGATTGGGTAGAATTGTGTTCCTCGGAATTTTGATTTGTTTGTTGGCATAATGAATAAGACTGCGATTGATATAGCTAGGGCAATGACCCCTCCTAGCTTATTAGGGAATGATCGTACGATTGCATGTGCAAATAGGAAGTATCATTCTGGTTGGATGTGGACGGACGTTACTAGGGTGTTTGCTGTTGTAAAGTTGTCTGGGTCTCTTAGGATGTATGGTTCTTTTAGGGTTAGTAGGTTAATATTATGGTGGTGAGGGTGAATCCAAAGATATCCTTTACTGTAAGGTACGGGTGGAATGGGATTTTGTCTGTATTTTTGTTTAATCCTAGGGGGCTATTTGACCCTGTTTGGTGAAGGAATAATAGGTGGATTAGCACTATTGCCGCAATCACGAATGGTATAATTGGGAAGTTTAGTGCAAAGAATCGTGTGAGCGTGGCGTTATCTACTGCGAATCCTCCTTATATTCATTGGACTACTTCCTTTCCTACGTAGGGGATTGCTGATAAGAGGTTCGTAATTACTGTTGCACCTCACAATGATATTTGTCCTCATGGTAGTACATAACCTATAAATGCTGTTGCTATAGTTAGGAATAAGATTGCTACTCCTACAGATCATGTGTGCATGAAGTTGTATGACCCGTAATATATGTTTTGCCCTGCATGTATGTAAATGCAAACGAATAATAAGGATGCTCCGTTTGCGTTACCGTTCGTAGTAGTCAACCATAGTTTACGTCTCGGCAGATGTGTCTTACTCTTCTGAAGGCAGTGTCGATGTTTGGGCAGTAGTGTATAGCCAGGAATAATCCAGTTACAATTTGTGCTACTAGGCAGATTCCTAATAGTGATTCAAAGTTTCATCATCCTCTAATTGTTGATGGTGTTGGCAGGTTTACCAGAGCGTCATTTTCAATTTTGAATAGAGGGTGTTTATTTCGTGTGGGTTTGTTCATTATCTTGTGTGTCGTAAGGGTCCCTTGGATACATTAATAATGTTTACGACTACAATTAGTGTTAATAATATGTAAATTACTAGCATTGTTTTTATTGTTCCTATTATTTGATTGTATATAACAGTTGTGCGTGTGATCTCGTTTTCTCTTATTGTATTATGCATGTTTATCTCCTTGTTCGTTAGTGTTGGTATTATGTATATTAGAATGGGCAGGACGATTGAAGAGGCTATTAATATTTTATTTGATGGTGAGAATATTTCTTTTGATGCTAATCTTGTTATGTATATAAATAGTACTAATATCCCTACAATTATGATTATAAATAAGATATATGAAAATCAAAAGCTTCTGTATATTGTTCCTCTGATTAAGCATACTATAATTGTATTCGTAGTATTAATCCTATGGCTATGGGGTGCTTTATTTGTGTGAATATTAATCTTGTTACTGTTCTTATTGATATAAATAGTTTTGTCATGTCAGGGGGTATTTTATTTAAAATGTTAGTTTTGGGGATTAATGAAATGGTATTGATGCCTTTCCTCTGAAGCTTTAGAAGGTTATTCCTTATTTTTGATTTACAAGACCAATATTTTTATTAAATTATTAAAACTGACTAATTCTTTGAAGTAGAAAATGTCCAGAGGTTCGGGTGACAGCCGAAAGAGGAGTTGCAAGAAGGGTGAGTTAGTCATGGCGATAAATAGAGACGCAGTATTAAAAGTATGGAAAATACCGGCCATGTAGAGTACAAATTGTCCCGCGAGAAAGCAGCATATGCCCTGGGAGTAGAAACACTTGTACAATAGTTGCCATATGTCAGCGTCGTAGGGAAATCGTACAGGGCGGAATTCGGGGAGCAGAGGGCTGTTGCCGGCAGATGCGCGCATGCGTCTTAGGATGTCGAAACGCCCAGTGGAGACTGTAACAGGCCTCCCGTTAATTAGCATGATTATCTGGAATAAAAATGTTTTCTAGCTATTATATAATTTAATTTTTCATAATATATACACACAATACTTAAAAAGAAACTCATATACATTTATTACATAAAAACAGAACAAAGTAAAGTCAAAGTGGAATCGTGGGCGGGGGGACCCTATATGCACAAATAACAAGGTCCATCAACGTTACAATGTTGGCTAGACAGTCGAGGCAAGTTGGAATCGTTAGGGATTCCTCCCCTAACGTTTCCATCTCACCTTCGACTAAAGATAATAAATTTAAATATCTCCCCCGCCCACCGATTAAGTGTTCTATGAAAATGTTAAGAATACATGCAGGATTATGTATATGTTGCCGGATACACTGGCCCGTCATTTTGCCTGAAATAATAAAAGATTCTAGTTGTCATACATGTACACACAAATGGCTGAGGGTTTTCTCACTATATTAAAGTTTGGCAAAACCCTCCACCGTCAACTAGGAATACGCGTTTTCCATCTGACATATGCCCAGTGTATGTGAAATATACTTTTTCAACATAATAAAGGTCTATGATATTTAAAAATTTTTTGAAGTTTTCATGACATCTTCGTGGCAGTAGAATAACTTTATATAGTGTAAGAAAGTTATGTTTCATCACCACAAAGATGTCATGGAATCGGTGGCAGGCATTTACAAGGTCGTACACCTGGCCTGCGACTAGCGTGTCGAGGGTCTGGTATATACCCCGAGACGCGACTTCGTAGGCCCGCTCCATTGTGATGAGGGGCAGCCCGAGCGTGTATGAATCTCTATGTGCAGCCTCCATCTGAAAAAGGATTTTATTCTAACTCTAAGATGTAAGAGATTGTAGTGGTGTTGGTGCCTAGGTATTTAAGGCTTAGTGATATTGTTTTTTCATTGATCGTACACAGATCGTCATCGCTTAAAAGATTCCCATAACGTCGCGGTAAGAACACTTTTAGGAATGTCTGTGGGGATTGTGATAGTTGAGTCATCAATATAGCCTCGCCATATTTTGTCACGAATCGCTCAGCATGTTGGATAGGATATGGCGTGTCGATCTTCAGAGACGTAATCTTAGTCTGCTGACATGATGAGACCATCTTCAACACAGCTCACGACTCTGTTACTTTTGTGGAGCCTCCCTCCACCGCAAACAAATCTATCAATTATTATCAACTGTTTGAAGAAATCAAATCTGTACTTACAGTCTAAACACATACTCTGTACATGTGTGTGAGTGTGTGTGTGTGTATATTAAAACACGATCTGTACTTGTTTTCCTATGCAATAAATAAACGTCTACTTGAAAACTGAAAGCGCATGCGCGCTGTCGTTATTATTTAATTTTCCTATCCCTAGAGGTCTCTACTATCTAATCCCACTATAAAGAGAGCGGTAAGCGTGCGTACAGACACACTTCTAATGTGTGCACCGACGCCTCCACCGCCAACGACATGGACGACTACGATGGCCCCTCAGTATCAGGAGGAGAAGACGATTCTGACAGCTCGCTCCAAACTCAGCCTCCTAATCCGCCGGTGTCTAACGCCAGCGACAGTACAATGCCCCCAGCAAAACCTCCAAGGTCCGCAGACATACCGCCGGATCCAGCCCCTCGACCTCGCCCTCCAGAAAGGGAGTGGCCCTACCACGCAGGACTCTCTTTGGCGTCTGCCCGAGAACAAGCAATACAACATTGGAATTTACCCAAACGTCCCGAATACGGGACGCTAGCTAGACGCACACGCACCTTCTACCAAGGCCCTGCAGGATGGGATCCCGAAGGAAAACCCTCTGTGGGATCTATAGCGGCAGCCGGATTCTATTATGATGATGAGTTAACAATTATTATTATTTAAATATCAAACTTATATCCTCTGTTATCCGCGACACTGCGTCACGGAACTCTATTCTCCACTAGTATTAGTACCACAGCTCCCCCAACAGATGTCGTACATGTACACTAGTCCTAACCACACGCGAAATAATTTCCTAGCTAAATTATTTAAAATTTCAAACTTCCCGCACTTATTTAAAATTTCAAACTTCACATCTCCCGCCTCTGTTATCCGCGACACTCCGTCACGGAACTCTATGCTGTATTAGTATTAGTACCACAGCTCCTCCAACAGATGTCGTACATGTACACTATTCCTAACCACACGCGAAATAATTCCCTAGCTAAATTATTTAATCTCTCTCATTTCAGGGTGGGCAGATGGCTGCCAGTGTTTTTATTGTGGCTGTGCGTTATTTGAATGGAAAGAAACTGATATACTATTTCTAGAACACGCCAAATTCTTCCCCTACTGCCCTTATATCAGATATGTCAATGGGCACGTGTTCACTCGCGATCATCACCCCAAATATCGCACCCAGATAGATTAACTTTCACTTCCCTAACCAAACACGCGCACACACTGACATGCACACTTTTAATAATATCATTTGCTGATCACTCACCTTGGGTTGCGTAATCAGCGAGTAACACGGACAACAGCGGGCAACAGGCGGCAACCGGCAACAACCTCGGGCAAGCGACACCAACAGCAACAAGCAACAGCGACCCAGACAGCGGACGGCAACAGGCAGCGTCAACAGGCAGAGTCGGCTCTGGGCGTCGGCTACCACTGTGGCAGAGGCGGGCAGCGGAAACTGACACTGTTCTGTTGGACATTACAAACACCATCTTTAAATTCTGAACGTTCGCAAACATACACAATATATTCACACTAGCAAATATTGCTCTTACACTTACCGTGTAACTTATGAATACTCGAGAGCGTCGGCGTCTGAGTCGGCGTCGGCACTGGCAATGTTCTTCTTCTTCTGCTAAACATTACAAAACACTGTCTTTAAATTCTGTACATTCGCATACAAACACAATTTATTCACACTAGCAAACGGTGCTCTCGCACACTTACCGTGTAACAAATAGGTGTCTGAAGGCGTCGGCGGTAGCAGCAGCGTCGTCAACGTCGCACAAAATTACGTAGACTTAAAACTTTGAGTGACAGCAACACAATGCAGCATGAATGCAAAACGTCTTCCAAACTGCACTATATATATTTTAACAAAACACTCATTCTGCAGCGCAGCAACGCCCCTTGCTATGTTGCACTGCTGCAACCTGCAATGTCAGCAGATTCCTATGTGCTGGTGACTTCACCACTCCAGCGCCTGCTGGCTCGCATGTACGAGTTGTCCACTAACTCCCACACATGCCACACCCGACAGCGGCAGCAACTACATATTTAAATATATAAAGCGCTAAACTCCTGCATTTACACACAGTCAACTTACTGCTGCTGCTGTTGCTCACAACGCTGACGCCGACGCCAACGTCATGTTTCTGTTACAAGCCGTCGAACAATACCTGGGATCCCTCAACACGTGACCCGCCAGCGTCATTACATACCTCTTTGCTGAAACACCTTCACTGCCAGTCGTCGAGTATTTGACAGCATTCTTCGCAGGCAACGATGTGCCTACAACATTGACCTACATACTATACAGAGCCTGTAATCCAGAAGCAGCAAACGAACTCGTGCGCCAGCTATTCTACACACGTTATTCTTCGCGGCACGCATCCGACACCGTCCGACGACACTCCATGTATTATGATGTACGTATGAAGAAACTTGTACGTCGCAATGTACCATACTCCACAGAGCTCCTCGAGGAAAATCCCGTACCCGTACCCATACCCGTACCCGTACCCGTACCCGGCTTACGGACCCCAAGCCTCGGCGTCGAAAACACAGCCACGCCCTTGATGATTAATTCTGCATTGCAACTAGTACGTCAAGAGGTATTGTAAAAACATTCTATTAATAAAAGCAATCTTTATCCATGTACACCATATTCACTTGTATTCATTTCACACTTTGTACACCCTGCATTCCTTCCAACTAAGATAGGAAAGAGTACGTGTCAACTGAGGGTTTAAGCGCGACCAATTCTTAGAATTGTAAGCCGTCCGCCATTGCAATAGCTATTAGCATTCCTTATTTGGAAACAACTAACACGACTCTTTCCCATTAATCCTGGCCGCCATTACGGTAAAGTACCACCCACATCATATCCCAACCAATAAGAGACACTTACAGCCAGCAATACCAAATATGAAAAAATGTCTGACAACTACATTCTAACAGCAACCATCTTGGCATGTCACAGCCTGCCACACCTATACACCAACCAATCACAGGCACCTTACACCGGACATTTCCATATATGGTCTGTGATGTCAGCGTGCCGCGCCTATACACAGACCAATCAGAGGCACCTTACAGCAGATATTTGGTCACACGCCTAAGAACTCTAACAGCAGCCATATTGGCATGCCACACCTAAAACACGTCAGTTCTCGCGCGACATTCAAACACTTCACATCAACGCTGCACCATCTTCAAGCTACCAGACTACATGGCGGCATTACCTCACGTATTGTATTACTACGCAACCTATACCCATCCGCCATTTTCTATCTACAAATATGTACGGCCGCACAATGTGCCACCGTACATATTCGTAAATACAAAATGGCGGTTGTTTTTATCGAAACCTAACCCAATCCATTTTAATAATATCTACCACTCTCTACGACGGCAGTACGGCGGCCCATATCATTAAAACCCATCCGCCATTTTCTATCTACAAATATGTACGGCCGCACAATGTGCCACCATACATATTCGTAAATACAAACCTAACCCAATCCATTTTAATAATATCTACCTAGGGGATCAGCCCATCCCCAACCTAGGGTAAGGGTCAAGCTCCGCCATTTTCTATTTACAAACATGTACGGCCCACAATGTGCCACCTTACATATTCGTAAATACAAAATGGCGGTTGTTTTTATGCAAACCTAACCCAATCCATTTTAATAATATCTACCACGCTCTACCTAGGGTAAGGGTTATTATTTTAAAAACCATCCGCCATCTTTTATCTACCAACATGTACGATGGCACCATCCTTTTCAATTATATCACACGCATATTATTTTTAAAAACATCTACCAATATGTACGGTACTTTCAAAATGCTATGTGCCACCGTACATATTGCCACATGTTCTTAAAATTATATACTCTACCCAGCAATACCATCTTTCCCTCATATTCCTCTCTCTCATCCGCGATACACCACGGAACTATATACTCTAGTTACACATCTCTCACAACAGATGGCGCCAGTCCTATCTCTCACCAACAGATGGCCTTACCGGCCATTCCCTCACTCACACCTACTTCAACCAGCGACAAGTAAACACCAGCGCCAGTCTCCCGCAGGGAGACAGGCCGGCAGGACTGGGCGCAACTCAGATCTCCATCTTTTGGGGGAGAGGCCTCCGCCCAAAAATACATACGGCGGCGGGCCTTTCCAATCCCCACCCCCACCCAAAAATACATATGGCGGGGGCCTTCCCTATCACACACATCCATCCCACACATAGCCCATCCCCCATCCTGCGGAAGCCGTGGAGCCATTGCCCATTCCCCACATACGGGGAAGCGATGGAGCCATTGCCCATCCCCCACATAGGGGGAGCCGTGGAGCCATTGCCCATCCCCCACATTGGGGGTCTACACCAACCATACCCAACCTATGGCTCCCGACCCCACCTACGGCTCGCCAACAACCCATCCCCCACCTAGGGGTCTACACCCACGTTACCCAACCTATGGCTCCCGACCCCACCTACGACTCGCCAACAATCCATCCCCAACCTAGGGTGTCTACAACCCATCCCCCACACGGGGGTGCAGCTTAACCTCCTCCGCCACCCCTACACCTATCAACCTAAACACCTACGATACCCAACCTATGGCTTGCGAGCAACCCATCCCCCACACGGGGGAACCGATCCCCAACCTAGGGGTCTACACAAACGAGACCCAACCTATGGCTCGCGAACCCACCCACGGCTCGCGAGCAACCCATCCCCAACCCAGGGAATCCGATCCCCCACATAGGGGGCAAGACGGACGGAACCTGACCCCTTTGGGGCCGACCAATTTCCAAAAACTCTAAAGCCCAAAAACTCAAAAATGGGCAACTGACCCTCAGGGGCCCTAAACTCAAAAATTTCAAAAACTAAAAAATGGGCAACTGACCCCAAATGGGCCCAAATTTTGGGCGTGCAATTTGCACCCCCCACTTTTCGAATTTTGGGCCCTGGGGCTAGGAAATTGGTCCTCCCCAAAGGGAGCCTTTACTACTCACACGAAATTCTTGATTTGCTGCAAAGTCATTTTTAGACCCATATTCAGAACAGATATAAAGTATGTCGAATGCCAATACACAAATTTCATCACTTGCAGTGAGTCATGTTAACAGGCTTTATTCGTCACAGATGGACTGTATTGTCAATCGCCAAAACACGACTTCCTTGAGGTGGAGTAAGTCATGTTTGTAGCCCGTATTCAGCACAGTTAAGGTGCAAGTTATTCGTAATTATACGAGTTTCATGACATGTCAAAGGTCTTGTTTCCTCACAAATTTCTATGCAGTTTGGTTGTAAAGAAATTGCCATTAAAGGAATTTTATCACTTGTAGCGCGAAAAGTTTCGAGACTATTTACAGCACAGTTAAAATACACGAATTGCTTCAGTTGTTGCAAATCAAGTTTTCGTCACTTACTCAGTACAGTGTGGTTGCATGTCGAACGCATATGTTTAGGGTCACTTATGAACACAATAAAGCTTCATGTCGAGCGTCAGACAGGATATTATTAAGTTGGCTCAAGTCATAATTCGCGATCGTTTTCCGGGAAGTATGAGTGTAGTTCGAACGCCAGTACACACATTTCTTCAGTTGGCGTAATTCATATTACGAAATCAAATGTAGCACATATAATCTTTAGGACAAACATTAATACTCTATCAACATGTGTTGTCGCAAGTCATGTTTGAACATCAACTCCTAACAGATAACATAAATGTCGCCGTCGATGCCTATTGGCAAGAAACATATAATGGCGTGGAAGCGGTTATTACTGCTAAATTACCGGACAGACTTTTCGACAAATAGTTCCTCTTTTCGCCGCTAGGATCTCTGGCGTCTTTGCCGACGTGGAGGCACCTGGCGACGAAAGTGGGAACGACTAAGAACTTGCCAAGGATGCAGCTTACCAGATCCGTAACGTTTTCCTGTCTGGGCTACTGAACATACCTAACTGGTTTTAGAGCTATCTATTAAGGAATGAACCTAAATTTCGGTACCGTATACACGTATCTCGTCACTTATCGCGAGTCATGTATCGAGATCATATTCTGCAAAGATATTCTGTATTTCGAGCGCAAACACACGAACATCTTCAGTTGGCCCAACTCACGATCCGAGGCTGTATTGATTACCGATGAGTTGCATTTCAAGCTCTAAGACCCTTACTTCATCACTTTTCGCGAGTCATGCTTCCCGTCCATATTCCGTACAGATAGACAGTTAGCCGAACCTAAACACACGAATTTCTTGTTTTGATGCGTAATTTTTAGACCCATATTTAGAACAGATAAGATAAGAACAGATGAGAACGCCAATACACGAATTACTTTACTGGAAGTGAGTCATGTTACCAGGCTTTATTCTTCACAGATGGGCTGTAGTGTCAAGCGCCAAAACACGACTTCCTTGAAGTGGAGTAAGTCATGTTTGTCACCCAATTTCAGCACAGTTAAGGTGCAAGTTTTTCGTAATTATACGAATTTTATCACTTGCCAAAGGTCTTGTTTCCTGACAAATATTTGTACAGTTTGGTTGTATACAGATTGCCTTTAAATATGTCATTACTAGTAGCGTAAAATGTTTCGAGACCATTTTCAGCACTGTTAATATACACGAATTGCTTCAGTTAGTGCAAGTCAATTTTTAGCCACTTATTCTGTACAGCTTAGCTGTATGTCATTTATCAACACAATAAAGCTTCATGTCGAGCGTCAGAAGGGATCATATTAAGGTTGCTCAAGTCATAATTCGCGATCGTTTTCTGCAAAGATAGACTGTAGTTCGAGCGCCTATACACGAATTTCTTCAGTTGGCGTAAACCATATTACGAAATCAAATGTAGCACAATCTGTAGGTCGAACATCAATACTCTTTTAACATTTGTTGTCGGAAGTCATTTTTTCTACACACATCCCTAACAGATAACCTAAATGTCGCCGTCGATTTCTTGTCGTAGATTTGTGGCAAGAAACATATACTTAAATGGCGTGCAAGCGGTTATTACTGCAAAAGTACAGGACAGACTTTTCGACAAATAGTTCTATCTTTCGCCGCTAGGATCTCTGGCGTCTTTGCTGACGTGGAGGTACCTGGCGACGAAAGTGGGAACCACTAAGAACTTGCCTAGGATGAGGCGTACCAGATCCGTAACGCTCTCCTCTCTGGACTTTTGTTTATGCCCATGTGGTCTTTGAGCTATACACTAATGAATAAATCTAAATGTCGGTCCCGTATACACGTATTTAATTACATAGCGAAAGAAATGTATGGAGCTTATATTCTTCACAGATAGGCTGAAATTCGAGCGCAAATGCACGAACATTTTCAGTTGGCCCAAAGCATGTTCGTAGGTTGTACTGATTACCGATGAGTTGCATGTCAAGCACTAAGACACTAATTTCATCACCTTTCATGAGTCATGTTTCCAGTCCCTGTTCAGTTCAAATAGACTGTAATCCGAGCGTAAACACACGAATTTCTGGATTTGGTGCTAGTCATTCTTAGACCCATATTCAGAACGGATAAGATGTATATCGAATGCCAATACACGAATTTCATCACTTGCATTGAGTCAATTTAATTGGTTTTATTCGTCACAGGTAGGCTGTATTGTCAGTCGCCAAAACACGACTTCCCTGATGTGGAGTAAGTCATATTTGTAGCCAATATTCAGCACAGTTAAGGTACAACTTCTTCGTAATTACACGAATTCCTTCACTTGTCAAAGGAATTGTATCCTGACAAATTTCAATTCAGTTCGGTTGTAGATAAACTGCCATTAAACAAATTTCATCACTTGTAGCGCGAAACGTTCCGAGACCATTTTCAGCACAGATAATATTCACGGATTGCTTCAGTTGGTGCAAGTCAAGTTTTAGTCATTTACTCCATACAGCTTGGCTGCATGTCGAGCGCATATGTGTTTATAGTCATTTATCAACACAATAAAGTTTCATTTCGAGCGTCAGAATGGACCTCATTAAGTTGGCTCAACTCATAATTCGCGATCATTTTCTGCAAAGATAGACTGTAGTTCGAGCACCTATACACGAATTTTTCAGTTGGCGCAATATTACGAAATCAAACGTAGCACAGATTATCTGTAGGTCGAATATACTTACTCTTTTAACATGGGTTGTCGCAATTCATATTTTGAACATATATTTCCAACAGATAAATGTCGCCGTCCATCTCTTGTCGTAGATTAGTGGCAAGAAACATATAATGGTGTGGAAGCGGTCTTTTCTGCTTAATTACCGGACAGGCTTTTAGACAAATAGTTCCACCTTCCGCTGCTAGGATCTCTGGCGTTTTGCCCGACGTGGAGGCACCTGGCGACGAAATTGAGAACCACTAAGAACTTGTCCAGGATGCAGCGTACCAGAACCGTAACGGTCTCCCTTCTGGACTATTGTTTATGCCTAACTGGCCTTAGAGCTATATACTAACGAATGAACCGAAATGTCGGTCCCGTATTCACGTATTTCATTACATAGGGCGAGTCATGTTTCGAGCTCATATTCTGCAAAGATAGGCTGTATTTCGAGCGCAAAACACGAACACCTTCCTTAAACCCAACTCATGTTCTAAGGCTGTATTGATTACCGATGAGTTGCATATCAAGCTCTAAGGCCCTTACTTAATCACTTTTCGCGATTCATGTTTCCAGTCCATATTCAGTACAGATAGACTGTAAGCCGAGCGTAAACACACGAATTTCTTGATTTGACGCAAGTCATTTTCAGACCCATATTTAGAACTCATAAGATGCATGTTGAATGCCATTACTCAAATTACATTACTTGGAGTGAGTCATGTTACCAGGCTTTATTCTTCACAGATGGGCTGTATTGTCATGCGCCAAAACACGACTTCCTTGAGGTAGAATATGTCATGTTTGTCGCCCATTTTCAACACTGTTAAGATGCAAGTTGTTCGTAATTATACGAATTTCATCACCTGTAAAAGGTCTTGTTTCTTGACAAATTTCTATACAGTTTGGTTGTAGATAGATTGCCATTAAACAAATCTCATCACTAGTACCGCGAAACGTTTCGAGACCATTTTCAGCACAGATAATATACACGAAATGCTTCAGTTGGTGTAAGTCAGGATTTAGTCACTTATGCAGTACAGCTTGGCTGCATGTCCTTTATCAGCACCATAAAGCTTCATGTCGAGCGTCAGAAAGGATTCTATTAAGGTGGCTGAAGGCATAAATCGCGATCATTTTCTGCAAGGATAGACTGCAGTTCGAGCGCCAATACACGAATTTCTTCAGTTGGCGTAATTCATATTACGAAATCAAACGTAGCACAGACAATCTATAGGTCGAACATCAATTCTCTTTTAACATGGGTTGTCGTAAGTAATTTTTGAACACATATTCCTAACAGATATCCTAAATGTCGCCGTCGATCCCTTGTCGTAGATTTGTGGCAAGAAACATTTACTTAAATGGTGTGGAAGCGGTCATTTCTGCAAAATTATCGTATAGTCTTCGCAAATAGTTCCACCTTTCGCCGCTAGGATCTCTGGCATCTTTGCAGGTGAGGCACCTGGCAACGAAAGTGGAACCATTAAGAACTAGCCCAGGATGCAAATTACCAGATCCGTAACTGTCTCCTGTCTGAGTTATTGTTCATGTCTAACAGTCCTTAGAGTTATACACCAATAAATGGACCTAAATTACGGTCACGTATACACGTATTTTATTACTTAGTGCGTGTCATGTATCGAGCTCATATTCTGTATTTCGAGCACTAATACATGAACTTTTTCAGTTGGCCAATCTCATGTTCCGAGGCTGTATTGATTACCGATGAGATGCATGTCAAGATCTAAAACAATTATTTCATCGCTTTTCGCGAGTCATGTTTCCATTCCATATTCAGTACAGATAGACTGTAAGTCGAGCGTAAACACACGAATTTTCTTGATTTGGCGCTTGTCATTTTTAGACCCATATTCAGAACAGATAAGATGTATGTCGAATACCAATTCACGAAATTCATCACTTGGGGTGAGTCATGTTAACAGGCTTTATTCGTTACAGATGTGCTGTATTTTCAATCGCCAAAACACGACTTCCTTGAGGTGGAGTAATTCATGTGTTTAGCTCATATTCAGCAGAGTTAAGGTGCAAAGTGTTCGTAATTATACGAATTTTATCACTTGTTTAAGGTCTTGTTTCCTCACAAATATCTATACAGTTTGGTTGTAGATAGATTGCCATTAACCCCTTAAACGCCGAATTAAATCCCATCTGCTGCCATTATTAAGAGCTCACACTATACTAAACATTAGCACGATACTGGTTATACAAATTTCATCACTTGTAGCGCGAAACGTTTCGAGACCATTTGCAGCACATATAAAACGCGAATTTCTTCAGTTGGTCAATTAATATTACGAAAATAAATGCAGCACACATAATCTGTGGACCGACCATCAATATTCTTTTTGCATGGTTTGTAGCAAATCATTTTTTAACACATTCATATCAGATAACGTAAATTTTGTCGTCGGTTTCTTGGCGTATATTTGTTGCACTCGACCTACAGTCTGCCTTTACTGAATATTGATTCGAAACATGATTCGCGGAAAGAGTTGAAATAAGCTCCAATACATCCCATCGGTCCTCAGTGTAGGTTCTTAACATGAGTTGCGCCAACTGAAATTATTCGTGCATTTTCACTCGACCTACATCAAATCTGTGCAGAATATGAACTCGAAATAAGACGTCTGTAAGTGATGTAATACGCTAATAAGCGCTAGACATTTAGTTTAATTCAATAGTATAAATCCCATAGGCCGGGTAGACAGGAACAACTGCCCGGCCAGGCGAATGTTAAATCTCTTGCAGTCTGCATTCTGGGCAAGTTCTTATTTGTTCCCCCTTTCGTCGCTAGGTGCTTCCACGTCCGCAACGACACCAGAGATCCTAACGGTAAAAGGTTCAACTATATACGAGAACCTCCTCCGGTAATCTTGCAGAATAACGACTTCCACGCATTTTAGGGATTTTCACATTTAAAAATTTTACGACATAGGACCGATGGCGACATTTAGGAAATCTATTATGAATATGTGTTCAAAACATGACCTGCGCCAACCCTTGATAATCCAGTTTTGATGCTCGACTTACAGATTATCCGGCCCGCATTTATTTTCGAAACATGAAGAAACTCGTGTATTAACGTTCGACCTCCAGATTATCTGTGCTGAAAATGGTCTCGAAGTATAACTTGCGCCAACTGCCTCTCGACATTAAACGTAATTGTGTTGAAAAATGACTCTAAACATAACTTGCGCCAAATCAAATTATTCGCGATTTCGTGCTCTTAATCCATCGTACCTGTGCTGAATAAGGTTTCGAACACGTCTTGCGCCAAGTGGCGAAATTCATTTATTTTCCCTCGCAAACCAGCCTATCGGTGCGTTGTATCCCTTCCAAACACGATTTGCGCCAACTGAAGATATTCGTGTATAGTCGTGCGAACTACTGCCTATCTCTACTGAATATAGGCCCGAAACATGACTCGATCCAATGCTAACATTCATGAAGTTGCACACACCCTACACCCAATCGGTTCAGAAAATTGTCTCGAAACATGACTTGCGACAAGTAAAGGAATACCAATATTTACATCCAACGTACAACTTAGCTATGCCGAAGATGGGATCCAAACGTGACTTGCACCACCTTCAGAAAGATGTGTATTGGCGCTCGACATAAAGCCTGTCTGTGATGATTAAGACCTAGAACATAACTCCCTCCAAGAGACGAAATTGTTGTATTGCCATTCGACATACAGCTTATCTGTGTCGACTATGGGCTCCAAACTTGACTTACTCCAACTCAAGAAATTCCTGTATTTGCCTTCCACCTAGTCAGTCTGTGATCAATACGGACCCAGCACCTGACTCCCGGAGAGTGATGAAATAAGTGTATGGGAACTCGATATGCAGCCCATCAATCCTCAGTATGGACACCGAACATGAGTTGCGCCAGCTGAATATATTCATGTATTTACCCATCAGTGCAGTACATGAGCTCGAAACATGACACTCGCTAAGCGTTGAAATACATATTAAAGGAGCTCGACAATTAGGATATCTCTTCCGATTTTTTGTTCAAAATATGACATGGGCCACCACATGAGATCCGGGTTTTGGGGCTCGACCTATAAATATTTAGTGCTTGTTTCGAAATTTGACTTGCGCTAAGTGAAGAAATTCGTGTATTGATCGTCGATATCCAGCCTAACTCTTCCGAATATGAATTCCAATTATCACTCGTGCCAAAGAAATTTCGCGTATAGTCGCTTGACCGACAGCCTGTCAGTGCTGTATATTGGCGCGAAACATGACTTTCGCCAACTAACTAAACATGTCCTCAAACCAGGATTGGCGCTGTGTTATGAAGTTCGTTGTTTTACTTTCGACATGCTACAAGTGTATATGTATGTATTATATATGGGGTCCAAACATGATTTGCTACAATTCAGGAAATTCGTGTATAGTCGTTAGACTTACAGTCACTCTGTGGTGAATATAAGCTTGAAACCTCCCTCTCTCCAAATGATTAAAGTGCCACAACCTACAACCAATCTGTGAAACAAAATTTTCTCGAAACTTGACTTGCGACCAATGAAGAAGTTTATATATTAGCAATCAACAGAAATCCTGCTCCACACATTACTTGCTCGAACTCAAGAAAGCCATTATTGGCGATCAACATATTTCCCATTTGTGATGAATGGGAGCTGGAAACATGACTCGCCCGGTGATGAAATTCGTTTATGTGCGCTCGACATTCAGCCTAGCTGTACAGAATAAGGGATCTAAACATGACCAATTTGCTCCCACTGACGAAATTGTTGTACATTCGTTTGATCTAGAGCTTATCGGTGCTGAATATGGGCTTTGAATCCTCACGCGCTCTAAATTATGAAGTTCGTTTAAAGGCACGCAATCTGCTTCCAATCTGTACAGAAAATTGTTTGCAAACATGACTTTCGACAAGTGATGAAATGCGTATATTTGCGAACAACATGAAGCTTAACTCTGCTGAATGTGGTCTCCAAGCATGACTTGCTCCATCTCAAGGAAGACGTGTTTGGGCGCTCGACATACAGACTATCTGTGATGATTAAGGCCTGGAAACATGACTTCCTCCAAAGTAATGAAATTCGTGTATTAGCATTTGACATACAGCTTATGTGTTTTAAATATGGGCTCCAATCATGACGCGCCAACTCAAGAAATTCGAGTATTTGCGCTCGGCCTACAGTCTATCTGTACTGAATATGGAGTCGTAACATGATTCGCGAAAAGTGATGAAATAAGCTCCACATGTATCCCATCGCTCCTCAATGTGTGTTCCTAACACGAGTTGCGCCAACTGAAAATATTCGTGTAATTGCCCTCGTCGTACATCCAAACTGTGCAGCATATGTGCTTGAAAAATGACTTGCGCTAAAGTGATGAAATACGTTTATAGGTGCTAAACATTTAGTGTCATTCATTAGTATAACGCTCTTACGCCGGTTAGGCAGGAACCATAGCCCAGTTAGGAAATTTTTGTTTGGCAAGAGTCGAATTTTCTTACCATTATCAAAACACATAGAGGTACTTTGTTCGCGATTGCACATATTAATTCATTTGTCGTGTACCATATGTAGAGCACATATTCGTAACATACAGCTTGTCGAAAGCCAATGCACGAATTACTTCATTTGCCCTGAATTATGTTTACAGCACATATATACTCTGTGTGGAGGTACAATGCACGAATTTCTTCATTTGGCGCGATCATGTTTTTAACCTACTTACAGCACTGATAAAATGTAGGTCAAATGATAATATTGAGAATTTAATTAATTTTAATATCCTTATGCAGAATATATTGGCTGAATTTCTGCATCAAGTCAACAATTTCTTTAGCTGACGCGAGTAATTTTTTGACCATATTTTCAGTACAGGTAACATCTGAGTCCAACACAATATGTGTATTATTCAGTTGGCGCAAGTCATGTTTAGATCTTTTTTCAATAGAGTTAAACTCCATGTTGAACGACAATATATGAATTTATTCATTTGGCGCGTGTCATTATTCTGGCCTATTTTCAACAGAGATAAGCTGTAGGTTGAAGGCCGATATACGAATTTTAATTGGTACGCCAATAATGTATTCAGCCCATATTCAGCACAGATAGGCTGCATGTTCGCCAATGAACGAATTTTTTCATTTGGCCCAATTTATTATTAGGAAAATTTCTAGTACAGACAGGCAATTCGAACGCCAATATGCCAGTTACTTTACTTGAAACGAATCATATTACATGATGAGGGGCAATGCACGGATTTATTAATTTGGCGCGAATCATTTCCAACTCATTTTCAGCTCCGATAGACTGCATGTTGAGAGTAAATGAAAGAATTGTTTAATTTGTAGCAAGTCATGTTTGGATCCCATTCTCAGTACACGAAAGCTCTGAACCAACGACAATATATTAATTTATTCTTTTTGCGGGAATTATAGTTCTATCGCATTTTGAGCACAGATAAGCTGTAGGTCGAAAGCCAATATACGAATTTCTTATTTTGGAGCCCATATTCCCTACGCCCATACACTACAATATTCAGTTTGAGCGAGTCTTGTTTCGTAGCAATATTCACAACATATTGTCTTTTGCTAGGGCGCTAGTACACTAATTTCATCATTTTGCCCAAGTCTTATATACAGCCCAAATTCAGTCCAGGTAAGTTGTACTTCGAAAGCAAATATAGGAATTTCCTCAATTGATGCGAGTCGTGATTAGAGCACATATCGCAGATAGGCTCATGTCGAGCGCCAATGCACAAATTTCTTTATTTGGCGATAGAGATAGTGTACAGATTGGCTGTAGGACGAACGCCAATATAAGAATTTCATTTGGCGCGAATCATGTGTATATCCCATATTGAGGTCAGATAAGTTGAATGTAAAGCAACTACTAATGAACTTCCTCCATTGGAGCGTGCCATTTTTAGAGCTCATAGAGACTACAAATAGGCTGTAAGTTGAATGCCATTTAGCGAATATCATGATTAGAGTGCATATTCGGAATGGATATGCTGCATGTCGAGCGCCAATGGACGAATTATTTCATTTGGCGCGAATTATATTTACAGCCCATTTTCAGCACATATACAACGTATGCAGAGGTCCACGAATTTCTTCATTTGGAGCGAGCCCATTTTCAGCACAGAAAGACTGTAGGTCCAAAGACAATATACGAATTTCTACATTATTTATTATTAGAACCCATGTATAACATATATAGGCCGAATGTCGAGCGTCAAATCATGAATTCCTTCAATTGGGGCGAGTAATGTTTTGACCCTACTTTCAATACAGATAACGTCTTATTCGATCACAATTTGACAATTAAGCAGTTGACGCAAGTCATATCTAGAGAACATTTTCAATAAAAAAATCTCTAGTTTGAATGATAATATATGAATTTATTCGTTTCGCTCGTGTCATGATTCTGGCCTATTTTCAACGGAGATATGCTGTAGGTTGAGCGCCAATAGACGAATTTTAATTTCGCACTAGTAATGTATAGTACCCATACTCAGCACAGATAGACTGCATGTCTTTCGCCAATGCACGAATTTTTTCATTTGGCCCGATTCATTTTGCAGCAAAGTTTTAGTACAGATGGGTTTTATGTCGAATTACTTCATTTGGAGCGAATCATGTTTAGACCTTATATTCAGCACATGCTGAGCAGCAATGCACGCATTTAATGATTTGGCGCTAGTCAAGTTTCCTTCCTATTCTCATCTCAGGTAGACTGTAGGCCGAACGCCAAGGAAAGAATTTCTTCATTTGGCTCTAATTAGGTTTAGGGCCCCATTTATTACTGACAGGCTGCATGTCGGGAGTCAATGCACGAATTATTTCATTTGGGGAAATTCACGTTTGGAGCCCATTTTCAGTAAACAAAAGTTTTAATCCGACAATACTAAATGTATTCTTTTGGCTACAGTCATGATTCTAGCCCATTTTCGGCACAGATAAGCTGTAAGACGAAAGCCAATATACGAATTTCTTTATTTGGAGCCCATATTCATTACAGAAAAGCTTCAAGTTAATCATCATGCACGAATTAAATTTGGCGCTAGTCAGGTTTCGAACCCATTTTCAGCACGGGATGTATCACGAACGCCAATACACTACAATATTCAGTTAAAGCGAACCATGTTTCGAACCAATATTCTTCACAAATCGCCTTTTGCTAGGGCGCCAATACACTACTCTCTTCTCGTAAGTCATATAGAGTTCATTTTCAGATCAGATACCCTCTATTTCTAAAGCAAATATACAAATTTCCTCATTTGATGTGAATCGTGTAGAGAGCACATAGCGCAGGTAGGCTGCATGTCGAGCGCCAAAGCACGAATTTCTTTTTTTGGCGATAGAGATGATATACGCCCGTTTTTGGTACAGATAGGCTGTAGGTCGTACACCAATTTAAGAATTTCTTCATTTGGCGCGAATCATGTTTAGAACTCATATTCAGGTCAGTTAAGTTGAATGTCAAGTGCCCACTCACGAATTTCCTCAATTGGCGCGAGCCTATTTTTAGTAAAGATAAGCTCTAATTCGAAAGACAAAATAGGAATTTATTTTTTCAGCACAAGTCATGTTTAGAGCCCATTTTGAAAACAGATTGGCTGTATGTCGAAAGCCAAATTAAGAACTTTATTATTTAGCGGGAATCATGTTACTGCTGTTTGTCGATCCCCACTGCACTAATTTTTTCATTCAGCGCGAATCAAGTTTCGAGATGATTTTCAGCACAGGTAGGATGCAGTACGAACGCCATTACACTAGAATCTTCAGACAAAACTAGTCATATTTCTAGAGAATGTTCAGCACAAGCTCTTGATAGGGCGCCTATACACTGCCCTTCGCTTGGCACAAGTCATATTCAAAGCAAATTATCAGTAGAGATAGGTTCATTTTCGAAAGCAAATATCTGAATTTCCTAATTTGGGGCGAATCGTGTTTAGAGTCAACAGTCAGCACAGAGGGGCTGCATGCCTAGCTCCAATGTACGAATTTCTTCTTTTGGACCCAGTCATGTTTCCAGTAAATTTTCAATATATATAGGCTGTCGTTCGAACTCCAGTTCACGAATTTCCTCATTTTGAGCTAATGGGATCCTTATTCAGGACTGACAGGCTACATGTCGAGCTCCAATGCATGAATTTCTACACTTGGCGCGGTACACGTGTAGAGATTTCTTCATATGACGCGAATTATTTTAACAACCCATATTCAGCACGTATAAGCTGTATGTAATTAGTCAATAAACGAATCTCTTCATTTGGTGCGATTCATATTTCTAGCCTATTTCCAGCACAGATAGATTATAGGTCGAATTACAATATACGAATTTCTTCATTTGGCTCAAATTATGTTTACAACCAATATTCAGTACACATAGGCTGAATGTCGACGTTCAATTCACGAATTTCTTCAATTGGCATGAATAATGTTTCAAGCCAATTTTCAGTACAGATAATCTCAAAGTCGAAGACAATACAAGAATTTTTAGTTGTCCCAAGTCGTGTTTCGAGCCCATTTGAATAAACATAATCTCTAAGTCGATCGAAAATATATGAATTTATTCATTTGCGGGAATCATGATTTTGGCCCATTTTCAACAGAGATAGACTGTAGGTCGAATGCTAATATACGATTTTCTTAGTTTGGATCCCATATTTATTACAGAGAGGCTGAATGTCGATAACCATGTACGAATTTCTTCATTTGGCGCAAATGAAGTTTTGAGCCGATTTTAAGCTGAGATAAGATGGATCACAAACGCCAATACACTACAATATTTAATTGACGCGAGTCGTGTTGCAAGCCAATATTCATCACATATAGGCTTTTGCTAGCGCGCCAATACACTGTGTCCATCATTTTGCCCGTCATATATAGAGCCTATTTTCCTAATAGATAGGCTGTAATTGTTCGAAAGCCATTATACGAGTTTCCTCACTTGAGGGCGAATCGTGTTTAGAGAGATCTTAGTCAGCACAGATAACGAAATCTCGAGCGCCAATGCACGAGTTTCTTCATTTTGCGCAAATCATGTTCCTAGCCAGTTTTCAATACACATAAGCTGTAAGTAGAACGACAAATTATGAATTTATTCATTTGGCTTGTATACGGTACAGAGTGGCCGCGTGTCGATCACCATTCAGGAATTTATTGGGCTCGGTTCGTATTTCCAAACCAATTTTCAGCACAGATAGGATTATCACAAACGCCAATACAATACATTTTTCAGTTGACGCGAATCCTGTTTCGAACCAATATTCATCACATATAGGATCTTGCTAGTTCCCCAATGCCCTACTTACATCATTTGTCGCAAGTCATATATAGAGCCCAATTTCATTACAGATAGGCCATAGTTCGAAAGCAAATATACGAATTTCCTCATGTGAGGCGAATCGTTTTAGCGTCCATATTCAGGTTATCAGCTAATTTTCAGTACAGATAGGCTGTAGTTCAAACGCCAGTATGCGAATTATTTCATTTGGTGCGAATAATGTTTAGTGTCCATATTCTGCATGCCGAGCGCCAATGCACGAATTTCTTCATTTGACTTTAGACATATTTAGAGCCCGCTTTCAGTAAAGATAGGCTGTTGGTCGAACGGCATAATTCTTATTTCTTCATTTGGCAAGAATTATGGTTTCAGCGCAGATAAAGCCGCATGCAGAAGGCCCATCCAAGAAATACTTTATTTGTCGCGAGCATTGTTTCTAGCCCTTTTGACATGTATATGTCTTATGGCTGGGGTACCCACCGAAATGACATTGTCCCACGACTTCGACAGTAAAACTTTCCTGGAGCATAAAGGTAATAACGTCACAACGCGATAAGATAATGCGCATCCGGCCACGCGTCAGTCGCTATATGATAAATGAATATTGCATTCAGTGCTCGTATCTGTGACGTCATTACACGCATGCGCATCCCAGTACATCGTGACGCGTAGGAGACACAATAACCACTTGAGATTAGCCATTGTCCGTCGCAGTGTTGCGTGTGCCGTTCAATAGCAAAGACGTCGGTAATTATAGTCGCTATGTCAGACGATAGTTATACTGAGGAGCAAGCGAGACTGGACGTTTACGAATTTCTCGCGAAGAATCCAAATGCGCTCAATCTCGGTAAAAGTCAGCTTATTGCCGAAATAGAGTCATTCAAGCATGACAAGTATAAGAAACGGAAAACTACCGCTGATTATTGCAGAGAGAATAGGGGAAAGAAACGAAAGCTAGATACAAAAACACGAATCATACTTCTCTTAACGAGAATTATGTCGTTCCATGTATATGTCTTAGAGAGATATGACATATGCATGGTTCGATGTGACGCGCAACGCTGGAAAATGTAGCACGAATCCCGCTACGCGATACATCGAACCATGCTTATGTCATATCGCTCTAAGACATATACATGGAACGACGTAATTCTCGTTAAGAGAAGTATGATTCGGGTTTTTTCAGCACAATAGGTTGTAGGTCGAACGCCAATGAACAAATTTCTTCAATTGGCACGAGGCCTATTTCGAGCTTATTTGCAATACAGATAAGCTCTAACACGAACGACAATAACACTATTTATTCATTTGGCGCAAGTCATGTTCAGAGTCCATTTTGAGCACAGAGAACTGCAGGTCAAACGCCAAAGAATTTCTTCATTTGGCGTTAATAATGTTTATAGCAATATTTGGTACAGAAAAGCTCCATATCGAGCGTTAACACTTTAAACGCTGAGTTAACCCTTTAAACGCTGAATTAAATTCCTTCTGCTATTTGCTGGCGTTATTAGAGCTCACCATTTTCTCCACGTTAGCAGGATAAGGGTTAAATCCCATCTGCAATTTTCTGGAATTATTAGGAGCTCACCCTATTCTCCACGTTAGCAGGATAAGGGTTAATGAATGAATTTCTTCATTTGGCGCGAGTCGTGTCTCAAGCCCATTTTCACTCCAGATAACTCTAAGTCGAAAGATATTATAAGAATTTATTCATTTGCTGGGAGTCATGTTTCTAGCCCATTATCAGCGCACATACGCTGTGGGTCGAAAGTCAATATACTATTTTCTTCAATGAGCGCGAATTATTCTTAGGGCGCATATTCAGGCCAAATACGAGTATGCTGCACCCGTATTTAACATAAATAGGCCCCATGTCGAGAGCTATTGTGCGAATTTCTTCATTTGGCGAGAATCATGTTCTGCGCCCATTCTCAGTACAGAAGTATTTTTCACATCAGGTAGGCCGCATGTCGAACAACAATACACAAATTTATTCATTTGGCGCGGGTCACTTTTCGAACCCATTTTCAGCACCGATAGGGGGTGTGTCGAACATCAATACACTTCAATCTTTAGTTGACGCGAGTCAGGTTTCGAAGCAATATCCATCACATATAGGCCTTTGCTAGGTCGCCAATACACTACTTTCATCATTTGCGCAAGTCAAATTCTGAAAGCATTTTCAGTACACATATTCAGTAGTTCGAAAGCCAATATGCGAATTTCCTCATTTGGGGCGAATCATGTTTAGAGCCAATAATCAGCACATATAGCCTGCATGTCGAGCGATAGTCCATGAATTTCTTCATTTGGTCCAAGTCATGTTTCAATACATATAGGCTGTATTTCGCGCGACAATATACTAATTTCTTTATTTTCGTAAATCATGTTTAGAGCCCATATTCAGCAAAGTTAGGTTGCATTTTGAACGCCAATGCGCGAATTTGTCGCGACTCAATTTCCAGCCTGTTTTCAGTACAAATAGGCTGTAGGTCGAATGCCATTATTCTTAGTTTTATTCATTTGGCCCGAATTACTTTTTGAGCCTATTTTCAGCACAGATAAGCTGCATGTCGAGTGCCAATGCACGAGTATCTTCTTTTGGCATGAGTCATGTTACTAACCCATTTTCAAAACAGATTGTTTGTACGTCGTACACCAACATACGAATTTTATATTTGGTGTGTATTATGTTTAGAGCCCATTTTCATCACAGATAAGCTGCATATCGACAGCCAAATCACGGTTTCCTTCATTTGGTGCAAGTCACTTTTCGAGCCTATTTTAAGTACAAATAAACTTTATGATGAAAGACAATATATGAATTTATTCATTTGGCGCAAGTCAATTTTATAGCCCATTTTGAGTACAGATAGGCTTAGGTTGAACGCCAAATTAAGAGTTTCTTTATATGTTGCAAATCATATTCATTAGAGATATGCTTCATGTCGAGCACCATGATTCGAAGCCACATTCAGCACAGTTTAGATGGACACGAACTTCTTCAGTTGGTGCGAATTATTTTTCGAGCCCATATTCGTCACGGATAAGCCAGTTTAGAAATTTCTTCAGTTTGCGCAAGTCATGTTTTGAGCCCATATTCAGTACAGACATGGTGCACCTCTAAAACCAATACACGAATTTCATCACTTGTCGTGAGTCGTATTTCGAGCTCATATTTAGCACAAATAGGCTGCAGGTGGAGCGGCAAGTTACGAATTTATTTCTTTTTTCTTTTGGCGCGAGTCTTGTTTCACAACCACATTCGGCACAGATGGGTTATATACCGAACGCGAATACGCATTTTTTTTTTTGTCGCGAATTTCGAACCCATATCTAGCACAAATGTGTTGCAGGTCGAAAGACAAATCAAAAATTTCTTCAGTTGTCGCAAAGTATTTTTGGAGCCCATTTTCCGCATAGATAGGCTGTATTTGGAGAGGCAATTCACGAATTCCTTTGTTCGGCAAGAGTCACGTTTCGCATTCATATTCAGCATAGATAGGCTGAAGTTCGAGCGCCAATACACGAAATTGTCGCGAGTCACGTTTCGAGCCCATATTTGTCACTGGTTTGCTGTATTTCGAGCGTCAATTCACGAATTTCTTCAGTTGGTTCAAGTCAATTTTTGAGCCCATATTCAGCACAGATTAGCAGTATTACGGGCGCCAATACACAAATTTCAATACTTGTCACGAGACATGATTCGAGCTCACATTGATCACAGACAGACTCTAGGCCTAGCGACAGTACACGAATTTATACAGTTCTCGGGTGTTTCGCGCCCTTATTCAGCAGAGATAGGCTGCAGGTCGAGTGCCTATTAACGAATTTCTTCAGTTGTCCCATCTCAATTATGGAGCCCATATTGGCTACAGATAGCCTGCATGTCGAGCACCAACACAGGAATAATGTTTGGCGCGAGTCATGTTTCGAGCCCTATTGCAACACAGATTAGTTCCATTTTGAGCGAAGTTACACGAAATTTTTTCAGTTGCCGCAATTCATTCGTGTCCTTCGGGCGTCATTACACGAATTTCTTCACTTGGCGTGAGTCATATTTCGTCACCATATTCAGCACATATAGCCTGCATTTCTGGAACCAATACACGACTTTATGCACTTGTCGCGAGTCATGTATTGATCCCATATGCAGCACAGATAGGCTGCACATCGAGCCCTCATACACGAATTTCATCACTTGTCGCGGGTAAGGTTTCTAGCCCATATTCAGCATACATAGGCAATTCGAGCGCCAATTCATAATTTTTTTCATTTGGTGCGAGTCGTGTTTCGAGGCCATATTCAGTACAGATAAGATGTAGGTCAATCGGCAATGCAAGAATTTCTTTGGTTGGCACGACTAATGTCTCACGACAATATTTATCACAGGTACCCTTTATGTCGAGAACCAATAGACAAATTACATCGTTTGACCCGAATCATGTTCTTCGCCATATTTACCACAGATAGGCTTCATATCGAAAAACAATACCTGAATTTCTTCTGTTTGTGTGAGTCATGTTTCGAACCTAATCAAAGTTTGGATGTATGTATAGCACAAATATACGAATTTCGTCAGGTGGTGCGGGTCTTGTTTCGAGCTCATATTCAGTATAGATAAGTTATTGGACTAGCGCCAATAAACGAATTTCTTCAGTTGCCGCGAGTCAGGTTTAACACCAAATTCAGCACAGGTTATTTGTATTTCGAGCACCGATCCCCAAATTTCATCAGCTGACGCGAGTCATGTTTCGAGGCCATATTCCGGGCATATAGTCTTCATGTCGAGCAAAATACACGATTTTTTTCACTTGGTGCGAATGATTTTTCGAGGCCATATTCGGCAAAGATAGGCTGCATGTTCAGCAACATTACATGAATATCTTCAGTCGGGGCGAGTCAAGTTTCGATCCCATATTCGGCACAAACAAGCTATATGACGATCGCTAAATTTAGAATTTCTTCAGTTGGCGCAAGACAATTTTGGAGCCCATAATCATGATGTCTAGCGCCAATAAACGAAATTCATCACTTGGCGCGAATCGTGTTTTGAGTCCATATTCAGTACCGATAAATTTTATGTTCAGAACCAGTATACAAAAATCTTTTGTCGGCGCGTGTCATGCTTCCAACACATCCTCATCATAGATTGGAAGCATCTCGAGCGCCAAAACACGAATTTCTTCTTTTGGCGCGAGTTAGTTTACGAACCCATATTCTGCACAGATAGGCTCTAGGTTGAGCGATAACGCACGAATTTCATCAGTTGGCACGAGACATTTTTCGCGGCTTGTAGAGCACGAATACACGAATTTCCTCATTTGGAGCGAGTCATGTTTCGAGACCATTTTAATCGGAGATTAGCTGTATTTTGTGCGCCAAATCAGGAATTTCTTCATTTGCCGCAAGTCATGTTTGGAGCCTGTATTAAACACTGATACGATGTAGATCGAGCAGCAATATACAAATGTCTTCGCTTGCCACGTGTCGTGTTTTGAGCCCATATTTCCATCAGATGGGCTGTAGGTCGAGCGCCAATACACGCATTTGACACAAGTCATATTTCGACGCCATATTCAGAACAGATAAGTTACATGTCGAACACGAATATAAGAATTTCTTCTTTTGACGACGGGCATTTTCGAGCCCATATTGAGAAAAGGTAGGCTGTAGTTCGATCGCCAATACATGAATTTCTTCTGTTGACGCTAGTCACGTTTCGAGCCCATTTTCGGGACAGATAAGATACATGGGCCAAATTTAGAAGACCTGTTTGGGCAACTCATGTTTGGATTCCATATTCAGCACAGATATTTTGCATGTTGGAAGACAATAAACGAATTAAATCACTTGGCGCGAGTAATGTTTCGAGGTCATATTCGTCACTGATACGTTGCATGCTGAACTGCAATTTTTGAATTTCTTCTGTTGGCGCAAGGCATGTTTGGAGCCCATACTCAGTACAGATAGTCTGAATATCGAAGGTCAATACACTAATAACATCACTTATAGGCTGCACGTCTAGCGTCAACACACGATTTTCTTCATTTGGCGGAAGTTTCGAACGCCTATAAAGTACACATACGCTATAGGTGAAGCGATAACACACCAGTTTCATCAGTTGGAGCGAGTCATGTTTCGAGACAATATCCATCACATATAGGATGTAAGTCGAGCGCCAAAACACGAATATTTTTTTTAGTTGGCGCGATTCATGTCTTGATCCCATATGCAGCACACATGTTCTCCATTTAATATTAATGGATCCGTGCATCGTAGGATAATTCAACAGAAATAACCAACAAGCTGCAACCTTGTAACAGAATTTATTATTCCACCGTTCATTAAAGGCTCAACATGTTTCGAGCGGTACGCCGCTCATCATCAGGAACTGTAACTAAACAGAACTCAGAACAGAATCCGGGTGAACTCAACCCTCTCATCCATTTGGGCCTTAATACCATACAGACGCACGTGACTACTTGATCAATAACAACAGGCACGATACTTAAGCCAGTTCCCACTCAGTCTTGACTACGGCCGGTCACCACATGCGGTATGTACACTCACTATTATATATACATCATTTTAGAGAGTTTTAATAAAATACATTGCATCTCCTACATTGAGAATTAGAATCTTTATTAATTTTAACTATGCCTTTTAACCAAAGAGTATTACAGAATGATTACCATTGTAATATTTTAATATAGAGTATGTATAATATATACAAATCTTTTACCTTATTGCAGTATGTAAACCAGAGGCTGCAAATACAGTTAGAGCTCCTGATGATGAGCGGCGTACCGCTCGATACATGTTGAGCCTTTAATGAACGGTGGAATAATAAATTCTGTTACAAGGTTGCATCTTGTTGGTTGTTTCTACTGAATGTTCTCCATGTCGAGCGCCAGTAATCTAATTACTTCGGTTGGCGCGAATAAGTTTTCGAGGCCATATTTAACTTAGACAAGCGGCATGTCTAGCACCTATATACGTAGTTTTTCAGATCGCGAGAGTCATGTTGCGAGCACCTATTCATCACAGGATTACTGAAAATAGATTGCCAATACATGAATTTCTTTCAGATAGCACGAGTTATTTTTGGAGCCCACATTCCTTACAGGTATGCTCTAGTTTGAGAGCCAATAAATGAATGTCTTCAATACGCACGAGTCGTGTTAAGAGTGCATAAACGACACCGATAGGCTGTAGGTTGAGAGACAATACACGAATTTTATTGGTTCTTGCGATCCATTTTTCGACCCATATTCAGCACAGATATTCTGTTGATCGAGAGCAAATAAACGAATTTTTTCAGTTCGCGCAAATCAGGTTTCGAGCCCATATTAAACATAGGCTGAAAGTCCAGCACCAATACACAAATTTCTTCGTTTGGCGCGCGTCATATTTCGAGCCCATATTCAGAACACATAGGCTGCATGTCGAACGCTAAAACACGAATTTCTTCTGTTGGTTAGAGTCATGTTTCTAGCCCTTATTCTTCACAGATAGGTCTAGTTTGAGCACCAAAACACAAAATTCTTCGGTTGGCGCGAATCACATTTCGATCCCAAATTCAGCAGAGATAGGCTGCACTTCGAGCGCCAAAACAGGAATTTCTTCGTTATGCGTGGGTGAATTTTCGAGTTCAAATTCATCAAAGATACCGGCATCTAGAGCGCCAGAGTAGTAATCATACACCTTGGGCAGGGTCACTAACCTCTGTAACGTCAATGTAAAGAAACCTAACCTTCACCTACCTCCCCTACCCCCAGGCGGTCACGTGATGTAAACAAAATATGGCAGACAGCTTGACACAGGACTAAACCTAACTTTAACTTATTATTTTGAAACCTTCCCCTCCCCTGCCACCAGGCGGTCAAGAGATGTAAACAAAAGATGGCAGACAGCTTGGCGCCGGGCTAAACCTAACTTTAACTTATAATTTGAAACCTAACCCTCCGTTCCCTCCCTCAGGCGGTCACGTGATGTAAACCAAGATGGCAGAGCGCTTGGCGAAGGGCTAAACCGAACTTTAACTTGTTATTATTTTGATACCTTGTTATTGTCACGTGATGTAAACAGCCCGAAGTCACCTGATGTAAACAAATGCGCCAGACACACTGGCGCTGTAACTTAACCTAACTTTAACTTATTATTTTGAAACCTAACCATCCCCTCCCTGCCCCCAGGCGGTAACGTGATGTAAAGAAATATGGCGAAGGGGTTAATGACCTTTGTGCTTAGCGTAACTTTAAACTTGTTATTATTTTGAAACCTTGTTATTGTCACGTGATGTAAACAAAGTGCCAGACAGCTTGTCACCGGTTTAAACCTAACTTTAACTTGTTATTATTTTGAAATCTAACCATCCCCTCCTTGCCCCCAGGAGGTCACTTGATGTAAACAAAGATGGCGGGGTTAATGACCTTTGTGCTTACCGTAACTTTAAACTTGTTATTATTTTAAAACCTCCTTATTGTCACATGATGTAAACAAATGTGCCATTTTGAATTTGAAACAATATGGCTGCTAGCGCGTCATTTTTAAACATTTAAGTTACGAACCCTAGTCTAAATTGCCGCTACCACCATTTCACAATATTGCGGTTACGCGCGCCATTTAAACCGAACTTAAACATTTCCTATTTCATAAGACCACTATTTTACAATATGGAGGACACGCGCTCTAACTTTAATTTGTTACTAACCGCCATTTTAAATTATACTGCTAACCTAACTTATTAAGCTTGTTTTAAACTTTTCATCTTTAAGACTCTAGGTTTAACTCCCTTTTGCAAGGAAGGGAATTAGGTTCCCGCCCCGAGGCATCCTAAAACGATCCCCCTAGGTTATTGTAATAAGAATAATAAATAAACAAACGAACAAATTTTTTCTATTTACAAATATATGCAATGTAGGTTGTTTATTATAACTAAACGTACAACTTTATTTATAAATATACGTACAATTTACGTTATTATAATAAGAAATACAATGTAGGCTACCATAATTGAAAAATGCAACTAGATAATTACAATCTTTTATTTCAACACTTAAAACCATTTAGTTATCATCAGAAAAGAACTGCTTTTATAATTTAGTTCTTTCCATAATGTATTGAATTCATTGGCATTTGTGTCTTGAGGGGTACAAAAAGATTTGGATTCAAAACACTTATTGCGCCACTCTAAAAGTTCATCTTGTAGCCTGCCGTATTTGATGACTTTTCTGTCTATGCAGCCACTTCCCAAGTCCATCAGTTGTGACCAATCTTTGTTGCTTATTGTTCTCAGTCATAATGCGTATATATCGTCCACAGTACACTGACAGGGTATGTTGCGAGTCACCAAGTTCGTGCACTTCATTAAGTCATGGTGACGTGACAGTTTATTTCCGGTGTCAAAGCGGCAGCCTTACTACTACACAGCGCGATACAGCCGCGAAGATACTATACCATTCTAGTGAAGTGCCCTTCGAAATCGGCCGATTGCAACCAATCTTATACAAATTGTAGTTTATAAGCAGTCAGTGATAGATGTGGAATTTCAGAGAGATTCGTTTAATGGAAGGCGAGATACAATGGCAAAGGTACTTTGTTCTTCAAGTAAAGTGCCCTTTGTTATTGACGGATCGCAACGAAACTTAACATATTTTCCACGGCACTAGTACTAAATTTTACATTCGTTTTTTTCAGAAAGATCCATGTAACAAAGGCGAGATACAAAGGAGAAAGTACTTTCTTCTTCAAGCAAAGTGACCTTTATTGATCGATCTCAACCATATTTATACAAACTGTAGGGTATTCGCTGCGAGTGATGTGTGGAGTTCCAAAAAAATCCATAGAGTATATGGGGGATACAGCTAAGAAGGTATTTTGTTTCTCAAATAAAGTGCCCTTCATTATTAACCAATCACAACCATGTCTATACAAACTGTAGGACATTATCAGTGAGTGATAAACGGGGAGATTCAGGAATATCCATGAAATAGAAGAGAAATATCTAAGAATTTTTTATGTTCGTCAAGTAAATTGCCCTTCATTATAGACTGATGGCAAAGAAACTGATATCAATTGCAGAGATTGCGCATTGAGTGATAGGTTTGAAGTTTCAGATGGATCCATGGGATATACGGCTAGCTAGAGTAGCGAATTACTTTGTTCTTCAAGTAAAGTACCTTTCGTTATTGACCGATCGCAATCAAACGTATATCAATTTAGGGCAGCAGGAGTGAGTGACAGAAGGATCCGTCGAATAGAAGCCGTGAAAGACACCCAGACACTCAGATTAGAAACAGCACAGAAGCCGAAGAAAATATTTACTCTAATTATTGAAACATTGAATACATATTAATATATAGAGAGGCAACCAATTTAGAAACAATATTAAGTATCGCGAAAAACAGAATAAGGTATCAGAAAACACAAAGGAGAGCTTCTAAGATATCAATATTACGTTACAGAATTGATGTCTCCGTAACCCATTTATGCCTGACGTTCCATTATTGGAGAGGTTGTGACGTGGGGGTTATTTATATCCTACTGCTCAAGGTCTTCGCCGAGTCTGATTTTTTTGCACATGCCTGCCTCCTTAGGGTACATGTTATCATGTGGTGCACAGAGATAGTCACTTCTGCAGATCCTGTCGTGCTGGGGGCTTGTTAAAAAAGTGATGTAAATTTTCGATATTTTTTTAAAACCATCTACTGACAGGTAAATACGACTTTACAGCACTATATCCTATACTATTTTTTCTATTACCTCTCTACTAGTTGTGCTATTGTTCTGTAAAAAGAAAATAGCTAAGTTATTGTTGTTGTATTAGTTATGGGCTTGACATTTTGCATGTTCCATTTTTAGAACACTAGGCAAACCACTACCACTAGGACTAATAATATATTTTTCCCTTTTTAGTTGAAATCATTTTACAAGTCTCAAGATGCCCTGAACTCTAAGTTTTCATGAAATAATTGACCTGTTAGAGATTGATGACAGCATACAAGCCAGTGCTATAGTGATACAACCACCTGAAAATGCTACAGCACCTGTTTCTGATGAGGACTCAGGAGATGAAAAAGGCGGAACAATAAATAATCTGCCAGGTTCTTTGTTGCGCGCACCTGCATACCTTATTCAAGATGGCTATAAAACATATTTCCAAATAAAACATATTTCAGCGTTGGTGAATTTATGGTTCCTTATTTTGGTCGTCACGGGTGCAAACAATATATTCGGGGAAAGCCTATTCAATTTGACTATAAGTTTTGGTGTGGTACAAAACATCTGGGCTAAATTAGCTGGTTTCAGCCGTATCAGGGTAAAAATCCAAATACTAAACATGAGGAATACGGTGTCGGTGCATCAATTGCCCTTCAGTTTAGTGGGGCACTTACAGAGGCACACCGTGGACAATACCATTTTGTATTCGATAGCTTTTTACCAGTATTGCTGTTCTTAATAAGCACAGTTCAATGGGACATAAGGCAACAGGTACAGTGAGAAAGGGTCGCATTGACAAAGCTCCATTGGAATCAGATGTAGCTCTAAAGAAAAAAAGAGAGGCACATTCGATTATCGAATTGATGGAAAAGGCAATATTGCCTGCAGATGGAATGATAACAATGTCACTGCTGCCTCATCTGGTGCTGGTATCGATCCCCTGTGTCTTGTCGATCGGTATTCCCAGAAACTGAAAAACAAGGTCCAAGTTCAGCAGCCAAACATGATCAAAGTGTATAATCATTTTATGGGAGACGTAGAGAGAGAGCTGATTAAAACTTTGATAAGTATCAGGCATCAATCCGTGGAAAGAAATGGTATTCAAGCCCCCTTTTTCTGTTTTGAATTAGTATTACAAAATGCTTGTCAGCTGCATAAAACATATGATGAGAAGCCAATAGATTTTCTGGAGTTTCGTCGACGTGTGGTATGCCATTATCTGGAGACCCATGGTCATCCTCCAGAACCTGGCCGAAGAGGAAGAACTTCTCAGAAGCGTAACATTGACTCACGTTATGATGGCATGAATCATGTGATTGTCAAACAGGGAAAGCAAACGCGGTGTGCTGAATGTCATAAGAACACCACTTTTCGATGTGAAAAATGTGATGTTTTCTTACATGTGAAGTGTTCTGTTGAATATCGCACTGAATAGCAGGTGTCACAACCTCCTGAGATAAGAAACATGATTTTATACATTATGTACAATGTAGCAGTGGTTTTACCTAGTGTTCCATTTTTGGAACGCCTCATAACTCAACATTGGAATATAATAAAAAAAATCTCTTCAAATTCTTGTTCCTTGAAATTTTCTATGTAACATACATGAATATCATGCACAAATTTAAAAATTTCAACCTCCGGCATATATGGGTTCATAAATGAGTTTTCGTATAGGCATATTTATACTTGTGATAAGGGGGCAAGCACGTATAATTTAAAAAAGCAATCTTAAACCGCAAAAAAGACCACTATATGAGAACTGAGAATCAGACTTCACTCTAAAAAGTGCATTTAAAAATAAAGGCCGGTGTTTCAAATAAGCATGTTTGTCCTAATCGCCATGGGAAAATGCAGGCTTTGTGTATATTACAGATTGCAACACGAATTCTAAGCTTTCGAAATCATTTAATATATACTTATATATATATATATATATATATATATATATTCAGCTGGCCAAAATGCAGAAAATGAACATCAGCAAACACGTAAGGAACAAGTACAGAGCTGACGTTTAATTAAACTTCAATTTTTCGAATAGGCATGTTTATACTTGTCATTAGGTGGTAAGAATGTGTAAGTTAAAAAAATCTTAAACTGCAAAAACACAGGACCAGAATACTGAAACTGGGAATCAGACTTCATTGTGAACGGTGCATTTAAATATAAAGGTCGATATTTTATATAATCATGTTTGTACTAATCGCCATGGGAAAATGCAGGCTTTGTATATATTACAGTTCAAAACACGTATTCTAACCACCAAAGTTCGAAATTGTATATTTGTATATACAGTGATACCTCGGCTAAAGAGTGGCCCTGCTAACGAATTTTTCGGCTAACGAAGATTTTTTCCCTGTTTTTCGGACTCGGCTAACAAATTTTTTAGTGGATGCGCGCGCTAACATTAAGCAGCAAACATGAACGGTCGGGCCATTCCAGGAGCTTATCTTCTCCGTCTGTATGTGTGTGACAAAGAAATGAGGTGACCACATCACATAGGGGTGGGTCCACCAACCCCACTGGGTTGTTTACGTTCGACTTTATGCCTTGGTTGAAGACAAGTGTCTGAATCACTTTAAAATCATTCTGAAAATAAGAGAAGTTCAGTCAACTTTGGACAGATTTTTTACTTCTCCTTTAGCAAAAAGACAGAGGCCAGCTACTGAAGGAGAGGAGACTTACTGTACCTTGAATAAACTTTGAAAATTTGGAAGAAGAGTAGTAAAAACGTTGTGGACATATTTTCAGTTTAACCCTTATCCTGCTAATGTGGAGAATATGGTGAGTTCCTAATAATGCCAGCAAATGGCAGACGGGATTTAATTCGGAACATAAAGAGTTAATAGTATATTTTCAGCATAATAGTGTAAAGATTGTCAGTTTTTCATTCTACTTTCCATTCTCCTTCATCCAATTGGGTAGCTGTTCATCTCAGCCTTTGGTAAGTTTTTGCCCCTTCGTAGTGTGCTTTTTACTATTTCATAAAACGTATCTTTAAATAGTGGGCAGCATCCAGAACGAATTAAACGATTTCCTATAGAAACCTACGGGAAATCGCGTTTCGGCTAACGAAGATTTCGGCCTACGAATGTGATTCCGGAACGAATTATCTTCGTTAGACGATATCACTGTACTTCGTATATACAAATGGAGCGATGTGTAGAAATCGCATTTTCAGCTCGCCAAAATGCAAAAAAAAACATCAGCAAACACATAAGAAACATGTACGAAACACTGTTTTCAAACGTCCTTAGTCTGTTTTATTCCCTTGCCAACACTGACGAAACATTGTTTTCCTTGGATGAACTAATGTAAATTCACTAACTTGACTTAATGCATTTTTCTTCCATATCCGTTTTTTAAGTGGTGGTGGAAAACGTACTGTGTACAACTAACCGAGCTGGAATTCAGTGGTCTACGATTACCTACTAGCAACTCGTACTCTTACAAAAGGAAAAGTAATGTTGTTATCCGTGGTGCGAGGGTTCTTACCCACAGGTCACGCATATCGTCTCCATTACGCCACTCTGAATCCACTATGCTCTATGGAATCCACGGATAGCAATATAGTAAACAGTAGCTAAATGTGGTCTCTTAAAATGGCGGGTAATGGGAAAGAAGATTCAGTTTCATATGATAGTGACCCACGATTGTCGTGCAAGTATGGCCAAAAGTGCTACCAGAAAAATGCAATACATCATCAAAAGTACAAGCACCCAACAAAGAGGAGAGTGGAAGTAAGTTACACGGGACGTAAGAGTCGTGATGCATGGGTCTTGGTATTATTCTGTATTAAAAAACCTGAATTGCAAATTGAATGCTCTTATTATTTTAGGATATGTTGTGTGATAGAATTAACATCACCGAACCATTTACTATACTAAACTCACGAAAACGCCGAGTGGGAGTTAAAGTGTGTAATGATGGCAGTATTGAGCAGTGAGATTCGAATATTAATGTGTAATGATGGCAGTATTGAGTAATGAGATTCGAATATTAATGTGTAATGATGGCAGTATTGAGTAATGAGATTCCAATATTAATATGTACCTGAATTTGTACCCTTTATGTAGTCTAAAAACGTTTTCTTGGAAGTATGTTTAGTACGTAGAATTCTACAGTAAGTAACTTAAAATAAAACGCTAGACACAGTGCAGAACCATATGTGGATGAAGTACGGAAATATCGAGACGAATGGGCCACGTGCTTCCTCTCCACCCTAATAGATTGCTTTTTCTAAGGTATTGAGTAAGTATGAACGCATATCATAACCTTGACTGCTAAACAGAAACGCCCCACTGGATTACTTTTGCTAAGGCCTTGAGCAGCCCCTCCCCCCCCCCCCCC
>Ga0268261_10000104_pt1 | contig 52245 bp, 45 predicted proteins | sample TergutNc150P1_FD_190353 | JGI IMG/M metagenome (GOLD analysis project Ga0268261, IMG submission 190353) | Nasutitermes corniger P1 segment gut microbial community from laboratory colony in Florida, USA - Nc150 P1 (SPAdes) (version 2) | ecosystem: Host-associated > Arthropoda: Insects >... | reverse complement strand
GAGCAACACTGAAGATCGCCCGTCAAGCGGTTTTTGCGTGATACTTTTGTTGGGCGGGGATTAACCCCTCCGTAACTAGCATCGAACACGCATCGGCACCATCGTCGATGAAAATGGGCATGGCGGCTACCTCGGCGGCATTGAATCGCGAGAGCACAAAGTCCGCAGTGTCTTGGCGTCCGGGCGGGCGCCCTACCCCCATCCGCACCCGCAGGTAATCTTTAGTGCCGAGCGATTGACTGATAGAGCGCAGGCCATTGTGGCCGCCCTCGCCGCCGCCCAGCTTAAGTTTGACGGTATCAAACGGCAGGTCTACGTCATCGTGCACCGCGATCACCCGCTCCGGCGGGATGTCATAGTAGCTGCTCAGCGTAGCTACGGGCCCGCCAGACGTATTCATGTAAGTCAGTGGCTTTGCCAATATCACGCGCGGGCCAAGCAGCGGGCTAGGCGCCATTGCGCCTTTGCCCGTCGGCGTAGCCGCACCAGGCACTCCCCCGCCCGATGATGGGAGCCGCACCTCAGCAACTGCAGCGTTCGCTCGTTGATGCCGCTTAAATGTCGCACCACAACGGGCAGCCAACAAATCCAGCACTAACTGCCCGATGTTGTGCCGCGTTGCCGCGTACTGTGCCCCTGGGTTACCCAAGCCCACTATTAAGTAAAGGTCGTTTGGCACTTATTGCTCCTCCCGTGCATCATTGCGCTCACTTAGGTTCGTCACTTCGCTACACTCGTTCCTCAATGCGTTCGCTACAACGCTCCACTCCGTCGCCTCGGCATAATAATGCAAATGGGGCTGGCCTTGCGACCAGCCCCTCTTGGATTCTGCGACTGCGCGCAGAACGACATTGCTACTCGGCAGCCTCGGCGGTCTCGCCCTCGGCGGCTTCGGACTGTTCGCCCTCGGCGCTTTCAGCACCCTCTTCGCCCTCGGCGGTTTCGGTCTCTTCAACCTCTTCCTTCGGAACGGTGATGAGAATTACGGCAACCTCGGGGTCGGTTTCCAGTACGGAACCATGCGGCATTACCAGGTCACCGGCGCGCACGATGTGGCCCTCTTCAAGGTCAGTGATGTCAACCTCAAGGGTCTGCGGCAGGTGCGTGGCCTCAGCTTGCAGCGAAACATTTTGCAGGTCCAGCAAGTGGATGGTGCCCTCAGCGGACTCGCCCACGATTACGATCGGAACCTCAACGGTGATCTTCTCGCCAGCGCGCACCTTCAACAGGTCCAGGTGCTCAATGATTTGGCGAACCGGGTCGCGTTGCACGGACTTGGTCACAGCCAGTTGCGACTTGCCATTGGTGATGATGTTGAACAGCACGTTGGCTTGGCGCAGGGCCAGCATGGTCTCGTGCTCGGGCAGGGCCACATGAGTGGGGGTCTCGCCCAATTCATACATCACAGCGGGAATTAGGTTATCGCGGCGCAGACGGCGGGCTGCACCCTTACCAAACTCAGTACGTTCGATGCCGTTTAAACGGACTTCTGCCATTTTGTCCTCCTTGTGAGTGTCTCGTTAACCAGGCTCAGGAGGATGAAGTACATACCCCTGTCGATTACGGAATACCGTGGTTTCGAGACGCGTTGCTCCTCAACCGACGGTTTCCCTCGCCAGGCGGCATCTATCTTATTACGACAACCGCAGAAAACAAAATCCGATAAAAATTGCAATATTGGGATGAGCTACCAGGCACGACCGTAGCGTAGTGGCCATATGGGCCATGAGCGCAGGGAGAAACGCAGTAGATCGCCCAAGAGTGCGATTTTTAAGTGTTGCCGCCGAATAGGGAGGTAACCGAACCTCGGTTGAACACTTCGCTGATGGCGGCGGCCAGCACGGGCGCGATGGAAAGCACCGTGAGCTTGGGGAAATGTTGCTCAGGCGAAATTGGCAAAGTATCGGTAATTATTACCTCTTTGACCGGGCTTTCTTGCAGGCGCGGGATAGCCATTTCAGACAAAACCCCGTGCGTGGCAGCGACGATGACGGACGCAGCACCTGCCTCCATCAGCACGTTTACCGCATCTACGATGGTGCCAGCGGTGTCAATTAAGTCATCAACCAAAACGCAGTCTTTGCCTTCAACATTACCCACCACGCTGTTGGCTTTGGAACTGTTGGGGCGGGTCACGTCCCGAGTTTTGTGGATAAAGGCCAACGGCAAACCACCAAGTTTAGTGCCCCACTCTTCAGCCACACGAATGCGACCAGCATCGGGCGAAACCACCACCGCATTGGACGTATCAACGCGGGTGCGCACGTACTCAACCAACACCGGCAAGGCCCACAGATGGTCTACCGGGCCATCAAAGAAGCCCTGGATTTGCGCGGTATGTAAGTCAACTGACATGATGCGGTGGGCGCCTGCGGTTTTGAGCAAGTCAGCAACTAAGCGCGCGGAGATCGGTTCGCGGCCCCGAGATTTTTTATCTTGCCGGGCATAACCGTAAAACGGAATCACGGCTGTCAGCGTGCGTGCTGAGGCACGTTTGGCAGCATCGAGCATCAATAATTGCTCCATTATGCTTTCATTTACCGGCGCAGCATGAGTTTGCAACACAAATACATCGCAGCCTCGGATTGAGTCGCCAAAGCGCACATAAGTTTCGGTGTTGGCAAAGTCGTATGCGGTAACGGGCAGCAGTTCGATGCCGAGCTCGCGCGCCACCGCCTGCGCCAGTTCCGGGTGCGCCCGGCCTGCGGCCAACACCAGATCGCGTTCACCTGAGGTGTGCAACTTAATATCCACTTGTTATTCCTTGAGTTGTCTGGTGTATGTACTTGGCGCCGGTGGAGCAGAGCATTACTCTACTCATAAAGTTTTTGAGATTCTGCGATCTGCCCTCGCGCTTCGCGCGAGTTTGCCGCAGAATGACGGTTCGGTGTTAATCATTCGTTAAGCCACGTTATGGTTTCGACCGCGTGCGAAGTTTCGCGCGTCCGCTCAACCGCCACTATTGACCTGTGGCAGAAGCGGCGACAGCTTGGGATGCGGCCTCGGCGGCAGGGGTTCCGGGGCGGCGTTTGGCGGTCCAGCCTTCGGAGTTGTGTTGGTGGGCGCGGCCCACCCCTAAGGCGCCAGCGGGCACGTCTTGGGTGATCACCGAACCAGCGGCCGTGTACGCGCCATCGCCGATGGTGACGGGGGCGACGATGATGGAGTCCGAACCGACGCGTACTTCATTTCCAACTTTGGTGTGATGCTTGTTCACGCCATCGTAGTTAGCAAAAATGGTGGCGGCGCCAATGTTGGTGCCGGTTCCGATTTCAGCATCGCCCACGTAACTAAGGTGCGGCACCTTGGAATTGTCACCAATTTGCGCGTTTTTGGTTTCGCAATAAGCGCCGATTTTCCCGTGCGAGCCCAACACCGTACCGGGCCGCATATACGTGAACGGCCCTACCTCGGCGCCAGGCCCGATGATGGTGTCCGAGCCGTGCGAGCGGATCACATGTGCCCCCTCACCGATGGTCATGTTGGTCAGCGTGGAATCTGGGCCAACCACTGCCCCGCGCGCCACTTTAGTATTGCCGCGCAACTGCACACCCGGCTCAATCGTCACGTCGGGTTCCAGCGATACTTGCACATCAATCCAAGTGGTAGCTGGGTCAATGATAGTTACGCCCTCTAGCATCCAATTTTCCACAATGCGCCGGTTCATTTCCACACCCAGCATCGCTAATGTGGCCTTGTCGTTGCAGCCCTCAACTGAGTAACGGTCTGATGCGATCACAGCTTTAACTGGCAAACCTTGTTTTACGGCATAATCTACGATGTCGGTCAGGTAAACTTCGCCGGTCACCTTGGAGGGTTCCAGTGAGGCAAGTGCATCCCGGAGTACGGCAGCATCTACTGCGTAAACCCCAGCATTCACTTCTTGGATTGCCCGCTCGGCATCGGTGGCATCTTTTTCTTCGACGATGGCGATCAAGTCGCCACTGGGCCCGCGCACCATCCGACCGTAACCGTGTGGATCGTCCAACATTGTGCTAAGTAGCGCCATCGCGGCGCCCGTTTCCACTTGGTTGGCGGCTAATTCGGCTAAGGTGCCACCATCAAGCAACGGCACGTCAGAATAGGTGATGATCACTGGCCCCTCAACTGGGCCGTTTGCGTCCAGCGCTGCCATCGCTAACTGCGCGGCCCGCCCGGTGCCGGGTACCTCATCTTGGTCCGCAATCACCACCTGCGGGTACAGCGCTTGTGCATGCGCGGCCACGGCATCGCGGTCATGGCGCACCACCACGCAAATTTGCTTCGGGTCTAATTCCTTAGCCGCCTCAACTGCGAAGCCCAGCAAACTGCGCCCGCACACCTCATGTAGCACCTTGGGCTTGGCAGATTTCATGCGCGTGCCTTGCCCGGCGGCAAGGATCACAACGGCTGCAGGCTGAACATTTGGCATGTACCAAACCCTAAAAACCCCCACGGACAAAACGCTAACAGCGGGTGCCGTGCCGCGTTGTCACTTTCTCGTCTGGATTCACTCCCGCTAAGACTCCCGACTTTCTAGTGTCATACCTCCTCCGTCCATCCTAAACAGAGCCGTTTTGCAAAACTGGTTCGGTTCTGGCAAGATAGAGAGCGCTATTATTCCGCCTTGGTGTAATCGGCAGCACAAGGGTTTTTGGTGCCCTTGGTTCAGGTTCGAGTCCTGGGGGCGGAGCGTTAAGCGGGTGAACTAGCATCTATTCGAAACAGCTCATCCTTTCCCAAACATATCTGAATCCATATAATCCTCAGTTGGAATATCTTCTGGGGTAAGCTCCCACTGCATGCCTGATTTGAGTGGTTCTTCGATTTCGACCGGGTAATCAAATTTATGATCACCGAAATGCAACTCCAGCTTAATCACATTCCAAGGGTGTAGATAATGCGGTTCTTTGCCAGTTTCAGCTTTGATTTTTTCCACATCGGCGGCATGGCGCTTTTCTTGCTTCTCTTTGGATAACTCTTTGCCCTTTTTATTAAGTTCCACTAGACCATAGTCTTGAATACAAATTTGGGAGACCGCCAAACTCTAGTTCGGTATCTTCGGTAGCATCAAAATCCACCGACATGTAATCTTCGTTAGTACTCGAAGCGGAAATACGATATGGCCCTGTTGCTACTTTATCGTTATTGTCAAAATAACTACCATCTTCATCGGGGGCGAACAAGATTCGGTCGAATAGCATTTCCCCAGTCAAGCGAGGTATAGATGTCATAATATTTTTACTTTCGATTCTTGCCACTAGTTCCAACTATTAAAGTTAAGTTTCACCTTTTGCAGCAAGTTATTTATTCTTGCACTACGAATCGGTCGAACTGCGGTTGTCTTTAATCCATGCTAGTACAGCATCACGCAATTCTTCCATCTCCGGATTTTCTTCTTCAAGTTCGTCAACCTTTTCGATGGCATCACCTTCATCGAGGTCAGTTTTGTCAACGATCCAATCTTTTAGAATGTCTTTAATTTCATCTTCGTCGTAATCGCGAAAGCATTGTATGTCTCCAGCGCAATAGTTGCAGTGGTTATCATTTTGTTCAGGGTCAATGGCTTCATCGATATATTCCGCTTCATAGGTCGGAACTTCATCGCCACATGACTTACAGACACAAACTAGATCGCCAAGAGTGTACTCGGTATCCTTCAAAGACCCACCCGATAGATAAGTCTTATAAGTCTCAAGCTCTTTACCCTTAAATTCGTAATCACCTAGCTGGTTTCCGTACCATAATAATGCTGTGCGCAATTCTTCGGGGTTGGAGACATCTAGGAAACTGTAATATTTATCAGAATGGGATGGGTAGAATTCCTTGACCTTTTCCAAGTCTGCTTTAGCATACACATTATTGGGATTCGCTTCCTCAAACTCGTCATAAACTTCTTTGAGAATGCTTTCCCGAGTGTCTTCTCCAGTTTCGTCAATTTCGGTTGCGGCAACCATGGGTATTTTCTACTTTCAGTCTGTGAACAATAGACGCGCGGATAATCGGCGTGCGCAGCACGAGACTATCCCTAAACGCCCGATGAGCTGTGCGGCGACACGCATTATTTCCAGCTATCACGCTTACCGTTAAGCGTGGAGCTGCTACGGCCCCGCCGGGGGCGTTCCACCGAAAGACCAGCGTTAACAAATACCGGCAAACCAACCGATGGTTTACTAGAGTGGTGGACATGACTTCGACAATGACGCCCGGAGCTGTTAAGCGCGAGTTTTGCGCGGAGAACTTTACTGAGGTACCGCGCGTGGTGGCCGCTGGGGTGGATCGCATTGAATTGTGCGACAACTTGGCCGTGGGTGGTACTACGCCTTCGTATGGCGTAATTGCGGCATCGGCCCGCGAGATTGCCGCGCATGCCAAAGCGACCGGGCGCACCCCCACAGTACTATCTGTGATGATTCGGCCGCGCGGTGGGGATTTTGTTTACGACGATGCCGAGTTGGCGATCATGGCAACTGATATTGCCGCTGCGAAAGATGCCGGTGCTGATTCTCTAGTATTTGGCGTGTTGGACAATCAAGGTAATTTGAATGTTCCCGCTATGCGCGAGTTAATCACCCACGCGGGCGATACTCCCGTGGTATGCCATATGGCATTTGATTATGTAAATGACCCTGCCGCCACTTTGGAACAACTTATTGATTTAGGTGTTTCATTGGTGTTGACTCATGGTGCCCCCGGCGGCGAGCCTTTGGGTGTGCAGCGGATTGCCCAGTTGATTAACCAATCCGATGGCCGAATCGACCTGATGATTGGTGGCGGTGTGACTGCTGATACCTACGATGAATTCTGCGAGCTGACCGGCGCGAAGTACGCCCACGGCACCAAGATCATTTAGTTGACAACCCAGTGTCATTCTGCGGCAAGTGCTTTCGGAACGAAAGCGCGCAGATCGCAGAATCTACGAAGCTAAGTTATTCAATTAACTCTGCTGCTGACAACCACTCTAGTTCCAGGTCTTCACGCTCACTTGCTAAGGCTTGAAGTTCTTTATCCAACTTGGCTACGGCATTATAATCGGTGGGGTTATCGGCAATCTTTTGATGCAGTTTGGCTTCTTCATCGGCGATTTTTGATATTCGTTTTTCGATGCGGGCAATATCTTTTTTGGCTTGGCGGATTTCGGATTGGCTCGCTTGGTTGTTTATGATTCCAGCGCTGCCGCTTTTGAGGTTCTGCGCTCCACTCCCTGCGGGAGCATCCGCAGAATGACGAGGTGCGGTGGTACCCGACGAGGTGGCTAGCGTGAAGGCCGCGGGATTCCGGCGGCGAGCTAAGTATTCATCTACGCCTCCGGGTAGGTCCACAATGCGACCATCGCCGTAAAGCGCCCATTGACGGTCCGTGACGCGTTCCAGCAGATAGCGATCGTGCGAAACCACTACCAAGGTGCCGCTCCAGCTATCCAGCAAATCCTCCACAGCGGCCAAAGTATCCGTGTCTAGATCATTGGTAGGCTCATCCAGCAACAAGACGTTGGGCTGGCGCACCAACAAACGCGCCAGTTGCAGGCGCCGCCGTTCGCCGCCGCTCAGTTCCGAGACCCGGGTATGCGCCCGTTCACGCGTGAAGCCAAGCCGTTCGGTGAGTTGCGCGGCGCTCATTTCATTCGCCTTAGGGGAACCAACGGCAGTGCGCGCCATAAACGCTGCCCCATCCTTGGCCACATTGATCACCCCGCGTTCAGCTTCAATTACTTGCACCGGGGTCAGGTGCGCCAAGGGTTCCAGCTCGGCGGCGTTCTGCGAGAGTTCGGCCACCTCAACGGTTTTACCGCGCTTAATCCGACCGCCATCGGGGGTTAGCCGCCCGGCCAGCATGGCCAGCAGCGTAGTTTTACCAGCCCCATTTACCCCGACGATGCCATACCTATCCCCCGGCCCCAGCACCCAAGTTTGGCCATCAAATATGCGCTTATCGCCAAAGGCGTGCGAAACCGAATCTAGTTCCAACACGTCTTTGCCTAAGCGCCGGGTAGCCAACTTGGTGAGTTCCATGGAGTCGCGCGGAGGGGGCTCGTCAGCAATGATCTCGGCTGCGGCATCGAGCCTAAACTTAGGCTTGGAAGTACGCGCGGGGGCGCCCCGCCTTAGCCAAGCTAATTCTTTGCGCAGCAAATTGTTGCGTTTTTCCGAGGCCACGGCAGCTTGGCGCGAGCGCTCGGCGCGAGCCAAAATGTACGCGGCATACCCGCCTTCGTATTCAGCGACTCCCCCGTTAGTACCGGGTGCAGACGCTTGAGAAGTAGTCGGCACCACCTCCCACATGCGGTTACATACGGCATCCAAAAACCAGCGATCGTGGGTAACCACAATTAACGCCCCCGTAGCCCCAGGGCGCCCATACCGCGCCGCCAGATGCCGCGCCAACCAATCCACACCCTCAACGTCAAGGTGGTTAGTGGGCTCATCCAGCAGCAACACATCAGGGTCAGCTGCCAACAACGCTGCCAACGCCACCCGCCGGCGCTGCCCGCCGCTTAAGGTGTCGACTTCTTGCACCCAATCCAAATCGGGCAGTAGACCATCGTGAATGGAGCGGATGGCCGGGTTAGCGGCCCACAAATGCTCAGGAATATCGCCATGCACCACATCCAAAACCGTGGCGCCAGGGCGCAGCGCGTCGCGTTGGTCCAACAACCCAACTGTTAGCCCGCCAACGCGCGTGATTCGGCCCGCATCGGGAGTTGCTGTGCCAGCGATTAGCCGCAGCAACGTGGACTTACCCGCTCCATTGGGACCGACGATGCCGATGCGATCACCATCGTCAATGCCGAGGGACACCCCATCGAACAGCGTACGCGTGCCAAACCGCAAACGAACCTGATCCACCCCAACTAAGTGCCCCACAATGCCTACCCTATCCCGGCGCGGCGTCAATGGAGTTTGAACGTATAACTTAGTAGCGTTTTTGGGCAAAAAACGCCCTAAAGTTATACACTAAATTGTTCACGGTGCGCCCCTGGCGCCCTGCGAGCGGTGCGCAGCAAACTAAATAGGTGCCCGCCGGGGCCGTAAATTAGGATGGCGCCATGGCCCAGTTTGATATGCCGGTTGAGCAGCTCCGCGAGTATCGCCCCCAAGTTGCGCGCCCCGAGGATTTTGAGGAATTTTGGGTTAACTCTGTAACTAAAGCGCGGGCGGCAGCGCGGGGTGGTACCCCTATTTTGCAGCGGGTAGAAACTGCTTTAAAAGCGGTCACGGTGGATGATGTGACGTTCCCAGGGTTTGCCGCGGACCCGATTAAAGCTTGGTTGATCCGCCCAATTGGCGAGGCTCCGGCGGGCGGCTGGCCCACCATCGTGCAACCGATTGCTTATGGTGGCGGGCGCGGATTGCCGCACGAGCACCTCAAATGGGCGGCGGCAGGTTACGCGCATTTGATTGTGGATGCGCGCGGCCAGGGTTCACATTGGGGCAGCGGCGGCGAAACTGGCGACCCGCATGGGCGCAGCGCCTCGGTTGGCGGCTGGCTGACCAGCGGTATTGACGACCCGCACCACCATTATTACCGCCGTTACTATTTGGATGTGGTGCGGGCGGTCGATGCCGTGCGCGCAATTGATGGTTTGGCTGGCGACCGGGTGGGGCTGCAAGGTGTTTCCCAAGCTGGCGGCGGGGTGATTGCGGGCGCGGCGATTTTGTCTATGGTGGGTGAGCCAGTTGCTGCTGTGATGACTAACGTACCATTTTTATGCAATTTTGCCCGGGCCGTGCAAATTGTGGATTCACGCCCTTATGGGGAAATTTCGCAATTGTTATCCGTGCGCCGTGACCCGGAATTTGAACAAGTAGTTTGGAATACGCTTTCATATATCGATGGCGTTAATTTTGCCGCTTATGAAACGGCGCCAGTATTATTCTCAGTTGGTTTGATGGATGTCACTTGCCCACCTTCAACCGTGTTTGCTGCTTTTAATAATTGGGGCGCGGATGGTGCAGCGGCACCGTTCAAAGACATTGAGATTTACGCCTACAACAACCATGAAGGTGGCCAGGAGTTCCACTTCAACAAAGAACTCGCCTTTGCGAATCAGTTCATCTAAATTTTCAGTAGCCCTACCCTCATCCTGAGCCACAAATACCTTACTTTAGCATTTGCTTATTTCATATTGCATTTTGTGATTCAACGCACATAATTCTGTGCGTAACTCTGCGAATTCCTGTGCATAAGATATATGCCCTGTGCATAACTCATTTTTAATTACGCCGCGCGCACACTAGAGTTGCATTCGCTTAACTGACTTTCAAGCCCAGCTTTGCCGGGGTGCGACGGTGGTATTTATCCGTCGCTCCCCAGCCTGGGTGCGTTAGGAGGTGAAGCCTGGTGCAACGATGTACACATCAGAGCGGCCCCCAGCGGCGCAAGGTTACTGATATCCCGAAGTGGTTACCGCCACTATTTACGGGACTAAGTGCCCTCGCTAGCTGGATTCAGCTGCTAAGTAACCTAGCGAACTAGGTTGCCAGCCTGGCGGGCAGACGCTGCTAAGCCAAACCCGTCAGGCCATCAATTTTACTCCTTGATTTACCTATTACGCAAATCAGAGTTTCACTAGATGGGCACCAAGGGGGGATGAGGCAGCAGTTGCGGTTTTAGCTGCAACTTTATTTGTTAGCCAGGCACTGGCAATATGTTGAGCGCGCACTTCAGAATCCGCCAAAGCCGCAATAGTGGGGCCAGAACCGGAAACAAATGCCCTTATTGCACCCGCTTGTTCAGCAATCTGAATTATTTCAACCAATTCGGGGCGTAAATCTAGTGCTGCGGCTTGTAAATCATTAACAATATCTTTGGGATCTAGGGCGTGATTTCCTAAAGTTTTTTCTAATACCTGCCTAGACTGGCCAATTTCATTTAAGTCTGTGAAGTTGTTTAGTAGATCGTATTGCTTGAATACCGCCGGGGTGCTTAGACCTTCATTTTGAATGGCGAACGCCCAATATTGTTTTGGTGCACCGGGAACGGTGATGGGCGTAAGTAAATGGCCTCGGCCTTCACCGATTGCGGTACCGCCTAATAAACAAAATGGAACGTCAGAACCTAAATCGGCAGCGATTTGCAATAGATCCGATTGTAGCAACCCGGCTTGCCAAAGTTCATTGCAGGCAACCAATGTGGCGGCAGCATCCGCAGAGCCCCCCGCCATGCCCCCGGCCACCGGTACACCCTTCTCAATATGAATTGCCAGGTTCGGCCCCGTCACAACATCCGGCAGAGCGTAGGCTTGGCCTACCGCTAGCGCTTGGTCCGCGCCGACACGGGCCGCGAGCGCCACGGCAGCTTTGTAAACCAAGTTACTGCTATCCAGCGGTACATTTTTTGCGCCAGGACCCGATGCTGTTATCCGTATGCCACTACCGGGCGGCAACATCGTGACCGTAACTTGCTCCCACAAATCTACGGCTTGGAACACGGAAACTACGGGGTGAAACCCGTCAGCACCCGGCGGCCCTACCCGCAAAATCAAATTAACCTTGCCCGGCGCTCTGGCGGTTACTCCCCTATCCCGATATTGCAATTCTTGGGTAGGTGAAAGATATTCCGTTGGAGCGATCGATGATGCTGCAACGATCCCCGTGGTTTCAAGACACACCTAACGGCCCTCCGGGGCTGTTGGCAGTTGGTTTGCCAGCGCAATAAACTGTTCAATGCTAAGAGTTTCGCCGCGCGCGCTAGGTTCAATCCCGCTATTTACCAAGGCAGTTTCGGCATTGGCAGCGCTGCCAAATAACCCAGCCAAAGCGGCTCTTAGAGTTTTGCGGCGTTGGGCAAAGGCAGCATCAATGACTTGGAAAGTTTTTTGGCGCACTGCTTCGCCATCGGGCCGGGGCACACGCTCAAAAGCCACTAGGGCGGAATCCACGTTGGGCACTGGCCAAAATACGTTGCGGCTGATGTTGCCTGCCCGCCAGGCTCGGCCATACCACGCCACTTTGGCGGAGGGCACCCCATAAATCTTGGAGCCAGGCTCAGCGGCAATCCGATCCGCCACCTCAGCCTGCACCATCACCAACGCCGTTTGCAGACTGGGTAATTCGGCAAGCAGATGCAGCAGAATCGGAACTGCCACGTTATAAGGCAAATTAGCCACCAACGCAGTTGGCAGCGGGCCAGGGATGTCGGCAACGCGCACCGCCATCGCGTCAGCATTTACCACATCCAAACGCAAAGCTTCAGATCCCATGCCGGGGTGATGGGCACCCGCTTCACCATCGGGCAGGCACGATGAAGTACGGGGGGAAGTAGCCGAACTAGGTACGGACAAGCTAGCCTGCACGCCAGGGGCAAACTCGGCAACGGTTTGGGGTAAAGCGGCAGCGAGTTTGGGGGCAATCTCGATGGCGATTACGCTATGGCCTGCGGCTAACAAACCCAAGGTCAAAGAACCTAGGCCAGGGCCGACCTCAAGCACCCGAGCAGCATCGGACAACTGCGCAGCATTAACAATTTTGCGGATGCTCCCACCATCGTGCACAAAATTTTGCCCCAGCGTTTTGGTTGGCCTAACCCCCAGCTGCTCCGCCAGCGCCCTTATCTCACTAGGGCCGAGCAGTTTAGCGGACACCGATTCTTCTACTACACGAAGGCCACTGCCCCCAACCGGAGCGGGCCTGCAGGCGCACGGCGCGGTAGCGTTGCTCTTGCGGCGAGGCTTGCGATGGTAGACCTTCGCCGCCGACGGAGCGCCAAGTGGCAACCGAGAACTGATACAAACCATGGAAGCGCCCACCGGCGGAAATGACCGAGGGGCGGCCACCAGATTCGCATTGAGCTAAAGCCACCCAAACCGATTCGGGGATACCGCCGGTTACCGAGTCACCATCAAAAACGGCTGGGGTAGCCACGGGGCGCTCCCGGGTGCCGATTGCCACAATTTCATCTTGACGTTCGGAAATCACAATCTCCAACACGGGCACACCCGCGGCTTCGCCATCGTCGGTGTAGCGGTAAACTCGGGTGATTTCGCCATCGCGCCCGGCCTGCACCACGGCGGGCGGCAAGTCCGAAAAGCGGTTGGCATCCTGGCGCTCTACACGCACATGCGGGTCGGTCACGGTGCGCACTTCCATGCGGGTGGCACCGCCGCGCTCGCCCGGCACGGTCACGGCATTGGCAACTAGTTCGCCATAAACTTGCTGCGTAGTAGTTCCATATTCAGCATCTACTACGATGCTAACCGGCGCGTAATCTAAATCGGTGCGCTCCCCAGCCCGCGAGGCTGCCCCAGTGCGAGCGGGCGCGGTGCTGGAGCGCCGAGCTAAAAACCCGGTGAACGATGGCGTCTCTGCCATTTCCGATGCAGATGCGGCAGCGGCAGGTGCGGTGAAAATTGAGGTGACTAATAACCCGGCCAGCAGGGCACCGGTGGCGGTTCGGCGCGATGGCGCCAGGTTTCGGGTATTCACCCGCGCCAATTTAGTGCATAACCCAAGCCACCTATCACAAATTGGTATCAAATTTGGCACTTTTTGGCCGAAACCAACCAAAATTACCAACCCTGCTGTGAGCCTCGATCCATACCACTTAACTGTTCAAGGGATATCTACGTAAATGCACCTGCATATGTTTCTGCAGCACATTCCTAGGGTTTCGACAAGCTCAACCGCCGGAATTTGCCGTCAAGTATATCAACATGGATATCCCTTAACTGTCCCAAGGGCCGTAGACTTTAGCGGAATTTTGGGCGATGGTTTGGCACATTGCTTCAAGTGTTACGCCCCGGTATTCCGCCATCGCACGGATGGTGTAGTTCACCGCATAGGGCGCATTAGGTTGACCCCGGTACGGGTGTGGCGTTAGGTACGGCGCATCAGTCTCAGCCAGGATGAGGCGGCGGGGTGCTATTTTCAACGCCGCCCTTAAGCCATCGTTAGCCTTGTAAGTGACCGGGCCAGCAAAACTCATATACCAACCATTTTCGGCGCAAATCTTGGCCATTTCGCCGTCGCCACTAAAGCAATGGAACACCGTTTTTGCTGGAGCGCCATCTTTTTTTAGCACCTCAATGACTTGGGCGTGCGCCTCACGGTCATGGATTTGCAACGCTAGGTCTAACTCTTTAGCGATGGCAATATGGTCGCGAAAGGCTTGGCGCTGCACCTCAGCACCCTTTGGGCCAGCACGAAATAGGTCCATGCCAGTTTCCCCGATGGCGCGGATTCTTTTGTTATTTTTGGCGAGTTCCGCTATTTCGGCGATAGCATCGGCTAGAGGGATTTGGTGATGCGGGCGGTCTTCGGGTTCCAAACCATCTTTCGCTACCTCGTATACGCCCGCGTGCCGCACCGCCTCATTCGGGTGAATCGCAATGGCACCCACCACGTCCGCCGCTTCGCCATCGTCCGCCGAATCCGTCGGTTGAGGAAGCCCACCGGGCTGTCTCGAAACCACGGAGCCACTTTCAAGGTGTTTCAAAAACTGATCGGTCCAGCGCTCGCTGGGAATTTCACAACCCACTTGCACGATGGCGTTGATGCCAGCCTTTTTGGCCAAGCGTAATTGGGCTTCCGCAGCTCTAAATGTCTCCGCAATGTTGCCACGGGCTGCACCGTCATTCTGCGGGTCCGGCGCATCTGCGGCGGGCAGCGCAGAACCTCGGAAACCAATTACTGATTCCAAGTGTGTGTGATTGTCAACCGCTTCAATCGGCAGAGGTTCTGGCAACGGCGGAAACTCGCTGCGCCGCTGCGCTTTAGCTTTGCTGTCGCCCACAGTTAAATCCTTTGGTTTGTGAGATTCTGCGTTCTGCGCCCGCTACCGCGTGCTTGCCGCAGAATGACAAATTAACCAAGCGCATGGAGTATTCCAATCGCGGGGCCATTACAGTCAATGTCTTGCGGTGGGATTAGTTGAACACCGGGGATTCTTTGCCACCGAAACGGGCCAGGTAGCCCGCCACATCGTCGTCGGTGATTTTGGTGAAAAGGACTGGCGGCACGGTGAAGGTTTCGCCCGCAGTGTTCGCATTCAGGATTTCGGCGACCGTACCGAGGTCCGATACCGAACCCGTAACCCGTCCCGTGGTTTCGAGAGGGCCTACGGCCTCCTCAACCGACGGGGTTACCCAACCCTTGGTGTTTTCCCGGCCCAAAACTCCCCTGAGTTTAGCGGCGGTTTCCGGGATAAAGGGCTCGGATAAAATACCGTAAAGGTAAATCAAATTGATGGCGGTGCGCAGTGATAAAGCGGCAGCCTCGGGATCGGTTTTGATTTGTTTCCAGGGTTCTTTTTCTACTAAATAGCCATTACCGGCAGCCCAAATTGCCCGCAAAGCCTGGGCAGCTTTACGGAATTCCAAATGATCCATCGCAGTTTGCAATTCACTAACGCGAGTTTCAATTTCGGCAATCAGTTCTTGTTCTGCAATGCCAGGGGTACCACCTGTTGGCACTTTACCATCGAACTTTTTATCAGTGAAAGTAAGCACTCGGTTGACAAAGTTACCTAAGGTATCGGCTAAATCTTTATTAACTACCGAAGCAAAACTTTCCCATGTGAAATCAGCATCGTCCGATTCTGGGGCATTAGCTACTAAATAATAACGCCAATAATCTGCGGGCCAAAGGTTCAGAGCTACGTCTGTGAAAATGCCTCGGCCTTGGGAAGTTGAGAATTTACCGCCATAATAAGTTAGCCAACTAAAGCCTTTAACATAATCCACCATTTTCCATGGCTCATTAGTGCCGAGTTCGGTAGCGGGGAACATTACGGTGTGGAAAGGCACATTGTCTTTAGCCATGAATTGTGTATAGCGCACATCATCTGCGCCTTTATCTAAGCGCCACCAGCTTTCCCAGTCAGCATCGGAACGTTCTTTAGTGGCGCCAATGTATTCAATAGGGGCATCAAACCAAACGTAGAATACTTTTTTATCGGCAGTTAATTCGGGCCAAGTATCGGCCGGGACTGGCACACCCCATTCTAAATCACGGGTAATAGCCCGGTCTTGTAAACCTTCCGTTAACCATTTACGCGCAATTGATGTAGCTAGCAGGGGCCAATCTTTACTATGCTTTTCTACCCAAGTTGCTACGTCATCCTGCAACTTTGATTGCAATAAGAACAAGTGCTTAGTTTCTCGGATTTCCAAATCAGTTGAGCCGCTAATTGCTGAGCGTGGGTTTATTAAATCAGTTGGGTCAAGTACGGAAGTGCAATGCTCACATTGATCACCCCGCGCGCGGTCATAACCACATTTAGGGCAAGTGCCCTCTACATAACGGTCCGGTAAAAAGCGCCCATCAGCCGGGGAATAAACTTGGTTGATAGCGCGCTCTTCAATGTAACCATTTTCATTTAGTTTACGCGCAAAATGCTGAGTTAATTCTTCATTTTGCACTGAAGATGACCGACCAAAATAATCAAAACTCATTTCAAAGCCGGCATAAATATCGCGCTGCAAATCATGAGCCTGGGCACAGAACTCGGCCACCGGCATCCCCTCGGCAGCGGCGGCCAATTCAGCCGGTGTGCCATGCTCATCAGTGGCGCAAATGTAAAGCACTTCATTGCCCCGCGCCCGCAAATAGCGGGCATAAATGTCAGCGGGCAGCATCGAACCGATCATGTTACCCAAATGCTTAACGCCGTTAATGTAAGGCAGGGCGGATGTGATCAGGTAACGAGTCATATTTGAATCCTAATTGCAGCGGCGACATTTTTGTCCGGGCTAGGCGCTACATTGCCAAAAAGCTAAGGTTATAAGGAGTTGCATTATGCCAAACCGATTGTGGAGCTACGCCGTGGCGGCGGCATCGTACGCTGCCCTACTCGGCTTGGCGGCGCTGGTTTTGCCTAACCCCAACGATTTGCGCTCAGTGGGCGTGGCGCCGCACACAGAATTAGTACCCCGCGCCGGGTTTCACGTTTCGTTACTGGGCGCTGTTTTGGTGGGCGCGATGATGGCGCTGCTGCTTAGTACTATCCGGGGCTGGCTGGTGGCCCGGATAAAACGCGTGGGCTTCAATTGGCCCACTTTGGCTGGTGGCGTGCTAGCGGTGCTGCTGGTGCTATTTGTGGCTAACGGGCTTTTGGACCATGGATTGTTTCACTTGCGCGGCTGGCTGGGTTGGCTAGTCACGCCCGCCATTGTTACCCTGGGCACTTTTGCGTATGCCCACTTAGATCAGCAACTTGTTGATTACGCACAAAAAGCGAGCGGCACCATCCAGGGCCACGCGAGCGCCATCCGCCAAAGCCTGCCTTCCGCGTAAATCAATCGCCGGGCAAGCGACCTTTTGTCTGGGCGGTTGCGTAACATTATTGTCATGACGGAAAATACCGAACCGCGCGCCTTGGTTATTGTTGATGTGCAACCCACTTTTTGTGAAGGTGGCGAGTTGGCGGTTGAGGGCGGCAACGCCACGGCATCGGCCATCGCAGACTATGTAAAAGCGCATCGCGGCGAATACGATGTGATTGCCAGCACCCAAGATTTCCACATCGACCCAGGCACGCATTTTTCTGATGAGCCAGACTTTGTTGACACCTGGCCGCGCCACGGTGTCGCTGGGACCCCCAACGCTGAGTTACACCCTCTGATTGAGGCCATTCACCCCGATTTGCGCGTCAAAAAAGGTCAATACGCCGCTGCATACTCCGGCTTTGAAGGCACTGATGAAAACGGAGAATTTTTAAACCAATTGCTACACGATCGCGGCATCAAGGCTGTGGACGTGGTGGGCATAGCCGAGTCGCACTGCGTTAAGGCCACTGCGCTTGATGCCAAGCAAAACGGCTATGACACCCGAGTGTTTACCGACTTAACCGTACCGGTCACTGAAGACCAAGGCGTAGCCGCGCGCGCCGAGCTGGCTGCCGCTGGGGTCACCCTCCAGCCTTCCCGATAACCTCGCTAACATCCCCAATACCGGTTGTGATACGCAAGCGTTTGGCGTATCATAGAGTACATGGTTCCAGTGTTACTAGACCGCGAGGTTGTCAGCGCGCAAATTGAACGCAACGGTCCAATCACCAGCGTTGAGGAGTTTTTAGAAACGCTAGTGCAGAGCGTGCGCGCCACTAAGGGGTTAACCGCAGAAGCCCGTCAGTTCTTTTTGTCGACTGGAACCAACCCGGAGTTACTCGAACAAGACAATATCGATAACGCCCGGATCGCCATCGTCGCAGCCGTAGAATCTAACCGGCAAGAAGTACTAGCATCTGCGCTGAACACCGGCGAGGTTGCAGAACTGCTCGGAACTGCGCCGTCCAACGTACGCCGTTCTATAGGAGCCGGAGACATTTATAGCTATGGCGTTGACGCAAATGGCAGTCACCGGATCCCGCGCTGGCAGTTTGTTGGGCACAGCAGGCTGCCCCACCTACGCGAAATAGTCACCTGCTTACCAACAGACCTACACCCGTTGGAGATTGAGGCTTTTTTCACCGCTAGCTATGAACAACTCCGTGGATCCACCCCCGCGCATTGGTTAGCAACCGGGGGACCCATGCAAACTGTCCTAGAACTCGCTACCGAGATCGCACACCAATAATGCTCCCCAAAGTTCCGCGCATACCCCCTGAACCGCTTGAGTTTGAGGATAAAGATTTTACTTGGTGGGATAGTGGGCTTTACCGGATTCACCGGGTTCGTGGCGAATTCCCATTGCGCTGGAACCAGATGCGCAATTACGGGCCGTTGCGGGCGTTCCGGTGGGACCATCACCCTGAACCTACAAATAGCTATCCAGGTCACCGCATCCTCTATGCTGCTAATAATTATGAAACTTGTTTCGCGGAGGTATTCCAAGGCACCCGCTACATACCGATTTCGGATAGCTACGCCTTGAGTGGCTGGTTTCCAGTTAGGCCGTTACGCTTGCTAAACTTAACGAGCAATTGGCCAATCCGTAACCGTGCTGGGCGTGCCCTCACCCACGCCCCACGGCCAACCTGCCGAGCCTGGGCGCGCGAAATCGCCGTTCAGGCACCTGTGGGTGTAGACGGCTTAATCACCGATTCAACCTTGGTGGGCCACGACTCCCGTTCGATCGTCCTTTGGCAAGGTGCCGAAAACAGTTTCCCTTCCGCGCCGACAGTTTCATTGGCATTAAACGCCCCTGAATTATCTGCAATTGTCCAAGATGCCGCACAAAAACTGGGTTACGGCGTAGCGTGACATTGGTAAACTTTTCCAATGTTTAAGAGGTTGGTTTGTGAGTGTATCGGCGTGCCTCAATGCAGGCGAGCGCCGCCAGTCTTAGTCAGCGAGATGCTCGCCCCAATCCGGGCCATCCAATTCGATGCCGTCAAACCAAGTGGCCGATTCATCAAAACCTGTCACTTCCAGCACCACAGGGGTGGCTGCAGGCACCTTATCAGCGGGTATCGTGTTAGCGGCAGTTTGCGGGGTTACGATAGCGGCAGCAGCAGGCAAAACCCCAGCACTTAAAAGCACTAACGTCCCTAGAACTAAGGCAACTTTGTTCCGCCCCAATAATCTATCCATCCGCATTAGCACATTGTAAATCCGGCGCTTGCCAGATGGCGACAAACACACCCTGTACCATTCTTGCGGTTTAGTAGGCGATGGCGATGAGATTTGCTGATGCGCTAAAACTAGCCAAATTACCGCACCTTGGGCTGTACCATGGTCAATGCCCGGCGGTGCCTCATAGTTATTTTACTATCAAATAGTTGTTTTTTGTCGGTGTTGTTAATGCAATCACTTTGGCGCTCTAGCGGGAAAACGCAAGTGGCGAGTTATTGAAATAGAAATTGCCAAAACTGGCACCGATGAAGACTTTCGACGGCAGATCGCGCAAGGTGGGCTTTAGCTGCTTCGCCCAGAGCTAAAAACATGTCTACCATGTCAAGGTTGAGATCGCCAGCATCACCAACCCCATGCACTGGGTCGAGGGAAATACCTGCGGTCATGGCGCCCGACGGGTCAACCTTAAACGAAAAGTTGCGTAACACGGAAAGTGCATTTTTTGCTAGTGCGGCCCGCCTCAAACCTACGGAGCAAAGTTTCAGGGCGAAGGGCATCGCACCCGCATTAGGAGCCATTTCGATCAGTTCATGCTGCGCGTGATGCCCGAATTAACTGTCCCGCCACTACGCTCCAAAGGGTAGCGGCTAGGTAGTGGATTTTTCACTAAGGCTGAAAGTCTCCAAGTACCCGGGGTGCGGCGGCTTGCCAGCGGGTTTGCCAATCGCCGATGGGTTCCACGCCGATGTTGCGCAAGGCGCCGTGGTCTAAAACGGAGTATGCCGGGCGGGGAGCTTTGGCAGCGAAAGCCGCCGAGGTAACCGGATCAACCCGGGTTTGCGAGCCAATTGAGCGCATAATCTCCGATGCGAAGCCATGCCAGGTCACGGCCCCTTGGGCGGTACCATGGTAAATGCCCGATGGGGCATCGGCAGCGACCAAGCGGATTATTAAGTCGGCTAAATCACGCGCCCAAGTTGGCTGGCCCATCTGGTCATCAACCACGGTGAGTACCTCACGCGTGGCCGCCAGCTTTGCCATCGTTTTGGGGAAGTTTGCCCCACCCGCGCCGTATAACCAAGCCGTGCGGACTAGCAGATAGTCATCTGTGTTGGCCGCAACGGCCCACTCCCCGGCCGCTTTGGTGCGGCCATAGGCACCTTTGGGCCCGATGGCATCCAACTCGCCGTAAGGCGATGTAGCATCGCCGGGAAACACATAATCAGTTGAGATTTGCACCAGGCGGGTTCCGTGGGCGGCAGCAGCACGGGCCAAATTGGCCGGGCCACCGGCGTTAACGGTGAACGCGATACCCTCTTTATCCTCGGCATCGTCAACCGCAGTCCAGGCCGCGCAATTTACCACTACATCATAATGTTGGCCCGCAAAAGCCTCGGCCACCGACGCCGGGTCAGTAATGTCTATGGCAGGCAAATCCACTGGCGTCACTTCCGCCCCAGCGGCGCGGGCTTGCACAGTCAAATCTTGCCCCAACATGCCGTTGGCACCGACCACCAGCCAGCGCTGCCCCGCTAAAGGCCTAGTATCTTTACCCATGCCCCCACCATAGCGTGCATGCGTTGCAGATGGCTAACTTGGATGAGTTATATCCACCTAACTTCACCCAGGTTTTTGGCGATTTCAGCCGATGGCGCCTGCCGATTCCGAGACAAGGTTATAGTAACGCCCAGCACCTATAACACTAAATTTGCGACAAGGGCAGGTACACGATGCAGACGAACCACGGACTGAACGACTTTGCAGCTGCGCTAGCCGGAGGGCCTGCTTTCTTATTAGTCGGCAATAAACCAACTGGTGACGAAACCGAAGTCACCAATTACACTTGGAGTGGGGTCTATACATCACGCCCTGATGTGAGTTTCGCCGACAGCTTTATCACCCCAAACCGTACGGTACTGCGCTTAGGACCAATGGAGTCTCCACCAACCAGGTCTCCCCAAGAACTTGAGGTGCGCCATCTTTTTGGTGGATTGCAGTTAGCTCCTAATCGCACGCCAGGCACATCGGCGGTAGCAAAGAAAATAAAAAAAACCGAAGCGAGTAAAGAGTTAAATCGGCTAACCTCCGAAACCATTACCCCCAAAGGCGTACTGATAGTTGAAAGTTGGGGCGATGATGAAGAGCTAGATTTCGATGAATTAATGTCATTGCTTCATGACCTGGGGCCGCGCCAAGTCCACCTTTTTTCCGCAAAGGAGGTTGGACCTAACGCCTTTATGCAGTATCTAGTAGAACAAGGCATTTTAGTTACTCACAAAGAAACGTTGGCGACCGCACTTGCCCAATTGCGCGAAATGGGTAAACTTCCCACTAGATCGGCGACCAAACAATCGGCTCACATTATTCCAATTGGCGATAATTTTGTACCCATCGAAATGTCACGCTGGAACGAAATCCGGCGGTCAGCAAGGCCAGTTGACTTAGAAATCCTTAGACCCCCCCAGTTCAGTTCGGATGCTGCGAAATACCGCGAATTTCGATCATTTATGGGCGCCCCAGATGGAGCCCCGCGTTGGACTGGCATTGCCGCAAAAATGAACTTTCGCCGTGAATTCGAAGATGAGCTCGAGACAGCGGTGCTGGCTGCGCTAAAAGACCCTTATGAGACTGAACCAATAATCGTTACGGGGCAAACCGCTACGGGCAAGTCCATCGCTCTCGCATCGCTGGCTGCCCGGATAGCTGCCTCGGGCAAAGCCGCTGTACTCCACCAATCACGCCGTATCGTCAGCCCCTCATTTGACGATATTGATCAGTACTCCAAGTGGGCAGAAGATCAAGGTGCCCCTGCCGTGCTGTTTGTCTGGGATGGGATGATAAGCACCGATGAATACACCACCATGTCCCGGCGCCTCCACGGGAGGGGCCGTAAGGTGGTTATTGTGGGTTCCGATTACAAAACCCCCAAACCCAATCGTAAAAACCAAATCGAAGCTCCCGCGCTACTTAGCCCGGCAGAATTACGTCGGCTTGCGCAACTGTTAAATCGTTTCGGAATCCCCCTATCTGAAAAGTCCTTTGCGGCTGACGCCAAATTTCTCGCTGTGTTGTATAGGTCATTGCCCGAGACTGAGTTTCTCATAAAGCACGGTTTGAACCAAGAGATGACCGCAGCCCAACGCGGACTTGCCGAACTAGTTCAGGAAAGCGCCACCGCAACTAGTGCCGATAACCAATTGACGGCAGTGGCGCGAGCTTTTAAAGCCTCCGGTTACCAGCTCCCTATCATTACTGAGGAGCCAGCAGTTCCGGAAGCGAGGCTTTACGATGCCAGCTTCGAAGAACGGAACGCCACTCAAAAATTGACCACGCTTGTGGTAATCGCAGGCAAATATGGGCTTCCAGTCCCGTTTGACCTGGCTTTACGTATGCTGGGTGTTCATGGTTCCAGGGCTTACGATAACACCTTGGCCACCTATGACATTATCCGAGACATCGAGGATGATGACGGCCAAATATTTCTGACAACCCGCTCCCGGTTGGAGGCTAGCCTTATCGCCGAGGATCAAATAGTTCCCAAGTTAGAAGCCGAAGTCATTAAGAACATTATTGATAATGTGCGCCTTACCAATGAATATTCTAAGAACCATGAGGTCGATTTTCTAGTTCAACTGCTTGAGATAATTGGACCAAATGGCGAACAGAAGCAGTTCGGGCCATTTTACAAATTTTTTGCCGATGCCCTGCGCGCACGCCGAGAGCACGGATCTCTAGTAAACCCTAGGCTAGCCTTGCAAGAATCCTTTTATTTGCGCCGCCATCTTCGTGAAGATGCAGTGCGGCGGGAAATGGATTGCGATCAACAATTAGCTCTCCTTGAGAACAACTGTGAAATGCTCTACGAGGTTCTGGATGACACTCAAATTAGAGGCAGCATCCGAACTTCGTTGTCTGTAGAACTAGCCACTACCATCAGTGATATCATCAATACGCACGTCAGGTGCGGGCAGCAACTTAATTCTGAAATGAACTTAGTGTCCCGCTTGGACCAACAGTTCGATGCCGTCAAAAAGGCCCTGATAAACGAACCAACTAATATTCCTGCAATTGATGTTTTCTCTCGTGCTACCGTCGCCGCCATAGAACGGGGGCAACTTACTGACGCCCAGGTTCTGGAACAAGCCGCCACTGGCCTAGCCCTGATCGACTCTATAGACCGCCAGTCGGTATCAGACGCAGATCAAAGTGCCCTCGATGGGCACGCGTTAAAGATTAATGAATTAATTGGTAATAACATTGATAAATACATAGATTCCCTTAACCGTAACAACAGTACAGCCGCTACCTATATTCTTGCGAAACGCGATGCCGATGCTGGACAAACCAATCAAGCTATATCGCGGATTGAAAATAATTCTGGAACCACATCCGATTGGCGCCTGGCCAGTTTACTTTTGAACCTTATGTGGCAAAACCTAACTGGAACGGAACTGCTACAAAAGGAAAGGCAACCAATCTATCTTAAAGACGCTGATATTCGCAAGTTTCAAGACTTGCTTTCGCGCCTCGATTACGATGAATATCCGAACGCCTATCGATTTAATTATGTCAAGGCTGTGATTAACTTCTTGGCTGGCGACCATGAGTCAGCCAAACGGTTATTCCGTAACAAAGTTGACCCGGCAACTCGGCAGTTATCGCACCGCATGCGTACTAAAAATGTTATTGCCTCGGAAGATGGAAGCGCCAAGGTATTCTCGGGCCGCGTCGAGTGGGCTGAGGGTTCCAACGGTGAACTCTGGGTCAATAACCCCGCGGTTAAAATTCGGTTTAACCCCCGGTATTTCTCATCATCTGGCGATTTGCAAATCAATCAGCCGATCAACCGGTTCAATATTGGATTTAGTCTTTCTTCAGGCGCTGTGGCCGAACCACCGAGTTCAGGTAGGTGAATCTAATGATTAAAACAGATCTAATTGACAAGTACAACAACCTGCGCACGCTCGCGATTGGTAGCAGCCTCAATCTTGATATTGACTATCCGGCACAATCACCCATTAACGAAGATGCTTTTAACACCTACGTTGTTTCTGCGAGCGTAGTATTACGGGAAGAATTAAGCGATGACCTAAACTTCTTTAAGTCACTGAATCTCTATTCGCCTAGTGGAGTTATGCGGGTTATTCGTGACTTACGGACAGCTCACGCCCATTCCGATGATGAGTCAGCGATAAGCTTTTACCGCAGTTGGGTGGGGCAACCTCCCAATTGGGAGACTTCTACAGCCGCCTTAACTGACCAGATAAACAACTTCCTAGAAACCCTAACCAAGATTGCCCGGAAAGTCTATGAATCCGACGGCGGGGTCGAGGCTTGGAGCGAATCCGCTTCGATAAGTGTACCCGTCATTTTCGATGCCGTTTGTGCCGATCTTAATTTCGGTATTTTCCCCGACATTGTACGGTCTGCGAAAATCAGAGATATCGATGCCAGATATAAGCGACTTAATGCCAACACGGCAGAGAAAAAAAGCATTATCACCGATTACTGCGTTCAAGAACTACTATCCGAATCCCCAGTACTTCCCGTGCCTTACGAAGAATTGCTTGACCGCGAAAATCTGATCGGCAAACCTGCCGCTCCTCAACTTCTAGATTTGGCGTACACCATTGCTAGAAACCACCCGGCGCTGTCCGGAGAGCAGTTTATTAACAAAGTGATAGGTTCATGGCGGCAGATAAAACCCCCTTCGCCAGCGGCTCAAATGGCCAGGTTACTGCGGCCATAGTCTAGAGAAATCTTTCACGATTTGCGGTCTTTTTTGAGGTTGGCAACTCTATTATTATTAGTTTAGAAAATTTCCGGTTCATTACATAGTAGCTCGTTTTTATTTTTAGTTTATTTGATAATCAGACATAAGGAGTCGGGCAGGATGCAGCAGACTAATGGTTTTGACCCGGATTACTACCGGTGGCGTTACCCAGAGCTTTCAAGCTGGGATGATGCACAAGTTGGGGCGCATTGGGTCCAATACGGCGAAGCGGAAAACCGCCAAGGTGCCCCGTTGCCAAATCAACCATCGCGCTATACGCCGTTTGATGTTGACTATTACCGGTTGCAGAATCCAGACCTGGCGGCGTTTTCCGATTACGACCTGCGCCAGCACTGGATTGACGCGGGTTATCAAGAAAACCGCCCATTTTACCCGCGCAAATCGCCCGTGAAGTTTGACCCCGTTTACTACCGCTGGCGTTACCCGGATTTAACGCACCTTAACGATTACCAGCTTGAAGAGCATTGGATTGACAGTGGCTTTGCTGATGGCCGCAAGGCCACACCTCAACCACATCACCCCTCAAGGTATTTGCCGTTCGATGTTGAATACTACCGCCAAAAAAATCCGGATTTAGGCGCGCTTGATGATTTTTGGCTGCGCGAACACTGGATTGAGTCCGGCTACCGGGAGAACCGGCCCTTTAGGCTGCGGCACTCCCCCATTCCAATTGACCCCGCATTTTACCGCTGGAAGTACCCAGACCTTTCGGAGCTTGATGACGAACAAGCGCTGGACCACTGGTTGAGCAGTGGCTTTGTGGAGGGGCGTGTCGGTGCCCCACTAAACCTGCCCACCAAAAACTCAGATGCGATAGTCGCTCTTATGATCTCAAAGCATCTTTCTGCTTTGCGAACTTTCTTGGCATCTCTGGCCCCTATTGTGATTTTAACTGACCTAGTTACCCCGGCACTATTGAACGTTGCTAAAGAATTTGAATGCGAAGTAGTTACTATTACCGACTTTGCCTGGTATAACCTTGGGAACGAGGGCCATGCTCATACAATTCAGCATGACCTTGAGCAGTTTGTATCCGAAAATTCGGCAGAAATTGATAAGCGATTTGGCCCCGATCTTGATTTCAGCGTTTCTTCAGTTATTGACAAAGAATTTCAGCGTGAACTGCCTCAAATCGTTGCCCTTGCCGATGGCCTAGAGTTTGCGAATCAATGGCTTAACATCCGCCTAATTGTCACTTCCGAAGATTGGTTCACTACATCTAGATTGGCATCTTCTTGGGCTAGAGCTCACAAAATTCCCACCTTACACATTTCCGACTCAATTCTTCAATTTGGCCTTAATACCTATTGTTTCAAACCGACAAAGGATATAGTTACCGTATTTGGCGCTAGGGGGGCTGACCCTTATCTGGATGCCGGATACGCGCCTGAACTATTACGATATACCGGGAACCCCGCATGGGATACCTATGTCTCGATGATGCAAGATCGCGATGAGATCAGAAAATGTCTGATAGAACAGCTGGGCCTAAATCCCGATTTGCCCTTGGTAACTTTTGCCACCAGCATTGCTGGTGAATATGGCGATGCCCGCCTGGCACCCTTTGTCTGGGAACAAACCCTTTCGACGTTCCTTTCTGCGGCCAAACAATTAATTGAATCGGGGACTAGACTCAATATTGTTATCAAAGAAAAACCGCGCAGCGTTAATACCAAGGAATTTGTTATGAACTTTGTCCAAAACAGCGGAATTGATCCGAGCTTAGTGGCATATTCCCAAGAATCTGCCGAGAGTTTTGTGCTAGCTTCAGACGTACTGGTAGCCTCTGACTCAAATATCCATTATGAGGCAATGCTGGTAGGTACCCCAGCGATCTCATTGCCCCTGGCGATGTTTGTGCCTTATGCTCCGATTTTTAGCGCAGGTGATGGGATCGTCTATGCCGATGAAAGTGACCTTGCCCAAAAGATTTCTAGAATGCTTGGCGATTCAGAATTCCGCGAGTTAAAGATTGCGGAACTGAAACAAGCTGCGCCACGCTACAACTACGGATGGCCCGATGGAATGGCACACGCCCGGGTAGCTTCAGTAATGCGTACGCTGTATGGCGAGTAGCCTAAGTATCAATACCCTTCATTTTAACAATTAAACCGACTACCACATCGCACATCGGTGCAGTGGTGACATCAGCGCCATGAAGATAACGGTCTGGAAATTGCTCGCCCCAATTATGTGCAATATCAGTAACTCGATTGTTGATCGATATCATTTGCCGCCACTCTTTGTATGCATCATAATTGGCCTGGTCCAATAACAATGTCACCGGGCCGAGGTCATCACCGATGATATTGCTAATTAGCTCAAAGCAGGCGTACCTAGCGTGAACACTATTTAGCTGAGTTACAATTGCATCCCCAAATTTTGCCTCAAAGTTACCATTTTCTAGTGTCTGTAATGCTAAGTAAATCGATACAACTAGACTTTGAAGTTCAACACCACTGTCGATAAACGACACCATCCGTTTCCATTCAGACGATTTTGCTTTCGACCCCATCTTGGGTTCTAACCAATTGAGCGCTTCGGTATAACTAACCGTAGCCTTTGACTTAGCCCTGCTTTTAAGAAATTTCATGGTTTGCTTCCTGTAGATAATTGTTTAGCCTAGGTTTCGCGCGCGAAACATCCATCACCCGGCGCACCATGTTTTCCCCATTATTATCAAGCACCTTAAGGTGTTGATGGATTTGCCCAATGGCTAGTTTCAACTCCGCAAATGTGTCAAACATAAAGTGTACGTAACCGAAAAATTGAGACAGGGTGCCAGTGTCGGATATCGTATCGCCCACGCGCTTTGAGGCGGGTACCACGATTGCGGCGCCAGAAGCTAACAACTCATCTATTCCCGATATGTGAGAAATAGTGCCCGGGTGAAGGTGGATTGGGTAACTGCAGTAATAGTGTTTTTTATGCTCTACCTCAATTAATGGCGAATATTCCTGTTCAGCCACCTCACCAGTGAGCGCAAAATAAATATCGGAAGCGATCTGATTAATTCCGTAGTATAGGTTAATGGGAAATGGGGATACCGAACCAAAATACCTAAAACCCACTTCATTAAAGTAATAATTTTTGCCATCATAGAATATTTCAATCCAAACGTTACCGTTCATAATATTCAGATTGGAAAATAGTTTGAAAAGTTGTGGTTCAAAAAGTCTTCGGAATTCGGAAGTTTTATCGCTATTAAAAATGTGCAGCCCGGAAAGGAACGTCCCGTGTTTCTCATAAAATACTGGGTACTTATCCTGAAGCCCGCAAAAGATCGGCACCCCATTACGGAAAGTGTAAAAAACAACCAAAGCATCGTTATTAACATACTGTTCGATCAACAACTGCCCGGATGCGGACGCGGCTAACGCTTTATCAATTGCGGGTTGAATCTGATCGGCCGAATGCGCTAAAGACATTCCCCGGCTACCGGACCCGTCCACAGGCTTGACGATAACCGGATACTCAATTCGCGATAATTCAAAAACATCATAATCCCGCACCACAGGCAACCCAAACTCACCACACAGCCTCTTAAAATTGCGTTTATCATGCAATGAATTCCACTTCTCGATTGAATAGTAGGTGGGATAACCTTGCGAAGTTAAATACTGACAGGCAGCCACGATGACGATCTCATCTGCCCCTACATAGACACCGTCAATATTATTTGAGTTTAGCAGAGTTTCCATCTGTGCCACATCAGTAGAGTTGACCGAAAACACTTCTTGGGCAATATCATTAATTTGCGCGTTAGGCTTATTGCCAGTTGCCAGCAGTTCAATTCCCATTTCTTGAGAAATTTTCAAAAGCGTTGGCGCCCACATGTTACCGCCCAATAACAGCAACCGTTTGCCAGCTAGATTACGCACTTAACTTACCTCTTTTGCGTTCAACGTTTCCCGCACAGCATACATAGGGAAACCCCCTACCATCAGGTATAACTTGCCAACATATTCACCAACGATTCCCATTAGTAACATCATTATGCCACTGACGGTTAACAAAACCACCATCAAAGAGGCGAAACCTACCGGCATCCCCGGCCTCAGTATCCGAAGCACAACCATTATTACGGCACCGATTAACCCTCCAATACTGAATAGTAAACCCGACCGGAATATAAGCCGAATAAGGAATACGTTATATAGTGTTAAGGTGTCGAACCACTTACTGAATAACATTTTAAACGTGTAATTTGAAGTGCCGTATTTACGATCTCTGTGTTCCATTGCAACGTTGCTGACCCGATTAGAAACTAACCGCAGAAACCTCGGGCCCGTATTCCATGCTAAGGGGTTCTTTCTAATCGTCTTTATTGCAAAAGCACTCAAGGCGTAGAAACTTGAACTCTTAATTTCTCTGCTTTTGGTGCCAGTTAAGTACATGATCCAGTTATGTAAACGACTGCTTACAACTCGGATACCAGAGTGCTGTTTGCTTTCAAAATGGGCGTAAACCAAATCATCACCATTATTGATGGCATCTACTAACTCGAAAATACCAGCCGGCGGGTGCTGGCCGTCATCATCCATCGAAACTAGAACTTCACCATCGACATAGTTAAACACTGCGGCTTTCGCCGCCGCTTGCCCAAAATTCTTTGCGAGGTTTACCCCAATAATCTTCGGGTCATTTTTACATAAGTCATATATGACTTCAAAAGTGTTATCGGGCGAGCCATCATTCACTAATATGATTTGATAATCATATTCAGGCCGTAGCGAAAACTCATATTTGATTTCCTTTACGACCTCCCCTAAAGTGCGCCCCGACTTGTAACAGGGGATTGCGACAGTGATTAACATTATCTAACTAATTCCGTAAGTTCAGGCGCGGTATCGCGAGTGTAGATATAATAACCGGCACGGCTCGCACAATCAGTAACACTTCCTATTTTTCGCATCTCGATCTCGCTTTTTCTATACAGAATATTGTGCGGATCCCGTAACGTATTTTCCATTATTTGTAAGTCTTTTTCGGTCAGGATAAACTTAACAAACGCCTGCAAAGGATGACGCTTAACACCAAAGTCAGGGCTATTACCTACTGCCGTATCCAATACTAGTTTTAAGTAGTCGATACCGGTTGATAAATATACCAAATCTGATCCAATACACCCACCGCCCATCCTTGCTGCCACTTCAATTATGCCTACAGATCGATCAGGGAGAATTTTGAACTCGGTATGGCTGGCTCCGCTTACTATCCCCAGCCCGGTTAGTGCTTTGAAAACCGTTTGCCGCACCTCTTCAATTTCCGCTGCGGCAAGGCGAGCTGGTTCCCGGTGCCCAGTTTCAATGAAGTTTGGGGCACCCGTTGTGGTTTTTTCGGTTATTGCGAGCAGGTGATGCTCACCATCAACGGTAATGCACTCGCAGCTATATTCTTGACCGGGAAGGTATTCTTCCAACAAAGCGCGTTTCTCAAATGATGCGGCGATCACCTCGGGTAATGCATCCAATAATTCTTTATCACTATTCACTAATACGATGTTACGGCTCCCTGACCTATCTGTCGGCTTTAGGATTAGGGGATATTGCAGCCCTTCTTTAATAAATTCTTGAGCCTCGTCTTCCCCAGCAACATCTTGAAACCAAGGCATTCTCAATCCGATTTGTGCTAAAGCCTGCCGCATTTTGGTTTTGTTAGTACACTTCTCGGTGGAATACATAGGATTACCCGGTAGTCCGAGTGCCTCTGCTATGTAATTCATAGTGGGCACTGCAAAATCTGATGCTACCGAGGTGATTCCATCAACCCCCACTTCTTTGCATATTGCCAAAACCTGATCTTTTAAATCAATGCTGATCGGGTAGAAATAATCTGCACTTTCCCTTGCGATGGTGTCAACACCTTCCCAGGAAAACACATGAGTTTCGAAACCTAAAGAATTCGCTTTATCAACGAGTTGCTTTTGAAAATCGGTCGCTCCCAGAATGGCAATCTTTTTCATCCAGAGATACCTTTCCTTGGCATTATCATTGAGTTGAGCGCAGAACCCCTGCTAGACTGTTATCCTACCCCTCTCGTAAGGCTGCGTAATGATTGTATGTCCAGATTGCTCAGGCGCCCTGCCAGATGAAAAACGAGCATGCCCAAAATGTGGCTTCAGCCCGGTGCTAATTGATGGCTTCCCCGCCTGGGCACCTGAATTGGCACACGGCGGCGGAGGCTTTACGGTTGAAGCCTTTAGCAACCTTGCGGGAGTAGAAGAGGGCAGCTTTTGGTTCCGGGCGCGCAACAAACTGATTATCTGGGCCATACGGAGATACACCCCGGAATTAGCATCACTTCATGAAATCGGCTGCGGCACTGGATACGTTTTGACCGGCGTATCCGAGGCATTTCCCGCCTCTCGGTTAGTTGGGAGCGAAATTTTTGTGGAGGGGCTTAAGTTTGCAAAAACTCGACTGCCAAATGCCATGCTAGTTCAAATGGATGCTCGTCAAATGCCGTATTTGGATGAATTCGACGCAGTTATCGCGGCCGACGTGCTTGAACACATTGAAGAAGACACTGAAGTGCTTGACCAACTGCAACAGGCATTAAAGCCTGGTGGCTGCCTAATCGTATCGGTGCCGCAGCACCGTTGGCTATGGAGCCCCGCAGATGACCGGGCTCGCCACGTTAGGCGATATACCAAAAAGGATCTTCACCAAAAGCTAACACAGGCTGGGTTCCAAATAGAACTGAGCACATCATTCGTATCAATTCTGCTACCGCTAATGCTAGGCTCTCGTCTAATTAAGAAGAGCAATTGCGCTTACAAGCCTCGTGAGTTTGGTATGCCCACGCCCCTGAACACCGCTTTAGAATCGGTGCTAAATTTTGAGCGTGCGCTTATCCGCAGCGGCTTGAGATTCCCGCTGGGCGGATCCCGGTTTATTGTGGCACAGAAACCCGTCTAACGTTAGCGACTATTGCTAGATAGAACGTAATCGCTAACGCCGCATTAACTAGTAGATACAGCAGCCCCGCCCCCAGCACTTGGTAGTTACCAACAAAATACCTGCCGAATATTAGCCCTAAAACAGCTGCGCCGATATACCCATATGCGATGGTTCGTTGCTGTCTCATTATCGTGATGATCACTACAAAAAACCCAATGAGCGCATATATGCCGCCCCCAACCAGTAAGATCAATAGTTCCCTCCGGTAGTGGGAAAGGTCTACCGAGAAAAGAACGGACAACATCGGTATCCCCACCAGATAACCCACAAAGACAGCTAATCCAGTTAGCGCCAAGATATTGAATATCTGCTTGCTAATTCGGGACCAAAACTGCCTCAAAGCACCCGAGTTCCACCATTCGCCCATCTGCTTAATCATGGGTTGATAGAGGAACCCACTGATTAGCAGAATTAGGAACACCGGCATATTTAAGAACCCAAAAACTGCTTGCACAGTCTCAGTTGCAAAGGCATCTATCAAATATTTGGGCATATTACCGACGTAAATTAGTAGCGTTGCAGCCACGCAAAGTGGCCACCCGTCTACCGCCAACCGTTTAACAATTTGAGAGTTTTGAAATTCCAGACTTATGCCAAAGAATGGAAAAGTAACCTTAAGCAGTAATATTGATAGAAAAATACTGACTAGCGCACCTAATGCCACCGAGGTAAGCAAATTGCCAGTCAAAACTAGGTTAACGCATATAGTCGCAGTAGAAACCAACAAGCGAAATAAAAATATCTTCGCGCCAACATCAAGCCGCCCACGCTGTTGATAAAGGCCCGTAAAAACATCTTCTACTGAATCGGTTAGCTTATAAACGCACAATAACCAGACAACAATTGCCTTTTCTGAAGAGTACGACCCACTACGATAAAGCAAAAACAAAATGCCCGTAACCAACAACAAAGTGGCCCCCACGGTTAGTAAGCGCCACCACAGGTAATCCTTAAAATGTACGTGCGCCGAAGGGTCGGTTACTTGATAATTTCGCAAACCGTATCGCCCAGCAAAAGAAGCGAGCAAGGCAATCGCAGACCCGATGGTGAACACGGCGGCCTGCTCAGAACCAGCTACCCTAGAAATCACCACCAAAATCAAGGCTAATTGACCACCGGCCAACATCCCGCTGAGCGCGTTCCACATAGCCGGGCGCGAAGGGGACAATCCCGGCAGCGCAAATACCCGTTCAGCAAGGCGCATTAGTGCCTGGAACTCTCCTTAGCGCGTCAAGGCCAAAAAATCGGAATAACACATCTGCTACGTATTCAATTTCAGAATGCTGCAAACCGTAGAACATCGGCAGCCTGATTAACTTAGAGCTTTCAGAGGTGGTGTGACGGTCTTCGCCAACAAATTCGCCAAATTTGGTGCCAGCCACCGAGGAATGCAATGGGACATAGTGGAATACTGAACCCACCTGGTTAGCTTTTAAGTACGTTAACAAATCGTGGCAAATTTCGGGGGTCTGAGTTCTGATGTAAAACATATGCCCATTTGGAACGCAGCCTTCAGGTACGGTAGGCAGCGTTAAATACCCGGCCTCAGCCAAAGGAGTCAACAGCCGATAATAAGTTTGCCAGCTAGTTAACCGGTCATCATTTATTACGTCGGCTTGCTCCAACTGGGTCCAAAGATGGGCAGCGTTTAACTCACTCGCCAACCAACTTGATCCCAAGTCTACCCAAGAATATTTGTCTACTTCGCCTCTGAAAAAACGGCTCCGGTCTGTGCCCTTTTCCCATATGATCTCGGCACGTTCGGCATCTTGAACTCGGTTAACAATAAGGGCGCCACCTTCGCCACTGCTATAGTTTTTGGTTTCATGAAACGAGTAGCAACCGAAGTCACCGATTGATCCAAGTGGCCTGCCTTTGTAAGTTGACATCACGCCTTGAGCGGCATCTTCCACAACCGACAGGCCATAATCTGTGGCGATACCCATAATGGTGTCCATTTCGCAAGCAACCCCCGCATAATGAACAGGGACAATTGCCTTGGTTTTCTCAGTAATAGCAGGGACAATTAGGGTTTCGTCAATATTCATGGTGTCGGGCCGAACATCAATGAATTTAATCTTTGCCCCACGGAGCACAAAAGCATTCGCAGTTGAGACAAAAGTAAAAGAAGGCATAATCACCTCATCACCCGGCGCAATGTCGCACAGGATTGCAGCCATTTCTAGTGCGTGGGTGCATGAAGTAGTAAGTAACGCTTTAGGTGATCCAGTCCAATTTTCCAACCAAGCCTGGCACTTTTTTGTGAAAGGCCCATTGCCTGAAATTTGGCGATTGGCAATAGCGATGCTTATGTTCTCCGCCTCACCACCGATTTGGGGGGGGCGATTGAACGGGATTCTATGCATCGTCACTTCTCAAATTGGGAATAGCGTTACCGTAAATCATACACAGCGAAGTCGCCGTCTGTGAAACGCAGCTGCACATAGCGGCTTAGCTCCGCCGAACCCGGCGCCAAAGTACGATCCACCAGCATCCATTGCACACCTTGCCTGCGCAACCATTCCACCGCTTGTTCACTGGGTTCCATAAATGCGCGATCGTTTTCGGTTAGGAAATCTTGATCCCAGAATGGGCCGTCGCCGACCGGGCTGACAAATGACCAGCCCTCTAGGAGAATATCCCGCTCGGTCAAAGCGGAAACCCAGAAATGGCGCGGAACACAATCTGAATCTGCGAATGAACCTGTTATACAGTGGCGGTTTGTCGCAACTATCTCATCGGCCTGCGAATTGTTTCGTACCCACCGCGCCGCCGTTGCGCCATCCTGCGGAACTGCAGGCCCCCAGCCAATTGCGAGCGGTTCTGAAACTGACTGGACCACAAAACCAGAAAAGCCAGCACCGGCAAGAAACGCGAAACCGGCCAGCAACCCGAGCAAAGTTGCCCTTCGATTATCGGCAAGCAACTTTGGGCGGACAAATCCAGTTAGCCAAAGGGTAGCGACGGCAACAAAAACAGTAGCAACTAATAAGAATATCACTGGTTCAAAGAATTGTGCGGAGTTCAAAGGGCGGCTTACTCTTGAGTATAACAGTAGCGAAAACGCAGCACCAGGGATGATGGCGAAAAACGCAAAATAGGGCCTAGTGATACCCCCAAATACCCGCTCAACCAGCAAAGCGAAACCAACGGCCGCCAGCACTCCAAAAACCGGCCAGGCCACACGCAAAAAGTGAAGCTGACTGGAACCAGCTTGGTCACCAATTATCCCCGCGCCCAGGCCAGCTATCCCGATGCCGAGTAAGAACCATAAGTCTAGTCTTTTCGGCTTCAGAAAGGGAACCACAAATGCGCTAGCCCAAGGTACTGCCCAATAGGCGATAACCAGGGCAATAACACCAATCCGGATTGGCAATTCATTAAGTGAACCGAAAATATTAAATGCGGGCATGCGCACAATCAATGCGGTACCATCACCAATCATCCCCGCGATGCGCCCCGCATTACCACCTGGCGCGTAAACTGGAGACCCAGAATACCTACCAAATACAAATACCATTGCTAAAAGAAAACTAATAGCAATACTCACGGTTAAAGATATTAGTAATACGCTACGTTTAGATTGCGCAATCCAGTTAACCACAAATACGCCAAGTAAGGCGCATAAAAGCATCACCGTAAATGGCCGCGCGGCCGAATTCACAAAAAATACTACCGCAAGCAAAGGGAGTAAGCCGATAGGAAAGCGCCGAGTTTGCAGCAGAATAACAAGCAGCAAAACCAGCACATAAAAAATTGGTAACCCAAATTGATTTGTGGTGCTCACCAAGGTAGTGAAACTGAGTTGAGAACCCGAAAAAATGTAGAGGTGTTCCATCGTACCTGAGAATAGTAACGGCGGCCCCGTCAAAAATGCTATAAAAGGAGCCAACATCGCCGCCAAAACATTATCGGATACCCGATGGGCAAGCACTGCGATAAGTACCACTGCTAGAACGTGCAAAAAGAAGGGCAAAATTCTCAGTACCACTAGCGTCAAATCAATATTTGACCAAAGCGCCAAGTCGGCCATGTGGTGGTACACCATTACTGTGTATCGCAGAGGCAAAAATGCCACATTCGGTGCGGTTCTTATATCACTACGTAAGGCTGCGGCAGCCAACATCTGGTGGAACGGCTGGTCAGGGATGAGGTTAGTGGCAACAAAATTACCCGGTAGCGCCACCAATTCCACAATTTCTTGGGTCGCCAATATTTGGCTGGCCCACGCGCCCACCAGCACCACCGCTACCACAGTTGCCCAAGCAAACCCAGGCGGGGTAGGTGCCGCCGTGGAGCGCCAATACTGCCGGTGTTTCGGTAGGGCTAAACAGATAACCAAAACTAGTAAAACCCACAAAACTGCAAGGCGCTGGTTAAGCCCCAACCTTGCTAGCAGAAACACGATAAATACATGGACTATCAGCCCAATCCCGGTGCCAATCGCATATTCTTCAAGTCTGGTACGGGATGGAATACCAAAAAACCGCCACAGTAAAGTTCCCGGTACTGTTGCTGTGGCAAACCAATAGGCAACCGCTAAAAGAACCATTGTCAGCGGCGTGCCGGTAGAGAACAACATCGTGGCGCAAATAATTAGCGCACTTACAAACGGAGTAATTCTTTTTAAAGGCTCCCAGTTAAAGTGTCCGCTACTTAACCGTCGAAAGTCCAAAGTCTCACTGTAGTTCATAAAACATCTGATAACAAAATTGGTTCACCGTCTGCTTTTGATATAGTCAACGTTCTACCAACCACATTATCCCATTCTGATATTTCGGCCCCAACATTTGCTCGCAAAGCGATCAAATTATCTTCCGAAAGCACCGTGCCCGCGGGGATTGCTTGAGCTGCCATTATCCGACGGCGCGCATTTGTTATCGCTGCAACCTGGGATCCAGTATCAGGCACCCCGGTACCGTTAAGCAAACGCATTTCAGCAAGCTCAGACGTAAAGGCTTTCAAACCCGCCTCATCAAAAGCATGGTAATGGTCGTTCCCAACCCCATTCCGATCATCAGTAAAGTGCTTTTCGAGGATGGTTGCCCCATAAGCCAAAGCCAGCTTAAGCGCTGGAACATTACCATCGGCCATGGGCGGCACGTGGTCCGAGTAACCGATGGCGGTTTGCGCCCCGAATTCAGCACTCAGAGACCGGACAGCAGAAACATTGGCAACGCTGGCGGGAGTTGGGTACCGAAGTACGCAGTGCAGCAGTGCAATTTTAGTCGCTCCTGCTTCTTGTAACACTTTTAGTGAATTTCTAATTTCTTCGTGAGTAGAAGCGCCACAAGACATAATGATGGGTTTGCCTGTTTTTGCTACCTTTCGTAGCAGCGGGATATTTGTCAGGTCAGCGGAGGCTATTTTCCAGTGGGGCACTAGCGGATCTAAGTCGTCTACGGCATCCAAGTCAAATGGGGTTGACATGAAATCAATCCCCTCATCTGTGCAGTGCTTCGCTAATTCCCGGTATTCATCTGGGCCGAAAGCATCATATTTCCTAAATAGTTCATGCTGAGATGGCGTCACTTCTTTAGTTGTGTCCCAATATGCTGGAGCATGAGCCTTACTAGCAATTTTGTCCGCTTTGTACGTTTGGAATTTAGCCGCGTGGCCGCCGGCGCGGGCTACCTGGGAAATCATTTGCTTGGCACGTTCCATTGAGCCCTCATAGTTGACGCCAATTTCAGCGATGATGTAGGGGTCCTGTGGTGAATGGTTAAACGGGTCATTTGCCATTTTTTACTCCAGAATGTGATAAAAGGCTAAAGGTAAAGGTAAGAATCAAAGCCCAGCAAGTCAAATACCTTACCAATGGTACGGCGGTTGCTCCTTTCGGGAAACGCAAGTTGGGCGGCTGTTTGTAGCTCGCGGCGGTGGCGCACATCGTAAAGCATCCGAGCAGTTGCTCGGTCAAGGTCATCGTTACTGACCTCAGTGCCTAACCCCAACATTTCAACCCCCCATTCAGCCTTGGCATGAGTATGGGAAAGTTCCTTTTGGTTTTGTGCCATAGCTATTGAGGGAACTCCCATCTGGATTAGCTCAATAATGGTGCGCCCAATTGAGGTAAATGCGAAATCTGCTCTCTTCATTATGCCTGGCATGTAATCAACATGATGCACTATGTCGATCGCGAGGTTCAGCCCGGTAGTATCTAGCGGGGGCGCGCCAAGCCCCCTCACGACGGTGACTTGTTTTGAGTAACCCAATCTGGACAAAGACTGAAGCGACTTTTGCGCCAGCCCTGAGGGGTCGGTTCCCCCAAAAAGAATCAATACATTTTCAACTTCAACATTGAAAGGCTTGGCCGTTGACCCGAGCTCAAAAGCTGGTGCCAAAATCGAATTATCAATCCCAGAGAGGGTTTTGTCAGCTTCGGTTAAGGTAGGAATAAATTCTGAAACCACTACGTCGGCTACTGTGGCACCGGTTCCCGTATCTTCAAAGGTGGTTATTTTCACTCCTGGGGCGGCCCCCCGTATGGCATACAATAATGTTGCGTTGGTGTCTAGGACATCTAGAATCACGATGTCAGGCTGGCCTTTAGCAACTTCCGCAACGAACTCCTCTTCAGAGCCTATTGAGGTATTCTTGTACGGTAAATGATCAAAGAATTCTTTGCCCAGAGGCAATGAATGTTCGGTAAAAATTGTAATATCATGGCGAGCTAGTTCCGTTGCAATAGCCGCAGCGCGGTAAACATGTCCCATACCGAGACGTGGGGCCGCATCAGTTCTAATAAAAATCTTTAATCGAGTAAGTAGATGTTCCACCGAAGAAAGATCGGAGAAAGTATCTATATCAATACCCTCCTCATCAGATAATTCGATTAAGGCGACTGGCTCAATGACCCGCGAGTCGTTTTCAACAATATCGCCTAGACGTGCGCCAATAATTCCACCAGTTTCTCGGTATTTTGGGGGCAAATGTTGCCGGTTAACCCGTTTGGTGTAGGCCGGGGCAAAACCGCCCTGTTCTAACTTGATCCATTCAAGGTGGCGGGACTCAACAACAGTCAAGACAGATCTACAACCTCCACTTTCTAGGAGTTCCGTGGCCTGTAAAATCGCGTTGCTGGGGAGCAGCGGTGAGGTGGGTTGCAGGGTCAGCACAATGTCATCATCGTGAGCCCCGAACTTCTTTAGCGCAGGTAAATTCCGGATTATCTTGGTATCTAAAGTCTCGTCACCCGGCGTGGGCGAGCTTTCGAATATTACCTGCGCCCCAGCTTCGCGAGAAACCGCCTCAATTTCTTTGTCATCCGTTATTACTATAACGTGATCCGCATCGAGCACGCTTAGCGCGGTGGCAATGGTAAACCTAATCAGTGGCTTTCCGCCAACAACTCTTAAATTTTTACGGGGCACTCCGACAGATCCCCCCCGTGCAGGTATCAGTGCCCAAACATTTTTCAAATTAAGCCTCATCACATGCCTTTCGGAATTGCCCCCTGCGGCCATTCCAATGGTCGATGACGTTCATCGCCCTGTTCCTAAACCGTACTCTAGGCCATCCCGGCCACTGGGCCTAGTGCTATTCGCTTTCTTCGGCAATTGTACGCCACTCAGAGTACAGCGCCGGGAAATCAAAGGCTTCAAGTGCTTGTTCCAAACCTGGCAAGGTTATTCCGGTTTTTAACTGATTGATCGTGACAGTATATGGGGTTTGCTCTTCGTAAAACGAGGCATCCCAATAGGTGACTTTACCCGCCACAAATTGGTGCGCGTACCGCTCATCCCCAATATCTGGCAGAGGGGCACCCGAATCGATCCGAGCTTGAACCAGTTCTAAGGCAGCGCTCTGCGACAGGCCTTTTTCCAACACGCCACGGCTCTCAAGGTGGATTTGCGCCCGGCGGCGCACCAACCCTGGGTTTAGCAATTGCAAATGGATCACAAACAACTGCCCAAAAGATTCAGCATCCATTTGAATTATCGTTGATAAACCATGCAGGTTATGGCACAAAAATGCTACTTGTGGCAAAGCGGAGCTAGGGATTATCGCTTTGCCCGCCACGGCTCCACTTCGGATTTGGCCCGGCGGCGGCACCCGTAATTCAATCGGAGAATCCATATCTAGGTTTTCGGAAGCTAGTGGCGCGGTATTCCAAAGCCAAGTACCGGCATACGCTTTTTGCGGGCAAGTATCTAGAAAAGGCGCCACGCCTGCGCCAGAGAGTTCATCACCCACCCGGTGCACCAGGTACTCGTCGACATCTAGAAATACCGCGTATTTAGAGTTGACGGCGGCCCACCGAAAAGCTTCTGGATTCAGCAATGGGTCATGGAACCCATCATAAAACCCACCCTTAGATATTACTAAAACTTTATCCAGATAATGCTGCAGCACCTCCCAGTGGGCGGGGTTGTCGGAATCATTATCTAGTACCAAAATATTTTCAAACCCAAATAGTTCGCCATGGTAATCCAACCAAGCGCCTAGCATTTCGGGTTCGTTTCTAACTTTAATTATTATGCTAAGTGCGGGCAATTTGGCTGCGGGATTTGCCCGCCGCTCGGCTTCCCGGCGGTCAGTCTCGGCTTCCAGTTCCTCAACGATCAGCACTCCGCGTTCCAGCCCCCGTGCCTGCGGGCGCACCCCCCGGCGGCCTTCGGTTTGGCCAAAGGTATTCCAATGCTCTACCAGTTGGTTATCGCTCAATTCCCTTAAATCTGGATACCAATAACGGTAAAACTTTAGGTCAAAAGGCAAAAATAGCGGCTGGGCAGGCTCGGAAATTTTCTTGACGCGAAATAGCCGACCGACTTGGGATTTCAACGATGCTTTAAAAGCAGACACGGCCACCCAATCTACCACATTTGCTAAACCGACCTGTAACCGTGGGCCGCTCCCTGTGTGCCAAAACCTAGGTCAGCACAATCGAAACCGCGTTTTGGCCAACCAATAACGGTTTAGAATGTAGAGGTTTGCTAAAAGGAGAATCATGCTAGAGCGGTTTATCGAAGTAGGTAAACAGCACTACCGGAAGTGGCGCAAACGTCTACTTCCGCCCGTGGTGTTGTTCACCCCATTCGACTCTAGGTACTACCGCTGGCGCTACCCGGATTTAGCAAAACTTAGCGAACGCAAACTTATTGACCACTGGAATACTTTTGGCCAAACTGAAAAACGGCGCGGAGTATCGCCAGGGCCAACGGCATTACCTTTTGACCCAAAGTATTACCAAACCCGCTATAAAGATCTAGCGGGGATGAACATCTATCAACTGATCGAACACTGGAACACCGCTGGCCAGGCCGAATGTCGTTTTGGCACTACGCCGTTTCCCATCGTCACCCCATTTGATCCCAACTATTACCGCAACCGCTACCCCGATGTTGCCAGCTACGATGATGAAGAGATCATTAAGCATTGGAACTCCTACGGCCAATTTGAGGGCCGCCGAGGCGTGCCGCTAGCACCGGTTGGCAACACATTCGACGCCAAGTATTACCGCAATCGCTACCCAGACTTAGCCGAACTAGACGACCATGAATTGTTTGAGCACTGGGTTGCCACGGGCAAAGCCGAAGGCCGCCGCGGCGTACCGTTAGCCCCCTTGGGAAACACCTTCGATGCCAAATACTACCGTAATCGCTACCGCGACTTAAGCGAGTTGGACGATGAAGAATTGTTGGAACACTGGCTCACCAAAGGCCAGACCGAAGGCCGTCGCGGAGCGCCCGCAGTTCCACTAGTCGAGCCTTTTGACCTTAAGTACTACCGCCGCCGTTACAAAGATGTGGCCGGGTATGACGATGATGAACTAGTAGAGCACTGGAACTTTTTTGGTGCCCCTGAAGGGCGCCGAGGTGCGCCAATTGATTTGGCTGGTATCGCATTTGATCCGGACTATTACCGTAACCGATACCCTGATGTGGCTGATTACGATGATAAAGAACTAATTGAGCACTGGAACGCTCATGGCCTGCCTGAAGGCCGCAGAGGTGCCGCACCACTCCCAATTCATACTCCGTTCGACGCTAAATATTATCGCGAACGCTACCAAGACATTTCTGAGCTAAACGATGAGCAACTCATCGAACATTGGAATACTACTGGCCACAGCGAAGGCCGCCGAGGCGCAGCGCCCGGGTCTTGGGGCACTATCTTTGATTATAAGTATTACCGCGAGGCTCACCCGGACTTGACTGGATTGGACCAATACGAACTGCTTGAACACTGGTTAGCTTTTGGGCAGTTTGAAGGGCGCAGTGGTTGGCCCAAGCTCGGTGATGTGCTGGAACAAATTGAGGCTATCGCCGATTCTCTTGACCCAAGCTGGGAAACCGTTTTGTTAGTACTCCATCAGGCCAGCTACACCGGTGCCCCTATTTTGGGGTGGAACATTGCCCGCGAACTACAAAAAGACAAAAACCTAGTAGTTTTAACCATGGAGGGCGGCAAGCTAACCGCTGCCTTGAACGATGTGGCAGCCGGGGTGATTAATGGCGATGGCGCAACCTGGAATCCGGTGGAGGGCCGGATTGTTTCGGAAAAGCTGGTAGAAGCTCTCAAGCCCACTTATGCCATCGCCAACTCGGCTTGCACATTCCCGCTTACCCCCCACCTAGAGCGTGCGGGTATTCCGGTCGTCGCCGTAGTACATGAATTTGCAGCAGGCATGATCGGCCCGCAAGGGTCATTCTTAACTGACTTTTACCAGAACGTTAGCCAAGTGGTTTTTCCGGCTGAAATTGTGGCAACATCCATGTGTGATGCCAATCCGGAGTTGGCAACTACCAACGTGCTGGTATTACCACAGGGTCAATCTGAAATCCCTCGTCAAGCACCTACTGGCATTGTTTCCGATGCCGCCGCCCCAACCGACCTAGACAGGTACCTCGATAAGCTGAGCCCAGATGAGATTCTGGTTATCGGGCTAGGTACCGTTGAACCGCGCAAAGGCGTTGACATCTTTGCGGAGACAGCCCAGTTGCTGCATCGGGAAAGCCCCGCAACCAACACCAAGTTTATCTGGGTAGGTGGGCGCACCGACGATGATGAGTTTAACGCGAAAATCCAAAGCCTGGTGCAAGGCGAAAATGACGCACCGCCGGTGGTGGAATTATTCCCGCCCACGGATAACTTGAACCGCGTCTATGACCGTGCCGATATTTTGTTTTTGGCATCCCGCCTAGACCCGATGCCAAACGTGGCCATTGATGCTGCCATGCACGGCATCCCGGTAGTATGTTTTGACGGTGCCAGCGGATTTGCTGGGTGGCTGGAACAGGATGAAACAACGCGGGCACTAGTCGTGCCCGATGGAGACGCCGAAGCCGCTGCGTACCTAATTAGTTCCCTGGCTGCCGAAGCCAATAACCTCCATTCCCTTGGGCAGCTTATGTCCACCCGCGCCCACCAAACTTTCGACATGAAAAAGTACGTCGAAAAGCTAGATGAACTTGGGCAATTAGCCAGGAAAGATAAATGAATCAAGAACCGATGCCCACTAATACCCCCGTTTGGAAGGGGGTAATTAGGGAGATTCGCCCCAAACAATGGGTTAAGAACGTTTTGGTTACCGCAGGTCCACTCGCCGCCGCAACTTTATTCCAACCTAGTGTCGCACTTTCAACTCTGATTGCATTTATTTGTTTCTGTCTGATTGCTTCTGCAGTTTATCTGCTCAATGACTTAATTGATATAGAAGCAGACCGGGCGCACCCTGTAAAACGATTCCGGCCCATCGCTGCTGGTATCGTACCGATCCCTACCGCCATAGTTCTGGCTATCCTATTTCTGGTTTCCTCAATAGCGCTAGCTGTACTTACCCAACGATGGCAACTTGCCGTTGTATTACTTGTCTATGCGGCCATTCAAATTGCATATTGCTTAAAACTGAAACACATTGCTGTACTAGATATGGCTATTGTGTCCTCCGGCTTTCTGCTCCGAGCAATGGCTGGTGGCGTGGCCGCAGGGATTGTTTTGTCACCGTGGTTCTTGATGGTGGCCAGTTTCGGTTCATTGTTTATGGTGGCTGGTAAACGTTACTCAGAGTTACACCTCATTGGTAAAGGCGAAAAGAAAACCAGAAAAACGCTCGAAGCCTACTCGCTTAGCTACTTGCGTTTTGTTTGGGGTATTGCCGCTTCAGGCTTGGTTGTATTCTATTGCTTGTGGGCGGTTGGCATAGGAGGCGCCGCTCACGGTTTGTTTCCACAGCTATCAATCATCCCATTCTTGATTGCGATTCTCCGCTATGCCGTGGATATCGACCGCGGCGCTGCGGGCGAACCTGAATCAGTAGTTCTAGGCGATAAAGCCCTGATTGTACTCGGCCTACTATGGCTGGCGTTATTCTCTATCGGCGCGGTTATGCAATGACCTTCATCTCTCAAACCTCCCAAAACCCTCGGAACACCCAAAATCGCCTTAACAGGCTGGTAAATGACCAACGGGTAAAATTCTTAGCCGTGGGCGGCTTGAATACGATCAATGGATATGTACTGTTCGTTTTGTTTGAGTGGTTGTTCGGTGGCACCTTGGGCCGGTTCGGATACATGGTGTCACTTCTACTTTCATACTTAATTGCCATGACAATTGCATTTATTCTGCATCGAAAATATGTTTTCAAGGTAAAAGGCCAATTGTTAGCTGATTTTGGTAGGTTCACGCTAGTAAACTTGTTCGGCTTCTCGGTAAATGCTTTTCTTTTACCAGTTGTAATTGAACTGACTCAAGTGCGGCACATATACGCTCAAGCAGTGGTTGCCATCATTGCTGCCATTGCAAGCTATTTTGGGCATAAATATTTTTCTTTCCGCCGTAAGAAGCACAGTAACCCCGCCACCGTCGCTGCCACACCCTAACAATCCATCCAGTTCGCCAAACTGCGCACCTATTCCCTAAGATATACTTTAGTTTCTAAAAGCCACCCGCAAAGGAGTCGTAAATGGACATTTCCGAAGCACCCAATCAGATTCCAGACTCTGATTCTGATTCAAATACGGGTTATTCCAATACCAATTTTCGCGCACCGGTAGATGACTTTATTAGTTTCTGTACAGCTAACCGAGCCAAATGTTTAATGCTACTTGGCGTTAATCTGCTATTATTTCTCTCGATCGGAACCCAAAACGTACCATTTAAAGATGACTTTAATAAAATCCTTAACGGTGCTGGATGGATCGGTGATAGTAGGTTAGGCAGCCAGGTTGTTGGTTCTATTCTAAATGGCAACAATTTCCGATTTATTGACTTGGGTTTGACCACCTTTATTGTTGCGGCAGTCGTTATCACCTTGGCCTCGCTGCTTGCAATCTACGTATTAGTGGGTAACCGCGCAAATTGGGTGTCGTTCCTAGCCGCCATTACTTTCGGGTTGCACCCCTGGGCGATCGGAATTCTGGCCTATCGGCTTGAAACACATGTGGTGGCGTTTAGCTTCTTATTATCAGTTCTACCCTTGCTCTGGATTCGTTACAACCCACGGGTCCTATTCCCCGTCGCCGTCGTTGGCGCATTCTTGCTGATGAATTTTTACCAGCAAACTTTTGGTATTGCGGTTACTGTTTTACTTGGTAAATGCCTAATTGATTTCCTCTCCGGTAACGTAACACTGAAGATAATCGTTCGGCGATTTCTCGTAGTTTGTGCGGGTTACATTCTGGGCATCGCCCTTTATTTTGGTCAACTAATTTTTGTTCCACGTATTATCGGAATGGAAACCATCGTCCCGCGCGACCTTACTATCATCCCGCTAATTTTTTCCAACATTCGCTTACTCTATAATTGGGTTTTGAGCGATAGCCCATCATCTTGGCTGATCGCTGCTGCCTTGGTACTTATTGCATTCATCTATTGGGCGCTAAAGAGTTCGGCACTACGCCCAGGTACAACCCTAGTCGCCGTTGCCTTATTCCTGATACTTGCAGTTTTTGCATCAGGATCGTTGCAAATCATTAGCGCGCATCCGTGGACCTATGCCGTACCGCGTTTCCGCATGGGGCCAGCTTCCATCCTGGCGGTACTTGCGATTCTCGCATCTACCCTCATTACCAACCGGCGCTGGGAGACCCGATTAGGACGATGGGCAGTATTACCTTGGGTATATTACGTGGCTTCATTCGTGTTCATCTTTTCCTATGTCTCATACACGCAATACTCAGCATTCAAATCTCAAAGCAGTGCTTTAGTGGCCAGGGTACTCCCCATAATGAATGACGATGACACTCTATACATCGGACCTAACGCCCTATTTGACGCGCCCGAATGGGTGCAAGCACGAGCAAACATCCCCCTAATTGACGGGCTAATCCCCAACTTCAGCACCAACGGACTGTTTGGGGGTCGAGAATCCGGTTTCACCGCACTAACTGGGCTTCGTTTCGATATGCTTTCGAATTGCGAAGGCTGCGATCTGCCGCCAGCCCCCGAATTCGACATAGAGGCTTACCGTAGGCGCTACCCTGATTTAGATTCCGCGCTCGGTTACGATGATGACGCGCTAATCTACCACTGGGAGAATCACGGAATATTCGAAGGGCGCCGCGGCTTCCCAACCCAGATGTTCCAAGAAGTGTTCCGCTGCCGGGAGGATGCGGTTTGCGTAACGGGAACGCCCCGCCAATTGTTCCTCCCCTGGCCACCGAACTAAAGAGTTAGTATCAAATTATGCAACCAGTATCAGTAATTGGGGCGCACGGTTTCATCGGACGTAACCTGGTGGGACGGTTCGCCATGCAAGGGCAGCCCACTATCGCGCTTGACCGCGGCGGGTTGGACGATGAAGATGCTTTGCGCGCCGTGGCGAAGTCCAGCACCATATATTGGGCGGCTTCAACAATCAACCCGGCCATCGCGGCTGCTGACCCTACTAGGGCGGAAGCGGACTTAGCGGTGTTCCGTAATTTTCTGGACACTTTAGATGAACTAAATTCTGACGCCAAAGTGGTGTTTTTCAGCTCTGGTGGTACAGTTTACGGCAATGGCGAACCCCCATTTAGGGAAGATTCGCCCGCTAACCCGATTTCCGAATACGGCAAAGCTAAGTTGTTGCAAGAGGCTGAATTACGCTCGCGCGCTAGGGCGGGCGTTTCGGTTAGAATTTCCAACCCATACGGCCCTGGGCAATACCCGGCCCCCGGTCAGGGCGTAATTGGGCATTGGCTTTTTGCTGCTGCGGCAGACAAAACCATTCAACTAATTGGCAGCCTAGGCGTGGTGCGGGATTACATATTCATTGATGATTTGATTGATGCGCTGGTAACAATTCAAGGCTATTCCAACCTGCCTGATACCCTCAACATCGGATCTGGCCAACCCACCAAACTGAGCGATGTTCTGTCCGCCGTGAAAAATGCAGTCGGTACCGGGCTTGACACCGAAGCCATCGCCAGCCGGTCGTTCGATGTCAATCAAGTTTGGCTTGACTGCAGCAAGGCACAAGAAGAGCTGGGCTGGCGGGCAGCCACTTCGCTGGACGATGGCGTCAAAAAGACTTGGGAATGGGTTTCGGGCTTGGCCGCCCATGGCGGGCTTTCCCGGTAACCGTGCGCTAGGATTGAACCCGTGAGTACAGGCACAGCATCGGGTATGCGGGGTTTAGTCTCACGAGTCAAACAACAAGTTGGGCAAAAGCTAACTCGCAGCACCGAACGTACCACTGATCCAGGCGTGCCGCCAGCACCGTTCAACCCTGAATACTACAAGTTTAAATACCCTGACCTAGCCGAGCTTGATGAAACCCAATTGCTTGAGCATTGGAACACTTACGGGCAAAACGAAAACCGCTTAGGCTGGCCGCAAACAGAAACTGTCACTGATCAAATCAACCAGGCAGCTCAGTGTTTAGACCCGTCTAAAGAAACTGTGCTGCTAGTTTTACACGAGGGCAGTTACACTGGTGCGCCAATTTTAGGTTGGAATATTGCCCGTGCTCTAAACGCCGAAAAAAACGTAGTTACCTTGCTGCTAAAGGGCGGGGAAATGACCCCCGCATTTGATGAGGTCTCCACATTTGTAATTAACGGCGCTGGCGCCGAATGGAACAATTTTACTGCCGAGCCAATTGCCCAGGCGCTCCAAGAATTACTTAAACCCGCCTATGCTATTGCAAATTCTGCGGTAACATTCCCCATCGTGCCCAGCATCGGGCGCAGCGGCATTCCCACCATTGCCCTAGTGCATGAGTTCGCCACGGGGTTGCGCAACGGCACTGAAACCCTGCTGGATGATTTTTACGATCAGGTTTCCCACGTGGTATTCCCGGCCGAGATTGTGGCCGGGACTATGCGTGCTGACTACCCAATTTTGCAAACCAAACCAGTACTGATTTACCCACAGGGCCAATCTGACATCCCACCCAAACCTGCGCTTGATGAAGTGCGCGATGACGATGATGCGAGTGATGATGACGGCTCTGCAGACGAAGTTGAACCACCCGATAGCAGGTACTTGGCGCTTGATGAGTTTTTGGGGCAAGTCGGCTCTGATTGCCATCTAGTGCTGGCGGCTGGCACCATCGAACCTCGTAAAGGTACTGATCTTTTTATCCAAACCGCCGCCCACTACCACCGCCGCCATGCTGGCAGCAATGTGAAGTTCGCCTGGATCGGTGCTGAAGGCTACGATTACGGCTACAACCAGCAGGTTAAAGAACAACTCCGCCGCTACGGCGATACCGCGCCGGTTGACTTTATTTTGCCTACCGACCGCCTTGGTGAACTGTACCAGCGGACTGATGTTTTCTTTTTGCCATCGCGCCTAGACCCGATGCCGAATGTTGCCATTGATGCCGCTATGCTCGGCATCCCCGTAATCGCTTTTGATCAAGGCAGCGGGTTTGCACAATGGTTGGTTTCAAGCGAGCCATTACAGCAACTTGTTGTACCCGACTCCGACATCGCCGCTGCCGCAGAACTCGCGGGACACCTAGTTGATGATGCCCAGTACCGCGAATACCTCAGCACTCAAATCGCCCAGCATGCCCAAGAATCATTCAACATGGACGCCTACGTAGCCAAAATCGATAACCTCGCCCACCAAATCTAAATCGCTAGCGAACCTCTGTTCGAAAAAGAATAGCTCATTTTTCTCCGGCTAGCTAAGCCAGGCCACTAAATCTACTTCAAAGAAGTAGCCGTTGGGGTCGGTGGCGTTTTTGTCAATCCAGGCCCGGAATTGGTTCGCCGCCGCGCCGGATAGTTCGCCATGGAAGTATTCCATTTTGTTGCGGTAATAAGCGTCTAGGCCGGGCGAAAATGGCCGGGTTCGCTCAAAGAGTTCAAAATGCAACTTCTTATCAGCATAAGGCGAATTTTCGATGGCTTCAAAGGTGCGGTCTAAATCATAATGGTCAAAAGAATCGTTGTTGGCTAGCGCTTGGAATAACGCAGTTTCCATTTGTTGGCGCTCTGCTGTTCTCATTGGGCCAAAGCGAATGGAATCACCATCGTACTGGCGCACCACTAACGTGCCTCTAGGGTTGCGGGCAGCTAATTTGCCCAGCAAACCCGGTAAGTCTTTGATGTAATTAAAAGTATTAAAAGCTATAGTCAAATCAGCAGCCGGGATAAGGTCCACCTGCGTATTTAGGTCAAGGCACATGAATTCCACTTCACGGCCCCAGTCTTTGGCGCGCGCAGCAGCCTTATCAATTGACGCTTGGTCGGCGTCGATGCCGATAAACTTGGTATCAGCCGGGAAGGTTTTATGCAAAAGCTCTAACCACAAACCCGTGGCACAGCCCAGATCAACCACGGTTTTGGGGCGCAATTTTGCCATCTTTTCGGCAAAGGCTAGCCGTTCTGGCAATTTGGCCAGGTGGTGCACTTCCAGCCAGTCGCCATCCGCTAACGGTGCCCCGCTCGGGTTTTCCCAAGAACTCATTTTCGCCATCCTTAAAACTAAAACCTGTCCATCATATCACCTCCCCGTCACATAACACCGGCAATTTTGCTAGAGTTCTGGTATGCAAACTGGCGGCACTACCTGGGCGGACTGGTTTAGCCCGGATGCGCCGCTGGTCACCCCCGCCATTAGTGACGCTTTGGCCGCCATCGAAGTTGGCCGCACCCTTGATGCAGAAGAACGCAACCCCACCCCCGCCGAGGCCGCTATTTTGGCCAAACGCAACTACGATGCCGAAATTACTGTGCCGCCACACATAACCAGCCATGATTGGCAAGGGCTACCCCCAATTCCAATTTTTATTATTCACTTTAACCGGGGCATGATGTTGCAGCGGGTGATTGAATCTTATCAGAAACAGACTGTTCCAGTAGAAATTATTGTGCATGATAATGGCAGCGACGGGCCGGATACTTTAGCACGGTTGGCCGAGTCGGAAAAGCAAGGCATAAAGGTTGTTCGCAACCCAAAACTTAAAACTGTTGCTGACCTAGACAACGTTAGTGCAACGGTGGCCGCTTATTTTACGGAACATGCACCCGCGCCCTACATCGTAACTGATTGCGATATTGAGTTATTGCACCCACAATCTATTGCCGTTTATCTTGATTTACTTTGCGTCACCCCGCAGGCTTTTGTAGTAGGCCCGATGTTGCGCATTGAAGATATTGACTCCGGGGCTCCGTTATACAACAACATTATGAACCGTAACATTCAGGCATTTTGGCGTAAACTTCCCCAGTTTACTGAGATAAACGGCAAACCCGTAGCTTATCAGTCTGCTGACATTGACACTACTTTTGCGGTAATGCGCCCCCACCAAAAGTTTAGGCGAATGCAGCCGGGTATCCGGGTTTATGCCCCCTACGACGCCCGCCACCTTGATTGGTACCAAAATGAATGGGTAGATGAGTACCAAACAACTAGCAACCCAAATGTAGCCCATTATTCTAACCCAGTATATCAAAAAGAATTTGATGTTGAAGTTTTGGCCTACGCTACTTTCCCCAAAATCACCCCTCAACCCGACGGGACTCTACAAATCGCGCAACACCGAATTTTGTCCGATTATGAAAAGTGGCCTAAAGAGCGCTTGCATTCTGAATTAGCAGGGCTCCGCAAAGTGTTAGCCGATAAAGATCGCCACATTGAAAATCTTGAAGTCCAACTGCAGAATCAAGCAGCAGCATTGCGTACCATCCAAAGTGAATATACCGATTCAAACACTTGGAAAGTTGGCCGCGCAGCCTTGGCCCCAATCAGGGCGCTGCGTCGCATCATCGGGCACGGTACACCGCCGGAAACTGAAGTCGGAACAGACTTCCCCAGCGCCGGGCCTGTAACGATGGTGTGGACCAAATCCGGTTTGCGCGAGCGCCCTCAGTGATCAGCACCCCGTTAATCTTGGCGTTAAACCCGGAAAGGCAGCGACAGCATCTCGCCAAGCATAAGGTCAGCTTCCTTTGAGTTCCATTTATTCACACCCGAGTGCGGGGTAAATGTCATTTCGCCAAACCGTACTTTGCCATCATTAGGGAGGTACAAATCCACTCGCACAAAATCGAAACCAGCCGCCAGCTTTGTAGCGACCTGTAACATTTCATCAAGTTGGTGTGGACGTTCTGGTAGCGCTTCCAACTTTTCAAAATTGTCCCTACCTAGCGGCAATAAGTTCCAATCGCAATCAAAATAGGCCATCTTCAGCCCATTATGTCGATCGGTATTGTATGGAATCATCTTCGGGAGGCCGTTGAAGCAAAAAATTTTGTAATCATCCAGACTATGATTATCGTTTTCCAGGTATTCTTCCGCAACGATTTTAGGTGATATGTTCTTATACTGTAATTCAAAACCATGTACAAATGCGGCTCTTCGCATTTAAGAGTGTAGTAGGGGCCTGAAGCCGCCTGCTTCTAGTAAGCAGCGGGCAATGTAATTGGGTAGGTTACGGAATCCCAATGCGATGCCTCGCAAATGTTCGAGTCTGCCGTTAATGGCTTCGACTGGGCCGTTGGAGCAGCCAGGGTGATCAAAATAGGCGATGATATCTTCCATTCGCCTTTTAAAGTGAGTTTGGCAACTTAAAATGGCCCCACTGGCGGCACTTTCATTTGGCCCAGGCGCGAAGTGATCTGCCGTAATTATTTTCAGGTTTTGGCACTTTGATTTGGCCCCACCTTAATTGGTTATTTTGA
>Ga0268261_10000103_pt1 | contig 52973 bp, 51 predicted proteins | sample TergutNc150P1_FD_190353 | JGI IMG/M metagenome (GOLD analysis project Ga0268261, IMG submission 190353) | Nasutitermes corniger P1 segment gut microbial community from laboratory colony in Florida, USA - Nc150 P1 (SPAdes) (version 2) | ecosystem: Host-associated > Arthropoda: Insects >... | reverse complement strand
GACCGTCCTCCGTTGTTTTTTCAGTTCCCTGTCATAGTGCGACTTGGAAAGGCGCAGGTAATCGACGCCGTTGTTTTTAATTTTCTCGATATGCATAATTCCCGTTCCAATCCTATGTTGATATATGTATATTAATTATATCAAATAATGAAACGGGTTTCAACCCCTAAAACCCTTGATATCAGATGTTTTTCGACAGAGTTTTTTCGGAGCCGGGTGTAAAACTCGGGTTTTCACGTTTTTTTTACAATGCCAATCCCAATTTTATGCTATAATATAACAATAGGAGTGATTTTTAATGATTAAAGCAGTCAACTGGAACCAGCAAATTGACCCGTACTCCCAGGTTTTCTGGAAGCAAAACGTCGCCCAATTCTGGACCGAAGAAGAAATTTCCGTTACGGCGGATAAAAACGTATGGATAACCCTGTCTACAACCGAGCAGGAAGTCTTTAAGAAAATTTTGGGCGGACTGACCCTTTTGGACACGAAACAGGGCGGGGAAGGGATGCACTTGATCCCTCTTCACATTGAAAACCTTCAGGCAAAAGCAATTTTGACCTTTATGGGAGCTATGGAAGAAATTCATGCCAAATCGTACAGCCACATCTTTACGACGTTGGCAACAGACGAGGAAATCAGTGCAATTTTTAATTGGGTGGATACGAATCCGTTTTTGGCAAAGAAAAATCAGATGATTGGGGATTACTACCAACGTTTGTTTACGCCATCAATTAGTCAGACCGACCTGTATCTTGCTTTGGCTGCCTCAGTATTTTTGGAAAGCTTCCTCTTTTATAGTGGCTTTTACTATCCTCTATACTTAGCTGGTCAAGGAAAAATGACGGCTTCTGGGGAAATCATCAACTTGATTATCCGCGATGAATCCATCCATGGGGTATATACCGGTCTTTTAGCCCAGGAAGTTTTTAATAAACTTTCTATTTCAGAGCAAGCAGAAGTTTCCAAGGAACGCGATGAGCTATTAGTGAAGCTTTATGCCAACGAGGAAGATTACACCAAAGAAATTTATTCCGAGCTTGGCATGGTGGACGATGTCCTTCGCTTCCTTCGTTACAATGCCAACAAAGCTTACATGAACCTTGGGCTTGACCCTTATTATCCAGAAGAAGAAATCAACCCGATTGTTGAGAATGGGCTTCGTACTGATACGAAAAACCATGACTTCTTCTCAGTTAAAGGAAATGGCTACGTCAAAGCCCGTGCTGTCGAGCAGTTGACGGATGAGGATTTTATTTTTTAGCAAGCACATAATTGGGGCTGGCGCTGCCTAATTTCCAGAAATGGTTATTATGGTTGCCAGCCCCTTTTTTAATGTTGGTATGCAAGGTGCCTTATGATATAATTAGGTTGTGCTTAATAAGGGAAGGATAGACTGTTATGAAATTTACCAAAAAAAATGGTCCTATTTATTTACAGATAAAAGAAATTATCCGCGAACGGATACTCAGTAACCTGTACCCAAAGGGAAGCAATATCCCAACGGAGAATGAGTTCGAGAAAGAGTTCGAGGTGAGCAAGATTACCATTCGCCGGGCAATAGAAGAATTAGCCAAAGAAGGATTTCTAGTCAAGCGAAGCGGGAAAGGGACGCAGGTCATCTCTAACCGGCGTTTCTCAAAACTTTCTATTGGCCAGGATTTTTCCGAATATTTAATATCGGAAGGTGCCAAAATCGTCAAGGAAATGGTTTCCATCGAACAGTTCAATCCATCAGAGGATAGCGAAATATACCAATTATTCGGCGAAACTTGCTTTTTGATTGAAAGAAGGTTTAAGCTGAACGGACAGCCCTACATTTTTTTCAGACATTATTTGCCAGGTTGGGTCAACATACACCTAGAAGAGTGGCAAGAAAAGTGCTCCATTTATATGCTGTTGGCTAAAAATGGGATAGAGCTGCAATCTTTTACAGATAAATTTGCTATTGAGCCCCATTCGCAAAGGATTTGCCAATTGCTTGGCCTAAAAACAAAACCCATATTAAAACGGGTGCGCTATGCTTATAACGATGGGGAAGTTTGCTGCGAATTAGCAGAGGCCTACTACGACACGGAACTCCAGCCCTATGTCGTAAAATCGGAAGTATAATAGAAACTGCAAGAAAGTGGCAGAAACTTTTCTCCATTTCCTTACAGTTTTTTTTTGGCCAAGTGCTGACGGGAGAATTTTTTTCTCGGTAATTTGGAGCGTATTTCAAAGATTCCCCAATTTTTCCACATACTTTATGACATGCGGATGGAGATACCATTTTTGGGAAAACTAGAATGTAGGGTATATAGGATGATTAGGGTGCTAGGCCTTTGTGCCATCAGCTACTTGCTTCTTCAATAGGAAACTGCTAGCATAGAACGTTAGTCACTGAAAATTCTTTCAAAGTTCGTCATTACCCGAAAGTTCCATAAGGACATCAATTAGGAAGAAAACGCTTTAAAATATCCGCCGACCAACAACATTATAATGTTATAAAATTATAAACTTTTTGTTGACCTATGTCGCTTCGAGATGGTATAATCCAAATGAAAGCGATAACTAAAACTGGAGGAATAGCATATGAACAATTTTGTGGCGTTATTGGAAGAAAAAGTAGCACCCGTCGCTGGCAAGCTGGGAGCACAGCGGCACATGAGGGCCATCCGTAAAGGGATTGTAGCCACCATGCCCCTGATGATTGTCGGATCGTTTTTCACGATATTGCTGAACTTGCCCATTGAGGCATTGGCACAGATGATTGAGCCTTACCGTGAAATTTTAGACATCCCGTTTAGGTACACCGTTGGGATACTTGCCCTTTATTCAACTTTCGGGATTGCTTCCTCTTTAGCTGAAAGCTATGACATGGACGAGATGTCCTGTGGCTTGATTGCACTCATGGGCTTTTTGATTACAGCAGCCCCTCCCCTTCGGGTATTTGAATCCGTCGAGGGTGTAATCGGTGCTGGACGCTTCATCAACATCGCCAATTTAAACTCTGCCTCATTATTTTCGGCGATTGTTGTTGCCATTGTGACGGTAGAGATTTACCGCTTCCTGCTGGTAAAGAATATCACCATAAAAATGCCAGCTGGCGTTCCTTCTGAAGTATCCAACTCTTTTACAGCCCTATTCCCGACAGCGATTACCTTGTTGCTGTTTTGGGTCCTTCGCCACCTCGTAGGATTTGACATCAACGCAATGCTGAGCAACCTTCTATCCCCATTGCAAGGTTTCTTGACAGGTAATAGCCTGTTTGGTGGACTTCTGACGGTATTGCTGATTACAATTTTTTGGTCCCTTGGTATCCATGGCCCTGCTATCTTAGGACCAATCATCCGCCCGTTTTGGGATATGTCCATCGCTGAAAACATGGATGCTTTCACAAATGGGGTTGGCATCCATGAACTCCCAAACATTTTCACCGAACAGTTCTTGCAGTGGTTCGTCTGGATTGGCGGTGCAGGTGCGACTTTAGCACTAGTTGTCTTATTCATGTCCTCTAAATCAAAATATTTGCGCAGCTTGGGCCGCCTTTCCTTTATTCCCGGCCTATTCAATATTAACGAGCCGATTATCTTTGGGGCTCCTATCGTCATGAACCCGATTTTGGCTATCCCATTCATTTTGGCTCCCCTTGTCACCACAACCCTATCTTACTTCTTAACGGTCACGAATGTGGTTCCGATGATGATGGCGCGCCTGCCATTTTCCATGATTTCACCGATTGCTGCCTGGATTAGTACCAACTGGAGCGTCATGGCAGGAATCTTAGTTATCATCAACTTCCTGATTTCCCTGGCGATTTACTATCCATTCTTTAAAGTGTTCGAAAAGCAGCAACTGGCAAAAGAATTAGAAGCAGAAGCGTAGGAGGGCCAAAAAGGAAAATACTGCGGTATTTTCCTTTTCGGTGCTATATCACACATTATTTGAAATGGAGGATGAAAGATGAAACGTAAATTAGGAGTTTCCGTTTACCCGGACCATAGCGACATTGAGCGTGACCGGGAATATTTACAGCAGGCAGCGGGCCATGGTTTCTCAAGGATTTTCATGAGCATGCTCGAAGTGACAGAGGACAAAGACGCCGTCGTCAAAAAATTCAAGGATTTAATCGGGTTTGCCAAGGGGATAGGTTATGAAATCATCCTGGATGTTGCCCCTAATATTTTTGATGATTTGGGAATCAGCTACGATGACATGGGGTTTTTCCATGATTTAGGCGCTGATGCCATCCGCTTGGATGTGGGGTTTGATGGAAGCAAAGAAGCCATGCTCACTTATAACCCATATGGCGTAGCCATTGAACTGAACATGAGCAACGATGTGGCATACCTCGACAATATTTTGACATATCAGGCGAACAAGCCGTACCTTTATGGCTGCCATAATTTTTATCCACAAGATGGAACAGCACTCCCTTATGAATTTTTTGAAAAATGCAGCATCCGCTTTAGGGAACAGGGCATCCGCACGGCGGCTTTCATCACCTCCCAAGCCGGGAATATCGGCCCCTGGGATATTAACGATGGCCTGCCAACCCTTGAATGCCACCGCTACCTGCCTGTGGTTGCACAGGCCAAGCATTTATGGGCTAGCGGCTACGTCGATGATGTCATTATCGGGAATGCCTATGCCAGCGAAGAAGAACTGAAAGCACTTGGGGAAATCAACCGTTACCAGCTGGAACTGACCCTTGACTTGGTAGAAGTGGTTAACCCAGTTGAAGAAACCATCGCCTTTGGGCAGCAGCATTACCGCCGTGGCGACATCACTAGCCGCATGGCCCGCTCGACCGAAGTCCGAAAAGTTTTTAAGCATGACCCGAACCCGCCCCATGATCACAAAATCATGTTTCAACGTGGCGACGTCGTCATCGGGAATGATGGTTTTGGGAAATATAAAAACGAATTGCAAGTCATCTTGGAACCCCACGAAGACTCCCGGAAAAACAAAATCGGAAGCATTGCCCCAGAAGAAATGATTTTACTGGACTTCATCCTGCCTTGGACCAAATTCCGCTTCAAAAAGGGGCGTTGCGACTAATGCCCGGTTTATTGCTTAAGAACGCCAAATTAATAGATGGAAGCCAAGTCGATATCGCTATTGCCGATGGGAAAATCACTGCGATTGGAACTGCACTGCCGGAAACTGCTGCTGAAACCGTAGATTTATCGGAAGCTGGCTTTCTGACGCCTGGCTGGATTGATAGCCATGTCCACTGCTTCGAAGCGATGGATCTCTACACGGATTTCCCAGATGAAATCGGCGTTAAAAAAGGGGTAACCACCGTTGTTGATGCCGGGTCGGCAGGTTGCAGCAACATCGGGGAGTTTTACCAGATGGCTAAAAACGCGTCCACCAATACCTTAGCCTTCCTTAACATTAGCCGTAATGGCATCGTCGCCCAAAACGAATTGGAGGACTTATCCAACATTGATGTGATGGCCGCTAAAGAGGCAGTTGAAAAATTTTCTGACTTTATCGTCGGCTTCAAAGCACGGATGAGCAAGACGGTTGTCGGGCCTAATGGGATAAAACCCCTGTTACTGGCAAAAGAGATCCAGGAAGGAACCGGACTGCCCATTATGGTACACATCGGTTCCGAGCCGCCAGTCCTTTTTGAAATTTTGGATGTGATGGACGCTGGGGACATCCTCACCCATTGTTTCAATGGCAAGCCAAATGGCATTTTAGGAAACTCTGCCATCAAGCCAGAGGCACATCTTGCCAAGGAAAAAGGGATTGTCTTTGACATCGGCCATGGGACCGACAGTTTTAACTTCAATGTAGCCAAAACTGCCTTTTCCGAAAATTTGAAAGCCGACTTGATTAGCACCGACATCTACATCAGGAACCGCTTGAACGGCCCTGTCTATGATTTGCCAACTACCATGGAAAAGTTGATGGCGATAGGTTATAGCCTAGAAGAAGTCATCGAAAAAGTAACCTCAGCACCTGCCAAGGCCTTGGGGCTTGCCTCCAAAGGACGGCTAGAAGTCGGGGCGGATGCTGACTTTACCATCTTTAAGGTAGAATCTGGGACAAAAACACTGACGGACTCCAATGGATTCACGCAGACAGTGGAAACATTGGTGATTCCCCAAAAAGCGATTGTGGGAGGTACCATCTATGAATGCTGATAAACTAGGCTTGAAGGAAGTCATCAATGCCTCGGGTAAAATGACCATTTTAGGTGTTTCCACGGTTTCTCAGGATGTGATAGATGCCCAAATATATGGCGGCAACCACTTTTTTGAAATGGAAGAACTCATGATCCACAGCGGGAAATACCTTGCCAACCTCCTACGGGTGGACGATGCCCAAATTGTCGCCTCTGCTTCGGCAGGGATTGCCCAAAGCGTCGCCGCCTTAATTGGAAGGGGAAGCGTCGCCCATGCTTACCACCCTTATTGCCAGCAGACAGCAGCAATAAGGGAAATTGTAATCCCTAAAGGGCATAATGTGGATTATGGAACCCCTGTTGAGGTTATGATCGCCCAAGGGGGTGGGAAAGTGGTGGAGGCAGGCTATGCCAATATGTGCAGCCCCGAACATCTGGAAATGGCAATCACGCCAAATACCGCCGCTATCTTGTATGTGAAAAGCCATCATTGCGTCCAAAAAAGCATGTTGTCTGTCAAAGAGTCAGTTTCAGTGGCCCAAAAGTTCGGATTGCCCCTTATCGTAGACGCAGCAGCTGAAGAGGATTTGTTTAGTTATACGGAGGCCGGTGCTGATTTGGTCATTTATAGCGGTGCCAAGGCATTATCCGGGCCAAGTTCAGGATTGGTGATAGGGAAGTCACCCTATGTTTCATGGGTCCGTTTGCAAGGAAAAGGGATTGGGCGTTCCATGAAGATTGGGAAAGACAATATTTTCGGGCTCGTCGCCGCTATTGAAGCCTATTTGACGACAGGAACGGAAAGCGCTGAGTCCATGCTTCAACGGTTAGAGCCATTTATTCAAGGGCTGAACGAAATCCCACACTTAACAGCAGCCATTGCCCAAGACCCTGCCGGGCGGGAAATTTACCGGGCGAGCGTCGAAGTCCACGGTAAATCAGCCAGGGAAGTCATTGCCTTGCTAAAGGAAAAAAGCCCCGCTATCTACACGAGGGAATATCAGGCCAATAAAGGGATTATTGAATTTGACATAAGGATGGTCACGGGCCAGCAAATGCAAAAAATTATCGAACGCTTAAAGGAGGTTTTTCAAGATGTCACGAACACCTAATTATTTAAAGGACCGGGTTTGCCTAAACGTTTTGGCAGGGTCAGTGGAAAATGCCAAGGAATGCTATGAAGCCGCTGAAGGGTACGTCGTCCTTGGCGTGCTGTCAAAAAATTACCCAACCGACGAATTGGCGATTGAAGATATGAAAAAATATGCCGGGGCGACAAACAATGCCTTATCCGTTGGCCTTGGTGCCGGGGATCCAAAACAAAGTGCCATGGTTTCAAGGATTTCACAGCCTTTGCAACCCCAGCACGTCAATCAGGTGTTTACAGGCGTCGGGACGTCCCGGGGACTTTTAGGGCAGGAAGAAACCGTTATCAATGGCTTGGTTTCCCCAACAGGAAAGGTCGGCTATGTCAATATTGCAACCGGACCTTTATCCAGTGCGGCTCCGGCAGGGGAAGTTCCCATTGAAACTGCTATTAAGCTGCTCCAAGACATGGGAGGCTCATCCATTAAATATTTTCCGATGAATGGCTTAGCCCATAAAGAAGAATACATAGCAGTGGCGAAGGCCTGTGCCAATCATGGCTTTTACTTGGAACCTACCGGTGGTATCGACTTGGATAACTTCGAGGAAATCTTGCAAATTGCAGTTGATGCCGGTGTTGAAAAAATCATTCCCCATGTTTATAGCTCCATCATAGACAAACAAACGGGGAACACCCGTCCCGAAGATGTCAAAACCCTGTTGGGCATCATGAAGAAGTGCGTAGGTTAAGGGTATGAATATTGCCTCCTTTGGGGAAGTCATGCTTCGGTTGACCCCCCCTAATTTTATGGTATTGGAACAGACGGACCAGCTAACCATGTCCTTTGTCGGGACAGGTGTCAATTTACTGGGTAGCCTATCCCGCTTCGGGCAAAAAACGTCCATGGTCTCTAAAATTCCAAATAATGCCCTGGGGTTAGCAGCCTTGTCCGAACTAAGGAAATTAGGCATTGGCACTGAATTTATGGGATTTTCCGGCGACCACATGGGAAGCTTCTTCGTGGAACTGGGCTACGGTTTGCGGCCCACCCAAGTCACTTATCAAAACCGGGTGAATAGTTCTTTTTGCCAAGCAGGGGCTGGCGCTTATGGGATAGAAGGGATTGTTTCCCAGTCAAATTGGGTGCATATCTGCGGGATAACCCTGAGTTTGACCAAGCAAACCCGTGAAGCTGCCCTAAAACTTGCTAAGGAAACCAGCCATCAGGGGAAAAATCTGTGTTTCGATTTTAATTACCGGCCCAGCCTAAATGAAGGGAATACCCTCCAAGAAATGCGTGGCTATTATCAGGAAATGCTGAGGCATGCAACCCTCGTTTTCGGCTCCCTTCGGGATTTAACAGACCTGATGGGCATGGAAATCAATAAGGAGTTGCCGCCTATTGAACGCTTGCGCCAAGGTGGTGCTGCCTTCATGAAAGAATATGACATTCCATATTTTGCAGGGACTATACGAAATGGCCACCAGTTGACTGGTTTTATTTTTAGGGACGGGGAATTGCACTTGTCGCAACCAGTTGAGCTGAAAGTTTTAGACCGCATTGGCGGTGGTGATGCTTATGCCGCAGGTATTCTTCATGGCTTGGCCAGTGGCTGGGAAACGGAATATTTGCTCAAATTCGCCGTAGCCAACGCTGCATTGGCCCATTCCACCTTTGGGGATACCCCTCTTGCCACAGAAAACCAAGTCAAACAATTTATGGACAATCCTACCTTGGATTTGGTCAGATAACTTCCCCCCTAAGCGACAGTTTGAAAAACTATCGGTTAGGGGTTTTTAAATTTCTGAAATATGATATAATGGAAATGTAAGGATTTTACTTCTGTTAATTTCATGTCATTTTGGCTATTGGAGGAGGTTAAATGGAACAGAAAACTTCATGGTTCACTAGGTTTATGAAAGGTTTTATCTTTATGTGCATGTGTTGCGCCGGGGCAGGGTCTGCATTTTTTGCCCAAAAGGAAGGCATGAAGCAAATGAATGACAAAAAGGGAAATATGGATTATTACGACCGTTTGGGATAAGGGAGGGAAGATGTGGACGTGTGCCGCATCTTTTTTTGTGGGCGAAACGCACTAAGTGAAAGAATGCGCACATAGGCACTTTTTTGTGCCTTCTTTTTGCGTTCACGGATTCATGCTATAATATGACTTAAATTGAAATTCCATTAATTGGAACAATTCAATCCAGTTCCGCAAGCCGCTACCTGTTAAAAAGTGACCTTGCAGGTGCCGATTCTGGGAAGCCCACCCAGCCTCGCCCCCTTTCAGGCACACCTTTCAACACTTCGCAAACGGGCTTGCTACACTTTTTATAGGGGAGGAAAATTATGAGAAACGAGCAGATTCATTTTGGTGCCTTGATTCATGGGGTTGGGGGGAACATTTCAGGTTGGAGGCATCCGAAAATCGCCAGCAACCAGAGTGTGAGCCTTCAGTTTTACAAGTCCCAGGCCCAAAAGGCAGAGGAAGGGAAGTTTGACGTGGCATTTATTGCTGACGGGGTTTTTATCAATGAAAAATCGTTGCCGCACTTTTTGAACCGCTTTGAGCCTATTACGATATTATCGGCATTGGCTTTGGCGACTGAGAATATTGGATTGGTGGGGACTATCTCGACGTCTTATAGCGAGCCTTTCACGGTTGCCCGTCAGCTTGCCTCCCTAGACCACATCAGTGGCGGAAGGGCCGGTTGGAACGTGGTGACGACGCCACTGGAAAGCACGGCCCTAAATTATAGCAAGTCCATCGACCAGCATCCTAGCCATGGGGAGAGGTACCAGATTGCCGAAGAATACCTTGAAGTGGTCAAGGGCCTATGGGATTCATGGGATGACGATGCCTTCGTTGCCGATGTGGAGGAGGACAAGTTCTTCCACCCCGAAAAGCTTCGCACGTTGAACCATAAAGGGAAGTATTTCTCCGTCCAAGGCCCCCTCAACATTGCCCGCTCCCAGCAAGGGCATCCGGTGATTTTTCAGGCAGGCTCATCAGAAGCAGGCATTAAGCTAGCCGCCAAGGAAGCCGATGCCATCTTCACCCACGGTGTCAGTATAGAAAAATCCCAAGCCTTTTACCAAAAAGTGAAGGCACAAGCAGCATTGTCCGGCAGAAATCCAGAGGAATTAAAAATCTTCCCGGAAATTTCACCGATTATTGGAGCCACGCTGGAAGAAGCAGAGAAGAAGTACGAGGAAATGGCACAGTTGGTGTCCGTCCCTAAGGCCCTCGATTATTTGGGGCGCTATTTCGACCACCACGATTTCAGCCAATACGATGTGGACGCGCCATTCCCGGAGCTTGGAGAGGTGGGTGCCAACAGCTTCAAGAGCACCACGGACCACATTAAGCGCTATGCCAAGGAAGAAGGGCTGACCTTGCGGCAAGTGGCACTTCGGGAAGCGACGCCCAAAACGAAATTTATCGGAACTCCAGAACGGATTGCCGATTTAGTCCAAGAATGGTTCGAGGCGAAAGCGTGCGACGGATTCATGGTAGCGGTGAGCGTGCCAGGAGCGCTGGAGGACTTCGTCGACCAAGTGGTTCCCATCCTCCAAGCACGGGGCGTTTACCGAACAGAATACCCAGCCGACACGTTCCGCGGGAATTTGGGACTGCCTTATAAAGAAAGCCGATATACCGCATAAATAAAAGGCGGAACAAGCCCGTTTGCGTAAGGGTGAAAGGTTTGCCTGTAGTGGGGGTGAAATTGGGTGGGTTTCCCAATAGCAGTCCCATGGAAGGTAACTTTTCACCCTGAAGCGGCTTGTGGAGCTAGATTGAAATAAAAGGCGAAACAAGCCCTTTTGTGAAGGGGAAAATAGTAACTAGATTGGGAGAGTGAAAAAATGGGATATACATTAGGGATTTTAGACCAGAGCCCGCTAATGGGCAATGCTACTAACGAGCAAATTATAGGAATGACGGTTGACTTGGCCCAAAAAGCCGAGAACTGGGGGTATAGCCGCTTTTGGGTATCGGAGCATCATAACACGCCTGAACTTATTGGAAGTTCCCCCGAAGTACTGGCGTCTTATTTATTGGCAAAGACAAAGACCATCAAAATCGGTTCCGGCGGGGTGATGCTACAACATTATAGCCCTTACAAAGTCGCCGAGAATTTCAACTTATTGTCCACGCTGGCACCAGGCCGGGTAGATTTAGGGGTCGGGAAAGCGCCCGGCGGCCTTCCCTTATCCACAAAAGCCCTCCAACATGGCACCATCAATGATGGGAGCGATTTCGATAACCGTTTGAAGGAACTCCAGCAGTACGTGAAAGGCTATGGAGAAGTCATCGCCGTCCCGGTCCCGAAAACGGCGCCCCGTCTCGTGTTGCTAGGTGCCAGTGCCAAAAGCGCCGAACTTGCGGGACAGCTTGGGATTGGGTTCGTCTTTGCGGGCTTCATCAACACCAGTCTTGAAGTGCTGCAAGAAGCGGCAACACTTTATAAGAAACACCATCCGGCAGGCCATTTTGCTGTCGGCATGGCGGTGATGGCAGCGGATACAGCCGATGAGGCCAAGTCCTTGGCAGTCGGGAAGAAGCTGGTGAAGGTCCATCTGGATTCCGGGCGCACCCTGACCGTCGCCGACATGGAAATGGGCCATCAATTCGGCAAGGAGTCCGGGGAAGGGTACACCTTAAAAGAGTTTGATGCAAATATTTTCCACGGGACTGCTGCTGATGTCCATACGCTATTTGAAACGTACCATGAACGGTTTAAAATCGATGAATTTATTTTGCATACGCCGATTTTAAATGCCGCTGCCCGTGAGCGTTCCTTTGAATTATTGAGCCCTAAGTTTTCGGCAAAAGTGAGGGTGGCCTAGCATGAACAATATTAGGATTGATTACTTACAGGAAGGGGAACAGGCAGCATATCGGCAAATGCTGTTAAAAAGCTACGCCGAGTACGAGTCCATTTTTCAAGACCCCGCTGCCTGGCAAGATTACCTTAAAGCGATTGCCGCTTCTGTGGACAATACCGACTCGGAAGGGATTTTAGTCGCCAAATACGAAGGGGTCATGGTCGGGGGGTTACAGCTGTTCACCAATTCGACCAAAGCTTACGGTGTCCCCACCATCGGGATTGACTCCACCATCGTCCGCCTATTAGGGGTCCACCCCCAGTACCGAGGGCTAGGAATAGCCAAAAAACTGTTGGCAGCAGGCCTTGAATTTGCGCAGAAACGAAAAGACCCGTCGCTGTATTTACACTCCGGCGAGGGCATGAAAGAAGCCATCAACATGTATTTGTCCATGGGGTTTGTCCGGGATAAATCCAAGGAATTCATGAACGGGGACATCCTCGTGAAGAGTTTCCGCTATGATTTAAATGAGTCCAGTGAAGAGAAGTTGCAAAAAGGGGAAGATGTAGCATGAAACACGTAAAAAAAATAATATCCGCACTAGGAATCGTCGTATTGGCAGGGTGCCAGGCGGGGGGGAATGCAGTCGGGGAGCGGGATACTTTGGTGGTCGCTTATGACGGAGAACCGGTTTCCCTAGACCCACAAGCTGTCAATGACTTCCGGTCGGGACCAGTCATTTTCCAGATTTTTGACCGGTTGCTGAACCAAGATGAATACGGGAATTTTTACCCGTCGCTTGCGGTTGAATGGCGGCGCATCGACGATTTGACTTACGAGTTCGACCTGCGGGAAGGGGTTTATTTCCATGATGGGACGCGCCTTCAAGCTTCGGATGTGGTCTTTTCCCTTCAGCGGGCAGCAGAAGCACCGACGGTAGCACCCATTTTAGGGATGATTGACGCAGATTCGGTGTATGCAGTGGACGAAAACACTGTTAGGGTGGGGACGGAATATCCTTTCGTGCCTCTACTGGCACACTTATCCTCCCATCACGGGGCAAGCATTGTCAGCCAGGCAGCAGTTGAAAATTTAGGGGAAGCCTTCGGCAACAACCCAGTGGGGACAGGGGCTTTCAAGGTCAGCAACTGGTACCATGGGGACCGCTTGGAATTGGTCCGCTTCGAGGACTACCATGGGGAAGCACCGGCATTTGATTGGCTAGTGTTTAGGAATATCCCAGATGCCGCCAACCGCCTGATTGAACTGGAAACAGGGCAGGCTGACCTGCTCATCAACGTTTCGCCATCCGATGTGGCAGCCATTTCAAACCATCCGGATTTAAACCTTCATCGGGAAGAGGCTTTAAGAGCGCATTATATTGGTTTCAACACCCAAAGGGCTCCCTTTGACGATGTGCGCGTCCGCCATGCCATCAATTATGCGGTGGATGTGGATTTAATCATCGAAACGATTTTAGAGGGGGTAGGGGTCAGGATGTTCGGTCCCATCGGCAGCTTGTTATGGGGTGCCCACCCGAACCTTCCTGCCTACGGATTTGACGTGGAACATGCCCGTCAGTTGCTAGCGGAAGCGGGTCTTGAGGATGGGTTCACGACCACCATCATCACCGACCAGGACAATAATAACCGAAACATTGCCGAAGTGCTTCAAAACAAGTTGCAGGAAATTGGTATTACGGCAGTGGTAGAATCTGTGGAATGGCCCACCTTCCTTGAAGTGGTCAATTCCGGCAACCACGAGATTTTCATCACAGGCTGGACAGGGGCGACAAGGGATGCTGACTATGGGCTATATCCATTGTTCCATTCTGACCATTTGGGAACAGGTGGCAACCGGGCATTTTATGTGAATCCCGAAGTGGATGCCCTCTTAGAAGCGGCCCGTAGGGAACTTGACCCAGAGCAGCGCCGTGCCATGTATTATGAAATCCAGGAAATCATCGTCGCAGATGCGCCTTGGGTATTCATGAACGTCGGAGAAGTGCTGGTAGGCGCCCGTGGCAACATCGGCGGCTTGCGAAACCTGAACCACTTGCCTTATAGCCAACTGTATTTTACGGACTAATCAGATAATCGCTATGCCCAGGGACAGAAAGGGCATGGCTTTTTTCTTGAGGTGTAACCGCCACCAACCTTTACACGCCAAGGGGTTTATGCTATAATTTTCATAAATTAGGAATCTAGTTCCGCAAGCCACTCCAAGGAAAAACTGGACCATCCGAATCGCCGACTCTGGGAAACCCACCCAGCTTCGACGCTTCTACTGGCACAAATTTTTCCTTTGCGTAACCAGGCTTGCTGCACTTTTTATTTAGGGGGGAAGCATCATGCATGTGGCACAAATCAGGCATTTTGATGTCGCCAATGGGCCGGGTATCCGGGCCAGTTTATTTGTTTCAGGCTGTACCCACCAATGCCAAGGCTGCTTCAACCTTCAGTACAAGGACTTTTCTTATGGAACGCAGTGGTCCCATGCCCAGGAGGATGAATTCGTTGCCCATTTGAGAAACCCCAACATTAGGGGGGTCACCATTTTAGGTGGCGAACCCCTCGACCAAGTCCAAGATAACGACTTGCTCCATCTCCTCAAACGGATTAAAAAAGACACCGGGAAAAACATTTGGCTTTATTCCGGGTATACTTGGGAAGAAATCTTAAAAGACCGCAAGAAATTAGCAGTACTGTCCCATGTGGATGTCTTGGTCGATGGACGCTTTATAGAGGCGCGCAAAAATTTAAAGCTAAAGTTCAAAGGAAGCGACAATCAACGGACGATTGATGTTAAATCTTCCTTAAAGCATTTAAAACCGGTGTTGCTGCCGGAGTACAGTTGAGGTGAGAGTATGAAAAAAGTCCAGGATTTAGTGCAAACTAGCATGTTCATTGCATTGGTCTTCTTGGCGACCAGCAGTGTTCGGGTGCCAGTAGTGCCGGGAGCGGGCTTGATCCATACCGGAACAGTGATATTATTTATTGTCGCCTGCGCTTTTGGCCCGCTTAAAGGAGCGTTGGCAGGCTCTCTCGGGATGGCTTTGTTTAATTTGACAACAGAATGGGCAGTTTGGGCACCTTACACTTTTGTCATCCGGTTTGTGATGGGGTTGATTATCGGCTCCATTGCCTATTCACAAGGCAGGAAGGGGCGAAGCTGGAAAATGAATCTCCTGGCCCTATTTATTTCTGCCCTGTGGTTTTTACCCACAACTTACATCGCCCAAATGATGATCCAGGGCATTGAGTTTGGAGATTGGCGGATTCCTTTGCTGGCTTTGCCGGGGAATTTGGCCCAGCTGGCATTGGCCCTTGTCATCGGCTTGCCGGCAATTCCCCGCATTGCTAAGCTTCGGGACACGGTTTTATATAAAAAAAGCCGCCGAAGCTTTCAATAAGTTCTTTACCAGCCTGTCTTATCATAAAATGAACTAGCGTGACAGGCAGAGCAGCTACTTAATATTGACATTCCCCGAGGAATTTTTTAAACTCGGGGTTTTATACGGAAAGGAAGTCGGACATGATTTATTTTGCGAAAACGAACCCACAGGCTACCATTCCCTCCAAGCGTGACGAGGACGGGGCTTTTGATATTTATGCTTGTTTTGAGGAGGATGCCATTCTGTTGCAGCCCCATGAAACGAAACTGATCCCCACGGGGATTGCCTCGGCTTTTTCATCAGATTACGTTGCTATCTTGAAGGAAAGGGGCTCATCGGGTTCCCTTGGGATAGGGCAGCGGGCTGGGGTCATCGACTCTGGCTACCGCGGGGAATGGTTCGTTGCCATGACCAATCACAACGAGGTGCCGATGGCAATTGCTAAAACCGGCGTGAGTTTACCGGAAGGGACATTAGAATACCCTTACAGCAAAGCTGTGTGCCAGTGCCTGATGGTCCAGGTCCCCAAGCTTGGCATAGAAGAAATTAGCCTTGACCGCCTGCTGGCGATCAAATCAGAGCGCGGGACTGGCGCACTAGGTTCCAGCGGGAAATAAACGAATAGCCCTCCTTGAAAACGCACAAGGAGGGCTATTTTTTCCCGATGAACCATTCGTATCGCATTAAAATAGTTCTATTTCCCTCTCCCCCTGAATAAAATGGAAAAATAAACAAAAATTCCGATACGCCCTCGCTTATGATGGCTGGTTTTGGCGAATGGGCAGAGCAATCCCAAAAATAAAACTTAATTTCTTTCAGGCCGCAGGAAATGCCTTTTTTCGATAAGGGATTCGTGCTAAAATGCAAAAATCAAAAACAGATAGATGATGAGGAATATGGGGCCAAGAATTTTTCAGGAAGGGGATAGGCTTATGAAAACTAGGATTATCAGTTTTTTATTTGTTGGGGCAGTTGTCTTAGTAGCCTTAACAATCAATGGAGCATTTTAAAAACCGAAAAAAAGCGTGCTTGCCAGTGTTGGCAAGCACGCTTTTTTTGGTCAAATGCTTTGGAGCCGCTCAATTTCTTTTTTGACGTTGCCGGTGAAGCCCCCATCGTGGTAAGTGACGACTTGTTTGATGTTAAAATCCTTTAACCGGTCCAACGAAGCTTGAAGCTGGGTGCAACTGACGTTAAGCTCCCGGTTTGGCAACTTTAGCCTGCCTTCCTCGATTAAAAACAGGTCGGCGGTAATAAGTGTTTTAGAGCTTTTATGATAAAGGCAGATGTGACCATCGGTATGCCCCGACGTATGGATAACCGTTAAGCCAAAATCCAGTTCCTGCCCGTCATAAAGGGGGGTGTGGACATCTGTATAAGACTTGGAAAAACCTTGTTTTAGGCGCTCGAAGGTGCTTTGAAGGTCGGCAGGGATGTCGTCCCCATAATTATCGAATTTGGCAAGCTTGTGGGGGAGGACCCTGCCTTCGATGTACTTGATTTCATCGGTGTAGGCTAGGATTTCAAGGTCGCCAAGTTTTTTCAATTCGTTGATGGAGCCGATGTGGTCAATGTCTTGATGGGTCAGTATGACTTGCCCAACCTGTGTAAAATCGAACCCGGCATCCTGGATTTGCTTGATGATTTCTGTCCCTTGTCCCGGAAATCCGGCATCAATGAGGAGTGCTTTTTTGCCATGATGGACCAAAGTCAGGTATACAGGGCGGATTTGCCCCTTTTCAGGCGTGCGGATGGTCAGAACATCTATGCCTCTGTGTATTTCCAATGTAATCACCTCATTAGCATTATATCCAAAGGGCAGTTAAGTTACACACAGCAGTCACCAATTTGGGCTTATATCATAAACTATCCTAGGAAAATTCTTTTTTAAAGGGAGGGAAAAGGATGGATCCATTGGTATGTGTGGATGAATTGGAGCGGGTAGTCAAGACGAGGAATCTATTTCGGGTACGGGAATTGCTTCAAAAAAACTTGGATTTATATCCATTGGAGCCGGAATTTTTGCAAAAATGTACCCGAATCGCCCAAAAAGATGCCCTGACGTTTCAAAAACACGATCAGGAATACTTGAATCCCAATGAGGAAAAATGGAATAAATCTGATTTTAGTTATTTGAAACAGCGGTTGGGAAAGAATTTTTCTTGGGAACGCTACGAAATGGCCATTGCCATGGCTGGTTACTTTGAACGCCAAAAAATTGCCGAAGCCGAGGAAGCTGCAAAGCTTGCGGCAGAACTTGAGGCAACAGAACATAAAGAATCACGGGCTGAGCGGAAACGGCAAAAAAAGCTTCTTAAGCAGCAAAAACGGGAAGCCCAAAAAGCCAAAAGGAGAAGCGAGCGCAACTTGCCGGCAAAGCAGATTCTTTTAGGGGTCCAAGTGTCTGGATTGCTGCTGATTTATTATCTCGTCTATTTGATTATTACCGAATTTTAACAGGAAGGGGTGCCCACAAGCTCCACTTTTGAAGAAGGGGAAGTTATGATGAAAGATTGTAAATGCATAACCAATGTTCCATTTAATTTCAGCATCCGCAGGGGGTTTACCTGGTTTCGTCCATTTAACCCGCCCATGTCCCCAGGGGTGCCTAAACCCGTTAGTGAGGGCCCGATATGCCAACCACAGGCCTGCGAGCCAGAACAATGCCAACTGGTTTACAGCCAGGAAGATGTGACGACGACCTGCGAGGAATATATGGTTTACCAAGTCGTCTGTTCCGATAGCCGGTGCTTTTGCCCGGGGAATTATTATAAAGTAGGGGATTACATTTACAAATGGGATGACAGCTGGCAAGACTGGGTCTGTGTTGACCAAGTGGATGACGGGGAAACTTGTTGAAAAACAGGGTTTAGACTTATAGGGGGCAATCTAGCTTCGCAAGCCACTCCAGGCTGAAAAGTAATCCTCCATGAAACGGCCCCTGGAAAACCCATCCAGTTGTGGTTCCACTCTGGGCATGCCTTTCAGCCTTGTGCAAGCGGGCTTGTAACTACAGTACTCGCTTTGCTCCATGCCTCGTCACAGCAAAAGCGGCGTGCTACACTTTTTAGTTAGGAGTGATTAGCTGTGAAAATCTGTGATTGCCGGTTTGCTTGCAGCTCCTTGGAAGAGGATGGGCAACAACTGAAGGCAGGCTTGAAGCATTTTATCGGGGAAAGCCTTGATGAGGAACAATTTGCCATGCCCCAAAGTGAATTTTGCGCCAAGCACTTAGATTTTTTTGGAGGGCACCACTCCCATTTGGAAGGGCATGATACGAGTGCCAATGGGATAGCCGCCCATGGCGAAGGCAGCCTGACCTGTGCCAATGGGGCAAACTCCCATGCCCAGGGATTCCAAGCGGTGGCCAATGGGTTTGCAGCACATGCCTCAGGAGGGAATACGGTGGCAAACAACGACTATTCCCATGCCATGGGACGGTACAATAGCAACAACGACCCTTTGGAGGCATTTATGATTGGGAATGGGAGTTACGAGGCACGTTCCAATGCGTTTAGCGTGAGTTTCCAAGGAGATGCCTTTAGCATGTCAGCTTTTCATTCTGGCGGGCAAAGTTACGCCCAGATGTTTGAGTGGGCCGATGGGAACCCTGAATGGGAGGACCGGGTCGGCTATTTTGTCACCCTGAAGGATGGCAAGCTCCAAAAGGTAGAAAGCAGCTTCGATTATGTCTTGGGAGTGGTGACTGGAAGCCCGGCAGTCGTTGCCAATGCCAGCGACATGAATTGGCAAGGGATGTTTTTGCATGACCAATGGGGGCGGGTAATGTATGACCATCAAGGGCTTCCCTGGATCAACCCTGAGTACGACCTCTCAAAAACTTACGTGCCAAGGCGCGAGCGCCGTGAATGGGCAACTGTTGGGATGGTAGGGGAACTACTGGTCCGAGACGACGGGAGCTGCCAGGTCAACAAAAATTGCCAGCCGACGGACAAAGGAATTGCGATGGCATCCAATCAAGGCTATTTTGTCACACGGCGGTTGGATGACCACCAAGTGGCGATTATTTTAAAATAGTGGAACCTCGTCGAAACTTATGGGATTCGACGTTTTCATTTGACTTGTTTTCAAAAGGAGACATAACTAGAAAATTTTTTCGGAAATTTCTGCCATTTTTCTTGACCTCCCCATGGTATGCTTAGAGGGAATTAAGGGGTGAGGAAATTGCTAAAAAAAATAATGGCAATGATATGTTTGATATTATTGACCGGCTGCGGGAATCAGTTGGTCACTCAAGCGGTGCGCGATGCGAAATTGGCCCTGGACGAGCAAAATTATGAGCGTGCCATTTCACTTTTGCTCATGGCGAGGGAAGAAGGGGCCGAGGGCGAAGTAGGGAATTTACAGTATCAGATGGGCTACTTGCTGGCGATGCATGGCTATTTGGCTCAAAATCAGCTGGATGCGGCGCTTTTGCAGTGGACGGAACTGAATTTGTCGCCGAGCCAGTCGCGGATTGTCAAGGATGAAGCGGCAAGGCTTTTGACGGGGGAAATGCTAATTGCCGTGGATCGCTTGGAAAGTGAAGCTGCTAGGCGCTCCGACCGTGACTATGCGAAAATCCTGATTAGGCGTTTAGGCAACTTTGAAAAATTCAGCGAAGAAGTCGCACAATTAGAGGCAGCTCTCGGGGCATCATAAAAAATCACAACTGAAAAAGTTGTGATTTTTTTATGAGGAGGACAAACGTTGCCATTCCTGTTTGTTCCCTAAGTCCTCAAAAAGATCTTTTAGAGGGGCTAGCGTCCCGTCCCCATATTTTCGTTCGAGCATCTTGGATAGCAGGGCATCCGCCAGTTTCGGATTTTTGCTAAGAAGGGGGCCATGGATGTAAGTACAGATCAGATTCTTGTAGACCAATCCTTCTTTTTGTCCGTCGCGGGTATTGCCAAAGCCGCGGACCACGTCGCCGAGGACTGGATAGCCATGGTAAGTTTCGCCCCCATGGTTTTCAAAGCCGACCAGGTTGCCAAACTCTGGGGACTTGACTAAAATATTGCCGATGAGGCGCTTGGAGAGGTCTGTCGTCTCGGATTTGGAATAAAAGTCTAAAATCCCCAGTCCCGGAAGTTTTTCCCCGCTTGCCAGTTCATAATAGTTGCCAAGCATCTGATAGCCCCCGCAGATGGCAAGGCCTGCCACGCCATCTTCAATGATTGCGGCCAGTTTATCCTTGATAGCTTCAAGCTCATGGGTGACAAGCCCTTGTTCCCGGTCGGAGCCGCCGCCAATCATAAAGAAGTCGGCATCGGACAAATCAATATCATGGACATCGTTGATGTGTTTGACTTCTACTTCGATGCCCCGCCATTTGGCACGGTTAGCCAAGATGGTGATGTTGCCGCGGTCCCCATAAAGGTTCATGCGGTCCTCAAAAAAGTGGTAGAACGTTAATTTTTGATCCATTTCATAATCCTCCTCATCTTGCCGGCTGGCTGTGCATCGTTCCCGAATGGCGTCTTGAAAACTTCGCTGTTTTCAGAAACCACTTTAAGGACAGGGGCAAGGCAGGTATAGTTGGGAATCAAAAAAGTGGGGATATCAGCAAGGGAAGATTTTAGCACCGCTGCCGAAATATCCTGTTCAACCTCAATAACGCCGGCAGCAATCCCGGCATGGGTCAGGCGGATGGCAAGGTCATAGGCGCGGCGGCCCGAAACGATAAACTTCTGAATGTTGGCATCGGCCAGTTTCTCAAAATCAACGTCCCAAATCCAGGAAACATCCTGCCCATCGGCAAACCCGTCGTTCAAAAAGAGGACGACCTGTTTTTCAGCTTCCTCGGAAACCACAGTGGATAGGGTGCTATTAAGGCCTTGGGGATTTTTAACCAGGTTGATGACGAAAGGCACGTTACCCACCAACATGGTCTGCATCCGGCCATTGTTCACATGGAACGAACTGATGCCCTTTTGGATCAACCCCTCGTCAATGCCCATCAATTTACAGATGGCAACGGCGGCAATGACATTGTAAGCGTTATATGCCCCTTTAAGGGAGGTATGGTAATTCCCGTCGTTGGTGAAAATACTGAAACCGGTATCCGTGGTCACTTTGCGGACGGCAAAATCAGGCTCGGGGCGCTTCACGCCACACTCGCAAGAATATGCCCCAAGTTGCCCATAATGGATAAAGTCGTAAGAAAATTCCCGTTGGCACGTACAAAACTTCGAGTCGTGCATGGTGCTTTGCTCGAATTCGTAAGCCCCTTCGTGGCAGCCAAAGAAATGGATTTCCTTATCCAGTTGCGAAAAACGGTAGGAAAACGGGTCATCCCCATTAATCAATAATTGCGTCTGGACCGGGTCGATAGCCTCTACCAACTTCTGAATCAAAGCATCAATTTCTGCATAGCGGTCCAACTGGTCGCGGAAGAAATTAGTAATGCAGATTAAATCAGGTGTCAGGTGCTTGAGCACATGGATCAAAGAGGCCTCGTCAACCTCCAAAATGGCATGAGTGGCACGCACCTGCCCGAAGGCATTGGACCTTTTAATGAAGGCCGACAAAACCCCCGACATCATATTGGAGCCATCCAAATTGTTCACATAAAACGGCTCCACATCTTTCATGACAGAGCCGACAAGGTTTGAAACAGTTGTTTTCCCATTGGTGCCGGTTATTAGGATAATCTTATCCACTTGGCCGGCCAGTTTTTTAAGCGTGTCTTTATCGAAGCGGGTGGCAACATGGCCTGGGATATTTTCCCCATTTTTACCCATCATCCGGCTCATCGTTCCCGCCATTTTCCCTGTCGCGATTCCCAAAACATTCAGCATATATCCCTCTCCCTTCTGCTCATTTTAGTAATTAATTATACATGATTTCTGCAATTTTGTCAAATTTCTAGCCTTTGGAAAAGGAGAAAAAAAGCAGTGAGTCTATTTGTTGGTCATAAGCTGGCGGAATATTGCCAAAGAGAGAAAATACAGCAGATTTGGGAGTGCCAAGAGTAGGCTATTGACTAAAATAAAGGGGAGAATAGAAGGATCCATATGTAGTGCAGAGGAAAAAATAAGGGTGGCTATAGAAACTAGGAAGAAGTGACATGCAGTTTTTCCTGAAAAGACGTAGTAAATCAACTTTTTGCTTAAGTAGTAATTTTGGAAATCCTTTAACTTGGCATGGCTATTTTTGAAAGATGCAATGTTGAACACGGTGGTGGTGAGGATAGGAATGAGGAGGAAGGTTAAATTCGTCCACCAAATTCGACTCATGGCTTCGCGGTTCCAGTAAGCTGTGAAAATTCTTCCAAAGTGATAGGAATAGTAGTGTTCACCAGGGAAATTGGAGATGAGGTAGTCTAGAACAACCATTTCACCATCAAGCGCTGCGTAGACAATTACAAAGTTGGGAGAGTCGGGAATCCAATAGTTGACGCTGGTCTTAAACTCCATCATCCGCTCGGAAAAATCCTGCAGTTCATCCAAATTGCTTTCGTTGAACTCATAAAACCCCAAGGGTTGTTTAGGGTTAAAGGAGAGGAAAGCGATGTCATCGAAACTATGCCCTACGATGGTGAAATAGTCCCCTTGAATGAAAATTTCATCCCCAAGGGAGGCTTCAGCGCTAGATTCATCATAATCAAAAAAAGTGGTTAGCTGTGCGGTAGAGATAGCCACTTCATTTGCCCCGTCTAAGGGAAGCCTGCCCCGCATAAGTCCTTGAATAGAGAAGTTGTAGACTGCTAATTCAGGCCCACTAGTATAGGTGTTGGGAATGCTTAGCATCACCAATTCATCGAGGAGATTTTCTTCCCAAAGCATCGCCGTGATTTCATCGAAGCGGATTTCATCTTGTAGGTGAATATGCGTGACGTCAGGATGCATGATAATGTCCTCAAGGTTTTGGTAATCGATGATGTTTTGGAAAGCGTCTTCTGCTATCGTCAAGTTTCGGTAGTCTGAAAAGAAATGGTTTTCGGTCATGCTGAAATCACCAAAAACCGTGTAGGCGATAATCACATTTTCAGGTGGGGTTAGGGTATCGTTGGTCAAGGAAAATCTGAGGCTTTCATTAGTCTGCCAAATGGAAAAGCAAGCTAGGAGGATGGAAACGAAAGCAAGGGCAAAGCTGTCAAAATTAAATAAAAACTGCGACATTATATTCCATAATTTCAGGTTGAATGTTTCTTTGTTTGCTTTAACTGCTGCGGCATCACTGTGATTACTTTTAATTTCTATATCTGTTTCTGAAAGTTCGGTTTCGGAAGTGAAGATACAGTCTAGTCGGGTATCATGAGTGATGACTACAATGGGTTTTGACACTGCCAATTCTTCAAGTTTTTTTTTCAAAAATCGGGTGCTGTCGTTGTCTAAGTTGTTGGTGGGTTCGTCCAAGAAGAAGATTTCACTTTCTTTCAGAAAAATGGCAATGAGGGACAGTTTGACTTTTTCTCCGCCAGATAGTTTGGCGAAGTTGTCAGTGAGGTTGATATGTTCCAGTTCGAATCCATGAAACCATTCTTCAATGATTTTAGGGTCAATTTTTTTATGTCCTTTGGTTAAATAACTGGAAACGGTGCAAGGGTAGGTTTCCATCCGTTGCGAGAAATAGGCGAATGTACTGTTCCTCCCTTTGAAAGGCATGTGGTCATCGGGGTTTTTAGGGTTAATCCCTGCCAAAACAATGGATTCCACCAACGTCGTTTTTCCAGTCCCGTTTTCCCCTTTCAGCAAATGGATGCCAGGCTGTAGGAGTATTTGGCTTCCCATGATTTTACGTATTCGTTGTTGGGTAACTTCTTGTAAGTTTTTCATTAGCGTTGCTCCTTTAGTATTTTTCTCAGTTTATGCTTTAGCAAAATCCCGCTGAAAAAATGTCCCGTGCTAAGGGCACCCAACAGGTGAAAAGTTTCGTAAAACGTGCTAAAAAGTAAGGGAATCCCGGTTGCAAGGGCGTAAAGGTAGCCACTTAAAAACACTACGGGAATGCCGATAAATTGTAGGATGAGGGAGTTGAATTTGAAACGCGCCATGCGGACGAGGGAGCGTGTCGGGTATCCGTAGTGGTAGGCGTTTATCACCGCACGCTTTTGGGAGGAGAGGTGCAGCTGGATGGATAGCAGGTAGCCCCCAATAAATAGGGCGTATGCCAACGCACTGGTAATGATAGTCGACTGCAAGGTGTCCAGATCAAACAGTTGGTTGACTAGGTCAATGGTGCTATTACTCCGAAGCAGGTAATTCATTTCAGAAAAGTTATGCTTCTCGATGAATCCGTCAAGGTCAACTTCCCCGTGGAAAACAAGCCGATAAAAAGTGACTTCATACCCCATTGCCCGCATTTCACGTTCGAGGGCTTGGTAGGTTTCATTACTGTGTTGCAATGCTTCTTGGTTGATGGACATGGGGTCAGACCCGGGGTCTAGTAGTTCGTTGGCAAAAAGGGTCTGGTGGCGGTGGACATCGTAAAACTCCAATGCATATACCCGGTATTGGATGGAGTTTTGGAGGTTCATCCCGAAATGGAGTGGGCCATCCCATACGTGGGATTCTAGTGTTTCAAGGGATTTGTTAAGATTTAGGAGGGTAGTGTTACTTAGGATGTACATCAAATAAGCAGGAACAGCCCCTTGCGTCATGGCGAATTCGCCCACCATTGAAATTGGCAAAAAGACCTCCAATTGGTCGGGTTTGGTTTGTTCAATGTAATTCATGGGGTTTTCTGCCTTTAGGTGAATCGTTGAAATGGCAAACATACATGCCATGGTGAACAAAAGGTATTGGATGAAGTTAGGGCGAAAGGCGAAGTTCAGTAATTTCATGTCCAATCTTTGCTTCTTTGTGCTTTGGGGTTCTGGGTCAGCGTGACGATTCGTTGAAGTTTGTGCTTTCAGGGTTAATTTTTTCTCTTTGACTTCATAAATCCTGTCGGAGAGTTCTACAAGTCGCTCATCGTGGGTGACGATAAGGAAGGTCTTCGTGGCTTTCAGATTCTTGATGATTTGGAGCATGGTTTCTACTTTCCGGTAATCCAAGTCATTGGTGGGTTCGTCTAAAAAAACAATGGGGTTTTGGCTGAAGCAAGCCCTTAGAAAGGCGATGATTCGGGTTTCGCCCCCGCTAAGTGTTTTTGGGTTAAGGTTTTTTAAATGGGATAAACACCAATTTTCCAATGTTTGCGTGATTTCAGCATTTCTTTCTTGGTCAAAGCCCATGGAGATATTCTCTATGATGGTGATTTCTTTGAATATGCATTCGTTTTCTTGGCTGGAGTAGGCGATATTCCCCTTGTTCGTGTCAAACAGATGGCGAAGCAAGGACGTTTTCCCGGTGCCATTTTTCCCTCGGATGAGGGTGATCCCGGGTGATTGCAAGTGGATTTTCCCTGATTCGAGCAGTTTATTTTTCTTGTGGCGGATGGGATTAAAGGTGAGTAGCAAGGCAAGCCTCCTTTTTTAAAAGCCAAGGAGCCCCGAAAAGCGTTCGGGGCTCCTTGGCTCATTTGGTGATGGATAGTTAGGGTTTACCAGCGGTTTCCGACTTGGAGTTCAACAACCGAGGTTCCCGCTCCACGGGTTCTTCTTAAACCGAAGTCCACAGTAATATTCCGTGTAGAGACCCCTCCATTGAATGGGCCTATCCAAGTGTTATTGGAGGAGAAAAAGCCCGCACTTCGTAAGATTGACCATGTCCTTGCATTAGAATTTCTGCGTATGGCATCGTAACGTGTACTTCCGGCAGTATTTCCAGGAGTTCCTTGAATTTGGCGCATGGCATACCAGAGAGTTCCATTATGGGACGGAGTAATCTGGATGGCGTTGTAACTGTGCGTTCCTGTGAAGTGCAACCGCGTGGTGGCACGTTCACGTACGTTTCCTAAGTTCACCAATAAGGCGGTAAGGGCGATGGTGATTAGGGTAGTCAGTGTGTGGGTAATCAACTTGAGAAGGAATGCTTTCATGAAAAAAATCTCCTTTGTTCATCATGTCCAAGGAAGTGGCCAACTTTCTTGGGGGGGGGATGGCAAATTTTCTGCCATGGATGACACTGAAGGCAAGAAATGCCCTGTGCACGGGCGGGGTGCCTTGTCCGCCTACACCGATGACTAAAGCCCCTTAGGTTTCATGGGTGTTTGGCAACCACCGTGGGGCTGATTATCCCAGGAATCGGATTGCCGTTGGCGGTGTGCCTCCTATGGCAGTATGTTTTGCTTTTTGCCGAAATTTCGTGCGGGGACAAAATGATTGTATCATTAATCGGAGTGGTAGGAAAGAGAAAAAACGTTAATTTTCTCCATATATTATTATTATTATTATTATTATTATTATTATTATTATTATTATTATTATTATTATTATAAAAACACATTTTGTGAACTTATATTCGTATTTTAGTGGTTTTCGATTATATTTGTCGAAATTTGATTGAATTTGTAAAACTGAGATAAAGGATGATTTTCGATCGGTTTCGCCAAAATAACCCCGCCCTTTCCGAAATTAGAAGATTTTCTCACTATTTTATGGCAAATTTTTAACTTGCCTGTATGATATGATTACCGTAGCGGATAATGTTAATTAATTGGAGGAATAGCAAATGAAGATATGGCTGGCGGCAAGTGCGTTTTTATTAATGGCAGGATGCAGCAATATAGTGGAAGAATCAGTTTTTGAAGAAGTCGGGGTGGAAGAACTTTCCCTGGAACCCCAACAGTTCCCCATCGAGGAAGAACTGACCTACATCGAAATGCTAGTGGGGATGCAAGAACTCCAGTCGGCAAGGCAGGCTTTGGACAACCTGCTATTTTCCATTACAGGCGAATTCGACGATGAATTGACCAGAGCCCGTATCAATGATATGATAACGATTTTGGAAGAAGTCCAGATTGCCGAAGAAGTAGGGGCATCCCCTCAGTTTACCGGGCCTGCGGCGGTGGCCATTGCCATGGACCGCTTCGGCGTAAGCGAGAACTTTTCTTACTTTTATGATGAAAACCCTGGTTTTTTTAGCCCCAACTACTTGGAACATGGGGAATACACCCGCAGCGGGTTTTACGTGGCTATCAAGGACAATGCCCTCTTAGCGGCGGGCTCTGATACGGATGCAATCTTAAAGCTATTGTTCGTAGCTGATGATGGGTCCATTGTCGAATTAGACTAAGGGTACCCCTAATACTTTTAAAGGATGTGTTGCAACCCGGGCCAAGGCCAGATATTGCGGCACATCCTTTTCCCATGCTATCTTTTTTCTCCCATTCCTCCGTATATCCCCCAACCATTATACAGATACTAACAAAAAAGTAATGTCATCAGGGCACCTCTGCTATCTCCAATTCACTCGGATATGCGGTCTTTTTCCGCCCATCCTTCGTCAGCAAAAATGCCATGAACCTCCAGTTCACTGCATTTTCACTTCCTCGGCTGGACGAAAAAATCCTCGCATATACGAGCAAAGCGAGTTAGGAGAGGTGCCCATTAAGGTTGTGATTTCAAATGGGAATTTTCAAGGATTTCAAGGAAACGCTGGATGAGTACCACCCAATCAAGGAAAACAGCACGCCCCTCAACTATAAATTGGACGACAACCTGGAGGAAATCAAGCGGACCCTGGGTAATGTCAATGATTTGCTGTGCCGTGAACTGAAGCTGAAAGGGGCAGGCGGGGTCAAGGTTGCCGTTTTGGGGATTGATGGGCTGATTAACAGCGATTTGGCGCAGCATTACATCATCCATGTGATGGCTGTGGATTTAAGCATGGTGGAAGAGGACAGCCTGGTCAAAAACCAGGATGCCTTCGATGCCATCTTCAATAGCCGCATCAGCATGATCGACGCCAAGACAAGCAAGTTAAAGGAGGATCTTTATAGGAATCTTTTGAATGGCCATGTCATCGTCTTGGTGGACGGGGTCTGCTCTTTTATGATGTTCGATTGCAAAGGCTGGCAAACCCGCTCCATCGGGGAACCGGATGTGGAAAGCTCCTTGCGGGGGCCAAAGGATTGCTTCGTGGAAACCATCCGTTTCAATACAGCCACCCTGCGCCGCCGCCTGAAAGACCCGAGGCTTCGTTTTGACACCCACATCATCGGGCGCTCCTCCAAAACCGATGTATTCGTCGCCTACATCGAAGGGCTTACCAACGAAAAATTCGTGCAAATCGCCAACCAACGCCTGGAAGAACTGGACGTGGACGGCATCCAAAACACGGCACAGCTCATGCAATACATCGAGGACCAACACCATACCATCATCCCCCGCCTCTTCGAAACGGAGCGGCCGGACATGGTGGTTTCCGGCATGTTGGCAGGGCAGGTGGCGATTTTCGTGGACGGCTCCCCCTTTGTCGTCTTGACTCCTTTTTTCTTTACGGGGATTTTCAGCACCATGGACGATTATTACAACCATCCCCTCTTTGCCAGCCTGAAGCGGGTGATGCGCTATATCTGTGCTTTGATTGTTATTTTGGCACCCGCTTTTTACGTGTCAGTCTCTACATTTCACCAGGAGATGATACCGACAGCGTTTCTTATTATTATGATGAACCAGCGGGAATCCAACCCTTTCTCTACCTTTTTTGAAATGTTCTTGGTCTATGCCCTCTTCGAAATCATGAGGGAGGCCTCCTTGAGAAAGCCCAATGCCCTAGGTAACGCCATGTCCATCGTCGGCTCCCTGATTGTTGGCCAATCCCTCGTGGAAGCAGGCCTGGTTTCTTATGCCGCCATCATCATCGGTTCCATTACCACCCTGACCACCTATGTCCTGGCCCACACCCGCATTAGCGAGGCAACCCGGATTTTGACCCTGGTCTTTATGATTATCGGGGGCTGGCTGGGCTTTTATGGCATCACCGTAGGATTTATCGTCCTCATTATCCATCTCTGCTCCCTGACGACTTTCGGGGAACCCTTTATGTCCTCCTTAGCGCCGATGAACCTCATGGACCAGGTGGACCAAATCCTGCGCCTTCCCCTTCGGTGGATGAAACAGCGCCCCTTCGCCTTCGATTCTCATAACCGGGTAAGGCAAAACCTACAACCAAAAATGGAGGACGACACCAATGAGGGTTGAAAAATTAAAGCGGTTTTTCAGTTTTGCCCTGGCTCTGCTTCTGTTGGCAGGCTGCATGGAGCCGGTGGAGCTTGCGAAAATGGGGATTGTGGTGGGCATGGGCATCGACAAATTCCAAGGCGGCTACCTGGTGACCCTTCAAATCGTCAATCCCGCCGGGGTGACAGGTTCCAATCCCAACATCCTGCCCGTGTATTCCATGCACGTTGGCGGGCAGACCCTGCTCCAAGCCACCAATGACCTTGCCAATCTGGCGACCCAGGTCCTTTATTATTCCCATTTGAAAGTGGTGGTCATCGACGAGGACATTGTCAAGGACGATGGCATCGACGACATCATCGACTTTTTAATGCGCCACCCGGAAACCCGACCGGATGTCACCGTCTTGATTACGGAAGACACCACCGCCAGCGATGTGCTGAATGTGGTGACCGCAGTGGAAACTATCCCCATGGGGAAATTGGACACCCTCACCAACATCAACCGGCAGCGGACGGGGATGATTGCCTCCCTCAACCTTTATGAAGTGATGGACAGGCTTCATACCGATGGCACCAACCTCGTCTTGAACATGGTTTCCCTCCGGGCAGAGGAAGAACACCTGCCCCATGCCGAACAAGACCAAAAAAATGAGGAGCACCAAAAAAGCGTGGAAGAACAAGAATACAAACTCTGGCCTAGCCAGGAAGAGGACAACGGGGAAATCCCCGAGGGGGCCTATACTGCCGAAAACATGGAAGGCTTAAGCAATAGCGAAGCGAAATTCACGCCGGGAAGTGAGGGTCCGACCAAGCAAAACAAAGAGGAAATTACCCCGCCTATGGACATTAAGATCGAGAATTTGGCAGTGTTTCGGGACAATAAGATGGTGGGGAAGATCAACTCCTTGGAAGCCCAGTCCTACAACCTGTTGCTCGGTTCCAAAAAACGTTACTGGGGCCATGTGGACATCGGGGACGAGTATTTTGCCTCCTTGCTCATTACAGATGCCAAAGCGACCACCCAATGCTTCCTAAAAGAAGGCAAGGCATCCATCGACTTGAAGGTGCGGGGCGAGCTCTTAGAGGGGAATTACCCCATCAACGTGGAAAACCCCCACAATTTAAAGGAATTGGAAGAAAAATTCGTCAAGGACATCGAAACCAAAACCGGTGCCTTCATCAAAAAAACCCAGGAAGAACTGAAATCCGACATCTCAGACATTGGCATCGCCGCCTACTTTTCGGATTACAAGGAATGGGAGAAAGTTAGCGCAAACTGGTCAGAAATCTACCCAACCCTGGACATCAAGATCAACGTGGAAGTGGACATCTACTCAACCGGGGAAATCAAGAATTACCATAATTTAAGGTAGCAAGGAGGCCCCCCGATGGAAAGGCTGGCACTGAATCAGTACGTATACCTAGTCATCCTATTTTTGGTGGGCGGCAGCATTATCGTGGACATCGGCGATTACGGGGCTGACCTGTGGATTGTCTACGGCGTAGGGAGCTTTTTGGGAATTATGCTTTTTGCTATCTGTTATCGGAACGTGAAGCTGCACGGCTTCCGGCCCCTTACTGGGATTTTTCCAGGATTGCTTCGGCACTTTTTGGGGCAAGGCCATCACCGGGGGCTACCTTCTGTTTTTTCTCTTTCGCATCCAGATGATTGGGGAACTCCTGACCGTCATGACCAGCGACCTCCTCATGCAGGGGGCATCCGACCAGTTGATTGTATTCGTCATGCTGGTAGGTTCCCTTTACGGCTGACATAAGGGCTTGGGTGCCATCGGCAAATCGGCGGAAATCATTTTGCCCATCGTCCTCATCTGCATGTCCCCCTTTTTCCTGACAGCATTTTCCAACCATGTCTTTACCGTCCGCAACCTGTACCCGCTCCTTACCGGGGGCGGGTGCAGGTGTGGCGGGGCATCCTCTCCGTCGCCATGTCCCCCAATGCGGAGCTGCTGATATTTTGCCTGTTATTGGTCAACGTAGGCGAGCATGACCGCAAAAAGGTTTTCGGACGGATTATTTTCGGGATTGTGGCGGGCACCGCCTTGCTTTTGGTCATTTCCCTAACAGCCCTCGCCGTCTTGGGAAGGCATTCCTTGGACGCCCTTAAATACCCGTTCTACAATGCCATGATGCTAACAGGCATCAAAGGGATGCTTGAACGGCTGGATCCCTTGGCTATTGTCATCATCATTATGTGCGGCTATTACAAAGGCACCCTCTACATCTACACCAGCGCCGAAATGATCCGCTCTCTTAGCCGAAAAATCAAGTTTAACTGGGTGCTGGCGGTCGTGGGGATAGTCTTTTTCCTAACCCCGCCCGGCTTGAATCTCCACTACGACAATTTCTTAAAATCCATTTTGCCATTTTACATCATGCCCTGGTTCCAAGTCGGCCTGCCCCTCATCGTCTGGGCCATCAGCGAATGGCGGGCCTTTAGCGCCCGCAAGGAAGGCAGCCTAACGACACGTTAAAAGGAGGAAAATCCATGAAAGCAGATTCCCTTAATGCCGGCCAGTTGATGAAGCTCACCGTCTTCATGATTATCGGAAGCACCATCGTGGCAGATTCCGGCGATTATGTCGGTGCGGATATTTGGCTCGTCCACCTCATTGGCGCCCTTATCGGGGGACTGTTCTTCGCCATGCATTTTCGCATGATTTCCCTTCAGGGGTTTTGCACCTTCCCAGTCGCCCTCGAACGCTGCTTTGGTAAATGGGGCGGTAAAATCCTTTGCCTGTTTTATGCTATCTTCTTCGTTCTTCGTACTAAGACAGTAGGGGACACCATGACCGCCATGGCATCCGACCTGCTCATGACGGATGCCCCCCTTCGCCTGACCATGCTCATCTTCTTGGCCGCCTACACTTATGGGGTGGTCAAAGGCATCGGTGCCATCGGCAAATCGGCTGAGATTATGTTCATCATTTTCTTGATTGCCATCATCCCCTTTTTCAGCACCTCGTTCATCCAGGGGGCATTCGGCATCAACAACCTTCGCCCTTTGTTCATCGAATCCCAACAGGTTTTTTGGCATAAGGTCATCATCACCTTGCCCTTGCCTTATACCAGCCTATTTTTGTTGGTTATCTTTTTGTTCCATTCCAATCCCAATGAACGAAAAAAAATACCGAAGTGGGTGGCATGGGGAATCGCGCTGGGAGCCTTGATAATTATCGGGATTTTCATCACCAACCTTGCCATTTTGGGACGGACCGTGGTTTCCAGTTTGAAATACCCCTTTTACAATGCCATGATGCTGGCAGGGATACGGGGGGTATTGGAAAGGCTGGACCCATTGGCGGTGGTCATCGTCATCATTTGCCATTACTTCAAAGGCGTCCTCTACTTTTATGGCGCCTATTTAATGCTGGCAGTCTTGCTCCCAAAAATTTCCCGTAAGCGGTTGGCCCTTATCATGGGTGTGGCGTTTTTCCTTTTAGGGTCTGGTGGCATCACGGAAAACCAGACGTTCATGTACGTCATTTTCCCATTACGGGTCATGCCCGTGTTTGAAGTGGCAATCCCTATGGCCATGTGGGCCATAACGGAAGCGAAGTTGCAGATGCGAAAGAAAAAGAAAGGGGAAGCAATTCTCATCAATTAGGAGGTGATCGTCTTGGGTAATGACAAAATCAATGCGTCGCAGCTGATGAAGTTGCTGATTTTCGTCATGGTGGGGGGGACGATTTTTGCGGAGTCAAATCTTTATGTGGGCTCGGATATTTGGCTCGTCTATCTGATTGGCACTTTTGCGGGATGCCTCATGTTCGGGATTTATTACCGGCTGTCCTTGCTCCATGGTTTCAGCACATTCCCCCAGATTTTTGAACGGTGCCTCGGATTTTGGGGCAGTAAGGTTTTGTGTTTTCTTTACATTATTTTCCTGACCATGCGGACCAAGGGTGTAGGGGACACCATGACGGAAATGGCTTCAGACCTGTTGATGGTGGGAGCGCCCATGCGCCTCATTATGTTTGTTTTACTGGTTGCTGTGGTGTACATTGTCATCAAGGGATTAAGGAGCATGGCCACCGCCTCAGAAATCATGTTCATCGTCTTTTTGCTCTGCCTCGTCCCATTTTTCAGCAATTCGTTCTTCACGGGGGCATTCAGCATCAGCAACTTATTGCCTGTCTTCGTGGAATCCCAGGCGGCATTTTGGCAAAAAGTCCTTGAAACCACCATGTTCCCCTACACAGACACCTTTTTGTTGTTTTTATATTTTCATAACGTCCAGTGGAAGCAGCGGGAAATGATTCCCCACCGGGTCGTCTTAGGCATCGTGATTTCTACCCTTTTGTTGACGGGGATTGCCATCACCAACGTAGCAGTCCTAGGCAAGACAGTGGTATCTTCGATTAAATACCCCTTTTACAATACCATGATGTTGGCAGGGATTCGGGGAGTGCTGGAGCGGCTGGACCCTTTGGCGGTTATTATCATCATCATCTGCCAAGTTTTTAAAGGCTCCCTTTACTACCATGCCATCGTTTCCCTGACCCATACCCTCATCCCTTGGATTTCCCGGCATGCCATTAACATCGCCATCGCCATCCTGTTTTTCACCTTAGGCCCCGGTGGGCTGACCCATTCGCCACTGAGCACATTTATGAATACCTATTTGATACCCATTTTCCAAGTAGGCATCCCGATGGCAGTGTGGGGGATTTCTGAATTCCAGCGCTACACTCATAGGAAAAAAAGCAACCGCTCCCCTGATACGCCCTTGGAGTCCACATAGAATTCCACATAAAAAGCGTTCGTCATTGTCGCGAACGCTTTTTGCTATTTATTTACGGTAAGTATCCATACCCGTCAGGTTGACAATCTCCTGCCTGGCCAAAGTGATGTAGCGGGTCGCATTCTGCTCGTTTTCAGCATTGGCAACCAGGAGTTTTGAGCGTTCTTCCAAGGAATCTGTACTGAAAATCCCGTATTCAGCTGCCTTTTGCTCCATACTGTAATGAAAAGCACGCCCCACGTAAGTTTGCAGGTTAACCACCGCTTCATTATAAGGCGGGATGTTTTCTAACTCCGCTTGGTCTTGCCGGGCCCCTTGGATCATAAAATCCCGAAGGGATAAAAGTGGCGCAGGCGCATCGGAGCTCAGGGCTTCCCCTAAATTAGCATCCAACATCAAAAGGGTACCTTCCAGTGAATGGAGTTCATCAGCCATAAACTGCACAAATTCGTCCTGTGTGGTAAATGCTATGGCAGCGTCGTTGATAGCAACCGGCATTACGGGCGCAGCAGGCTCCGTATCGGTTGGGTCAAAAGTATTGACAAGTTCCCCCACTTGAATCGTTTGCAGCGCCTGGGGGCCTGTAATGTCTTGGCTCTGTGCGGGCGCGCCGCAGGCAGCTAAAAATAGCGTCAATAGTAAAAGCATCTTCTTCATCGTGATTCACCTCATAATATGGCATATGGTTAATCTTATGATTTGGATGCTTAAAAAATACGTTAGTTAAGAATTTTTTTTATCGAGGGCCAGTGGCTTGCGCTGGACATAACCCGTCCAACGGGTGATTTTCCTTGAACCGAAGGTCAGCCGCGGATGGTAGTGGACACCGCCATAGTAGTCCCTCAGCAAGAGGTAGTTGACTTGAAGCCCGAGGGTGATGGTGTAGCCTAAAAGGTAAAGCCAAAACAAAAGGATGACGATGGTTGCCAAGGAGCCATAAATGGAATAGTTGGCAATTCGGTTGACATAAATGGAAAATACGGAGGAAGTCAAGGTCCAGCCTGTTGCCGTCACAAAGGCACCCGGCATTGCTTGCGTAAAACGGATGCGCATGGTGGGGGCTAAATAATAAAGCAACTGAAAGAAAAACACATAGCTGACAAAGGCAACCAGCGTCCCAGCCATATTAAAGAGGAATTCCCAGTTATCAGGAAAATCCCAATGATGATAGTTTAGGAGGATGCTTAAAATCTGGCGCCCAAAGATGGTAACCACCAGCATGGCAATCATAATGACGATAAGGCTGCATACGAGGAAAAATGAAACGATGCGCTCAATTATGGCAAAACGCATAAGGGGCACCCGGTAAGTGATGTTGGCAGCGGAGGAAATCCCATAAAGCCCTTTTGAGATGGACCACAGGAAAGGGATGGACGTCAAGATGATGCCAAACAAGCCTGTCGTAGGATGTTCGGCCCGGTCTAGCAGGGGCTGTAAAAAATCAATGATTTCCTGGTTTTGGACGTAAGTGGCCAAAAGCCTTTGAATCAGGTCGCTTTGAATGGAAAAATAGGTGAAGATCTGGACCATGACCACCAACAGGGGAGCCATGGCCATAACCAGGTTGAAAGCGATGGTTTCGGGGAGGACCTTGATTTGGCGCTGGGCCAGTTGCGCCCATAGTGACTTAATGAACTTGAAGCTGAAAATGGTTTCCATAAAGCAGCCTCCTTTCTAAAAAATATTATACAGGATTTTTACCGGTTGGCGGCCGCCTTGGGTAAATCACTGGAATTTTTATAGGCTAGCCCAGCCTAAGTGGGGAACTTTATAGGAATGAATCTGTCGAATACGTATATTTTCCCCGCTTTTTGGCAGATTATTAAAGAAAATGAACAACCAGACTTAATCTTTGAGGTGACGAGAATGAATGGGTTTCAAAAACTAATTTCATTGGCACTGTCAGTGGCCATCTGCCTAAGCCCCCAGATGCTGGCAAGTGCCAAGACCATCGGTTGGGGAATTCCCCGGGCTGCCAACGAAGAACAGCCATGGCCGGGACAGGAATTTGATGAAATTATCCGGGCAAACGATGCTTATTACATTGGTTCCCCCGATGAAAAAGTCGTTTACCTGACTTTTGACGCCGGGTTTGAAAACGGGAACATGCCCGCCATTTTGGATGCTCTTAAAAATGAAGGCGCGCCAGCCCTGTTTTTTTTAACCGGGCATTTTATGGAAACACATCCCGAGTTGGTCAAACGCATGGTTGACGAAGGCCATTTGGTCGGGAACCATACTTACCACCACCCGGACCTGACCAAGGTTTCAAGGGAAAAATTCAACCAGGAACTCAGGCTGATGGAAGAGAAATACAAGGAAATCACTGGGCTTGAAATGGTCCGTTATTTAAGGCCGCCTGAAGGGCATTTCAACCAGCAGATGCTTGATTGGGCCAAAGAAGAAGGATATTACACCATCCTGTGGTCGCTAGCGTATGTGGACTGGAAAACCGACCAGCAAAAAGGGGAGCGCCATGCCCTTGACCAGGTGATGGGGCGTATCCATCCCGGAGCCATCATTTTACTTCATTCCACCTCTTCCGACAATGGGAAGGCCATGGATGATATTTTAAAAGCGATTAGGGAAAAAGGATATGCCTGCAAATCCATGCAGTATTTGATGAGCCAGGAACTGCCCGAGCCCTTTGAATGAAAACAAACGACCGCTTTGCAACCTTTGGCAAAGCGGTCGTTTTACAGATGCCCATACGTTTATTGCCGGAGGAATTTACCCATAATAGATTGGAAACTTTCAACATACCCCTGTCAAAAAAAGTCGGAATATGGTATGATGGTGAGATGATTTTCATTTTCGGCAAGGCTGCCTTGCCTAGGAGGTACCAACTATGCATGCAACACCTTTAAAAATAGACCAGGAATTTTTAGTGACCATTAAGCGCATCGGCATCAATGGGGAAGGGATTGGTTATTACAAACGGCAGGCTGTCTTTATTCCCGGCACGTTAGTAGGGGAAGAAGTCGTGGCGAAATGCACCCGGGTTGCGGGGGGTTATTCTGAGGCTGAATTGGTCCGGGTAAAAAAACGTGCGAAAATGCGCCGTGCGCCGGAATGCGAACATTTTGGGGTTTGCGGTGGTTGCCAGCTTCAACACATGCAGTATCCAGAACAACTGCGTGTCAAACGGGACATGGTTGCACAGGCCATCGAGCGCTACACCAACTTGGATGCTGAAGGGCTCGAAATCCGCCCGACCATGGGAATGGACAACCCGTTTCATTACCGCAACAAAGCCCAGATGCCTGTTGGGTACGATGATGACGGAGTAATGGTAGGGCTTTATGCCATGAATTCCAGGGAATTGATCCAAATCGATAATTGCCCGATCCAATATGAGTCCATCAACAAAGCGATCAACCATGCCGTGGATTTATTGGACGAGTATGAAATTTTCGCATACGCACCAAAAACGAAAAAAGGGACAGCCCGCCACATCGTTGCCAGGGCTGGCCTGAAATCCGGTGAACTCCAAGTAGTGTTCGTATTCGCAAGTGAAGATTTCAAGCAGATGCAGCAATTAGCAGGGGAACTGATGAATTACGTTCCTGAGGTTAAATCAGTTTATTTAAGCATCAACGACGGGGACGGCCACGAAATTTTAGGGGAGAAACTCATCCGGGTGGCTGGGACCGAGACCATTTCCGACCGCCTAGGGCACTTGAAGTTCAATTTAAGCCCGCGGGCTTTTTTCCAGTTGAACCCTGAACAGACCGTAAAACTTTACAACCAGGTCAAATATGCGGCATCCCTTACCGGCAAGGAAAAAGTTGTGGACGCTTATTGCGGCGTGGGGACCATTGGCCAGTGGCTAGCAGACAAAGCCGGTGAAGTCAGAGGCGTGGACATTATCCCGCAGGCCATTGACGATGCCAGGAAAAATGCAAAGCTGAACCGCTTGTCAAACGTGAACTATACCGTTGGGAAAGCCGAGGCCATCGTTCCCAAGTGGGTCAATGAAGGCTTCAAGCCAGATGTGGTCATTGTTGACCCGCCGCGCACCGGGCTTGAAAAGCCATTGATAGAAATGCTTAAACGGGTGCAGCCGCAATTAGTCATTTATGTTTCTTGCAACCCATCGACATTGGCGAAAAACCTGAAGGAATTAAGCCAAAAATACCGGATAGATTACATTCAGCCAGTGGACATGTTCCCTCAGACCTCACATGTGGAATCCGTAGTGCGCCTGGTGCGGAAAAAGTAAGGCTTGCAAATTTTCCACAAATATAGGAACTCTTGTAAAAAATGTTGTAAATCCACGGGGATTAGGATATGATTACAGTAGGATATGATTACAGTAGATAACTTTTAGCCCTGCTTCGATTTTTTCGGAGCGGGTTTTCAAAATGCAGGCACACTAGCTGGACAAGGTGGGAAAACATGACCTGGATCATCAAAAAGTTTATTAAAGACAGTGAAAACACCACGGACCACACCGTCAGGAAACAATACACTTATTTTGCGGGGACGGTAGGGATGATCGTCAATTTCTCATTATTTTCCATGAAACTGGCGGTGGGTCTGGCTGTGGGCTCTGTTGCCATTATTGCCGATGGTTTCAACAATCTTTCGGACATGCTGTCGTCAGCGGTAACGGTAGTGGGCATCAAGCTTTCCCAGTTGCCGGCGGACAAGGAACATCCCTATGGGCACGGCCGTTTTGAATACATCGCTGCCCTCATCGTTGCTTTTTTGGTGATGATGGTCGGTTTTCAGCTAGGCCAGCATTCCTTTACCCGGATTCTTCATCCACAAAGCATTTCTTTTGATCTTGTTTCGTTTATTTTGCTATTTGTTTCTGTCTTTGCGAAATGGTGGTTAAGCAGGTTCAACGTTGGTATTGGGGCTAAAATCAACTCGGCTCCCCTAAAAGCTGCCGGTGTGGATTCACTGGGGGATGTCCTGATTTCGGGGACCGTTTTGCTGTCCTTTGCCATTGCCCCCTTCCTGAGTTATTCCATTGATGGCTGGGCAGGGCTGATTGTTGCCGTGTTCATCATTTGCATGGGCTTTAAACTGATCCAAGAAACCATCAGCCCCTTATTAGGGGAAGCCCCCAACAAAGAAATCGTTGATGGCATCATGGCACGCATCAAGACGTATCCTTATGTCATCGGTGCCCATGACCTCCACTTCCATAACTATGGCGTCGGACGGGTCATGCTGACCATGCACGTTGAATTTGCAGGTTGCAATGACTTGCTGGAAATCCATGACATCCTCGATTTAGCGGAACGTGAAATTTCCCATGACTTCGATGTCCACTTGGTTATCCACATGGACCCGGTTTCCAAGCTATCGGACGAAGCCAAGGAAATCCATAAGCATGTTGTGAAGTACATCACCCAAAACAAGGAACACCTCGTGTCGGTCCATGACTTCAGGGTCCTCAAGACGTCCGACGTGAAAACCATTGCCTTTGACCTGGATGTGAACGCCAATAACCTGACCAAGTCCATTACAGAAGAGTCCATCCGGGCACAGCTTCATGACCATCTTCGGTCATGCTTTAAAGATTACGAATTTATTATCGCAGTTGACCGACAATATGTTGAGGAAGGGTGAAAAATATGGATAAGAAAAAAGCAGCCCTCAAAGCCGGGTTGGTCCTGAATGCCCTTTTTTGGGTCGTGACTTTTATTTTTGGCAGGAAAATGTACAGTGTGACTTACGGTAAAAAACCAAGGCATGGCCGAAAAGGCTTAGAGGGGCATTACCAAACAGAAGGGATATTGGACCGATTGGCAGAATTCAAGCATCAAAAATTCATGATTGAAAATTCCCATAACGGTTACCACATCGAAACCCTCCACCTAAAAGCCAATACCCCAAGCGAAAATGTCATGGTCATCGTCCATGGGATTACCAGCAATTATTACGACCTCCTACCTGTCGCCTACAAATATTTAGAGGAGGGCACCAATGTCCTCATGTATAACCAGCGGCAAACCGGCAATACTGGGGGCGACAATTATACCTTTGGTTATTTTGAGCGCTTTGACATGGAAGAAGTAGCCACTGTCGCCAAACGCCTTTACCCCCATGGCTGGGTGGGTGTCCATGGGTTTTCCATGGGGGCATCAACCGCAGCCATGCATTCCGAATTGAACGAAACCCAGAAGAAAGTGGATTTTTACATCCTGGATGGTCCGTACCATACCATGGAGGGGACATTGGACCTGGCGTTCAATCAGCGCAAGTATCCTAGCATTTGGCAAAACTATTTAAAATGGGCTGGTAATTTGGCGGGACGAACCTTTGCCCGGGTGAAGTTTGGGGATGTATTGCCACTTGAGGCCGTTTCAAAGACAACGGTTCCAGTGCTCATCATCCATGGGACTGAGGACGAAACCTGCCCTTATGTGGGGGCGAAATTCTTATTTTCAAACATCCGTCATCCCAAAAAAGAGTTGAAAGTATTTCCAGGCTTAGGGCATTGTGTTGCCCATGAAGAAAATCCAAATGACTACTTTTCAACTATCGGTGAATTTATCAATAAATTTGTTGCTTAACGGAAAGGCCTGCCATAATCGGGGCCTTTTTTTGATAAGTAAAACTCAAACTGGCCGAAAACATCTCCATCCGACAAGTTTCGTCATATTTATACAAAATTTACCGAATTATTCTCTTGAATCCGCTCCCTATTCAAGTTATAATCGTTTCAGGGAAATGTTTTGTATTTTTAAAAGGCGTTTAAACTAGAAGAAAGTTAGGTTTACTTCACGGGTCAACGGGGTAAATGGAGAGTAAAAAATGCGAGTAATAGAACTTGAGAGCTTTGAATTGGATAGAAGTGGCGACTTGGAAGCGGGGAAATATGAATGGTATTTGCAGCAGCTTCATTTAGCTACTGGTTTTTTTGAGTATGAAATAACAGAGGATTGCTGGAAGATAACGCCAGAGATAAGGTCGTTGTTAAGCGAAGTTGCACAGAAAAAAGCAGCAGTCGGAAGCTTATTTGAAAACGATAGCTTGGACTCCATTGTCATGAATTTCATAGAAGGCAAAAAAGTCCAGTTGATGCGGGAACTTTTGGTGCGCCATAAAGACAGGCCATGGAATAAGTATTTAGTCTGTGGGGAACGCCTAGTGGATTCCACAGGGCACCCAAAAGTCCGCGGGATGGTTTTGGATATCAGCAACAAAGGCAGCAATTCAGCCGTTGACAGCCAAATCCATAAGCTTCAGTCCCTCGGCCAGCTGACCAGCGGGGTAAGCCACGATTTCAACAATCAGTTAAATGGTATTTTAGGCTATGTGTCCCTTATGAAAAATTCATTGCTGGATGCTAAGATGCTTCAGTACCTGGAAGGGATTGAGCGCTCCGTCGCCCATGCGACTTCCTTGACCCGCCAGTTACTGACGTTTTCCCATAAGGCAGTTGAGGAGCATGGGAACGTGGACATAGCCCAGACCCTTAAAGACACCTATCAGATGCTAAAGCATACCATTGACCGACGCATCGACTTGAAACTCAATATGGAGGACAAGGATTTCAATGTGATCGGTGAAGCGTCCCTTATCAACAATGCCCTCATGAATCTTTGCCTGAATGCAAGGGATGCCATTACTGGGCAAGGGGAAATTTCCATCAGCTTGAAACAGGGATTTGTGAAAAACCTGGAAGGAAATGTCCTTAATACCCCGCTGATGTCTGGTAATTATGCCATCATCGAAGTCCGCGACAATGGGGCTGGGATGGACGACGCCGTCAAGAAAAAAATCCTCACCCCATTTTTCACCACGAAAGGGCTGGGCAAAGGGACAGGTATGGGACTGCCCCTCGTATTGGAAGCCATTCAAAAGCACAAAGGAGCTTTAACCATTGATTCCACAGTTGGAGCCGGTTCAGCATTCACCCTATATCTGCCGCTGATTCGTGGATTCGAGTATAATAATAATAATAATAATAATAATAATAATGAGGGGATTTTGCACCATTCCGGGCGTATCCTGCTCATTGACGATGAACAGTCCAATCTGGAAATTACCGCAGCGCTTTTAGATGGATACGGTTACAGTGTTACGGCTTTTGTTGACCCGAAAGAAGCGGTTGACTACTTCGCTGCTCATGCCAACGATTATGATTGCATTTTGCTGGACGTAATCATGCCGGGGATGAGTGGGATGGAAGTATTCAAGGAAGTGAAACGCATCAAGCCGGATACCCGCATTGTCCTTTTGACCGGTGTTGGGAACCCATTTGACCTTGATTTCACCTTGAGGCAAGGTGGGGATGCTTATTTATCCAAGCCCATCGACCACACGGATTTGTCCCAGACCCTATTTGAAGTCATCAATAACGATACCTTGCCGCCTAAGCCAGTCAACGCCCAAAAGCTCATCGATATCGCTCCGACCTTTGATGTGGCACGCTCTCTGGAACGGATTGCCGGAAATGCCTCACTCTACCTGAAAATCGCCCGGAGCTTTAGGAAAGAATATTATGGCATCGTGGATCAATTCCCACAGTTAATTCATTCCGACTGTGTTGAAGCCGTTAGAAAAGTGCATACTATAAAAGGCCTTGCAGCCCAAGTAGGTGCAGAAGAATTGGCGACCTATGCCAAGGAGCTGGAAGCAAGCCTCAATAGCGGGGAGTCATCCCAAGAATTGCAGGGAATTTTCCTTGAAGAATTCATTGAGGTAGCAGATGAGCTGTTGCGTATGGAAAAAGCTGTATAATGCATTGATTAGCCCGCCTGTACAAAGTCATTTGACTGGCGGCTTTGCGTCTATATAAAAAGCATGAATAAGGAGTGAGTGCATGATATTCCTGCTAGTCATTGGCTTTTGTTTTTTGGTTTCTGTTTTTACCACGCCATACATGGTCAAGCTCTCCCATTTTACGGGGGCGATTGACAAGCCAAACAAGCGGAAGATCCATGGGCGCATTATGCCCCGCTTGGGTGGGCTGGCAATTTTTATAGCATTTATCCTGGGGTACATGGTATTTGATATCAAGGAAACGTCCATGTACGAGGGGCAGACTGCATTTTTTGATGCTTATCTGATTTCATCCGTTCTCATCATTGGGGCAGGGATGCTTGATGACATGTTTGATTTGCCGGCAAAGGCTAAGTTTTTAGTTCAGCTGACTGCGGCGCTTATCATGGTCTTTTACGGGAATTTCCTCATTACCGACTTCCATTGGCCTATTTTTCCATCGATTTATCTCGGTTGGTTTGGTGGCGTCGTCACGATTTTATGGATAGTGGGCATCACCAACTCCATGAACCTCATTGATGGGCTAGATGGGCTTTCCTCGGGGATTTCTGCCATTACGTTCACCACGATGGGTGTCTTATCCATTTACCAAGGCGATTTTTTTGTGGCGATGCTATGCTTTTTACTGCTTGGATCGACCCTTGGATTTTTAGTCCATAATTTCTATCCGGCGAAAATCTTTATGGGGGATACCGGCTCCATGTTTTTAGGATTTTCCATATCGGTCCTGTCCTTATTGGGCTATAAAAATGCCGCCTTCGTTAGTTTCATCATTCCCATCATCATGTTGTCCGTCCCAATTTTTGATACTGTCTGGGCCCTGGTCAGAAGACTGTTGAGTGGGGAATCCCCTTTCAAACCGGACCGAAACCATGTCCACCATTTCCTTTTGAACAAAAACCTGGGCCATGTTAAAAGCGTCCTTGTCCTTTATGCCATTACAGCCCTCTTTTCGTTGACAGCCATTGTGTACACCATGCACACCACCTTTTGGGGGCTCATCATGCTTGTCATCTGCGTGGTAATCATAGAGTTGATTTTTAACACCACAGGCGCATTCAGGTACAAAGAAAAGGAACAGGATAAAAAAATTGAAGTCGAACAGGTTCGTCCCAATGAAGAAACCGGTCACCCAACTAAAAAATCGACCGCAGACCCAGGCTAGAAGAGATAAACAGTAAGTTTTCTGAAGGCTTTCCCTCCAAAATGAAGATCTCACAGTTTGGCAAAATTAGCCAAATTGTGAGATTTTTCAATTCAGTGTTTTTTTGGTACGCACCAGTTTGACATCGACTTGTGCATGTTTGACGATGGCTTTGCTGACACTTCCTAAAAGGAAATGGTCTAAGCCGGACTTGTTGCTATTGCCGCAAATAATCAGGTCAGCTTCATAACCAGGGGCAATGATATCGGTTAGGGCAAGGCCAGGTGAAGAGGAGAATGTCTGGACGATTTCAACGTCTTTGACACCTGCGCGTAGGGCCTTCTTTTTCATGGTATCAAGTTCTTCATCCATCGGATAAGAAAAGTCTTGAAGGAACAATTGGGTGGGGCTCATCATCCCCGTTGGGTCGATGGAGTTGTAGACAATGGTGTTTCGGCGGATGTGGCAAATGGTAAGTTTTGACCCGAATGCCAAGGCGGTTTCAACAGCAGTGTGAAAAATATTTTCAGACTGGGGATTGTTATCAACGGCAACCAAAATATTACTGTACATAGGAAAACCTCCTCTAATAAAAAATGGAACCAGCCCGTTTCTTTGGAGTGGTTTGCGAAGCTAGATTAGCTTCCATATATGGAATGCTAATAGCCTAGTTCCATAAATCATAATTAACTAATTCCATTATACACTAAAATCTTTAGCGATGTCATGCTTATTTCGTCGGAAAAAGGAAAAAATCATGGAATCAGGCAGGTTAGGCTTTCCTAAATTATGGGAAAATGTTATGATAGATTAAATGCAAAGTTGAAAGGAAGTGGCTTTCATGATTTTTGAAACAGCCCATCAGGAAAAACGCTATTATGAACGGGCGGCAACAGAAGAAGAATTTTTGGAATGGTATCACAAACAGGATTTGGGGACCTATGAAAAACCATCAGTCACTGTGGATAACTTGATTTTTGGCTGGGATGGACAGTTAAAGCTTCTTTTTATTCAAAGAAAAAGCCATCCCTGCATTAACCAGTACGCCTTTCCAGGGGGCTTTGTCAAAAAAGAGGAAAGCCCTGATGAATCTGCTATCCGGGAAGCCAGTGAAGAAACCGGCCTGGAACTTGAACTCCGCCACATGAAACAATTCAAAACAATTGGCACCCCCAACCGGGATCCCCGTACTTGGATTATAACGATTGCTTACTTGGTATTCCTTCCTACCATGGAAGGCATCGCCCTGCAAGCAGGGGGAGATGCCCAAGATGCTAAATGGCTCACCGTCCAAGTTAATCCTGATGGCAGCCTTCTTTTGCAAGAGGGCTCTGTAAATATCCCCCCTACCCAATTAGCATTTGACCATCGGGAAATTTTAGAAGCTGCCATGAAACAAATCAAGGGAAATTTCCAAAAAGCCGATGGGATTCAGCAGATTTTAGGAAGCAGCCCTTCCCAAAGCCAAACGAACCAGTTGGCGAAAATGCTATCAATCTAGGATTCCAGGGCATTGGAATCTTTTTTTGGGGATAAAAGCCGCTCAGATGGCGGAAAATTATAATGCGGTAGTGCAAGAAAATTAAATTAACTCTTTACAACCACCTTACTTAGGTGTACAATAAAAATAAGTTAGGCAAACCTAAAAAACAACAGGAGGCTTACCTATGACTTCTAACAAAGAAGAATATCTTCGCGTCATTTATGAATTTGGCGGGGAGAACAAAAATGTGCCTAATAAACTGATTGCCGAGGAACTTAGGGTTTCCCCCTCGTCGGTGACGGAAATGCTTCTGAAAATGAAGGCGGAAGGCCTGATTGAAACCCAGCCATATAAAGGATGCCAGTTGACGGAGGCGGGGCTTACGGCTTGCCTGAATGTCATCAGGAACCACCGGCTTTGGGAAGTATTCTTGGTCCAGCAACTGGGTTATTCCTGGCGGGAAGCCCATGAGGAAGCCCATCTCTTGGAGCACGTGGCAACCCCTCGCCTGATGGACCGCCTGGATGACTTTTTGGGCAACCCCCAAAGCTGTCCCCATGGTTTCCAGATTCCCCAGAAAAATAAAATGGGACTGGAAGGGAAACTTGCCAGTTTGGCTGAACTCCGAAAAGGGGCCACAGGGATTATCCGCCGGATTACGGAAAACGTTAATCTCATGGATTACCTGGAACGGATTGGGTTTACCCTAAATGAAGAAATCGAAATTATTGAAGTTTCCGATTACGAGGGCCCCATTGTTTTTTCACAGGGGGAAAAAGAAATCAGCATCAGCTATAAAGCGGCACAGGAAGTCTTTGTAGAAGTGGGGTAAGGATATGGGGCCACCCCATGCCTGAAAAAGAAAGGATAGGATGAGAGTATGAATAAGTTTACGAAAATTTTTGGGGCATTATCATTAGCGGCATTTTTAGGGGCATGTGCCCAGGAAACAACGGAAGAAGCTCCAACAACAGAAGCGCCGACGATAGAGGAAGGGACACCTGAAGTTCCAGACAGCCCCCTTCAAGTCATCGCAACCACCACCATTGTAGCAGATTTGATTGCCAATATCGGTGGCTCCCGTGTGGAAGTTGAATATTTGATGGGGCCGGGGATTGACCCCCACTACCATGTGGCAAGCGCCGGCGATTTGAACCGCTTGGATTCTGCCGACATCATCGTTTTCCATGGCCTGAACCTGGAAGAACGGATGGCGGAAATCTTTGAAAATATGGCAAGCCAAGGACGGAATGTCATCAGTACCGAGGAGGCAATTGCTGCTGACCTTCGTTTATTTGAAGAAGATTATGAGGAATACGATGAAGCCGGGGAAGAGGAAGAAGAGCATTATGACCCGCACATCTGGTTTGATGCTTCCTTATGGAAATTAGTGGCCGACCACTTTGCGGAGCAGTTATCCGAAATCGACCCATCCTCAGCGGATTATTTCCAGGATAACCTTCAAACCCACAGGGATGCCTTAGCAGAACTTCACCAATATATCCAAGACCGGACAGCCGAAGTGCCAGAGGAAAGCCGCGTCATCATTACGGCACACGATGCGTTCCAGTACTTCGGGCAGGCTTATGGCTTTGAAGTGATGGGCGTCCAGGGGATGAGCACCACGGCAGAAGCGTCCACAGCCGACATTGCGGCATTGGCAGACTTCATCGTGGACCGTGGCATCAGCGCCATCTTCGTTGAAACATCCGTTTCCTCACGCAATATCGAAGCGGTCATCGAAGCGGCGGCAGCCCGTGGGCACGAAGTCGTTATCGGCGGCTACCTATACTCCGATGCCCTTGGGGACGCGGGTTCCGGGCATGACACTTACATCGGCATGATGCGCGCCAACATCGCCACCATCGTCGACGCATTGCGATAGTAGAAAAACAGGCAAGCCCGAAAACTATTGGGCTTGCCTATCCGTATATAAGGAGGAGAAATTATGAATGCCATTGAAATAAAGGATTTAACCGTTGCTTATGACAGCAAGCCAGTGCTTTGGGACATCGAATTAAAAATTCCCCAGAGTAAATTGGCCGCTATCATCGGTCCTAACGGTGCGGGGAAAACCACATTGGTGAAATCCCTTTTGGGATTGGTCAAGCCCGTCATGGGACAGGTTGAAATAATGGGGAACCAACAAAAAATTGCTTATGTCCCCCAGACGGCCTCCGTGGACTGGGACTTCCCCACGACAGCCCTGGATGTGGTCATGATGGGAAGGTACGGGCATTTGGGATTTTTCAAGCGTCCCGGAAAAAAAGAAAAAGCACTCGCTGGGAAGTGCCTTGAAAAAGTGGGCATGGAAGCCTTCGCCAGCCGGCAGATCAGCCAGTTGTCGGGTGGCCAGCAACAGCGAGTATTCTTGGCACGGGCATTGGCTCAGGATGCGGAAATTTATTTATTGGACGAACCCCTAAAAGGGGTGGATGCCAAAACAGAAGCGGTTATTATGGAACTTTTGAAAGGTTTGCAACGGGATGGGAAAACGGTCATCGTGGTTCACCACGACCTGCGGACGGTGGAAGCCAACTTCGATTGGGTGGTTTTGCTCAATACCCAACTGGTTGGCAATGGGCCGGTCAAGGACATTTTCACCAAGGAAAATTTAGAGCAGACTTACCAAATGGATCGGAAGGTGGGTTAGGGTGGCAATTTTATTAGACCATACGTTTCAAATTGTCGCCTTGGGCTCGGGGATGCTTGGATTGATTAGCGGGGTGCTGGGGACATTTGCGGTGCTTCGAAAGGAAAGCTTACTCGGGGAAGGGGTTTCACACTCGGCACTCCCGGGGGTCGTCCTAGCCTTCTTGCTAACAGGTGTACGGCAAACGGAAGTGCTCTTGCTTGGCGCCGCCGCCACGGGATTATTGGCCGTCTTTTTCATCACCCTCATCGTGAAATACTCCAAACTGAAATTCGATAGCGCCCTGGCCCTCATCATGTCGGTGTTCTTCGGCTTCGGGCTGCTCCTATTGACCCATGCCCAACGGATTCCAACAGCCAGCCAGGCGGGGCTTTCCAGGTTCATCTACGGACAGGCGGCGGCACTCCTCGGACGGGACATCCACTTGCTTTTATGGGTCAGCGGCGGAATCCTGCTACTCGTTTTCCTTTTTTGGAAAGAGTTCAAAGTGTTCTCCTTCGACCCGGAATATGCCAGGGTCATCGGTATCCCGACCGTCAGGATTCACGTTTTATTGTCGTTACTTATAGTCACCGCCATCATCGTGGGGTTGCAAACCGTCGGGGTCGTCCTCATGAGTTCCATGCTCATTGCCCCCGCCGTTGCTGCCCGCCAATGGACCAACCGCTTAGGGACCATGACCTTGTTGGCAGCACTTTTTGGGATAATTTCCGGCGTTGTCGGCACCTTTTTAAGCTCTACCTTGGAAAGAATGCCCACTGGTCCCGCCATCGTGGTCATCGCCACATCCATTGCCCTAATCAGCCTCCTGGTTTCACCTAACCGGGGAATATTACAAGGGCTTCTTAAACGCAGCCGCTTACGAAAGGAGGGCATCTAATGGCACTGGAAATTCAAATCATCGCCGTATTTATCGCCGTCGCCTGTGCGGTATTAGGGGTATTTTTAGTCCTTCGCCGCATGTCCATGATGTCCGATTCCATCACCCACACCATCCTGTTAGGCATCGTCTTGGCATTTTGGGTCACCCGCGACTTGGGTTCGCCCCTGTTGATTGTCGGCGCTTCCCTCATGGGCGTGCTCACCGTCTGGCTCACCGAAACCCTCGCCAAAACGAAGCGGATAGCCGCCGATTCCGCCATTGGACTGGTCTTTCCCCTGTTATTTAGCGTCGCCATTATCATCATCAGCCGCCACATGGGGCACCTCCATTTGCACACGGACACGGTCCTTTTAGGGGAACTGGCATTCGCCCCCTTTGACCGGCTCATCATCAATGGGGTAGATTTTGGGGCAAGGTTTTTATACACCTCGGGAGTTATGCTGGCCATCAACCTCTTGTTTGTAAGTGTCTTTTACAAGGAACTGAAATTAGTGTCCTTCGACCCCACCTTGGCAACCGTCCTCGGATTTTCCGTGCATCTGCTTCATTACGGGCTTATGACCCTGGTTTCCCTGACAACGGTAGTCGCCTTTGAAGCGGTAGGTGCCATCCTGGTAGTCGCCTTCATGGTAGGCCCTGCCGCTGCCGCCTACTTGCTAACCAAAAAGCTGTTATGGATGCTCCTTTTGAGCGCCGGAATCGGAGCCCTCAGCGCCATCCTCGGCTTTCAAGTCGCCATCCACTTCGATGTATCCATCGCCGGCAGCATGGCTTCCGTCATCGGGGCTATCTTCATGCTGGTATTTATTTTTTCCCCATCGGAGGGGCTCATTTCAAGCCTGATAAAAAAAAATCAAAGGAAAAAAGCATTCAGCGAAAGATTGCGGCAGCTGCATTTATCCAAATATCCGGCTGAAAACCAGTTAAAAAGCAAAAAAATCCCATCCAAGGCTTAGGCTTTCCCAGCGTAATCAAGTGTGGTATAATGGTAGGCAAACGGCAGGAGGGTTATTATGCAGCAATTTCATGGGATTAAGTCCAGGGCGACGACGGACCGCCACAGCGAATTGGTCAATGGGTTTGGCTGGGATTTGGAAAGCTTAGATGACAGCTTGTGGAATGATTTTTTGAAGTATGGATTTAAAGGGGAGCAATAAAAGACCAGGTCGCTTTCTGACCTGGTCTTTTACACGATTCCACTCAAGGCAATGACTAGCAGGATAATCCCGCTGAGCCAGCCGATGTCTAGGTCGACCGCCTGGGCGACTTTATTGCCAAACCAGCTGCCCCCGAGAATCATCAGCACACCGATGACAAAGGACAGGAGGATGATGAGCCAGACGTTGATGGCGGCAATCCCTACACCGAAGCCGACGGACAGGCCATCGAGGCCTAGTGCCAGGGCAAGTGGGATGCTTTCACGGATGCTGAGCACCTTGGATTTATCCACATCAGCGGCTTCGGGATTGGCATACACGTTTAGCACAAAGCCGAGGTTTAGCATGGAAAACGAAAAATTTTTATTGATGCCATTGTGCTTGCGGATGATTTTTTTGATGGCGCTGTCAAATATTTTAACCATTCCCAAGAAAAACAAAATCAGGAATGAAGTCCAAACTGTTATTTCCAATGGCATGAAGCCGCCTAATAAATCCCCTATTAAAAGGCCAATCGCCAAAAGCAGGGTGCAAACCCCGTTGATGGCCAACACTGAACGAAAGGGTATCTTGATTTTATTGGTTCCATAGCCGAAACTACAGACGAATGCATCAATTGCAAGGGCTACCACTAGGACGAGGGCCTGTAGCAACAACATGAGTAATGACATACTTCACACCTCCCCTAATAGTGTATTCAGCCCGGGGGTTTGTGTGAATAAAGCCCGGTTTCCGGGAATACTATTTTACAAAGGGGTGGTTTCATGAGCCTTGCGAAACTTAAGAATCTATTAAAAAGCCAAATCGATAGGAAGGACTATAATTATTGGGTGCCTGACCTTTGGAACTGCTGGGACTTTACTGGCATCTTGGGAACTTGTGGGGGCGAAATCAAGGTAAACCCCTTTCAATTTTATCATGACGCGATTGCTTCTTTTGGTGAGGAGAAAAGACCACTGACCCCTTTGCGGAAAGCTGCTGTTTACTCGATGATGATCAGAACGTCCACTAGCTGGGACCACGGCCATTCGGGCGGGCTTGAAGATGCCAATGGGGAGGGTTTTCGGGAAACGGGCACTTTCGTCAAGACGCTGGCGCTGCTCCCCCTTTTGAGGAAGATGGGGATAACCGCCCTTTACTTGCTGCCCATCTCAAAATTCTCCCTCAAAGGCAAGAAAGGCGATTTAGGATCCCCCTATGCCGTCCAAAACTTTTTCCAGCTGGACCCCTTGTTGAAAGACCCCATCACAGGAGATAGCATGACGGTCGAGGAAGAATTCAGCGCCTTGGTGGAAGCCTGCCATTTACTGGGAATCAGCGTGTTCATCGACATCATTCCCAGGACCAATTCCGTCAACAGCGACTTGATCCGCCAACATCCCGACTGGTTTTACTGGATCAAAGAAAGCGATTTGGCAACATATGCCCCCCCGGAAGTCGAGGGTTTGGGATCCACGTTGCCACCACTGAAAAAATACCTCCCTGCCATTTATGAAAGCCCCGAAGTGAAGGAGCACTTGTCCAAGTTCCAGTGGGCGCCCAATATCCAGGATTCCGGGAAATGGGATAAAATTGTCCAGCATTCATCCGAAGATTTATTGGAAGCGGTCCGCAAGTCATTTGGGTTGGTGATTGCGCCGGCATTTTCAGACCACATCAACGATATCCAACCAGCGTGGACGGACGTGACCTTTTTCCGGTTGTTTTTGGACCATCCAGTGGACTCGCAACAATATGTGGATTCCCAGCAACCGCCTTATGTGCTATTTGATACGGTGAAGGCCAGCTACCATGAAGGACGTGAGCCTAATTTAGGGCTTTGGGAACTCCTTGCGGACATCATCCCTTATTACCAGCGAAACTTTAACATTGATGGAGCTCGAATTGATATGGGCCATGCCCTGCCGGTGGACTTGGTAGAAATGATTGTCAACAGGGCCCGTTCAACCAACCCGGATTTTTCCCTCATTGCCGAGGAACTGGACCGTGGGAACGCAGGATGTGCAGTTAAGCAAGGCTATGACATGATTATTGGGGATGGATTCATCAAAGAACCCCGCGTCAAGGAATTTAAAACCCACGAATTCATGTACGACGTGCCGACGCTTCCCTGCCCGGTTTTTGCCTGTGGGGAAACCCACGACACTCCTCGGATGGCGGCACGGGATGGGGGGGAAACCCTGTCAAAAATGCTTTCCATTATGAACTTCTTTTTGCCAGGTGGGATTCCTTTCATCAATTCGGGTCAGGAGGTTTACGAAGTCCAGCCCATGAACATGGGGCTTGATTGCTATGATGGGGAGCAAAGGCGCTTGCCTCAGGAGGATCCTTACTTTGGGAAATTGGCCCTGTTTGACCGGTTTGCCCTCCATTACCTGCATCCACGCCGCTGGGATTTACCTGATAACTTGGAGGCCGTGGCGGCGATTAGAAGCAGCGACCTGGACACGTTCACCGACCGCGACCGCTCGGTCCCCCTTGGCTTTGATTCCCCGACGGACCCGGCCATCGGTTTTGGCTTTGCCCAGGCAGGGAATGGGGCTTTAGGCAATGCTTATGCGGTCGTAGCCAGCACGGATATGGATGAGCCCCGGCACATCCGGGTCGACCTGGGTTCCCTTCGGGAAAAGGCCGGGAACCAGCAACGCCGTGGCAGGCTATTGTATTCAACCCATGAATGGATGCGGGACGTCCATGAAT
>Ga0268261_10000102_pt1 | contig 53027 bp, 52 predicted proteins | sample TergutNc150P1_FD_190353 | JGI IMG/M metagenome (GOLD analysis project Ga0268261, IMG submission 190353) | Nasutitermes corniger P1 segment gut microbial community from laboratory colony in Florida, USA - Nc150 P1 (SPAdes) (version 2) | ecosystem: Host-associated > Arthropoda: Insects >... | reverse complement strand
AGTTATAGTAATATTCCACCTAGCAAAACAAGTCATATTTGCAACAACAGGAGTGCTAGATGTTACCTGATTACCTCCATTTGGTTCTGTCCACCAGCCAGCGGTTGTAAAACCTGTTCTATTAGGAGGTGGTAAAGTTCCTAATGTTTCACCTAGGTTTCTGTTTATAGATGTGGGGCTAACAGAGCCTCCATTGGCGTTGAAAGTTATTGTACGCCTTATGCTTTGGAATGAGTTGGGGTTTCTTCTGGTTGTTATCCTCATTGTTAAGCTATCTTCTTGTTCCATAGACGTTGTATTTTCTTCTTCTTTATTTTCTGTATCTTCTCCAGAGTAATCTGTATCTGAGTAATCTGAATTTTCGCTATCATCGTAATACTCAAATAGTTCATTGTTGTTCATAATGTATCCTTTCTTTTTCATTCAGTAAGAATGATGTTTTGTATTTTTATATTTCCTTGCAAGTAATATGCTGTTTAACAAAACTTTTTTTGTTTTGTATGTAAGAAGTTTAGCACAGAATTTTTTAAAAAGAGTGTAATTTTTCTTGGTTTTCAAAAAAAATTTTTCAAAAGTCAAGATAAATTTCCGCTTTTTAGACATTAAAACTAATAAAATTACATAGTAAAGCAAAATAAAATATAAAATACGAGGTACGCTTAGAGCCTGTTCAAAATCTTGAACATAAGATATAATTAGTTAAAACCCCAACGAGGTGAAAGATTATGAGAAAAGTATATTCTAGCGATATAACCAGAGAACAGTTTGAATTGATTTCAGCAGACTTGGAGAATTTAAAGAAAACTACAAAGCCCCGTAAAATTGATTTATACGAGGTTTTCTGTGGCCATATTGTATCTTTTGAAAAATGCCTGTACATGGGGCGAGATATACCAAGTGACTTTCCTAAAATGGGCATTGTGCGTTATTACTATGATGTTTGGACAGTCAAAGGTACCGATGGCTTATCCATTCTTGATTATGTGATTGCAAAGCTTACGGATATTCATAGATACGAAGAAGGGAGAAAGCCGTTGCCAAGTATGCTTATAATTGATTCGAAAACTGTACAAAACGCAGACACAGCATCACAAAAAGGTTATGATGGAGGTAAAAAAAATCTGGTATAAAACTTCATATAGCTGTAGATGTCTTGGGATTGCCGTATGCAGTAATGGTTACAACTGCCAACATTTCCGATATATCAGGTGGAATGCAGATATTTTCACAACCAAGTTTTTACTCTTAGAAAAATTCTAAAAACAAAAAAATTTAGTACAATGTAAATAGTTTGAATACTTTACATATATATAATATACAGTCTTTAAAATTGGGAGGATTTATGTCTGAAGTCTATTTACATACAGTTCATAAAGAGGTAGTTTATTATTATGTAAAGAAATTAAATATACATATGAAAAATATAAGAGTTTTAAAATTAAATGAATATGAAGATATTTATATTTTTAGTTGTTATTTAGATTCACAGCTTATAAACTTTTTGGTGTTTTTGTTAGAAGAAATAATTTTTATAAAAAATAAAATAGTATCACATGAAAATATAAAAAATACTATAATTCAAAATATATTTATCCCAATGAGAGATAAAGTAAAAAAGGAGTTGCAAGAATATTTGAAAGTAAACGACATAATAAATATAGAAGCATACTTTAATTTTAGAATGGAAGAGCATAAGGTAAATATGTATAAATTGATATATTCTATAGTAAAAAATAATATCACAAAATCATAATAAAAAATTGTACCTACAGTGTGCAAATGTATATTTCGATGGTAAATTTATTTTTACTTATCCAAAACAATTAAAACATATAGGTACAATTTTTTTATTTTACAAATATATTATTTCCATCGGTGCTAATTACAATATGCCCATGATAATCTGTTCTATATATTAATATAGAACTATCGTTTAGTCTATCTAATATTGGCTGGTTTGGATGTCCATACATATTGCCACGTCCTGCACTTATTACAGCAATATATGGAGATACAGCTTGTAAAAATTCATATGACGTACTTGTAATACTACCATGATGACCTACCTGTAATATATCAGCATCTATCTCATATCCTTGCATTAGCATTTCTATTTCGCTCATTTCTTCTGCATCTGCTGCAAAAAGAAAACGTATATCATTATATGTCATTAGAATTACAATAGAATAGTCATTTAAACTACTATATCCTCTATTATTTGGAGCAATAATTTCGAATTCTATGTTTCCTAGTGTGAATTTTTTAGGAACATATGGAATAATTATATCAATGTCATTACTTGATATTACTTCTCTAAATTGTCCATATATTAAAGTATCATGTGACCTATTTGTTTTTATAATATTACCTATATCAAAAGTTCTAATAACAGGAATAAGTCCACCTATATGGTCGCTATGTGGATGTGTTGCTATAACGTAATCTATATATCTAATATTGTAATTAAAAAGATATGAAACAACAGTGTTCCCAGCGCTCACATCTCCCCCATCTATTAAAATAGTTCCATATGGAGATTGTATAAGCGTTGATTTGCCTTGTCCTACATCTATAAAATGCACAATAACATAGTCAGTGTTATTATATACGTAAAAAAAAATAAATACAACTAAAATTACGATAATAAAAGATATTATTACATATAACTTTTTAATTTTATGCATAACTCTTCTATATAACTACAATATTTGTGTCTTCTCTTTTAGAAACTTTTGCTATTATACTTGCTTCTACACCATTTTCTTTTAATTTTGATAATAATTTAGAACTTTGATTTTCAGAAACAGAAAAGCAAAGTCCACCAGATGTTTGAGGGTCTATCAAAATCTCTTCTAGTGCTGTATCGTTTATTTTAAAATTCACTTTATTTTTCAAATATGCTCTGTTTTTAGAAGCTGCACCAGTTACTATAGAATTTTTTGCATATTCATATACTCCAGAGATATAAGGTATAGATTTAGAATCTACGATTATTGTATAATTATCTGTAGACATTTCATTTAAATGACCCAAAAGTCCAAATCCTGTAATATCTGTACAAGCAGAAATATCAAAATTTTTTGATATTTCACAAGCTGTTTTATTTAATGTTTCCATAACAGATATTGCTTTTAAATATGTTTCATTTTTTTCTTCAAATTTACCATATGCAGCATTTATTATGCCAATACCAAGCGGCTTTGTAATAATAATATCGTCTCCTATTTTACAGCCGTTGTTTTTGTAAACTTTTAATGGGTCTATAGTGCCTGTTACAGATAAACCATATTTTACACTTTCATCTCTTATACTATGACCACCACACAATATCCCACCAGCTTCCATTACTTTTTCTGCCCCACCACGAAGAATTTCAGAAAGTTGTTTTACATCATCTGTGGCAGGAAAACATACGATATTAAGTGCAAGTAAAACATCCCCGCCCATTGCATAAATATCACTCAAAGCATTTGCAGCAGCTATTTTACCAAAAGTATAAGGGTCATCTACTACAGGGGGAAAAAAGTCAAGTGTATTTATAATAGCAATATCTTCTTTTAATTTAAAAACAGCTGCATCGTCAGAAGTTTCAAATCCAACAATTAGGTTTTCATTTGTAATTGTAGGTACTGTATCTAAAACATCTCTAAGTGTTCGAATTGGAAGCTTTGCAGCACAACCTCCACCACGTTTTAATTTATCATACATATAAATCTCCTATTTTAGTATTTTTTAAAAAATTTACAAATAATTCTGTTATATGAGAATGGTACAAATTATTACGCAATACATAATAAAAATTTCTTTTCAAAATATTAGCACTCGTATGTATCTGTAAAATCATTTTATTTTCTATAAATGGTTTAGCAGCAAAATTTGAAACCATAGCTATACCAAGTCCATTCATAACAGCACTTATTATACTTTGTGTATTATCAAAACTTACATTACATTTTATTTTATTTAAATCTATATTATGTTCTAAAAAATATTCTTCGTAATGATTTCTTGTTCCAGAACCTTCTTCTCTTGATATAAATATATTTTCAAGTAAAAGCTTGTTTATATCGTATATTTTTTCTGTCTCAAAACTTTTATTAATAGGAGCTATGAAAATAATATTTTCATATCCAAGTAATCCGAATTTTAATTTGCCATTATTTATACAATTACCAATTATTCCTATTTCGTATTCTTGATTTTTTACTCTATTTATCACATTTTGACTATCGCTTTGCTTAACACAAAAAGAAATATTCGGATATTTTTTATTGAAATCGGTTATAACTTTTGGTAATATATATTGGCTCGGCACAGTAGAAGCAAGGATATTAATATTTCCATTAAAATTTTTTGGAATATCCTTTATTTTTGAGATAGAATTATCTTTTAGTCTTACAAGTTCTTTCGCATCTTCATAAAATAATTTACCCGCATATGTTGGAGTTATTTCTTTTCCCAATCTATTAACTAGTTTTGTATTAAGTTTTTTTTCTAGTGCCGATATATACAAACTTATGGAAGACTGTGATAAAAAAATAGAATCTGCAGCTTTTGAAAAACTTTTAAGTTCTATAGTCTTAATATAAGCCTCTATCTGGTTAAAATCCATTCAATTACTCCAATTTAAAATTACTTTGACATATTATACAAGAAAAATATTTGTTTTTCAAACTAATTTTTTAGTTTTTCTTTTTTGATTTTTTTTCAAATACATTACTAATAGCTTTTGGTTCTGTACTTGTTTTTGTTCCAAATAATTCATCATTGTATTTTCTTATACATTCATTTAAAAAATCAGCATAATCTACATTATTTATCCCATCCAATTTGGCTTTCATACCTTCAATAAATTCTAATTTTTGGTTGGTCTTTAAAAGGTTGAAAGATTGCCAAAGCCTTGTAATATTTTCTATATCTGTTTTACTACTAGGCCTTTGTGAAACTTCGTCATTGTATTTTTTTATACACTCATTTAAAAATTTGTTATATTTAATATTACTTTTTACAATGGGTTTTGTTCTAAGGTTTTCTATATAATCCTTTTTTTCATTAGTATTCATTTTTTCAAATTTCTTTGCCATATCTTCAAGTTTTGCATCTATTTCAGCAGACATAAAAAAAATTCTCCTTTATAAAATATTTAATTTTTTGCTAAAGCAATTAAAATTACTTTAGCAAAAAAATTATAACTTGGCAATATACTTAGAAGCACTAAAAGCTGCTATAGCTCCATCGCTTGCAGCTGTTATTATCTGTTTTAGTACACCTGCACGACCATCTCCAGCTACAAAAAAACCATCTACATTTGTTTTCATATGGTCATCTGTTATAGCGTACCCTCCGTCATCTATTTTTACAAAATCTTTTATTAGATTATTATTTGGTATTTGACCAATTGCAATAAATATACAGTTAACATTTATTTTTAATTTTTCATTTGTGTTTATATTTTTTATAATTATGCTATCTGTAGAATTTTCTCCACAAATTTCTTCTACAACACTATCATAATGAAATTCTATATTTGGTATTTTTAGCATATTATCTACCATTTTTTTATCTGCTCTAAATGTATCACGTCTGTGTACAACATATACTTTATTACATAGCCTAGACAAAAATATAGCATCTTCTACAGCTGTATTACCTCCACCTACTACAAGTACATCTTGTTTTCTAAACATTGCACCATCACAAGTACCACAATAAGAAACTCCCATACCTTTCAATCTTTCTTCTCCAGGAACTCCTAAATATCTTGGTGTAGAACCTGTTGCAAAAATAATTGCTTTTGATTTGTAGGTATTCTTTTTTGTATTTACTTCTTTTAATTCACCTAAAGCATTTATAGATATTACTTCTTCTCTTTTAAAATCTATATCTTCAAAACTTTTTAGATGAGATTCAAATTTAGACACCAAATCTACACCTAAAATCATTCCGAGTGCTGGATAATTTTCAACTTCATAAGTATTAACTATTTGACCACCAACAAATAACTTTTCTAGTACAAGAGTTTTTAATCCTGCTCTATCACAGTATATAGCAGATGTTACTCCACATGGACCAGCTCCTATTATTATTACATCGTATTCCATTAAAATCTCCTAATATAAAATTGTAATTACGAATTCATATCTACCATTTGTTCTCTTTCTGGTCCGTTTGAAACAAATGTGATACTAACTCCTATTTTTTCTTCTAAATATTTTATATAATTCTGTGCTTCTTTTGGTAATTTACCAAATGTTCTAATATCTCTTATATCTTTTTTAAAACCTGGTAATTTTTCAAAAATTGGTTTTGCTTTTTCTAATAAATAGTTTGCTTCAAATTTGTGTGTTCTCTCTCCATTTATTTCATATGCAACACATACTGGTATTTCATCCAAATAAGATAGGGTATCAAGCCCTGTTAATGCTATTTCTGTAGCTCCTTGTACTTCTGTTCCGTATTTTGTTGCAACTACATCGAAATATCCTACACGTCTTGGTCTTCCTGTTGTTGCACCATATTCTCCTGAATGACCACCTTTATTTCTTAACAATTCTGCTTCTTCTCCATCAAGTTCTGTAACAAAACTACCAGCACCAACACTACTTGAGTAAGCTTTTGTAACAGCTAAAACATTTGTAATTGCATAAGGTGGCAATCCCAAACCTACAGCAGAAAAACCAGCTATTGTATTTGAAGATGTAACATATGGATATATACCAAAATCCGGGTCTCTTAATGCTCCAAGCTGACCCTCAAGCAAAATGTTTTTTCCATTTTTCCATGCTTTACGCATAAAATAGCCTGTATCATCTTTATATTTTTCTATTTTTTCAGAAAAATACTTTAATTTGTCGTATACATCAATATAATTTATTTCTGGAGCATTGTATAAATGTTTTAAAATTAGATTCACTTTTTCATACAAATGTAATAGTCTGTATTTTAAATGTGAATCATTATAAATTTCATTTAATTGTATACCTTCTTTTGCATATTTTTCAGAATAAAAAGGAGCTATACCAGATTTTGTAGAGCCGAATTTTCTATTTCCTCTTCTTTCTTCTTCTAGCCTATCTAATAAAACATGATGAGGTAGTAAAACTTGTACTCTGTCTGATATTTTCAAATTTATATGAAGATTAGGCAAAATTTTCAAAACATTGTTCATCTCTTGTTCTAAGTATTCCATATTTAGAGCAACACCATTACCTATAACATTTATTACATTTTCGTTGAAAATACCACTAGGCAATTGATGAAGTGCAAATTCGCCATATTTATTTATTATAGTGTGCCCTGCGTTACTCCCACCTTGAAATCTAGCAACGATATCTGCATTTGCTGCACATATATCTGTTATTTTACCTTTACCTTCGTCTCCCCAATTTGCACCTACAATAGCCATTACTTTACTATTTTTCATAATATATACCTATACTTTTAATTCCTCTTCTTTAATATCGAAATTGTTAGAATCAATTAAAGGTTTCACAATTTCTTCTATAAAATTTGATACTTGTCTAGATGACAATCCTATAAAGTTTTCTGGTTTTAATATATTTATAATTTCTTCTTTGTCCAAATTAAAAATTGAATCATTTGCTATTCTATCTATTAAATCGTTATTTTTTCCTTCTTCCTTTACTACTCTAGCAGCTAATATGGAATGTTTTCTTATTGCTTCGTGCAATTCTTGTCTGTTACCACCTTTTTTTACACCATTCATCATTATATTTTCAGTTGCCATAAACGGCAATTCTTCCATTATATGTTTGTGTATCATTTCTGGATAAACAACAAGATTATTCGCAATATTTATATAAATATCTAAAACTCCATCGAGTGCCATAAAACTTTCTGGAATGCAAAGTCGTTTGTTTGCAGAATCATCAAGTGTTCTTTCAAACCATTGCATCGATGCTGTATGTGCTGTATTATTCGTTTGATTAATAATAAATCTACAAAGAGATGCTATTCTTTCTGCTCTCATAGGGTTTCTTTTATACGCCATCGCAGATGACCCTATTTGTTCTTTTTCAAAGGGTTCTTCTATTTCTTTCAAATGTTGAAGTAATCTAATATCATTTGAAAATTTGTAACAAGATTGTGCCACACTAGATAAAACATTTATAACTCTAGAATCTATTTTTCTAGAATATGTTTGACCACTCACAGGATACACTTCAGAAAATCCAAAATCATTAGCTATAATTTTCTCAAGTTTTATCACTTTTTCTATATCTCTATCAAAAAGTTCTAAAAAACTAGCTTGTGTTCCAGTAGTCCCTTTAGAACCTAAGAATTTTAAACTGGAGATAATAAAATCTATTTCTTCTACGTCTAAAAACAAATCGTGTATCCATAAACTGGCACGTTTTCCGACTGTTGTAAGTTGTGCTGGTTGAAAATGTGTAAATCCTAGCGTTGGCATATTTTTGTATTTTATAGCAAAGTCTGACAATAGAGAAATCGTTTTTAATACTTTTGCTTTTATTAAAAAAAGTGCTTCTCTCATTGTTATAATATCTGTATTATCTACAACATATGCAGATGTAGCTCCAAGATGTATAATACTAAAAGCATTTTTGCATTGCATACCATAAGCGTGAACGTGTGCCATTACATCATGTCTTAATTTTTTTTCAAAATCTGCTGCATCTTCATAATTTATATTTTCTATATTTTTCGACATTTCGTATATTTGTTCATCTGTAATATTTAGCCCTAAAGTTTTCTGTGCTTTGGCAAGTGAAACCCATAATTTTCTCCATGTTTTAAATTTGTAATCGCTAGAAAATATATGTTGCATTTCTCTGCTTGTATATCTTGTAGAAAAAGGAGAATTGTATATAGATGTATCCATTATTTCTATCTGTTCCTTTCGTGATACTGCTTTCGTATTTTAAAATGGCAATTAACAAATAAATGATAACATAATAAAAATATTTATTCAATTCTGGTGCAGATTTGCTATGAAAAGTTTGTTCAAAAAAAGTGTATTAAGATTTTTAATACATTTTGAAAAAATCTATTAATTTTTCAAATTTACATTTTAGGAAGATAGATTAAACAGTAAGTATTTATTTTGATATAAAAATATCATTATATATGGTACAAGAATACAATAAATAAAAAATAATTCATTTTTACTAATTTGTTTTTTATTGATTTACTTATATAATAATGGTACAATTTGTATTATTTTTGAATTTAAAGGAGATATGTAGCCATGAAGCGAACAAGAATTTTTATAGACCCGGGTCATGGTGGGAGAGACCCCGGAGCTGTTGCAAATGGTATGAGAGAATCTGATATTGTACTACAGGTTTCATTAATACTTAGAAATATACTTCAAAATGATGGTATAGAAGTTATAATGTCAAGAACATCCGATATAACTTTAACATTACTTCAAAGAACACAAATGGCAAATAATTCTGATGCTGATTTTTTTATTAGCATACATACAAATGCTGGTGGTGGAACAGGTGCAGAAACTTTTATATCAGCAACAAAACAACAAGATAGACCTTTTGCTACTACTATAAATGATAATTACGTAAGAATAATGGGGTTACGTAATAGGGGAGTTAGGTTAGATACCCAAGCTTTTGTTGGTTCACTACACGTACTTAGACAAACAAGAATGCCTGCTATTTTGGTAGAACTTGCATTTATTGATAGCCCGCTAAATAATCCAGATGTAAATATACTGCGAAACAGAAGAAATGATATGGCACAAGCACTTTCTGTTGGTATTGTTGAATTTTTGGGAATAGATTTAAATATACCAAACGTTGCTTCTTGGGCTGTGGATGCTTGGTATTGGGCAATAAACTACAATATAACAGATGGCGCAAGACCTATAGAAAGTGTAACAAGGCAAGAAGCAATTACAATATTGTATAGATACAATTTATTGGCATATCAAAGTGGTTTTGGGATAAATCCAAATACATCGCAAATAGATATACCAAATGCTGATAATTGGGCTATTGTTCCTTTATCTTGGGCCATGTCTTTAAATATTAGCGATGGGACAAGACCTAAAGATAATATAACAAGGCAAGAGTTTATTACTATTTTGTATAGGTACACAATGAGATTAATGATAGATTCACAAGCAGCAGCTACACTTGATACAAACATAGAAGAAAATGAACAAAATAATACATTTAATGATGTTGCAAATTGGGCATTAGATGCTTGGCTTTGGGCTATAAAAATATCTCTTTCAGATGGGACAAGACCTACAGATAGTATAACAAGACAAGAAGTTGTAACACTTATATACAGACATACTAATAGACTTTAAAAAATAGAGCTTAGAATTTATCTAAAAACTAAATTCTAAGCTCTTATTATAAATTAATCTTTTATATTATAAAATCTTTTTGCATTCTCTGTTGTAACCTTTGCAACTTCACTAGGTGCTACATTTTTTATTCTTGCAATTTGGTTAACTATGAAAGATAAATTAAAAGAATCGTTTCTTTTTCCACGATTAGGCACTGGAGATAAATAAGGAGCATCTGTTTCTATAAGCAAAAACTCTAATGGAATATTTTCTACCACTTCTACTAAAGATTTAGCATTTTTGTATGTTATAACTCCACCAACTCCAATGTAATATCCCATTTTTACATATTCTTTTGCGTTCTCTAAACTACCACTATAACAGTGTATTACACCTGGTCCGTTTGTTCTTGTTAACTTAGCATCTTTTAATATATCGAATGTTTTTCCATATGCATCTCTACAATGTATTACAACAGGTAGGTTTGTTTTTCTTACAAGTTTTAGTTGTTCTAAAAACCAATATTCCTGTATATCTCTTGGAGAAAAATCGTAGTAAAAATCTAGACCAATTTCTCCTATTGCTACTACTTTTTCATCTTTTGCTAATTCTTCTATTTTTATAAAATCTTCTTTTGTCATTTTAGAAACATCATGAGGATGATAACCGACTGTTGCATATAAAAATGAGTATTTTTTTGCTAATTCTACTCCAAAAATAGAAGATTTTAAATCTGAACCAATATTTACAATATATTTTATATCACTATGAGCTAAAAGCTCTAAAATTTTGTATCTATCTTCATCAAATTGTTTGCTAGTGTAATGAGCATGGGTTTCAAAATACATTAACTTACTGTAGCTCCATTCATAATTTTTGAAATTGTTACAATGTCTAATTCACCATCATCATTTGAGGCAGCAAGTATCATACCCTCAGAAACTTCACCCCTAAGTTTTACGGGTTTTAAATTTGTAACAACAACAACTTGTTTTCCTACCATATCTTCAGGTGAAAAATGTGATGCTATACCGGAAACTATTTGCCTTATTTCATTTCCTATTTTTATTTGGCTTTTTAACAATCTGTCCGATTTTTTAACTCTTTCACATTCTATTATTGTACCAATTTTTAAGTCTATCTTGAAAAAATCATCTATTGTTATTTGTTCTTTTATATTGATTTTTTCCTCATCTTTTTTGATGACTTTATCTTCTGTTTTTTCTACATTTGTTTTTTCCAATTCTTCTAACTCTTTTTCTATATCTATTCTTGGGAAAATTATATCTCCTTTAGATACTTTTATATTTTTAGGCATAATGCCAAATTCTTTTGAAGATTCTAGTGTTTTGATATTATCTGGTACACCCATTTGTCTAAAAATTTCATTAGATGTGCTAGGCATAACAGGATTTATTAAAATAGCTATAAATCTTAAACTTTCACTTAATATATATAGTACATTTGCAAGTTCTTCTTTTTTGCTTTCATCTTTTGCTAATATCCACGGTTTTGTTTCATCTATATACTTGTTAGACCTGCTTATAAAAGTCCAAAGGCTTGATAAAGCATCACTAAACATAAATTTTTCCATTTTTTCTTCATATATATAAAATGTTTCTCTAGATAAATCTATTATAATTTTATCGTATTCTGTATTTTTCTGTTCTAGTGGCAATTCCCCATCAAAATATTTTTCTATCATAGCTACTGTTCTAGATAATAAATTACCTAAATCGTTTGCCAAATCAAAATTAATACGTTTTATTAAAGATTCGTTTGTAAAACTCCCATCACTACCAAAAGAAACTTCTCTCATTAGAAAATATCGTATAGCGTCTTTTCCGTATCTATCTATAAGAATACTTGGGTCTATAACATTTCCTTTACTTTTTGACATCTTTTCATTGTTTATAAGTAACCAGCCATGTCCAAATATTTGTTTTGGTAATGGTTCTCCAAGTGCCATAAGTATTGCAGGCCATGTAATAGTATGAAAACGTACTATTTCTTTACCAACTATATGAATATCTGCAGGCCAGTATTCTTTATAATCTTTATCATTTTCAGACAAGTAGCCAAGTGCTGTAATATAGTTTGAAAGTGCGTCTATCCAAACATATACAACATGGTTTGTATCGAATGTTACTGGTATTCCCCATTTAAAAGAGGTACGAGAAACACAAATATCTTCAAGGCCCGGCTTTAGAAAATTATTTATCATTTCATTTTTTCTTGCTTCTGGAGTTATAAAATTTGGATTTTCTTCTATATGATTTAACAACTTATCTGTATATTTTGAAAGTTTAAAAAAATAGGCATCTTCTTTTAAAGTATTAAGGTTTCCTTTACAATCTGGACATTTTCCATCTTCTTCTTTACTTTCAGTAAAAAAAGTTTCACAAGGAGTGCAATATAAACCTTCATAAACACCTTTATATATTTCTCCATCGTCGTATAATTTTTTAAATATTTTTTGAACACCCTCTATATGGCTTTTATCTGTTGTTCTTATAAAATAATCGTAAGATATATCTAGCTTTTCCCAAAGTTCTAAAATACCTTTTACTATATTATCTACATATTCTTTTGGAGTAGTTCCTACTGCCTTTGCACTTTTTTCTATTTTTTCACCATGTTCATCTGTACCAGTTAAAAATTTGACATTGTATCCTTTCATTTTTTTATATCTAGCTATTGTGTCTGTAGCTACTGTTGTATAACTATGACCAATATGTAGCTTGCTATTTGGATAGAATATTGGTGTTGTAATATAGTAGTTCATTTTACCTCCGTATTTCAAAAAATATCTTGAAGTATACCATAATTATATATAAAAGTCTAAATATATGTAAAAATTTGATAAAAATTTTTAGTTGTGGTAAAATGAAAAATGCGATTAAATTTTCTGCATATGTAAAAATTAAATATTTTAAAGGAGTAATACATAAGAAATGTTTTTCAAAACTTTTATGATTCTTTTTATTTCATTATTTTTGGTAGCTTGTGGCACTAATTCTACAATATTAGAAAATAATAATTTAGAGCCTATAACACTTGTATACGCACAATGGACAAATCCTGTATCTTTCGATCCAATTGGTTCTAACGATGTTATTTCTACGGAAGTACAAGGGCAAATTTTTGAGGGTTTGACTGGTTTTGCAGAAGATGGAACACCTATTCCATTACTTGCAGAGTCTTTTTTTGCAATAGATGAAACAACATGGCAATTTAATCTTAAACGTAATGTTTATTTCCATAATGGAGATTATTTTAATGCTTATGCTGTTTATCGTAGTATAGAACGAATTATAAATCCTTTAAATGCCTCTCCAAGAACATTTATTTTAAACATGATAAGTGAAATAAACATAATAGATGATTATACAGTACAATTTGTTACAACTTTTCCTTTTTCACCATTACCATCACATCTTGCACTTGCAGCAGCTTTTATAGCTAGTCCAACAGCTATAGAAAATGATACACTGCAACAACATCCTGTAGGAACTGGTCCTTTTATGTTTTATAGCCACACATCAGGAGTAGAAACTATAATGCATGTAAATCCAAATTATCATGGTGAAATACCAGATATAGATATTTTACGTTTTTTAGTTGTTCCAGATTCACATACAAGATTAAATATGCTTGAAACTGGTGAGATAAACGTAACTTTTGTTTCTGCAAATGATGCAAATTCTATAAATAACGATGAAAATTTAAATTTAATAGAGGCAGAATCTGCAAGACAAAATTATATAGGTTTTAACACTCAAATTTCTCCTTTTAACGATGAAAGAGTAAGAAGAGCAATAGCTATGGTAGTAGATATAGATTCAATTGTGGCTAGTGTAGAAGGTCTTGGAATATCTCCATCTGGTCCACTTCCACCATCTGTTATAGGTGCTAGCAGTATAGAACCTATATCTGGTAGTTTAAACTATGCAATAGAATTACTTTCAGAGGCTGGTTTTCCAAATGGTTTTGATACAAATATAATTTTTTCTTCAGCAAGACCAGTAGAAGAAAGATTGACAGCAGAGATATTACAGTCAAATTTAGAACTTTTAGGAATAAGAGCTACAGTGCAAGAAATGGAGAATGCAGCTTTTTTGGAGGCAACTGCATTAGGAAATCACGAAATATTTATACTTAGTTGGACAGTTGTTACACTAGATGCTGATTACGGACTTTTTCCATTATTTCATAGCTCTATGCATGGTGGATGGGGAAATAGAACTTTTTATACAAACCCTGTTGTAGATGATTTGCTAATAAGAGCAAGAATGACAGACAATCCAACGACGAGGAATAATTTATATAGAGAAATATCTGAAATAATATCAAATGAAGTACCTATAATAACTACATTTTATTCTATATTACCTATAGGAACAAATGGAGTGGAGCATTTGAGGGTTGGTTTTCATTCTGGACCTTATTTTAGAAAGGCTGTTATGATTAGATAATTAAATAGACATATAAAAAAAGAGAAGAGATAAATTTATTCTCTTTTTTTATATCTAATGATTTAAAAACATATAGAATTATAAATAAAAATCATTAACTTTCAATTTTACTACTTTATTATAAAAATAGGCTAATGCATCACTTAAAGTGATACATTAATACAAAAAAATGCTTGACATAAAACTTATCACCATATTATAATTATGAACAGTATCTAAAAATACATAAACAAGGATATTTTTAATGAAACAAGATTGGAAGGAACTCTTAACACCAGAACGTGAAAAGGATTATTTCAAAAAATTACAACTTTTTACTAAAATTGAATATGCAAACAAAACTGTATATCCTCCAAAAGACAAAATTTTTACAGCTTTTTCTTTAACTTCATACTATGAAACGAAAATCGTTATTTTAGGTCAAGACCCGTACCATGGAAAAGGTCAAGCACATGGGCTTAGTTTTTCCGTAGAAGACAAAAATGCTAAATTCCCTCCTTCTTTAAGAAATATGTTTAAAGAGCTTGAAACAGATACAGGTATAATAAGGTCAAATCAAAACCTTACTGACTGGGCTAATCAAGGTGTACTAATGCTTAATACCGTTCTAACTGTTAGAGCTTCAGAAGCAGGTTCTCACCGTGGACAGGGATGGGAAGTTTTTACGGATTCCGTAATATCAAAACTGAACGATAGAGAAGACCCTGTAATTTTTATTTTATGGGGTGCTGATGCAAAGAAAAAAATTTCTTTAATTACTAACAAACAACATAAACTTATTACCGGTGTTCATCCAAGTCCCCTTTCAGCACATGGTGGCTTTTTTGGTAGTAAACCCTACAGCAAGGCAAATTCTTTTTTAACCGATATGGGCAAATCTGAAATAAAGTGGGGCTAATAAACTTAAACATCATAAAAAAGATAGTAACAGAAAGCTACTATCTTTTTTTCGTTTAAAAATTATTTACAAAATGCTTGACATAATAAACAAAATACAGTATAATAGGGAACATGGCATTAGCTAATAGTAATTTTAGCAAACCATGTAGAATTAATCATTTTCAAATTTATTTAAAAGCTACTCAAGAGTATCTTTAGCAACTTCTACAGAAAAATCAAAGCTTTATTGCATTTGGATTTTTCATAAATTATGTGCTTCTTTTTCAAATTCTGCAAACATTATTTGAAAAAAATTAACAAAAAGACCATTGACTTAAGTCGGTGGTCTTTTTGTATTACTCTTTTATATTCGTATCCTCTTATGTAGCTATTTTAAAAAACTCATATTTTTCTATTTTTACTAATATTTTTCACTTGCAAACAATCTATATAGATTATAAAATAGTGCTATTCTATTTATTTCTATCAAAAGTAAATAGTGTGCAAAACATAATATTTTAGTTCAAGTCGAAGTATTTTATAAATAAAAATATTGGAGGGATAAAATGACTAAAACAGAAGTATTAGATTCGTTTTTTAATATGGGTGATAATAGTAATGCTGCCCATATTGAAAAAGTTCGAGAAAATTTACATGAATACGGAAGAAATTACGGATACGATAGACAAATTGCAGATGTTTTACTTTTATGTGATATGTTTAAATTAGAAGCAGACCTTAATTATTTCAAAAAAGCTCGTAAAATTGTAACACCAATAATTAATAGAACAGGTATTGCAATAGATGATTTTGATTTATACGATATTAGAGTTGTAGCAACAGCTATTGGTCATACGCAAACTTGGCGACAAGCGTATATGATTGGTGAAAAATTGTTGGTAAGTTTAGAAAAGTACAAAAATCACCCTAGATATAATCATATAAAAAGGTCTACACATATGAATATTGCATATGGATTATTACATGCTGAGTATTATGAGGATATTTCCGACGATATGTTAGAAGAAGCATTTTTAGAACATATAGACGCAGCAATTGATTTGTGTACTAATGAAAATTTTAAAGATTTTATAGGAACAAATTTAGTTAGAAAAGGACTTTTTTTAAAAGATTTTAATATTGTTGAAGAAGGCTTAAAATATGCAAAAGAAAATGCTAATAAAGCAATATGTAATATGCTATTGGATGAAATTAATGAATATAAAGCATTTATTAACAATCCTATAACAGAAGCTAAGTTAAGGTCTATAATTGCAAAAAACATTAAAAAGCAACGTGAAGCTAAAAATATGGATATAGACACTCTAGCAGATGCTATAGGTATTAGTTCTTCTTTGTTATCATTAGTAGAAAATGGAGAGATAGAGTTAAGTCAACACAATTTATTTAAATTAGTAGAAGTTCTTAAAATATCACTTGATAAAATTTTTTATGATACTGATAGAGATTTTTTATCATAAATAAGAATAATATTAAATTTGAAAGGAGATACAAGAAAATGACATTATTTTATTACGTAGGATATGTAATCTTTAAGCCTTTTGGTCATATATCAACTGGATAGAATTAAATGCTAAAGTGGGATAAAGCATTAACGCTTTATATATTGTACATATCTTTTGGCTTGGTGAAGATTAACAATATTTACTAGTTGTAATTTGTTTTAATAAAGTGTATAATATAATTCCATCAATAGAAAAAAGAATTTTATCTCAAGAATTTAGTCTCCATAGTTATACCTCCGACTAAGTAAAATCCCCTTTCTTATTATAGAAAGGGGATTTTACTTTTAATCGTTTCGGTCATAAATCATTATCTAAGATTAAATCAAATATGAAATTATATACATAAAATTTGCATATCTAGATTTATTCAGCACATATTATATATTTTTCGAATAAAAAAATTAATAATCGCAATCAAAAATCCTACCAGCTATTGCTTATTATATATTTTTTGTATTATAATGAATTATTGAAATAAAATTATATTATTACAAGGGAGATATAAATGACAGCAAACGAAATTATAGATTTTATAAAGAACGCAAAAAAGAAAACATCTGTAAAAGTTTATTTAAATACAAAACAAAAAATAGATTTTCTAAATTGTAAAATTTTCGGCACTGATACAAGCTTTACAGTTTTTGGCGATTTTGAAGATATAGAACCTATTCTTAAAAAGAATAAAGAAAATATAATAGATATAGAAATAGAAAGTAATAGTAGAAATAGTGCAATACCTTTACTAGATACAAAATATATAAATGCAAGAATAGAGCCAGGAGCAATAATAAGAGACAATGTAGAAATTGGTGATAGAGCTATTATAATGATGGGGGCTATTATAAACATAGGTGCTATTGTTGGAGAAGAAACAATGATAGATATGGGAGCTGTGCTTGGTGGTCGTGCAACAATAGGCAAAAAATGTCATATAGGAGCTGGTGCAGTAATAGCAGGTGTTATAGAACCACCTTCAGCAACACCAGTAATAATAGAAGATGGTGTACTTGTAGGTGCAAATGCTGTTGTAATAGAAGGTGTTCGAATTGGAGCTGGTAGTATAGTCGCAGCTGGAGCCGTTGTAATAGAAGATGTTCCAGAAAATGTTGTTGTTGGAGGAGTGCCTGCACGTATTTTGAAGAAAAAAGATGAAAAATCTATAAAAAATTCTGAAATAGTAGCAGCACTTAGGGTGTTATAATGAAAGACTATGATGCTAATTTTGACAGGTTTATTGATGATATATTAAAAAAGTATAAAAATTTTGAAGATGCAAAAGATTATTTAGATTCTCTTTTTAAAAGTCTGAATGAATTAAGAAAATATAGAGAAGATTTACACCAAATACCAGAATTAGGTTTTAAAGAATTTAAAACACAAGAATATATTTTAGATAAAGTAAAGGATTTTAATTGTGAATCTTATGTTTTAAATCCAACTGGTATTGTTTTGTATTTCAATAAAAATAAAAAAAGAACAATAGCTTTTAGATGTGAAATGGATGCTTTGCCTATAGAAGAAAAAACAGGATTACCTTTTTCATCTAAACATAAAGATTCAATGCATGCTTGTGGGCATGACGGACATATGGCTATTTTAATAAAATTTGCTGAATATGCAAATCGTATACACACATCTAATAATATTGTTCTTATATTTCAACCATCAGAAGAAGAAAATGCAGGTGCAAATATTATTTTAGATTCTGGACTTTTGGAACAATTTAATGTTAGCTGTATTTTCGGACTTCATATCTGGCCAAATTTAGAAAAAAACATTATTTTTTCGAGAGCAAATGAATTTATGGCAGCATCTAGTGAAGTAGATGTGGTAATACATGGGAAATCATCACATATAGCCGATGGAGAGGATGGAATAGATGCTCTTAAAATTGCCTGCGATTTTGTTTCTTTATCTTATTTAAATGAATCTGAAATGGATAATAGTATATATAGACTTTTAAAATTTGGACAAATTTCTTCTGGAACAGCTAGAAATGTAATATCTGACAGAACAGAGATAAAAGGAAGCATCCGTTCTTTTGACCCAGAAATCCATCAAAAATTGAAAGATATACTAGAAAATTCTAAAGAAACATTTGAAAATTTGTATGGTACTAAAATAGACATTACCTATAAAGATAGCTATGACGCTGTAATAAATGATGAAAATTTATTAAACCAAATCGTTAAAAAGTTGCCATTAAAATTTTTAGACTTTAAAAAAATGAATATGTTAGAAAAACCAGTAATGCAATCAGAAGATTTTGGGCTTTATAGAAAACATTGTCCTACTGTTTTCTTCTTTTTAGGAATAGGAGAAAGCCACCCACTCCACAGCCCTTATTTCGATTTTGGGGTATCTACTTTAGCAAGAGGATTATTATTTTTTTCAGGTCTTGCTAATATAAAATTTACAGATAAATAATATAAATTAGCGTTTTTAGGGAGTAGAAAGGTTTTTATGCGTCAAAGAGGCTCTGTGCAAATGCAGTACAAAAAAGCTAAAAAACAGAAGAAAAAAGAAGGTTATATTATACTATCTATAGTGGTAGTTTTTATTTTACTAGTTACAATCGCTGGTTTTTTTATTTTTATTAATAGAAATGTAGAGCTAGAACCAAATATGAATGTTGTAGATTTTAGAGCATATCATAATTTAACAAATGATATTTATATTGTATTTGATAATGCAGTAATTAATCATCATTCTCCGCAAATTATAAATGATGAAATGCATTTACCTATAAATTTTTTAAATGAAATAGGCTTTTTGGGTCCACATTTATATTGGGAACCTGATATAGAACTTTTAACTATTACGACTGGAACAGAGCTTATACGTATATCTCCAAATAACGATGAAATGTATTTAAATTATGTAAATGTACCTTCTAATTTTATTTTTAGAAATATAGATGGTGTAGCTTATTTTCCTATAAGTTTTATAGAAAATAGATTCGATTTGCAATCAAATTTAACAGAAGCTAATTTTTTAGTTGTAAATAAAACAAATTTAGATAACCAAATAGCAAATGTTATAGTAGAAGATGCTTATATAAGATATTTACCAGACAATCAAAGCCCAATAGTTCAACATCTTTATTTTGATGAAGTTTTACATATTTTAGATATGTCTAATGAATTTATAAATGAAATGTTAGAAGCAGAAGAAAATTCCGAATATGAATTTAATAATTATGAAAATTATACATTAGTTCGTACAAATTTAGGCACTATAGGTTTTATTCTTACAGAAAATTTATCTTATTTTAGTATAATAGAAGGTTTTACAAATCAGCCAGAACGTTTGCCAAGACTTACAGCAAACGAGCCTCTAAATATAGCTTGGGATTTAGTTACAAATTATGCAGCCAATAATACAGCTGAAAGAAGAATAGTACATCCCGGTGTAAATATTATGGCACCAAAATGGCTAAGATTTGCAGGAAGTGAACAATTAAATAATCCAAATACTTTAACGGGTACTCTAGAAAATATATCTAGTAGAGATTATATAAATTGGGCAAGACAAAATGGTATGCAAGTTTGGCCACTTTTATTCGATTATCAAAATCCACAAGTTGCAACAGAAGTTTTAAGTAATACAGAGTTAAGGGATTATGTTATAAATCAACTTATAAATATTGCAAATGATTTTGATTTTGATGGTATAATGATAGATATAGAAGGTACTAATGAATCTAATCAAGAATATTTTTTGCAATTTTTGAGAGAATTAAGCCCTATAATGAGGGAAAATAATCTTATTTATTCTATTGCTGTTTTTGTACCTGCAGAATGGAGAACTTTTTACAATCACGGTGAAATAGGTAGAGTTGTAGACTATGTAGCTGTAATGGCGTATGACCAAAACGTAGCAAGTATTGCTAATTTGCTAGAAGATGCTACAGCTGGTCCAAATGCTTCTATAAATTTCGTTAGAAATGCAGTTATAGATTTAATAAATGTAATGGATAGTAGACAAATAATATTAGGTCTACCATTTTATACTAGGATATGGTATATAACAGAAGTAGATGGTGTAAATAGTTACAGACAACGAAATGTAGGTATACAGTTTGGTCAAAATTATTTTAGAGATGCAAATGTTCCTCTTGAATGGAGTGATTATTATGGTTCTTATTTTGCAAGATTTGTAACAACTATGAATGATGGTACAGAAGAAGTAACTCTTGCATGGATAGAAACAGAAAGGTCTTTAGAATTAAAAGCAAATTTAGTTTTTGAATTTGATTTGGCTGGTGTTGCAGGTTGGCAACGTTCTTTAGCAACAAATGGTGTTTGGCAAATGTTACAAAGAGTTCTTGGAACTTAGTACGTAATTAAATATCAAAAAAAGTCGTACAACAAATTTATTAATTATCTTTGTTATACGACTTTTTCTATCATTTTTTGATTTTGTTAAAAAATATGGTATACTTATAGCGTAATAAGTATCTTAAAAAATAAATAAAAATCTTTTTTGGAAAAATAATAATTAAAATATGTGGAGGAGATTAATTGAAAAAAATAGGAATACTTACAAGTGGAGGAGACGCTCCAGGAATGAATTCTGTTATTCGTGCCGTTGTTAGGTCTGCTTTAAAAGTCAATTTTCAAGTTTTAGGAATAAAAAGAGGTTATGAGGGTCTTCTTTCTGGAGACATCTCTGAATTAAAAAGTACAGACGTTTTGGGTATTTCGGACCATGGTGGTACAATGCTAAGGTCTGCAAGATCGGAAGAAATGCGAACTCCAGACGGTCTTAAAAGAGCTTATGAAATGTCAAAAATTTTTGGTATAGATGCTCTTATAGTCATAGGTGGTGATGGTTCTATAACTGGTGCAAAAGCGTTATCTGAGTTAGGATTAAAAGTAATTGGAATACCAGCAACAATAGATTTAGATTTGGAATGTAGTGAGTATACGATAGGTTTTGATACAGCTGTAAATACAGGTGTAGAAGCAATAATGAAAATAAGTGATACAACATCTTCTCATGAAAGAGTATCTATTGTAGAAGTAATGGGTAGAAATTGTGGAAATATAGCTCTATGGTGTGCTATTGCTTGTGGTGTAGATGATATACTTATTCCAGAAGTTACAGATGTAGGAGAAAATGAAATAATACACCAAATTTTGCAAAATAGAGCAAAAGGTAAAAAACAAAATATTATAATAGTTGCAGAGGGTATTGGTGGAAGTCAGGAACTTGCAGAAAAAATACAAATAACAACAGGTATTGTATCGAGAGCTACTATTTTAGGTCATATACAACGTGGTGGTTTTCCATCTGCATTAGATAGGTTTCATGGTGCAAATATGGGAAGTTTTGCAATATCATTATTAACTGAAAATAATTATAATAAAGTAGTAGTTGTGAAAAACGGGAAATACGACCATATAGATATAACAGAGGCGTTAAATCAAAAAAGATGCTTTGACGTAGAACTTTATAAGAGAGTTAGACAGTTGTCTATTTAGCTCGAATATGAAACAAATTAAGTTTATAGATTTTTGCTCTGGTATTGGTGGAGGTAGACAAGGTTTAGAACTTGCAGGAATGAAATGTATAGCACATAGTGAAATTGATATACAAACCTCAAACTTGTATAGCTATGTTTATAATGATAACAATAATTTAGGTGATTTAACAAAAATTAATATAAATGATTTGCCGAATTTTGATTTACTGATTTCTGGTTTTCCAAAAAATAAAGAAATAAAGCCATTAAAAAATTTTTTGATAGATTCAAACAGTGAAGAATTACCCATTAATGATAAAACTTTTAACAGATACTTAAATAATAAATATAACAAGGGTAAATACAACCTAGAAGAAATTCTTAAAAAAGATTACTTGATTTTAGATACAAGACAATCAGATTTGCGAATATATAAAGATAGGTGCCCTACACTTAGAACAGGTAGACATGGCATTTTATATATAAAAAATAGGAAAATAAAAAAATTATCATCAATAGAAGGATTTTTATTACAAGGTTTTTCATATAAAACTTCTAATAAAGCTGTTGGTTATGGTTTATCTAATAATAAATTACTATCTATTATAGGTAATGCAATGACAGTAAATGTTATAAAAAATATCGCTGAAGAATTGTTAAAAGTTATAAATAATGAGGAAATATATTCAAAATGGAACCAGACAACATTTTAGACAAAAATCATTTAATTGAAAGAGGTTCTAAAACAGCTAAAAATGGTTTCAAAAACAAAAAAGATATTGCAAACAAATAAAAGTATTAAAATAAATCTAAAAACCAAGGAGAAAAAATGAGAAAAACAAAAATAGTAGCAACACTAGGTCCCGCTTCAAATAATATAGAAATAATGAAAAACCTTATAAATTCTGGTCTAAATGTTGCCAGATTTAATTTTTCGCATGGTACTCATGAGAGCCACAGAGAAATGGCAAATACCATGAAAAAAGCTAGCAAAGAACTTGGAGTCTCCGTTGCTCTTATGTTAGATACAAAAGGACCAGAAATAAGAACAAAAGCTTTAAAAGCTGATACTATTGAATTAAAAGAAGGAAATAAGTTTATACTAACATCAGAAGATATAATAGGGGATGAAAATAGAGTCTCGATTACACATAATGGTTTATCTGAAGATGTTAAAATAGGTGGTAAAATATTACTAGATGATGGCTTAATAGAGCTTTTGATAGACAATATTACTGATACAAATGTAGAATGTACTATTTTAAATGGTGGTATTTTAAAAGCAAATAAAGGTGTAAACTTACCAAATGTAGAAGTTAGTCTTCCATCTTTAACTGAAAAGGATATAGAAGATATAAAATTTGCAATAGCAGAAGATTTTGACTTTATAGCAGCAAGTTTTGTAAGAACAGCAAATGATTTAAAAGAAATAAAACGTATTTTAAAAGAAAATAATGGCTCTCATATAAAAATAATATCCAAAATAGAAAATCGTCAAGGTGTAGATAATATAGATGAAATATTAGAACTAACAGATTCCATTATGGTTGCTCGTGGAGATTTAGGAGTAGAAATAGACCCCGAAGAAGTTCCAATAATACAAAAAAGTCTTATAAAAAAGGCAAATAAATTAGGCAAACCTGTTATCACAGCAACTCAAATGCTAGAGTCCATGATAAATAACCCAAGACCTACAAGGGCAGAAACAAGCGATGTTGCTAATGCAATAATAGATGGAACAGATGCTATAATGTTATCTGGTGAAACAGCAGGAGGTAAATACCCCGAAGAAGCTGTAAAAATGATGGCGAGAATAGCAACAAAGACAGAAGAATCTCTAAAATACAATATAAACAATCCTTATCAAAACGCTGATATAAAAACAACACCGACGGATGCAGTGGGATATGCTGCAACATCAATTGCAAAATCTATAGAAGCAAGTGCAATAATTACACTTACAACATCAGGTTTTACAGCAAATATGATAAGCAAGTTTAGACCTATTACAAAAACAATATCTATAACACCAGATAAAACTGTTTTTAAACAACTAAATCTTACATGGGGTTCTATACCAATACTTGCAGACTGTGCAGCAGAACCAAAGGAATTACTGGCTATAGCTGTTAAAACAATGTCAGAAACAAATTATCTAAAAAAAGGTGATTCTGTAGTAATAGTATCTGGTATGCCACTTGGTATTGCAGGAACAACTAATAATATAAGAATTTATATTATTGGAGATGAAATCTAATGAAAACAGTTTTTAGTGGTGTACAACCTACAGGTAATCTTACAATAGGAAATTACCTAGGTGCATTTAAAAATTGGAGAGATTTGCAAGATGAAAATAGATGTATATTTTGCGTTGTAGACTTACATTCATTAACAGTAAGAAATAATCCTGAAGATTTAAAAAATAATAGTAAAAATATAATAATGCTATATATGGCTGCTGGAATAGACCCAGAGAAAAGTATTATTTATTTACAATCAAATGTATCTGCCCATGCGAATTTATCTTGGGTATTGAGTTGTTACACATATATTGGTGAACTTTCTAGAATGACACAGTTTAAAGAAAAGTCAGAGAATAGCGATAATATAAACAATGGACTTTTTAGCTATCCTGTTCTTATGGCTGCAGATATACTTTTATATGGTACCGATTTTGTACCTGTTGGAGAAGACCAAAAACAACATGTAGAGCTCTGTAGAGAAATAGCAATACGATTTAATAATATATATGGTAAGACTTTTACAGTTCCAGAAATTTTAATACAATCAAAACTTGCAACAAGAATAAAAGGTTTACAAAATCCAACTAAAAAAATGAGTAAATCTTCTAAAGACAAGAATGATACAATATTTTTGTTAGACACAGAAAAAGATATTATATCAAAAATAAAAAAAGCTGTTACAGATTCAGATACAAGAATTTATTTTGACAAAGAAACAAAACCGGGTATTAGTAACTTATTAACTATGTATGCTACTATTACGAATAAGTCTATTGAAGAAAGTGAAAAAGATTTTAGTGATAAAACATACGGACAATTTAAAAAAGACTTGATAGAAGTTGTTTTAAATGAGATAATACCATTACAAAATAAATTTAATGAACTAAAAAATTCTATAGATTACGTAAATAATATTATAGAAAATAATGCAAAAAAAGCAATAGAAATAGCAAATAAAAATTTAGAAAATGTTTACAAGAAGGTAGGGCTTTTATAATAATAAAAGTTCGATTATTATATTTTAAAAAAATATAATAATACTTTTGCTTCGCAAAAGTAGCTAAATCTATCAAACTTATCTTTATAATATAATATAAATTTTTTATCGAGGTACCTTTTAAATGTTTAAAAATTGTAAACGCTGTGGAGGAGTTTTTAATTCCGTAACCTTGCATATTTGTAATGAATGTTCTAATTCAGAAAAAGACCAATATAACAAAGTAAAAGAGTATCTTGAGAAAAATCCAGGTCTTAATTTAATACAGCTTTCCAAAGCAACAGGGGTGAAAGCTGATATTATTTTAAGATATATAAAAGAAGATAGATTCGAATATTAACAGGAGGATTGTATGCTTTCAAATTGTCCAAGATGTAAAACTGTTTTTAATTCTTCTATTTATACAATATGTGATAATTGTCGAAAAGAAGAAGAAAATGAGGTAGTAAAAGTAAGAGAATATATAATAGAAAATCCGGGAATAACTCTAAGCAATTTGTCGATTGAAACAGATATAAGTGTAAAAAGAATTATAAAATACATAAGAGAAGGCAAAATTGAACTTAGTAGTCCTGAGATTGAATGTGAAAGATGTAAAACAAAAATAAGATTGGGTCGATATTGTGCTGATTGTAGTAAAAAAATGCATAAAGAAATTATTCGTATGAGAGTTTCATCTAAAAAAGAGGATAATGTTATTGAAAATAAAACTAAAAATATTGGAATGTACTCAAATAGAAAATAAATATTATAAGGTCGTGCTTTAAAGAATAAAATAAAAAGGTATAAATAATGAATAATGCAGATTTAGTAAAAAAGGCAATATTAGCAAGAGAAAACTCTTATAGCCCATATTCAAATTTTATGGTTGGTGCAGCACTTTTAACTGACTGTGGAAAAGTATTTTTAGGTTGTAATATAGAAAATGCAGCATACAGCCCAACAATTTGTGCTGAGCGTTCTGCTTTCTCTGCCTCCATTTCAAATGGTTTTACAAAATTTTCAAAAATAGCAATAGCAGGTTTTTTAAAAGGAAAAAATACAGGAGAAGCTTTTCCGTGTGGAGTATGTAGACAGGTTATAAAAGAATTCTGTACAAAAGATTTTGAAATAATAATTGTAAGAAGTAAAGATGAATACACAATACACACTTTGGAAGAGCTATTTCCAAATAGTTTTGGTCCTGAAAATTTGTAAAAATTTAAATTAAATTGTTTTTATAATTTTTTATATTACTACAGCAGTGCCAGAGGCTTTTGCTAAAATCATAGGTCTATCTCTAAGAGAAACAGGGTCTATTTCTACTTGTAAACCAACAATAGCATTAGCACCAACTCTGGCAGCTTCTTCTTTTATTTCTTTCAAAGCCTCTGCTCTTATTTGCTCTATTAATTCTTCGTGCCCTGAAGACCTTTCTCCAGCTATAGCTCTAAATCCATCAAAAAAACCTTGACCGATTGCAAAACCTCGAACTACTTGTGAAAAAACACAACCTTTGTTACTTTGTATTTCATGACCATTTATATATGGTGTTGTGGAAATATGCATAATATCCCTCCTAATAATAAAAAATCGATTTTTTTAACATTAAAATTATAACATATAAACTAATAAATTATCACAAAAATTAAAATAAAAAGGAATTGAAAATTGGAAGAAGTTTTAACAATAAGAACAAGTGATTTAATAGAAAATTTTCATCTATGCAAGGATATATCGAAAATAATGCCTTTTATAGAAAATTCAGAGTTTAGAAAAAGAAATGAAATAGAAGAAGATACAAATTTTCTTCAACTAATACCGTATATTATATTAAAAAATGATAATAAATTTTTTGTAACAGAAAGAATAGGAGGAGAAAAACGTCTTATAGGTGGTTATTCTATAGGTCTTGGTGGACATATAAATCCTTGCGATACAAATGGAATACATTCAGTATACGAATGTATAAAAAGAGAACTTCTTGAAGAAGTAGGGCTTTTTTCAAACGAATATAACAATTCCTCTTTTTCTATTATTATAAATACAAATGAAAATATTGTAGATGCTGTACACATAGGACTTGTTTTCTTTGTAGAAACAAAAAAAGAAAACATAGAGATAAAAGAGAAAACAAAATTAAAGGGTAGTTGGGTAGAAAAAAAAGATTTGAAAAATTTTTATGAGAAATTTGAGAGTTGGTCTAAGATTGTTTTTGATAATGTTATAGACAAAGAAATTTAACAGATATAAATAAAAAATGAGAGACGAACATATGGAATATAATACAGATAACAATAAAATAGAAACACAACGTTTAATACTCCGTTCTTTTAAAAAAGAAGATTTAGACGAATTTTATAACTATGCAAAAATAGAAGGAGTAGGAGAAGAAGCAGGTTGGATTCATCATAAAAATATAGAAGAAAGTGAACAAATATTAAACAGATTTTTGAAAGAAAAAAACAACTATGCTATAGAGCTAAAAGAAACAGGAAAACTTGTAGGTAGTTTTGGAGTAGGTTCAGAAAGTTGTATAGATGAAAGTAGTGAATGGTATAATTTGAAACATACCACAATTGGCTATGTTATTGCAAAGGAATATTGGGGTAATGGATATGCTACAGAATCACTACAAAATTTTATTAGATATTGTTTTGAAAATAACATATATGACATAATATTTGTATCACATTATAATCATAATTTGAAAAGTAAACGTGTAATAGAAAAATCTGGTTTTGTGTATTTTAAAGATAGTATTAGAAAAACTAGATATGGTGTAGAATATTTAAGTAAGGATTATTATATAAAAAAATTTTAATTATAAAAACTCAAAAATCACTAAAAAATTAATAAAATTTTTAGTGATTTTTTGAATTAATTTTGATAATAAGTAAAATCTACTTTTAAACTGTTATTTCTTCCAAAACATCTATACTTTCATCTACTAATTTTTCTATATTTGCATTACTATCATCTACTTTGCAAAGTTCAACAGCACAAGCCTTTAATTCTGGCTCTTTTGCAAGAGGGTCTAATGCATCACTTGTTACAGCATTTATAAGTGTATCTTGATGGTGGAAATCACTGTATACTTGACCATCTGGAATACGATTAGAAACACGTACATAAGCTACTGCTTCACCACGTATACTTGTTACTTTTGCACGGTCTCCATTTTTAAGACCATATTCTGTTGCTGTATTTTCGCTTATTTCAAAAATACCATGTGGCATTAGTACATTTAATTTCGGTGATTGCTTTGTCATTGTTCCATTGTCGTATTGATACAAATCACGGATTGTAACAAGAACAAGAGGAAATTTCTCTGTTGGTGGCTCTGCTTGTGGCTCACCCAAATGCTGTGGTTTAAATGGTACTTTACCAGCTGCAAATCCAGAACCATACAAGAATCTTGTTCCTACACTATCTTCTTCACTATCAGCAGGTATTGGCCATCTTACTCCTAGCTCTCTTTTATCCATTCTTTCTATTTTTTCATACGTTACGCCACCAAAACTTGGAAGAAGAATAGATATTTCTTTCATTATGTTAGATGCAGTTTCACGATTAGTTTTGCCACGTAAGTATTCGTTGTCGTAACCCATTAGTTTCATTAAATCGAGTGTAACTTCATAATCTGGACGGCTTTCACCTACTGGCTCTATTACAGGTCTAATAAGTTGTATACGTCTTTCTGTGTTTGTTACAGTTCCCCAAACTTCTAGGTTCGAACAAGCTGGTAATACAACATCTGCAAGTTTTGCAGATTCTGACATAAATAAATCTTGAACAACTAAAAACTCAAGTGATGCATAGTCATTTCTACCTTTATTTGTGTTAGGTGCCATAGCAACTGGGTCTGCACCTTGTAGAAATATACATTTAACTTTTCCTTTACCAGCTTCATCTGCCATTTCCATGTAAGATAAACCACGTGGTACTGAAAGTTTAACACCCCAAAATTTTTCGAATTTTTGCCTATTATTTGTTGCTATTTGTGGGTCTAATCCAAGGCTTTCAACGTAGTCCTCTGTAAACATTTGATACCCCGGCAACCAACCTGGGTTTAATCCCATATCTCCAGAACCTTGTACATTATTTTGACCACGTAACGGATTTACTCCTGTACCTGGTCTACCTATTTGACCACATAAAAGTGCAAGATTTATAAGTGTTGTTACAGTTCGAACAGCATTTGCTCGCTGTGCTATTCCCATGCCCCATGTAATAGCTGCTCTATTTGCTTTTGCATAAAGTTCTGCAGCCTCACAAATTTTTTCAGATGGTACTCCTGTTATTTCACTAGCATATTCTGGTGTATATTCTTTTATTACTTCCCACATAGATTCAAAATCTTTTGTGCGTTCTTCTATAAATTTTTTATTTTGTAAATCGTTTACTATAATATGGTGCATCATTCCATTTACAAGTGCAATATCTGTACCAATGTTCTGTTGCATATGTACATCGGCAAATTTAGCTGCTCCTACTTTTCTTGGGTCTGCGAAAATATATTTTGTGCCACGTTTTGCACTTCCCTCTAAGAACGTACCTATAACAGGATGAGCATCGTGGGCATTTCCACCAATTTGAAATATTACATCAGCTGTTTCAAGGTCCATTATACTGTTAGACATAGCACCACTACCAATTTGTAATACCATAGCAACAACAGATGTAGAATGACATAAACGAGAAGAAACGTCTATATTATTAGTTCCAAAAACAGTACGTGCAAGTTTTTGATGCATAAACATAGCTTCGTTTGAAGATTTTCCACTTCCCATAAAAGCTATAGAATCATTACCATAGTTATCACGTATTTCTAACATACGTTTTGATATAAGCTCTAATGCTTCATCCCAGCTAGCTTCACGCCACTCTGGCTCCACTCCAACTTCTTTTACATTTGTTCTAATAAGTGGCTTTTGTAAACGTTCATTACTTTGTACATAATTATAACCAAAACGACCTTTTACACACAACAAACCATTATTAAGTGCATCCATAACTGGTTCTGCTTGTACAATTTGTCTTTCTTTATTTACGGAGTAATTAACTTGGCAACCTACTCCACAATATTGACAAGTAGCCTGAACTTTTGTAACTTCTTCTTCTTTGTAAGGGATTTCTTTTTTTGTCATAAGAGCATCTACAGGACAAGCAGCTATACAGTTCCCACAACGTACACAAGCAACATCATCAAAACTAAATGTAAATTCTTCCGAGGTCGGTTGACCCACAAAATTAATAGCACTACAATGTTGTAGGTCTTGTGTAACTTTTACACATATACCACAACGTATACATTTGTTTAAATCTAATTTAAAAGTTTCATTGTCTATTACTAGATTTTCTTCTTTGTAAATATTTGGTATAGGAACGTTGTATTCATTTGCATAAGATAATAATCTACTACCACCAGTAGAATCTGGGCTTTCTGTAGATGGATTATACTTATCCATTAAAAATTTAATACGTTCTTCACGGCTTTTTAAAACTTTTTCGCTATGAGTTTGTACTGTCATTCCATCTGCTGCTTTAAATGCACAGCTAGGCATAAGATTTGCTCTACCTTCTATTTCTACTACACACATACGACAGCTACCACCCGGTTTTAATCTTGGGTCGCTACATAGAGTCGGTATTTCTATATTATATTTTCTAGCTATTTGTAATATAGTATCGCCTTCATTTCCGACGCATTCATTATCATTTATATTTACATTTATTTCTTTTATTTCTTTATTTGTAAATAATTTTTCATGCATAGTTGTTAGCATAGTATATCCCCCTTATTTGCTTGTATAGAATTTTATTAAATTTAATATACATATACTATACAAAAAAAACAACAAAATATCTACAAACTTTAATTATTTTAATAGATTTTAACAAATCTATTAAAAAATTTAATACAAAAATGTTTTTTTTATGATTTTCACTTTTATACATAAAATTGTTAATGTGCGTTTTATTAATTTCCATTATTCGATTTTGTATTGAATTTTTTGAAAAAAAGTATTATTAAAAAACTAACTGGGATAATTAATAAAAAAATAACAGGTATCATATAAAATACAGGCCAGTACATAAAATTACCTTGATTTACTCCAAACGGAGTTTGCAAAAAAACATATGGTATTGCCCAATTAACAGCACGATACAAACTACCGGGATGCCATTGAAAAGAACCATTCCAAAAATGTATATTAGGAAAAATACCAATTGTATACAAAATAGCATCATTTGCGATATTTATATAAATAATCAATACATAAAAAATCGCAGATGAAAAAACATGATAAAATTTTAATTTTTCATGTTCAAGAAAAATTATAAGTATAGGTACGTATAATAATATTAAATGTTGCACAAACATTCTTAGTATATTTAGAGAAAGTGGACTGTGCCCTATTGCAGCTTCTGGAAAGCCTACCATACCAAGTGAACCTATTATAGACATAAGTAACCAACCCGGTTTTAACAAATTGTCTTTTTGAAAATATAAAAATGGTGATAAAAAAACTAAAACGGCACAAATATTAATCATACTAATATGCATAAATCTTATGTGGGGTTGTGTATGTATAATTATTGGTCCTAAAAAATGAATTACAAAATTTATAAATATTAAAGAGTATATAAATATTTGCTGAAATTTTTTGCTTTTATTTTTCAAAAAAATACAAAGTAGTATAGTAGAACCAAAATAAAAAAATATCCAAAATAAATGCCAAAAATCTAAGAATTGCATAAACTTCTCCATTTCATAAAATATATAAAAAAAGCCAGCAAAAGCTGACTTAAAACAGACCTGCTAGGATTCGAACCTAGGAATGCAGGGATCAAAACCCTGTGCCTTACCGCTTGGCGACAAGTCTACAACATTAAATTCACAAAATTATTATGTGAAATAAACAAAATTATATACATATATTTTAACAAATAAAAAGCGCGAAACGGGATTCGAACCCGCGACCCTCGCCTTGGCAAGGCGATGCTCTACCACTGAGCTATTCACGCATGAACAATTGATAATAACTTGCTACCAACAAAAAACATTATACAATAAATTTTCTTGTTTGTCAACATATTTTTTTATTTTTTAAAACATATAAAATAAATATTTGCTAACAACGTTTAGAGATTATACACTTTATTATTTTATTTGTCAATACCTTTTTGTAAAATGGGTCGTGTCTTAAACTAGACTTAAAAGACTTTCGCTTAAAACCATTTGTTATTCCAAATCTTTTGAGATTCATTATATTTTACTTGAAAAAACTTTGTATATATGATAGTATGTATACATGATATTATGTACAAAGTTTTTTGGAAATCTCTAAAGTTGTTTTTAAAGGACAACTTTAGAGATTTATCAAATTACTATTTGTTAAATTATTAATAAAATTGTGTTGTAAAATTTATTTTACCATTTTTCAACTTCATAACTTTGTTTATGATAAGCTATGCTTTAAAATACTTTTAAAACTAATCTATTAATTAAATTAAAAAAATACGTCATTATTTCGCCTCCTTTCTCTAGTTTGGTCTATAACCAAATATCTTAGCTTCATGTAAAAGTGTTTCATACATATCTTTTTCTCCAGATTCTTCAAGACTTTTAAAAGCTGATTCTATCAATTTATAGTCTTTATAGAAAAATCCTTTCCTAATAAGAACAACACTTTTAAGTACCTGCAAGTTTTGCTTATCATATAAATTTAAAGCAGCATTTGAATGGTACTCAAATAATTTTATCAGCTCTTTAAGAGATAGAATACTTCCATCAGATATATCTTCTCTCATCAGTCTAGATACTTCATTCATATGAAAAGAAGATTTAACTATTTCATAAGATTCATCTTCAGAATAATTATCTAAAATATTTAAACTCTTATCTATAAGAGTTTCTGATTCGTGAATTGTTTCTGCATAGTCAATTACTGCTGATAAAATTCTTAAATCATAATAACCCCAATTCTTATCATATATAAGCCTATACAATATTGGAGCAGCCATTTTAGAACAAGTTTTCCAATCATTTGTTTCATATTCAACTATAAGTACATCAATTAAATTGATACAATTACCAATTTGAATGTCATATCCATATTATTCAAGAAAATCTGACATCTTGGCTTTTGCTATATTTAAACTATCTATTTTATAGTTTCCGCCAAGAGCAAAGAAATCTTTTAACAATTCATTTTTTAGAAATTGAGGTTTTAAATCTCTATTTTCAGAATTTTCCATATTGCCTCCTTTTGCAAAATTTATTTTATTTTATATAACCATGTATAATTATACGCTTTTATAAAATAAATTGTCAATAAAATTATCAACATTTTCAATAGTGTTTTTCTTGAAATAAATATCAATTTTTTTATAGATAAAAATAAAATCATTGACACACGTAATATTACGTGTTATTGTGTTATTAAAGGCATCAGGCTTAAAATAAGCCTTAATTTAATAAACAAAAAGAGGTGAAAATATGAAATATGTATACCCTGTAATCCTTTATAATAATGATGATGATAAAATAATTGTAAAAATACCAGATTTATATGGATGTTTTGCTTGTGGAAATAATAAAGCTGATGCTCTTTTTATGGCAAAAGAAGCTATAGAAATGTGGTTATGGGATGCTGAAAATAAACAAAAGATTATTCCAAAACCATCTGAACACTTAGAAACACTGGAAGGTGAGCTTTTAACATTAGTAGCCGCTGACACTGATGAATATAGAAAGGCTAACGATACAAAAGCAATCAAAAAGACACTTTCTATACCTTCATGGCTAAATTATAAGGCTGAAAAAGCAAATGCCCCATTTTCTCAAATTTTACAACAAGGATTAAAAAAGTATTTAGATATTAATTGAGGTATGAAACAGCAGACTCAGTTTTGGGTCATTGACAAGAACTTTAAATAACATTGTGGAAAGAAAGGTAATCAATATGGAAATATTACAAGTCAGAAATGTCAGAAAGGTAGTGAAATCAAATGGTAGGGAACTTGAAATTCTAAAAGACATTAACCTTAATGTGCATACAAAAGAGTATGTAGCAATTAAAGGTCGTAGTGGTAGTGGAAAAAGTACTCTTTTAAGTTTACTTGCAGCTTTAGATACCCCAACGAGCGGTGATATTGTTTTTGATGGTAAAAATATAAATAGATATAAGGGCGATAAGCTAACGTCTTTTCGCAATGAAAACATCGGAATAGTGTTCCAATCTTTTAATTTATTACCTACCTTAACAGCGTTGGAAAATGTTGAAGTTCCTCTTTTTTTTAGCAAAAAGCACGTGAACATAAGAAAAAGAGCATTGGAGCTATTGGATGCTATGGGATTAAGTGAAAAAACACGAGAATATCCACGACAATTGTCAGGAGGAGAACAACAGAGGGTTGCTATTGCACGAGCATTAAGCACTTCCCCACGGCTACTATTAGCTGATGAACCTACTGGAGCCTTAGATGTGAGTAGTGCTAAATTGGTACTAGACACTTTTCAGTATTTTATGCAAAGTGAGAAACTCTCTATTATAATGGTTACACATGATGATAATGTAGCAAGTAAAACAGACAGAACTCTCATCATAAATAATAATGGTGAGATTGAGGGAGTGAATGCCACTGTTTCAAAAAATATTTATAGAAAGGTGTAAGATTATGAGTAAAAAGTGGGTATTTATATGTAATTATAGCTTGAAAAATATATTAGCAAATAAATTTTTTGCGTTTTTTAGTGTACTTAGTATCTCTATAGGAGTCAGCACTGTACTAATTGTTCAATTAATACATATGTTCAACACGCAGTATATAGATGACAATATAAGAACCCTAAATGGTGGAGATATTAGCATTGTATTGAACCAAGCGATTACACCTGATCAAGTGTATCATTTACAGAACTTATCTGTAAATGATAACTTCGTCTATACGCTCTCACTTTTTGAACAAACCAGTATAACTGCTAATGGTAGAACTACACTTGCCGTTGTTAGGTTTATAGATACAAATAATTATCCGTTGTATATTGAAAGCAATATAGTCAGAACACTTAATCAAAACAGTGTCATAATAAGCAACAATATATCTAATAGATTAGGCGTAGGTGTAGGCGATAACGTAGAAATTTTTAGTAGACTCCAAGGACTCTCACATACGATGACGATTTTGGGTACCGATGAGAGAAGTCATTTAACGTCTAATGAATACGATATGAATATCTTTGGCTACATATATGTAAGTAGTGATTTGATGAGTCTTTTTACAGAGAGGTATTTTAATCGAGTTTCTATCGCTCTTGATAATATTCATGATATGAATGTGATTTACAATGCTGTACAAGAAATTTTTTTTGATGCAGAAATAATAACACTAGAACACGCACGAGAAAGTATAATGACAGAAATAAACTCCATCAATCTTATGTTGTTATCGATTGCGTTTATAACATTCATAGTATCTGGAGTCGTTCTGGTAGTTATAATGTTTTTCTCCATAATAAATAGAAGCAAAGAAATTTGCATACTTAAAATTATTGGAATGAAAAGGCGTGCAATGGTTCTGTCTACTATACTCGAAGTTCTAATATACACTGTTTTAGGCAATATTATCGGTGTTATTTTTGGAATATCCTTAGGTTCTGCCGTTAACAGGCTTGTTTTTGGTGTGGGTATTGGGGCGTTGTCTATTAGTGGAGTAATTGACTTGATTTTTAATATTTTTCTGCTAAGTATTTCAATTGCAATCGTATTTACCATTATTCCCATCATCGTAGTGGGTAAAATAAATGTAAATTCAATTTTGAGGGAACAGCAAATTTCTAAAGTAGGGCTGGTTAAGTTGGGAGTCCCTATTTTTATAATAATCATATGCCTAGGAGCTGTTCTTTCGATATACATACAATCCCTTGCAGGCTTAGGTATATCAGTCGGTGTGTCTTTTCTTGGTATATTGCTCTATTTCTTATGTAAACTTTTGTTAGCCATCATTTCAAAAATTCGTATAGGTAAAAATCTTGTCGTTCTATATGCTTTTAGAAATATTGGAAACCAGAGAAAAAAATTTTCATTGGCTTTAATCATGATGTTCATAGGGATGATTTCACTTGGAACAATCATTAATTTACGTAGAGAGGTTTTACCGAGTATCGCAGGAGCAATACAAACTCAAAGTGGATATAATGCCATCATACACTTATCTGCTAGTAATGAAGCAGAATTGCAAGACACTATAGAATACTCTTACAATATACGCAATGCGTTTAGTTCGCAAAGTGTACAAGTTCATATTAGTGAAATAAATTCACGCATGATAGAAGAATCCACAGGGCGAACAATGGAGATACTGAATTTTTTGCAATATGTACCTGACTTCGACATTCGCTATGGAAATAATTTCAGCATTTCTGATGAAAGGAATACTGTTATTATTAGCCACTCACTTGCAGAGGAACTATCTATTGCACCTTCGGAATACATCATATTAAATGTATATGGAAGATACATGGAATTTGAGGTAATTGGTATAAGAGAACGTTCGATTCTTAATACTTCGGATATTATAACATCTACATCTATAGAATGGGTTCAAAATAGTGCATTAGTTTACTACCTTGATATAGACAATCTGCATTTTGATACTGAGATAGAGAAATTTTACAGTATACCGAATCTTATTATAATCGATTTAAATGAATTGCTTTTTGCACTAAATACGACACTTAATCAGCAAATCAGTTTGTTTGTATACATCTCGATTCTTTCGATTATTTCGTTCATTGTTCTAATGTCAACAATTACTATGATTATATTTTCTGAACGAGAGAGAGTTTGGAATATTGGAGGTTATCGGTGCGACAGATACAACGCTTATTCGTATAATAGTTGTTGAGAGTGTCGTTTTGGGACTCATTGTAGGTTTATCTACGACTGTCTTTGTAAATATAGTAATGAGCGGTGTATTCTCTCTCTTACTAAATGTAGATTTCGTTCCTAGTCCTGACCTTATGATAATTGTAATAGTTGCATCTATAGTTATCATGTGTTTTTCATCTATTGTTGTATTGTCGAAACTGAGAAACATTAACCTGAACTTATTGCTACGTACAGATTAAAAATTCAAACATTAACCACTATTTTTTGCAATAGTGATTAATGTTTACTTTTAAAATTTGTATTTTTGATATGGATACTCAATTTTTCTCTTGCTTATCTCGCAATACCCCAAATTGCCCAGAAGCAGTATTATATTCATCAGCACTCAAATCTTGTACAATACACCCTTTTTCAAATACAATAATCCTATCTGCAATAGAGGTAGATTTTATTCTATGTGTAATAAATATTAATGTTTTATCTTTTGTAAGATTTATATAGCTATTTAATATTTGTGATTCTACAATAGGGTCTAAATTTCCCGTAGGTTCATCTAGTATAATAAAATTTTTATCACGATAAACCGCCCTTGCTATGGCTAATTTTTGCCATTCTCCTCCAGATAGGTCAGTGCCACCATGTATTTTACCTAATACTTGTGTCTTATCTACATCAATTTTAGCAAACATAAGAGCGTTATCAATAAAACTACTATTCTTTTCTTTATCAATATTTCCAAGATATATGTTGTCTTCTATAGTAAAACTTTCATATTTTGCAGGTTGTTGTGATATTATCGAAGTAGATTTTAAAATATCATCGTTTGTATCTTTACCATTTACTAAAATACTACCAGCAGAAGGTGCAAGTAGACCAGATAATATACTAACAAAAGTAGACTTCCCTGAACCATTCTCTCCAACTATAGCTATTTTTTCACCTTTTTTTATTTTTATATTTATATCATTTAATACGTAATTTGGGGTATTTGGATATCTATAATATACATTTTTTACCTCTATTTCATTTATATCAAGTGCTTCAGTTGTCATTTTTGTCTCTGGTAAGTTTACAAAATCATTAAAAACAGATGCATCAAACTTTTTCGATATTATGCTAGAAGTACCAGATATAAAAATAACAATATCGGATAGCAAAGACTGATAAAGTGATATAACAGCTGCAACAGAGTAAATAGTAAGTATACCATTGGCAAGAAATATTATGGAAATAATATATCCAGATATATTAATAATATTGATTATTAAAGAATTAATAGCTTGTATAAATGCCCCTTTTCTATATAGATATTTTTCTTTTTTTGTATATTCTAACGATAATTTTTGCCATTTTTCATATATAAAATTATGTGCAGAATATACGTACAATTCTTTTGCACTACTTTTTATCATTAAATTTTGTAAATATTGCATTTTTCTTTGTAATAATACACTTTCCTTTGTAAATTGAAACGATTTTTTATTGCTATATAAAGTTGTAAATAAAATAGGAATGGGAGCAATAATAACAAGTATAAGTAAATAATAGTTAAATATATAAAGTGATATACCGATAGAGAATATAGAAATAATTTTTCCTATAATCAAATATCCTTGACGTATAACTGTATCACTTAGTCCAAAATAAGGATTTGCAATACTAGAAAATATATGACTTATTTTATCATTTATTTTGGGTATTTCTAATATTTCGGATGTTATACGTGAAAGTTTTGTAAACAATCTTACAAGAGTCGTTTCACGGAGTCGGTTAGCATATACAATGTCAAGACGCTCTATAGTGTTTGATGTTTCTGTGTATTTTATTATTGTTTCTGATATATAGCTCAAAGAAAAAAATAAAAATAAAAATAGTATTGCATATAAAAAATTATTTTCTTGTGAATAGAGTACGTAAGTCCTCCAAGTTAGAGCAAGAACAGGACGTAATACGGCAAGTATTACTACTGTGGATAAATATAAAATACTAGCTAATTTTATGGATTTAAAATTAAATAACCAAAATTTAATTAAATAAAGAATTTTCGGCTTAGATTCTTGTAATACTGATGTCTCTAATTTCGTTGTATTATCTTTCATAATTGTCATTCCTAAAAAATTTATTTTGCGAGGTATACATATCATAATACAGCTTTGTATTTTTCATTAGTTCATTGTGATTGCCACTTTCAAATATTATTCCGTTTTTTATTACTAATATATTGTCCATAATTGTTGCAGCTGCCAAACGATGAGTAATAAAAATAGCAGTTTTGTTATGAATAAGCTTTAAAAATTCTTCGTATAATTTTTTTTCTGCTATAGGGTCTAATTGTGAACTAGGCTCATCTAAAATAAGAACTGGTCTATCACAGAAAAAAGCACGTGCTAATGCAATACGTTGCCACTCTCCTCCAGAAAGGTCGGTGCCACCTTCAAATTCTTTTCCAAGAAGAGTATCTAAATTAATATCAAGACCAAATATATTTTTAGCATCATTTAATTTATCATCATTTAAAATATCAGAAATAGATGATATTGCTATATTTTCTCTTAAAGTTAAATTGTATTTATTAAAATCTTGCATAACAGTTCCAAAGATATAAGAGCTATCCCAATCATAAATAGACTTTCTATTAATTTTTATTTCACCTTTGTCTGGACTGAATAATCCAAGTAAAAGTTTTATTATTGTAGTTTTCCCCTCTCCATTTTCTCCAACTATAGCTATTTTTTCATTAGTAGAAATTATAAATGAAATACCTTTTAATATGTATTTATCTGTATTGGGATATTTAAACCATACATTATCAAATTCTATAGATATTTCTGTAGTATCTATTTTTTTTGTATTATTAGTTTCTTTTTCAGAGAGTTGTTTAAATTTTTTATAGAAATCAAAAGCATTAGAATGAACCCCAGACCACATAATAATTAGTACACTTCCCATAAGACCATTCCAACCAAGAAGAGTTCCAAAAAGTGTTATAGTAAGGGTAATCATAAGTCCAATATTTATATAACCACTATAAAAAAGCCAAAGTATAATAACAGCATTAATTAAACTAGAAATACTTAATAAGCTAGATTTATAAAATGTGCTTTTAAAGTTTTTGAAAAAGAAATGTTCATATTCTTTGTTACGAATACCTATACGCTCCTGATATTTAGATATTAAGTAATTAGCATTTTGAAAAATACGATTTTCTTTTACATAATGACGTTTATATAGCATATTAGAAATTTCATTATAACTTTGGTCTTTTTCCCAATAACTTTCCATTTCGTCATATATGTTTTGTTTAAGTCTGGATGACAAATATACCTCTATAAAAAATGGTAATAATATAGTAATAACTAACCACCATCTTACATTAGCGAATATAACAAGAGTACCAATAGAAAAAACAATAGCCGATAAATTTTGTTGTAAGTACATTGGGAATAGATGTTTTGCAGCGTTTTCTATTCGACTAAAAGTTTTGTCTATAATTTCTAGAGAATTTTTATCTTCTAAATGTTCATACTTTATTTTTGATAGTTTTTTTATAAGTTTTTCACGTAGAGATGTACGGAATATTAAATTAGTTTTTGGTATTGCATATGAGTTAAAATAAAAAGCTTCAATAAATGGAGCAGATATTAATAGTGTAGCAAAAAGCAAAATATCGGGTAATAAAGATAAAACATTATATCCTGTATCAGATAAATTTATAGCCTTGTCAAGTAGATTAGCAGTTACAGTAATAGTAGTAAACGAAATAACTCCTTGTAAAATTGATAACAAAACAACACCTATAAGAAAAATAGGTGCCACACGATACATTATAGAGAGGATTTCGGTATAGGCATAAATTGTTTTTTTCATAATTATTCTTCTTTATTAATCAAGTAAGCTTTTAGCGATGTTTCTATTCTTTGTTTTACTAATAATTTACATTGTTCATTTTCGTACAAGTTATCATCCATACCTAGTAAAATCATTTTTCTTGTGTGAGGGCAAAGTCCTCTGCAATAGCGTATATATGAACATTTTAAACATTTGTTATTATTAACATTATTTATACCAAATTCATTTATATATTCATTATTTATTCTGAATTCCGCTATATTATCTAAATCTTTTATATCACTAATATTGCCAACTGACATTTCAAAATTATATATATCATTCCAGCAATTATATATGTTTCCGAAGTGGTCAATTACAAAATTAAGTGTATCAGTTTCAGCAGAGCAAAATGCACTTAAATCTCCAACTCCAGAAGTTGGTGTTATAAATTTAAATTTCACTGCTAAAAGATAAAGGTCATGATAAATTTTTTCATATTCATAATGACTTAAACTATTGTCAGAACCAAATACACGACCAAAATCAACAAAAAAATATTTTTCTCTATAAACTCTATCTACCTTTTCATTTAAGAAATATAATAATTCCGTTATATTTTCTGAGTTTTGGACATCTACATTTATTCTTACAACAACCTCTATACTTGACTGTAACAATAATATTATATTATTTATAAGTTTTGAAAAGGTATCGTCATTATTAGGTGTTGTTCTCCTTTGATTGTGTACATCTTTTGTTCCGTCTAGTGTTATCTGTATATATTTTATATTTTGATTAACTAATTTATTTGTCAATATTTCATCTATAAAATAGCCATTTGTTACAATTATATTAGAATATATGGCATTATTTTTATTACAAATATTTATAAAAACATCATTGAAAAAGCAAATTAATTCTTTTTCTATTAAAGGTTCTCCTCCATACCAAACAACATCTAAATTTTTAACACCTTTTTTCATTATCATATCTACAAGGTTAATTAAATTATCTCTAAAATGCAATTTAGAATATTCTGCATTTTTTACTACATCCGAATCTTTGAAACAGTTTTCAAAGCAATAAGAACAACGAAAATTACAATTGTTAGTTATTGAAATATCTATTTTCGCACTAGTCCCTATAATATGTTTTGAATTGTTATAACCTTCAAACATTTTGTTAATATTGTTTTTTTCTATATCCTCATCTATAAAGAAACCTTGATTTTCAAGAATTTTAATTTCTTCATCTGTTAGAATATTAAGTTTTGGATTATCAAAATAACCTATAATACGATTATTACTATCATTATCCAATTCTATTAATGAATCGTTATATGTGTTTAATAAGAAATATTTGTCTCGTATATTTAATATACTGTAGTATTTTGTAAATATTTTTTTCATTTTAATTTAACCTATCCTTTTTTAATAATATTTCAAACGTACTATTAAAATAAATAATTGCACGTTTGAAATATTTTTTTTAATAAAAAATATTAAATTTTATATTAATTTTAACTAGCACTAATATTTGTACAACCACCTAAGTGAGAACAAGGTCCACATCTAGGAGATACTTTCACACTTGAATCTTGGCTAGTATTTGCTTCGATTAATATTTTCATGGCTCCTCCTCCTTTATTATTTAGTAATTTTTATTACAATAAGAATTATATATTAATAATTCTACTATTACTATAGACAAATTTGTCTAAATTTTTTTGAGGACAAAGCAAGGGTAACAAAGAATAAAAAGAAAACTTTTGTGTAAAAAACTTCAAAAACTAACAAAACAAAGTCATAAATAAAACTATTCTAAGCCCGATATATATCATGTAACAAAAAACAATAAAAAATAAAGAGGAGAAATACATAATAATGAATAAAATAAACAAATCCAACAAAGGTTTTACTCTTGTAGAACTTATTGCAGTTATTGCTGTTTTACTTATACTATCCGTACTTGCTGTTGTACAATTTACTAACCTTACAGGTGCTGCAGAAGATGCTGCTACAATTGCAGATGCTAGAGCTGTTGCTAGTCAATTAAATATTAGTAATTCTTTAGTTATTAACGGTAGTGAAGGTGAAGGATACATAAATCAAGGTAACTTAACTAATATCGTAACTTTTGGTGAAGGTCTTATCGTTTGGACTCTTGAAGCTAATAACAGTTTAGTTAGATCTGAAACTCCTTTCAGCATTACAATAGCTGATGCTAGAAGAACTAACAGAGTTAGAGATGCTCTTCAATACGAATTCGGTATTTGGACTGTTAACGAAGAAGCTCTAAGAGACTAATTTGTACATATAAATTTTTATTTAACGCATAAACACTACTCTTTCTATAAAAAACAATTAGAAAGAGTAGTGTTAATTTCTCAATTTATTTATTCCATATTTACAAAAATAAAAGTATAAACAAACCCTTCGTAAAATCGATATATAATATGTAACAAAAAATTATAAATAAAAACTATAAAAAGAGGACAAAATGAAAAAATTTAAATCTAAAAAGCTACTTTTAGCTTTATTACCTTTGATATCTCTACTTTCTGGCTTTTCATTTGTAATAGACTCTGTGGATACATCACAAAATAATGCTGTTATACTAGCAGCCGAGATTATTGCAAGCCAATTAAATATTAGTAACTCTTTAGTTATAGATGGTGCAGAGGGAGAAGGATACATAAATTCAGAAAATATAAAAGATATATTAAATATAGAAAATAATACTATTTCTTGGACACTAGAAGAAAAATTCAGCTTAATGAAATCTGAAGTACCTTTTTCTATTACACTAACAGATGCTAGAATAGCAAGTAGAGTTATAACCGCATTAGTATATAACAATGGTGTCTGGGATGTAGATGAATTTCTAAGTCAATTTTATATTGTTAGCTATACTATAGCTGTTGCAACACAATTGAATATAAACAACAATTTGACTATAGATGGTCCAGATAGTGATGGATACATAAATCAATATAATTTAAGAGATGTTGTAAACCACGATAACGGTATTATACATTGGACATTAGATAAAGAAAATAGTGTAATAGAAGCTGATTTGCCTTTTTCCGTAGAATTACCAAATGGTATGATAACAGAGAGAGTAATGAATGCACTTATATATGTAGATGGTAATTGGGGCTTCGATGAATTTTTAATACAATCTGAAATAGGTACATATGCAAGAGCTTTAGTAAACCAATTAAATATAAACAATAATTTAGTTTTAAATGGTAATGGCAATAGCTACATAAATGCTGATAATTTTAATAATATTGTAAGAATGGAAAATGGTTCTATATCTTGGACATTATATGCTAATAGAAATTCATTAGGAGTAGATATTCCTTTTTCTATTTCATTGCCCGCTTCAGGAATATCAGAACAAATTATAAATGTTATAATATATAATAATGATAGATGGGAAGTTATAGAAGCTTTTATCGAATCTGAAGCACCTGTAAGAAATTCAAGACTTTTAGGTGATTCTATAATAAATAGATATTTACAATTGCGTAGAAGCAGTAATAATTAATTTTTTTTGTTACTCATTTATGAATAGAAAGCTAATAAAATCATACAATAAAGATATTTTACAAGACAAAACACTCTTTTTAAATAAAAGAGTGTTAGTATTTAAGAGGTTATTCTATGATAAAATCAAACAAAGGTTTTACTCTAATAGAGCTAATTGCTGTAATTGCTATATTACTAGTAATATCTGTACTTGCTGTTGTAAACCTTGGTAACCTTACTGGTGGTGCAGAAAATGCTGCTGTAATTGCAGATGCAAGAGCTTTAGTTTCACAAATGAATATGAGTAATTCTCTTGCTACTGGTAATGGACCTGGTCAAAATGGCTATATAGGACCACCACCTACAAATATACCACAAGGAAACCCTTGGAATCCCCCTCCTACAATAAATTCTCTAATTCCAACTGTTAGTGGCAATAGAATACACTGGACCCTACCTAGGGCTTATAATTTACTTAGAACAGATACAGATTTTGAAGTTGTATTTAGTAGCGAGGAAAGAGTTAGAGCGGTATTTGATATAGTAGAATATTCCGAGGGTATGTGGCGTGTTAGAGATGATAGATAATAAAGCACGTTATGAATAATTTAATACTTATAAACTCTACCTAATACATATTATACAAATGTATTAGGTTATATTATTATGCAGAGATTATATTTATCTAGTATAATCAGAAAAAGTTTAGTATTTTAGAGTAGGAGAGGTGTTTTTTGCACAATATTATAGTAACTGTTTTTGTGATTTTTGGTTTATGTTTCGGTTCTTTTGCAAATGTTTTGATATACAGACTGCCCTTAGGGAAATCTGTAATTTTTCCATCTTCTAGCTGTCCATATTGTACCAAAAAATTAAGTATGTTCGACCTTGTACCAGTTTTTAGCTGGTTGTTTCTATTTGGTAAATGTAGAAATTGTAAAAAGAAAATAAGTTTTAGATATACTTTTGTAGAACTCCTTTGTGGATTTTTATTCGGTATTATGGCATGGCATAATAGTATTTTTAATGCTATACCACTAGCTTTTTTGTGCTTTATACTGGTATCTATAACTTTTATAGATATAGATACTCAAACAATTCCAGATAGTTTACTTATTTTTGCAGGCATAATCGGTATTATTTGGGTTATTTCGAGTGTTATATATCCTTATACTTTTAATTCTCCAACTATAATAGACTCAATTTTTGGAACAATAGCTGGTGGTGGTATCCTTTTTATAATGGACAAGCTAACAATTTTAATTGCTAAAAAAGATGGTTTTGGATATGGAGATGTAAAATTAATGGCTATATGTGGTATTTTTATCGGTCTTAATCTTACACTTATTAGCTATTTTTTTGCATTTATAATCGGAGGTATTTTTGCTACTTTTTTGATTATACTAAGAAAAGTAAATAGAGGTAGTTATATGGCTTTTGGGCCATTTTTGGCTATTGGTGTTGTTATGGCAATACTATACGGGTTTCCTTTTATAAACTGGCTATTATTTTAAATAAAATTTAAATACAAAAAATATGAGGAAGAAACTATGAAAAAAAAACTAGGAATATCATTAATAGAACTTGTAATTGCTATTGCTATTTTTATGGTTGTTTCTGTTCCTATATACGCCGTTTATGAAATGACAGTAAGACAAAGTAGGTTAGCACATAGATTAAATACAGCTACTATAACAGCTAGATTACAGTTAGAAGAGCTAATGGGAAGAACATGGCAATCCAATCCAATCCAACCTATGGATTTGATAAACGGTCCCGGAGGGGGATTTACCTCTGATGGTGGTTGGATAAACATAGGTTGGGGAATGCCGAGACATCAAAATGGTTTTATCATATCTGTAACCAAAGACCCAAATTTTGATATAACACAAAGTCCTTTACTACACGTAGTTATAAACGTACACGAAAACATAGAAGATTATACTAGAAATAACGTTTTTGTATCTATAGAAAGCATTATAAATGTTGCAAGAAGGGGGATATTATTTTAAACAAAAAACTAAATAATAAAGGTTTTACTTTAATAGAACAATTAGTTGTTGCCTCTATCCTACTTATTGTGCTTTCTATTGGTGCAAGCACTATTTTTCGTAGTTTTCAATCACATATTCTAAGCGAAAAAATTTTGGAAGAACAAAGATACATTAGCCTTGCTTTATTTGGACTTACAAGAGATATAAACCAACGGGGTGGGGACATAAGTATAAGACCTTATGGAAATAATAGTCCTATATTATCTTTTCCTAGCTCTTTTGGAGACTATAATGTAGAATTTTTTTTAATAGAAGATACGAATGAAGCGGGAGTTTTTACATTAAATAGACTTGCAAGTACAAATCATCCAATACCTACGTATCCTGTACGTCTTAGAAATTTGAGCTTAGAAATACATGGAGAAAATTGGCTAGTAATAACATTTGAAGGTGTGGGAAATAATACACGAGAAGGACATATCGTAACAACAACTTTATCTTTGAATAGGATAGCTAATTGATAAAATTTGAAAAGGAGGTTGATAAAGTTCTATGAAATCCAAAAAAGCTAAAAATTCAAAAACAGAAAAAACTAAAAAAAGAAAAAATAAAGTAATAAAGAACAATAGTATATACAACATAAACATAAATTCTAATTCTGTAAATGTAATAAAAAAATCTAAAAATGGAGAAATAGAAAAAGCAAAAACAGTAACCTTTGCTCCAATGGATGAAATAGACGACGACTACGACGACTATATAGATGCTTTATCATCTGCCTTAAAAAGAGCAACAAAAGATTTTAAATTACCATCTTCTAAAAATTCTTGTTCTGTTGTTATAGGTGATAGTAAAATTATACTAGATAGATTTTCATGGCCAGATTTGCCAGAAGAATCTTTTGCAACTAATGCCGAACTGAGCATTACTCCTATTTTACCTGAAAAATCTCAAAATTATGTTTTTGGATTTGAAATTTTAAGCAGGTCTAAAATAAAAGATGGAGATGAAAGAGCAAGATATAACTTAGAAGTATTGGTAGCAGCAATACCTAAAGCATATCTACGTGCTATCAAAGCTGCATTACTCGAAGCAAAATTTAAAGCAACAAATATAGATTTAAGAGAAAATGTAATAAACAAATTTATACATGTATATTTCGATTTACCAGAAGAAAAACCAACATATGGTATAATTTTTATAGGTGAAGAAATTTCTAACATTGCCCTATATGTAAATGGTAATTTTTACAGCAATCATTATTTTACAAAATCGCAAGATGAAACACAGACACCAGAACAATCTTTCCTGAATTTAATGGAAGAAATAAAATCAATAACAGAATATGTAAAATATAAAGAAGAAAAAGAAGTATCTTTTATACTAACAAAATATACAAGTAAAACTAAAAACATTACACAACGTTTATCAGAAAATTTAGAAATACCTGTAAAAGATTTTATAGATTTTGAAAAAGATTTTGCCGAACTAGATTTCGAACCATATATAAATCAATATTTAGAGGCTTATTCTGCTTCTCTTCCACCTTTTTTACAAGAATTTAATCCTCTCAATTTTGCTGCAGTAAACTTGGAAAGAACAAAGAAAAAACCACAAAAAACATCTGGTGCATTAAAAATAGTTATAAGTTTTGCATGGATGGGATTTATTGCTTTTACCGCTTATATGTTCCTAAGAGAAAGAGGGCTAATAAATGAAGTAAATAGGTTACAGACTGAAATGGATATGTTTCCTGTAACAGAAATGCAACACAATATACTTACAGCAGAAGTAAATACAATACAAAATAAAATATTACTTGTGCAAGAATTTTTTGAACTAGAGCCAAATGCGTACCAGGTACTTTCTCTACTCCATAGTCTAGAACCTCTATTTTCTCTTTCAATAGAAAATATAACAAGACATGATGCTTGGGATTTCGATATGATTGTAAGTATAGAAGCACCAGATTTAAATACTGCAGCAGAATTAATAAATTATTTAAGAGGACAAGAAATAGTACAAGATGCAACACTAAGACAAATAACAGCAGAAACAAATTATGAGAGAAATGTGCCAGATTTAAAATATTCTACTACACAAACGAGAAGAGAACTTGCAAATTCAAGATTTGAACTTACAATAACTCTTATGCCGGGTTTGGAGGATATTGAAGCATGACAAATCGTGAAAAAATATTAGTATCTGCAGGACTTATTTTTGCTATAGTATTTCTTTGGAATATGTTTTTTCTTAGTCCCACACTTGCAAATATAAACAATCTTCAAAATGAAATAGAGACACTAGAATCGAATATAGAAATGGCAAGAATAAGGCAAATAAATCATACTGTACTTTTACAAAGATTAAATGAACTAGAAAATATATGGTCTGCAAAGCCATCTATCTTAGATGAGTTTGAAATAACATATATGTTAAAAAGAATACAAGAATTTTTTTATCCAAATCATATTGCATTAGACGTTATTTTTTTAGAGCCAGAATATTTAGGTTTCGATTTACTAAAGCATAGAATATCTATATCTTTTACATCGAGAATTGTAACAGAAAGAAACGGATATGAAAGATGGGATATTTTAAGGTTAATAAATAGTTTGTCAGAAGAATACGAAGACCACAGAATAGTACATTACGATATTACAAAAACTAGCCCTGTAGATTTTGGTGTAACACTTTATATAGATTTTCTTACTAGTAACTACGATACTAGTATCAATAATATTTATTAAAATTTAAAAGCTAAAAATTAGTTTTACAGGTTTAAAAGGATGTGATTATGAAAAATAAAAAAAATTCTGGTATAGCACTTGGTTTTATAATACTCTTTATTGCCCTATTTTTGATTATAGGAAGTCATATGCTTATGGTCTCAAACAACAGTATAAGAAATACAAATGTTTCTAATCAGGTTACTAGACAATTCTATTCCTCAGAATCTGCATTACAATTAGCTGCCCAAAGTCTTCATACTAGTGGTATAGAAGCAGAATTTAGAAATATTTTCAATACACGTACAAATGCATGGCTTGCAAATTTATCTGGAACAGAATTAAATGCTTTTAATAATCCAAATTCGTCGGGGTTTAGAACTCTTATTGTAGCACAAGTAGAAAACATAATGAGAAGTAGTTTAGAACAAGCATTTTTAAATCTTTTTAACAGTATAGATATATCTGCTATTTCTAATATGGAAGAAGCAAATATTTTAAGAGGAACACAAGTTTCTTTAACAGAACCGATAACATGGTCTGGTAGTAATGGTTCTATTACATTTAGTACAAGACCATATTTTGTACTTACATCGGTTAGTGGTGGAGTACGTTCTTCTGTAAATTTCAATATAGACATGGATTTTAACATAGATATTTCTGATGGTGTTGTTTTCGGTGGAGCTTTTTTTCACAATTTAAGTACACCACGTGCTTTTACTGGAGATCAGGCTATGTATGACAGACTTACAACTATTTTAAATGAAGTATTTAGTACAAGAGCTAATCAGCATGGTCAATTTGGTGTTACAGTTCCTCCAAATGGACCAGCTAATAATACTATTCATATAAATGTTAATAATATACCAGAGTCAAATGGAAACGACTTACCAGATTTAATAATAAGAGAAATGCAAAGAAACCAAACATGGGCAAATTACGACCCTTCAAATTTAAGAGTGGTTAGATTTTGGGGGCCTATTACAAACATAAATTGGGATTTTGCAAATAGTCCTTTTACGAATCTTGAATTGGTAGTTATAACAACAAATACGGCAGCTACTCCGAATGGTGCAGGTGTGCATATAACTGGAAATAATACATTTAGAATAATAGGACGAAACCCATCTAGCAACAGAAATAGTAATCTTTTAATTAGGTTTGCAAACGGACTAAGGGTAGAGCCGAATACAGGTAATAATTTTGCAAACGTACAAAATGAAAACATATTACACGTAAGAAATGTAGAAATAAATGTAAGAGGTGGTTTTTGGCAAAACACTCCACATGGTATTAGTACAACTACTAATTTTATAAGGCTACCAAGAGGAAGCAATGCTAATTTTGGTAATGGTGTTTTTCTTATACAAGGATTTTTTGAAATTTTAGGTCCAACTGGTAATGCTGCTAATACAGTAGCTGGTAATCCTTTTCCATTAGGTAGCCCAAATATGGCACCACAGTTCTTGCAGTTAGATACAGTTGGTGGGCAAGCTGGTCGTCTTATGATAATTCCTTTTGGACCATATTATGGTGTATATGCTCACAGAAATAGAGATAGAGGTACAAATCCACTAATAATGTCAGATATTTTCGAAGATATTGTAAGACAAAATATTTTAAATACTAGCACTAACAATTGGATGAGGCATGCATATGGTAGACCTGCAAATAATCCTGAGCACCTACATTTCGAGATATTTGGTATGTTAGTAGGAGATAATGGACTTGGAGGGACAAGAGTACATCCATCTGCTGATCAAAGAAGATACGATATTGTATCACAAGTAGACCCAAATGGAAATGTAATGAGAACAAACGCATTAATGGAAAATATTTTTAGAGATAGACTAGAAGAAACAAGTAGAGCAGTAGATTTAAGTATACTTTCTACAACTCCTCATCTTTCTAATTTAAGAGAAACAACTGATATAAGAGGATAAAAATTTAACTAACATACTGAATAAAATCAGTATGTTAGTTAATAAATTAATTTTTTGAACTTTTTGAAAACAACTATTTTAATATATGATCCATATTTTTTGTATCTTTTATTTTGATTTCTTAAAAATTTAATAAGTGGGCAGGGAAGCCCCTAGGGGCTTCCCTGCCCATGAGCTAGCTCATGGGCAACTTCATAGTTATTTATTAAATCATTTGTTTCTTTTGACCTTGCCATAAGCAAAGGCAAATCTAAATCATACAATAAATCATTTAAAATATATAAACGTTTACTGCCTTTCATTTTACATAAATCATTTTCTAACATCCACATAATTATAACATCATTATGAAGAGATTTAGAAAGTACATAACCAGCTTTTGATAAAGCTATTTTTATATCTTTTAAACATAATCCCGTAGCTATAAGTAAAGCTAATACTACTTCTTTTCTTAAATGTATACCAGATTTTATATTATAAAACATTTCTTTAGAAATTAGTGCAGATTCAAATAAATTTCTTTTTGTTCCTTTGTATGTATCAATAATTTTATTGAAATGAAGCGAAAAATCCTTATTTATAACTTTCTCTTTCTTTAAAATTTTATTTTTAATTTTACTTATCTCAGGAGATAATTCCTCTGAAAACTCTACTTCATTAGAAATCGGATTGATTTTATATTTATTTTCAAAAACACTAAATTTTAAAGTTAACCCAGCTCTATTAGCCAAATCTTCAGTTTCATGAAATCTTAACGAAAATAAATTACCCGCATTAAAAATAAATTTATGTTTTAAATAATTTCGAGATTGAGTAGAAAAAGGATTATCACGCCAATCATAAAATGTTTGAAAACTGATACCTAATTTTTTAAAAATTTGTTCTTCACTATTTATTTGCTTTTTTTTTATATTCATCAAAATATTTATAAAATGAAATATAAAAACTTTCTTTTAATTTTATTTTTTTCTCAATTAAAAAATTATTAATTTTTACAATATTCAAAGATTTCACCAATTATCTTTCAAAATAAACTGTTTTAATAGTTTAAATTTACTACATTTTTATATAAAAAGAGTGTAATTTTTCTTGGATTTTTCATTAATTAAAATCCAAGAAAAATTACACTCTTTTTAAAAAATTCTGTGATAAACTTCTTTCATAACAAAGCAGAAAAAGTTTTGTTAACAACATATTTACTTGCAAGGGAATATAGAAAACAAAAAAGTAGGTG
>Ga0268261_10000101_pt1 | contig 53144 bp, 54 predicted proteins | sample TergutNc150P1_FD_190353 | JGI IMG/M metagenome (GOLD analysis project Ga0268261, IMG submission 190353) | Nasutitermes corniger P1 segment gut microbial community from laboratory colony in Florida, USA - Nc150 P1 (SPAdes) (version 2) | ecosystem: Host-associated > Arthropoda: Insects >... | reverse complement strand
CGATAACTCGAAAACCATAGCCAATGAAGCATTTTCATTGTGATTTTCGTGTTCAGCAGCTCAATTTACATAAGAATTGGCTCATTTCATTTCTGCTAGAAAAAAAAAGTGAAATTTTGTAGATCAATATAATTAATGGAAGAGTTATGAATGGTGAAATCAAGAAGCCTTCATGGACAATAAAGAAACCAGACAGTGTTCCTGGTAAGAAGATTAACAAATATGATCATAAAGTGAAAATAATTGGTGATAGTCACCTTAAATGGTCAGCTGAAAGAATAAATCAATACCTAAACACAAAATTTGAGGTTTCTAATTTCATTAAACCGGGCACATGTACTAACCAACTAGTTCATTCTCAGGAAATGGAATTCATGAGCCTAGGAAGGAAGGATGTACTTATTATAAATGGAGGTTCAAATGATATTGGGAACAGTAATACTAAAAGAAATGGGATCTTAGTAACGATGATTCAATTTATGCAGAAATACAACAGTACCAATATAATAGTTGTAAATATTCCCCACAGACATGATCTTGCAAAGGACTCTAGGCAAACTTTGAAATTCAGGCATTCAATGCCAAACTTAGCAAAATCTCAAAGTCATTCAGGCATGTTGCATTGGTTGAAATGGACTTTAACAGGGAACATTTTACTAAACATGGCTTACACTTAAATTATGCTGGAAAAGAAGGGCTTACAAAATTGATTGCTTCCAAAATTGACAAGCTCATAAATAACATTAATAAAATTAACCTGTAACTGCCCTAAATTGGAAAGAAGAGGCAACTAATGTGAGCATTAATGCAGCTGATAATCACAAGCCCAACATGATGTCAACTGAAGATGATTTTTCCAAAGTACTGATTCCTCCAATCCAGATTCATAATAGTCAAGGCAATATGACAGACAGTGAGTCTCTACGCAAGACTTCAAATAGACAGAAAAAAGCTCCTGTCACTAAAAGCAAGGATTTTTATGGTAACTGCAAATTTAGATAGACCAAAGAACCTATCTTCCAGTCAACCAAATAATAATATTTGAGAATAAGTATATAAATCTCAGCTCTTCACAAATTTAAATACTAATGAAATATTTTCTATATGCAGACATGAGGTTACTAATAAGAATGATGATATAAACAACCTATTTAAGATTTACTGCTAAAATATACGAGGACTAAAAGGTAAAACAAATGGGCTTATGCTTCCATTACTCACAGAGGCACCCCACTTGATCTGCCTGACGGAACATTATTTAAAAAACTACGAAATAGATGCTACACCCATCTCTAATTACAAACTAGGTGCAAAATATTGCAGAAATAAATTAAAAAATGGTGGTGTTTGTATATACATCCAAGAAGCCTTAAAATTCACAAACACCAATTTACAAAAACACTGTAAGGAACAGGATATTGAAATTGCTGCTCTTCAACTAAAACTTAACAAGAAAAATATAGTTATACTGTGTATATATAGGGCTCCATCTGTAGATTTTGATTACTTCCTAAACAAGTTTCACGATATACTCAACTCTCTTCATAATTATAGAATGGAATTTATAATATGTGGCGATATAAACATGAACTACCTAGAAACTAATAACAAAAAGAAACAACTAGATTACCTGTTAGTCACTTATAATTTAATAGGTACTGTATATTTTCCCACAAGAACAGCCAACAATTCAGCCACCTTGATAGATAATATTTTCATCGACAACAGAAGAAATTACACCATAAAACCGTGCATAAATGGACTATCTGACCATGATGCGCACCTTATAATGCTAAACATTTTCTCCCTACCATTTAATGACTCTGAACCTACTTACATTAGAAACATTAATAAAGACACCATAGCTGAATTTCAACTTCAACTAAGCTGGGAGCAATGGGACAACAATATATTTGGGAATAACATTGTTAATGATATGTTTAATAATTTTCTCAATACATACCTGAGGTGTTATTACTCTAGCTTTTTAAAAAAAAGAAGTTAAGTCTAATGATACACATAATCAGTGGACAACAAAAGGAATAAAAATTTCATGCAAAAAAAGAAGGAACTTTTTCTCTTGTGTAGACACTGTAATGATTTAAACCTCAAAATATGTTATAAAAGATACTGTGCAGTACTATCTAAAGTAATTCTTACTGCAAAAAAATTACATTATAATAAAATCATTCTTAGTTCTAAAAACAAAATGAAAAATACCAGGAAAATAATATATGAAGAAAAAGGGAAAACAAAAAACAGTATCGACATTCAATCCCTTGTAGTAGACAATAACATAATAATGAATTAGAATAAAATTGCAAATATTTTCAACTACTACTTTCTATCAATAGCAGACTCAATCAGTTCAGACAACAACAAACATATGAATACAAGTATGACTAACCCAATTAATTATTTAGCAAACAGTTTTAGAAGACCCTTTTGCAAAAATAAGTTGGCAGTATGACTTCACTTATGAAAATGAAAAAATTATCAAGTCACTAAAGACTAAAAATACATGTGGGTACGATGAAATTTCCACTCGGATTATAAAGCTAACTGCACCATTTATAATCTCACCGTTAACATACATCTGTAATGCAGTTCTTAGTACTGGTGTTTTCCCAGGTAGATTAAAATATGCTATAGTCAAACCAACCTTTAAAAAAGGAAATAAACAAGAAATCTGCAATTACAGACCAATATCTTTATTAACTTCCTTCTCCAAGATTATTGAAAAACTTATTTATGCTAGGCTCCATGCTCACATTGATATGAATAATATCTTGGTACAGGAACAATATGGATTCAGAACTTACTCCTCAACTGAACAAGCTGCCTTCACTTTGATAAATAGTATCCTAACTGCTATGAACAACAGTCAAATAGTTGGCAGTATATTTTGTGACCTGCAAAAGGCATTCGACTGTGTTAACCATAAAATATTACTAGAAAAAGTAGAATTTTATGGAGTTGAAGGGAAATTTAAAACATTAATTGAATCCTATTTAACAGGTAGATACCAAAGAGTAGCACTGGATAATATAAGCAATAATAACAATTCTTCCAAATGGGAAATGTTAAACTGTGGTGTGCTGCAAGGCTCGATTCTTGACCCTCTGTTCTTCCTAATTTACATAAATGATTTACCTACAATAGTAAACAAAGATAATAATATAGAACTCTTTGCGGATGATACCAGCATTATAATTACAGATTCAAATAGACAGGACTTTAATATAAATGCTAATCAAATGTTCCAAGATATAAATACCTGGTTTAACGTCAATCTACTTACTTTAAACTTTAATAAAACTCAATACTTAGAATTTAGAACTACAAATTATTATAATGTCAATGCACAAATTAAATACGATCAGAGATGTATAACTAATGCTACTGAGATTAAATTTCTTGGATTGACCATAGATGACACTTTATCCTGGAAACAGCACATAGAACAAGTAATTAACAAAATGTGCTCTGCATGCTATGCATTGAGAAATATAAAACATATAGTACCAGTAGACACACTGAGAGTAATTTATTTCACTCATATACACTCTATCATAAGCTATGGTATAATTTTTTGGGGTAGCTCCTACTATGCCAACAAGGTGTTTATACTCCAAAAGAAAATTGTCAGAATTATAACAAACACTGGACCAAGAGATTCCTGCAGGGAAGCTTTCAAGAATATGGAAATAATGACACTATATTCCCCATACATATATTCATTAGTTTTATACACAGTTAATAACAATCATCTGTTTGATACAAATAACGAAATTCATAACTATAAAACTAGGAATAACAATAATTTATATCTTCCTTTAGCTAACTTATCAAAATTCAATAAATGAGCTTATATATCAGGGATAAAAGTTTTTAACCACCTTCCTCAATATATTAAAGCTTTGATTAATAATCAGACATGTTTCAAATCCACATTAAAGAGGTTCTTATATCATCATTCTTTCTACTCAATGAATAAATATTATGAATATAAGGAGGATAGAAGAATATAAACCTTAAGAGACTGATTCTCTGACACATTATTTTAACCCTGTTAATAAGGTACAATACTGGTGACAACACACATCTTGTTGTAATTGTTCTGAAGATATAATTGTTAATTACTATGTGATCATTGTATTATAATTGTATTGAAACATCTGACATTTGTAACTTTGCCACATATTGTTACAACAACTCTGACAATTTCCACATCCTTGATATTCAACCTGTATATAGATATATGGAAAATAAAGTGAATGAATGAATGAATAATGTAGGGCCTGGTGGCAGGCTGAACAATTTCATGAACCTTTGTTTTTTATAATTGTGAAGAATTTGTGGATTAGCTTATCACCTTCATACAGTGGAGTCGCAGTGTTTGTGAACCTCATTGTTCAGGATTTTGACCATTTGTAATTCCCCCATTTCAATGCCGTTATTTGAACCTTGTGCCATTGGTTTCGACAGATGGGAAGAGAGGATTTGGCTGGCAAATTGGCATCCTGCATTCTCCTTCTGTTCATTTAGACCACTCTCAGGTCATTGAAGCTCCAACTTTGGATTAAGTAAGGCTGACAACATTGCTACTGTATGGAATGAAACTCTTTCAGCCATTTGACATTTGTTACACTTCCAGAAAGTGTTTGTATTTTAATGCGTTTTGAGGTTATTTTATGTTTCTATTATTTGTATTCGTGAAACTAGTTTCTGACATGTGACTGTTTTATCAGTCCCGTTTATTCATGAACATGGGGACTATTGTACTAGCTTAGCACAACAGGCTCTATTCCATGAATTTTGTTACCGTAGTTTGTTATGACCCACTCATGAAGTTTGTATGGTGTTTCATGTGTATAATTTTATGCAGTTATTTTAAGATGCGTCAGTTTGCACTTATGTGGGGATACATCTTTCTTTGATATGTACATGTAACTAAATTTCTGATTGTTTTTGTTCCACAGGAATCAGCGTTGTGCCATGCTGGAGTCCAATTCGTTTGCTGAGAAGCTTGTGAAAGTTATTTGTCTAGAGGGGCCTGACAGAACTGTTGCAGCCCAGAGTATGGCTTTAGATATTTTGATTTGGGTGGCATCAATACGGCTTGGTCGACACAGGGCAGCCAGAGGAGAGGGGAAAACACAACAAGTGGAACTTGCTAGAATTGTTGAAAATAATCTGACTTCACTTATCAAACACTGTATCCTGTTGTCAGGAAGAAGTATTGCTCACAAGTGTGTTAAACTGATCATCATATGCAGTGAGTAAGTAACACCAGAAGAGTGCATTGTCTGTATCTGCCTGACTGAAAAGTGGGTCAGGTCATGATATTGCTGTTTGGGTAATGTGTGTGTGTTCTTTGGTGGTTGTATTTTGTTATATGTTACAGTTTGTAGTATAGAGACTGCATATATATGTATGTATGTATGTGTGTATATATATATATATATATATATATATATATATATTTGTGTGTGTGTGTGTGTGTGTCTTTTTTTTTAGTCAATAAAAGTAAATGCCCTACAGAGTGTCTCACAGATCTGTTCTCTGAGCATAGGAAAGTAGGCACTTTGTTTTGCAGTGTGATTCAGCTGACTGTTGTGTGGTTGTATCCACACTGCTACATGATGCAACCACCCATTCATAGCAGAAGGTTGTCAGGGCTTGTGAGAAATGTAGCCTATCCTGCTGTTGAGTACACCACTTTTGCAAACTACGTATGTGTTGTGGAGGAATATTACCCTAAGTTTAAAAAAAAAAATCTGTGTCAACAGAACTATGTGAAAGAGCAGGGCATAGAATGGTTGAAAAAGACTAAATCACTGGTCAGTGCCGACAAAAAATGGATTACAGATCCTTGTGTTTTTTTCGTGGATGACACACAGCTTACATGTAGTATAGATTTAAACAGCCAAAACTCCAGATTTTGGTATTACAAAAATTGCAGTGTGATTCATGGGGTCCTGTTAAGTGACCTTAAAGGGCAGTGATCATCTAGAACATCATGGGGCCATTTTTCTTCACTGGAAAAAAAATTTTGACAGTTATGTTAATTGTGACACTATTATTCAGGGCATTAGCAGTTGTGGAAGTGCATGGTAATATGGTAATGTTAAAGAAAAATTGTCAGTTTTCAAGACAAGCTGTGTCATGGGTCAAGTAATATTTTTGTAAAGTGCAAGGCCTGTATCAAACCCAGTGGTTGGCACTTTTGACGCTTATGTGAATTGATGTAAGTTTAAGACCAGGGAGAAAAAACACATAATTTGTGGCGATGCAGGCTGCATATATGATAAAGCACTGGCAACAGCAATCATGCTGAGGGCAGGTGTTAGTGAGGTGCTCTGTAGTACAGTAAGTTTTACGAAGGTTGGTACCAAAGTAATGCCTCCTATTTTTTTATGTTACGTCTTGTGTCTGGTAGAGTTTCTTGTATTACCCACCATATAGTAACACTATCCAGCTCTACCAGGGCCATCAGTGCTCCAGGCAGTCACTTGCATTCAACACAGTAACAGTGCAAAATGACATGTGGACATTCATACGAGCTGGAGAGCAGTCATTGAATTTATCTTACTGCAGAATGCTTCAGTCCGATAGATCCAAAGGCAACTGAGAAGCATGTATGGTGAGGATGCCATAGATTTTAGTTGTGGTAGATGCTGGGTCTGTTATGAGGGTGGTGGAAAGGGCATTGGTGACGGGTCTCACGGTGGCCAGCCAGCCATGGCAGCAATGATGGAGACTGGCGTCAAGTTTAATAGGATGATCAGGATGACTGCATCACAACAAGTGAACTGTGCACCAAAATAAGGATTGGAAAATTTGTTATGGCCATCATCAAAGTACTTGGCTCAGAACAGTTTGCACACTGTGTGTGCCAAAAACATTCACCATTGAACACAAAAGAGCCCACAAAACATATATTCAGAACTTTGTCAGTATGGTGTGAAAGACAAATATGCTTTTCTGTCAAACATAATTACTGGTACTGACACCTGGGTTCATCATTATGAGTCACTGATAGAGAGCAGTGGAATGGAGACATACGCCATCACCTTGCAAAAAAAATTCAAGGTTCAGGCTTCTGCAGGTAAAGTCATGGGAAGCGTTTTCTTGGACAGTGAAGGAATCTTACTAGTGGAGTTACTGGAGAGAGGTGCCACAGTCATTTCAGAGCAATACTTACAGACATTAAAGAAGTTAAAACAATGAATTAAAAAGGTTCTGCCAAACGCAAAGAAGATTCAAGTCCTTCGTCACAACAGCGCCAGACGGCACACCATTGTGTGAATAAGGGAGGCAGTTGCAATAATGGGGTGTACTTATCATCCCTAGAGTCCCTGTTTAACACCCTCCTACTTCCATCCTTTTGGCCATCTGATGGATGCACTCTTGATGCCATTTTACAGACAATCTGAAACACTGTGTGTGTGTGTGTGTGTGTGTGTGTGTGTGTGTGTGTGTGTGTGTGTGTGTGTGTGTGTGTGTGTGTGTGTGTGCGTGCGTGCGTGTGCATGCGCGCGCATGCGCGCGCTCACATGCATGACCGTGTGCATGCATGCGCGCACATGTGCATGAATGTGTGAAGCTCTGACGCAACAGCAAAGAGTTTTCTGTGACTGGCCTACAGCCTACAGTAAGTTGATAATGAAGGAGACTTTGTGGAAGGGTAATTTCAACTGCATAAGGGTGTACCCCTGATGTATATAAATTGCATTGTAATTTGTAACTATAGTTTCTGAGAAATAAAATAGGAGGCATTACATTTGTAACTCCTCTCTTATTTAAACTGTGATATTTTTTATTCAAATTGATGTATGGGTGTTTGTATAGTGTGTGATTGGTGAGTAGTCATATTTCAGACAGTTTTTGGTCAGTACCTTCCTTATCTTCTAGCTTCTCTTCTTCCTTCCTTTTTTTCTTTCCTTCATTGCTTTTTCCCTTCCTTCCTCTTCTTTTGTGTGTTTGTTTGTTTGTTTCTTTCTTTCTTTCTTTCTGTCCTGTCTGTGTATATTATAAGTAGTGGTATATATGTTTAGCATATAATTTATATGTGTGTATATTTCCTGGAGGTGCACCTGTTAAAATTACTGTCTGTCTGTCTGCCTATATGCATGAAACAACTTTAGAACCTCTGGAATTTGACACTGCTAAAATTTGTGGACACATTCTAATTTTGATTAGAATTGAATTAGAATAATGGACACTATATAGGGACGTACTTGCATTTTTGCAAGTACTTGAAGTGTACCATGGCTAATATTTCTGTACTTTGGAATGAGAGCCATCAGTTTTCTAATTTAACAAATGTCAGACATTGGTTCTTGCTCTTTTGTACAGAGTGATCACAGAATTTTTTGAGTGGAAGTTACTGATAAAAATTGAGCTCATAATTTATGTCCATTGTGCCTTTTTTGTATGAGGTATATGGTTTGGTTTCTGAAATAAGCATGAGTAAGTACCACAGAATTGTTACACTGTGTGTATGTTCCTGATCTTATATATTTGGAAGTATTAAGAACACTTGACAAGTGTCTGAGAGTCTCTTCCTGTTTATAATAATTCATTGAAGTTTTTGCCTTATGAAATTTTATGTGAAAGGCAAAGGTAAAGGTGTTGCTGTGTAGTCCATGAAGGCATACAGAGGGAGTAGATATTGAGCTGCATGCATTCTTAATCATGGGACTAGATGGGAGTGAATGGTCAGGTTTTGCACAGTATATAGTTTAGACACACACACACACACATATGCATATATACCGTATATGGCATATAGAAAACTAGCCTTTACCTCTGACAGTCTGGCACCACCTCAGTCTTGATGGTTCTAGACCATCATATGTCTGCTGTACTGTATGTTTTGTCTGTGGTATAGTTTAGTATACATGATATTTTTGTTTTCTTGCAGGGGAATGAAGAATGTCCTTGATGCCGTAACAGTTCAGTTTGATGGTTGTGTTCTGCGTGCTTTGCTTGAGTGGTTGCCAGTGATATCTTGTACTGTATCAGCTGGAGCACTGCGGTGGTATTTTCTTCTTCTCAGTCGCGTCATGTCACTGGATGTTTCTGCCACTACTGGACAGAAATGTGTCACACTCTTGCAGCAGATAGCACAGGAAATGAGTGCAAGATCCAGTCCCTACCACTTGCTGTTAAGGACAAGGTGTGATTGTTTGATACTTTTAGTATACTTGTAGTAAAGTTCTATGTTGACCGATTTAGTATGCATCTGCAGGTGGATACACGCAGAAATGGATCATAACGATTATGCCTTTATCGGTGAATTACTTTTATACTGTCCTTGTCATTGTGCATCATGATCTTCAGTACACGTGTCAGAGACTACACCTGACAAAATTAATGACTCTGCAAGTGAGAACAGCTGTTCTGATTCATAGTAGTGTAACTCGATCTTACAGTCCCTCTGCTTAAGTCATGTGATTAGCTTTTGTGTATGATATAGTGGCCTCATCTGCTAGCACACCATTCTTTTAATGCAGGGTGATGGTCTGCATGCATAAGACCTTGAGATTCACCTCGTGGCAGTTCAGGCTGTCTGACCAAATGCCTAGAAGTTTATGAAAATAATCATACTATGCATCTTTGTTCTATAAATTTGCTTCAGAGGATGCTTGTACATTCTGCTGGTTGTATGATATGCATGCTGTAGCTTTCATTACTGTTTGATGAAAGTAAATAGACATTGTATGTGTGGTGGATTATGTGGTTATGAAATGAATGAAATAAGTGAGCCCCTGTGGCTCGCTGAAGTCATGGCAGAAAGAAGAGTATAGAGAGTTATAAACTGTAGTTGATTTTGCTTATTGACATCCAAGGTTTGAAAACTCCCATTTTTCTGGAATCTGCAGATAAAAGAACCTTACAGATCTGTGGGATTAACTGAGTCGTATCATGATTTTATTCAGTGGAGTGCCGTGAGTTCATGCAGTATAAAATATAAGCTCTACATAAAGAATTGGGTATTTGATTGTTTCGTGTAAGAGAAGAATGGAATTGTTGAATGTTACCTAACAGATTGTCATATTGTTATTGTATGGAGCACATTTGGAATCATATAGCTTTGTGCAGGGAAACATTTTCAGTCTGTCTAGTTGGATTTTTCTACAGGAGGTACCAGTGGGGTGTCAGGGTAGTTGTATACAAGTCCTTTTTGGAGTGGAGATGGTTCTGTTTTGCCCACTGTTAACTGCACAACAAGTTAATTCCTCCTGAATGCTTGTACTGTATGCCGCTTGGTGAGGTAGGAAACAGTAGGGTTAGCTGTAGTCGTAGATGTGAAATAGCACACAGTGTGTGGAACTGCATGTCAGAAGAGGCATTAAGTGGAATAAAAATTATGCGCTGAGGAAAGAAAACAAACTTGTGATTTTAGAGAGGCAACTGTGCTGTAGATATATTTGTTTCCTCCAGGCTGCCCAGCCATAAACCCCACCTCAGTAATACTCTGGGCCGGACAAACTGTCTGTACACAGCTGCTATAAGATCGTGATATGACTGTAATATTAGCTGTAATGTCTTATAACTAATTTTATTAACTTGTTAGTCATAGTTGAAAATTGAGTTCTTCACCATGCGTTCTGTGACTGTGATTGGGGCTTTCAGATATTGATTTTCTTGCAGCACAGTGAAGTAGCCTCCTAACAACTATTGGAGTTGGTTTATTAAAACCCGAAACCAACCCACTTACCTTTTACAAATTCAAAAGCAGTCCTGGGAGTCCGTTTACAAGGATTGGAACCAGTAGATTTTGAATAAAGGCAATCTACATTGTATTATTTTTTGATGGAAGAAAAGGTTTTATTTTTGTGATGGTCTGCTATTGTTTTCCTGTAACACAAAGCACATCCAGTGCAACCCATCTTCTTCACTGCATACCCCTCTTTATGCCCTGTTTTTATGTCATCATTCTTGCACCACATCTGGGTGATCTGGTTCTTACAATATTGCAAAAACATTATTGTTGGTAGATTAGAGATTGTCACAGCAGTTTATTGAGGCCTGACACTTTCACACTGGGATTGTGTTTATTGATATTTTGAAAGAATATGGTGCCTTAGTCTTCAACAGTTGAGGGGTCCAAGAGTGATGCATACTTTGCAGATGTGCAAACCTTATAATTAAGTGCTGTGTTCCTCTGAAATGTCAGGAAACACTGCCCCATTGTCACCTTGTAAAATTGCAGAAACACTCATGCCTCAGCTCGTCCTTTGTTCATCACAGGTTGTTCTATAAATGTTTTAATTCTGAGTCATTGCATGAAAATATAAATTCAATCACAGTCTGTTCATCTCATTCATTGCATAGTAATTTATAATTATGTGTGTCTGATATGTGAGTATAATTGTTTATTTACAATGCTATAATTTAATTGAAGGGTTCATGGAGCTATCTTCTGGTCATTTCTTAGGTAGCTCAGTTTAGTACCTAATGCAGAGGCACCAACCTGTCATCCTTAGCTGACACTGAGTCTCATACATAGCCACTGCTGTCCAGCAACCTGTTGTGCACCATTCAGAAATATGAATAGCTGTTCTTCTTGAAGTGGGCCAGACCACATGTGTAGGGTGCAGTAGCAGTATGCAAAACCTGTCATTGGACACTTGTTCCATTTGCAGTGGTTCATTTGATCCTTCACATTGTCTCTGGGGGTGCTGTGATAACTCCTTTGGTGTTGTAATTGGGCCGTAGCTTGGATGGTCAAGGAGTCATGGTTTGAATTTCTGGTAGGGGCATGTGATTTTTCTCTTTTCAAAAACATTCAAACTGTCTCTGGGGTCCACCTGTTCAGTGGGAAGCAGAGGCACTTTTACTGGGTCATGAAGCTAACTGTTCATCTCCATCTAGTGCAGAAGTTAAGAATGAGTGGAGCAGGACCTCCATTTTGTCATGTACCTTCATGATGTGCACAGGGACATCTTTTATATACAGTAAAAAAGTGGTAGTTCCACTTTTAAATCCTGACATACATTGGAGCAGTAGCTGTTCCTTCAACTTGTGTGTCACCTGTTATCTATAGGTTGTCAGAGCCAAAGGAGTCATTTGAGAGAGACGCCTTTTCATGACAATATTTTATTCCAGTTTCTTGTGAGTTCATGTTTATAGATTCTTTGTTTGTGAAATAAGGAGTGCATTTTTAGAGGTTGAGAAGAAGTTAATACAAGCCAAACTTTTTGTTATATTGATAATAACAATGGACTCATATGTGAACTGTTAAAAATGGCAGAATTTATATTTTAACTCCTTATTTGGTGATTTGCGGAGACATAAAAATAAAGTAGATATTGTTAACTAAAGGGACATTAACAATACATGTGTTGGTTCATGTCTCACCATGACTGCAACAAAATAATATTCGTCTTTCTCTTTTAGAAGAAAACTAACAAACAGCAGAAATAACATAAGGAATTTCTGCAGGATTAAGAGCATATTGTTACATGTTACCAAGTTTAAGAGCATATTATTACATATGTTACTCATTCTGAGAGCATATAATTACATATGTCAGCCATTTTTTAGATGTGCACCTTATATGAAACAGCTGTGCAAAATACTAATGAACCAACCAACCAACGAAATCCATGGTGTGTAACACTTTTTGAAGAGTTGAATAGGTGTCCATTAAGTCAGGAAGTTATCATTTCCTGGAATCTAATGGTGTATTACCATGTTTACAAGACCCCTTGACTTGTCCATCCTGAAATGGAGTTATTCTCTTTACACCTTCCCATCGTATATCATTTTGAACCATTTTAATATTATCCTCCCACATGTCCCTGCAACTTTCAAATGATATTTCCTTTGGATTTCTTCACTAAAACCCTGTATGCAAATCTCTTCGCCCCCATATACAAAATTGGGGCTTATTTATTGTAAACATAGCACCATTGATATTAAACCATTTGTAATTCTCACTATGTTTCTCACTGCTCACACTGATGATGGTTGATTGTGACCCAAGTTTGTAGGAGGTCTAATGAATGAGTCGATGTGCAGAGAGAAGTGTGTGCTGTGATGCTTATATGTTTATTGACTTTACAGTCCGTATGTTCATTTGCAGGTTCGGTTTGTATAGCACCCCTTTTGAGCCAGAACTGTTTGACATTGAACCACCAGTACCTGCGAAGTTTTCGTCAGTTCCCATAACTTATGCAACAGTTGTTAGTGGGGAGACAAGTGGGAGTGCCATGGTCACGTGTCCTGGAGTTGCTGTGGGTCCCTCAGGTTTTGGTCTATCCTCTGATCTGGATCTCAGGGAGCTTCTAGGGATAGGAGGTATGGCTTCTATCGTTACGTTCACATTATGTTCAGAAGTAGTAATTCTGTACGTTTTATTGACCACTCATAATACCATGTGATTTCCATCATACAACTTCTCAAGTGTTACCTTTTGAACTATGATTTAAATAGGTAACAGTGGTTAAATTCCTAGAAAACCACCTTGGATATATGCTGTTATCTTAGATTTTGATTACAGTACTGTCTGAAGTGAAGATATAAAGCTCTTTCCAAAATTAAACTTGTTTTTATGCATTTTTAATGGCTGTAGTAAGTATAATAAATAAGTGAATCTGGTATCTCACTAGCCACTCTGATTTTGTTACAGCTGGATTTTCTAATATTGGGGATAAAACAACAACAGCAAGATTTAAGGGCCTTACTTCAAACCATTACATGAAGGGACTATTAGAAACAGAACCTCTACATTTCACCTGCCATGCAGCCAGTGATGGCACCAAAATGGAAAAGATAGAACCAGGTCCGACTCTTCTTACAGTTTTCATGAAGCTAGTAGTATTTCACAAAACAGTTTCATTTTTGAGGTCTTTTTGACAGCAGTTTTCAGGGCTTTACTAAGTTAGAAAAGTACAACAATTTGGAAACCATATTTGTCTGTCTGTCTCTGACTTAGTACAGCAACTGAATCCTTTACTGAATTTTCTTACAGTTCACTGTGTGAGTTGTTTATAAAACATTGTTGAGAAAACAAGAGTTCCATGATAGTTAACTCAGTAACAGGCATACTCTGCATCATTGAATTACGGGCTATACTTCCCATATTTCTTAACAAGTTTTGGTGAATTTTGGTGTAGAATATCTTCACACATTGCCACTGAGCAATTGCATGTTTCATAAAAATCAGTGTAATGAAAAACGTACTGTACTTTGGAGCATAAGTGAAATGTGCTTGTGCATGACTTTATGTTTCATTGTTCTAGGCGTGTTTACAACATTGCAAAAAGGCAACTGATAATATCGTCATATCTGTCTGTCCTTTCACGTGGAACAACTGGGCTCCCACTGGATGGATTTTCATGAAATTTGATATTTGAGTTTTCTTTTAATCTGTAGAGACGATTTCAGGGTTGATTAAAATCTGATGAGTATAATGGGTACATTTTGTGAATACCTACGTACCTTTATGATAATATCTCGCTGAATTTCTTGTAGAATGAGAAATGTTTCAGACACAAATTTTTCAGAGAGAATCAAAACACACACTTTATTTCAAATAACCTTTTTTTCTGAAAATCATGCCATGCATGAAATAATGAGGAAAAATATGGTGCAGCTAGACTGATCACAGATGACAGTAAAATACAGGACATTCACTTTGCATGCTGGATAACTAAGACTACAGACACACACTCAGAATGTGTAATACCTCTTGATTTTCCATGGCAACAATGGTTATGTAAATGTGCCTCAGTATTATTTTATATGTAGAGTGTCTGTAGTGTTGAATTTCAGTGTGAGTTTTTGTGTGAAATGGCTGATGCTCCAGCTGGTAAGCACAAGGCTGGTCAGTCACTCAGCTGCAGATTTAAACTGTGTGTCAGCATGCACAGATTCATAACGTATGGCAAGTGCTTTTATGAGTGGCAGGATGAAGCTCCTGAATGGTTGCAGCACTGTTGCCACAAGAGCAGTGGTCTGCTCTAAGCACTGAAGTTTCTCAGGAATAATCCTTGTCATTGTTAAATCCATTCTACCATTCCCATTTCTAATTTCAGATGAAGTGCAAGGCATTACTACAGTAAACTCTTCGGCACCTAACATCAGCTACACCCATCACAGACTGAGATGCTCAGAATGTCTTGCATCAAGTGAAGGTGACAGCGTCAGTGGCCTTCTTTACACAACTCTCATTTAATTCAATCTTTTTGCAGCTCCTACTGAACATGTAATTCTGGTGCCTGAGGGTTAAGGACATTGTGCGAAATGGATTGTATATGTCATGCATTAAGCTTCTCATTGAATTGTTTTAACTTTCCAGGATCATCATCTGGTGCAAATGGTTCTTTTCCTATTGGAAATTTCTTTGATCCATCCAGCTTTGTTACTACACATTCTGGGTCTAAAAAGGCAGATGCGGAATTTGTGAGTACCTTTTGATTGATTATCATTTCTGAATAACTGGGTTGTCTGACTGAGATAGGCCAGCCGCTGGTTTTGTGTGGTTTACTTGCAAGCATATTGCCTCATCATGATGTGTAGTTTTCTGTTTTGTCTGCTGTCTGGGTGCTGGTCCTTTATGGGCAGACTTAGTAGACTTGACTGATGTCTGTGTATCATGTTTGACTTTTACTGAACCATGAAAGTGACATGTGATGATATTTTAATGGCAGTCAGTTTTTTTTCTGTAATTTGTGTTTAGAACTTATCCTTTTTATTTTATTTTCATCATTTTAATTACATTCCCCCACCCTGTAAAAGGTGTGGGTGTTACCAGCAGTCAGAAGTATTTATAATGTTTGAGGTTAAACACTGCCCAGTACTTACAAAGTTTCTGCTTTCCTTTGTTTGTTTGGGTTTATGGATGAAGAAACTTATTCCACCTTCCAACCGAAAATTTAGTGACAGGCATAGCTGCTCATGACGCCTGTATTCATTCAAAATATTAAACTTTGGTTAATGTTGTGTAGTTGTGATAATTTGAGTTAAAGTGTGACTGTACTGTGCGTTTTAACACATGCAGAGATTTCAGGCCCAACTTTAATTCCTGTGGTTCTAAGCATCAGCATTGTGTTGTCTACTGTCAGAAGAAAAGAGTCATATTTCAGGGGGGAAAAAAAGTGTGAAGATTTAAAGGCTGTTGTAGGCTTTGAAGTATGTGTGGAGTGCCACTCAGGATGCAAGGAAGGCATGCAAGTCCTGTTTTATTACAAGATTTCAGGTTCTGACAGTGGTATTGCTGAAGATTCAAGTTTTCTGTGCTTAGACACTATGTTGTTCGATGGGTGGTTCTTGACATTTCAGAGAATTGTAGACACATACCAGAAGAATTGAATCTTCAGATCTTTTCTCCTGTATGGTATTCTTTTGAGACACACTACAACTTCTTGTGGGGTATTTATGACCTCTGGTGGTGGGAATTCCAGTGAGTTTGTAGCTTTTCATTATTCTGCACAGTTGAACTTTTGGTTGTTGTATGGAAGATTTTTTTTGGTGGCATGAGAGTTACTTTGTTGAAAAAGAGAAATTACATTGCTGTTAGCATGACTTGAAGTTTGAGGGCAGCTGTGTCCTTCTTGTGTCCTCTCATTCTTGTGTGCTCCAACCACATGACAGTTTTGCTGGTAATCGGCGCTGCACAGAGTTGAGTGCGAAGAATAAAAGGCTGCAGAGAGCACACTGCAGAGCATAAGTAACAGCCTTTTCTGGCATGGAGGAGAGCATTTTATATTTACCTATTAGTCTTCTTGATAGATGGGAGGATAATATGTGAGTGGATCTGAGAGAAGTAGGGTAGACGGTGTGGATTGGATTTATTTGGCTCAGGACATGTGGTGGGCTGTTGTGAACACAGTGATGGACCTCTCAGTTTGAGTGAATGCAGAGAATTTCTTGTGTAATTGAGGAACTGTTAGCTCCTGAAGAAAGACTTTGCTGCTGCATGCAGTGAGTTACTGATTCCAAAAGCTGAAGATTTCTTGCTTTTGTCCAAAATTGACCTCTGTTGGTTTTAATGTTTTAGATTCTTCAAAAAAGGGGCAGCAGGTTACCTGATTTAAGGGGGTGTGTGGGGATGTTAAACATAGAGAAGTCAGCAAGGGTAAGGACCTACTGAAAGTGGCCACTCTTCTTGCAGTATAGTCTCTGAAATACCAGCCTTGCAGATCTGCTTTTGTGCTAGGTGCTAGTATACACCTGCATGCTGGTGTGCACTTCTGCTCTTACATAATTATATGCGGCTTTGTTGAGGTTAATGATACTCCAGATTGATTGGAATTATTGTGCTGAAACCAGTAATTTCATATTAATGTTTTTTGAACATTTTTACTTTTCTGCATAGTTGTAGTATGTTGTAGATGGAATTTGTCAGTCAAAACAGTGGTGTTACAGTGGGTGTTCATGCGAGGTTGAAATGTTGCACGTCAAGTTTCACAAACTTCAAGGCTGAGCTGTAAAAAGCAGTGTTATTAATGCAGTGTTCTTATTTGTCTTCATTTGTCATCAGATCTCATTTTATGCAGATGTGAAGGCAGAAGATTACATTCAAATAATGTCAAATTCAGACATGAAGCTAAAATGGCAGTCCTTGTGTCCATTTGAGAATAAGAATAAATGTAAAACCAGTGCACCGACAATGGTTTATATGTGCAATCAAGGCAGCAGAGGTCCGGGAGAAGCAGAAAGTAGTTCAAGTTCATCATCACAACAGTCCACTGTCTCACGTCCACCTCCCACCAGATTTGCAAGTTCAGGTATTGGTTTGGTGAAGGAAAATACATCATGTGAAACAGACAACAGAAAACAGGAAATCAAGAAGGTTTGCATTTCATCTCACCAGTGCATGATTGACAGTTTTCATTCTACAGTCAAGAAAATATATTTGCATGCTCTGCTGTTAGACAAAATTGGCTTTCAGACTATGTATTGTTTTCAAGTAGACATTATTATTGGCAGATGGTTTATTAGTGCCATCATTCACAAGTAATGGCTTACAGAAGAAAATAGACTCAGTAGAAACTTGTTGTGGAAGATGGAGTTTGAGGTATAATTTGAATAAATCTAAGAAAATAACCTTTAAGAAAGGAGGGGAAATTGAAGACTGCCACATGATGGAGGATGAATGGACATAATATAGAGGTTTTATATAAATTTCATTATTGAGGAGTAATTTTTGTAAAAATTAGTAGGGTAGAATTAGCAGATAACATTAGTTGAAGCAAATGGTTATCAAGTACTGGTAGCTGTTGCTAAGTTCATCACTAACCCATGGATAATGCATAATAACTTGGTATTGCAGGAGGTTAGTATACACAGTGCGGTCCAAAAGGTTTAGGACTGATTTATTTCAAAATTGAAGACACATGAGGAAGACACGTACCTTTTTTTTTAAATTCAAAATAAGCTCCATTGGCATATATACAGGTTTTTGTGCTGTCGTACAGTTTCTGAAAAGCTGCTGAAAATTCCTCTTTTTGGACCTTCTTTAATACATCAGTTACAGCATCTTGGATCTCAGAAACATCCACAAAATGGAGTCTTTTTAATTTAATTTTCAACTTGGGGAACAGAAAATAGTCTGGCGGAGATAAATCTGGAGAGTACGGGGTTTGTAGAGGGTTGTAACATTTTTTGGGTCAAAAATTGGCAAACTCTTGCAGCTTTGTGGGTGGGCGCATTATTGTGCAACAAGAAAAAGTCTCAAGAGCAGACAACACCTGGATGAACCCGTTGAATGTGCTTCAGGAGGCGATCCATCACTCCTTTATAAAATTCTGCATTTACTGTTTTTCCCTCTGATACGAATTCTTTGTTCACTACACCTTGAGAGTTGAAGAAAACTATAAACATGGTCTTGATGCGGGACCTTTGGAATTTCAGTTTCTTCGGCCGAGGGGATGTCTCAGCAACCCATTCAGAACTCTGTTGCTTTGTTGTGGGGTCATAGGCAAAACACCAGGTCTCATCTCCTGTAATAATTTTGTTAAAAAAATTTTAGTCTGCATTGCCCATCGCGATAATGTCTTGGCAAGATGTGACTCAATCTTCCCTTTGCTCAGGTGTCAAGGAGGGCGGAACAAAATATGCACACAACCTCTTTCCCAAATTCTCTTTCAAAATCTGAAGAACTATAGTCTTGGGGATGTTCAAAGATTCTGCTGTCATTCTTGTTGCAATTTGATGGTCATTTTGACCAAATCAGCAACAGCAGCAATGTCTACCTCAGTCTGAGTAAATTTTGGGTGGCCACCTCTCTTGTCATCTTCTACCAGTTCCCTTCTGTCTCGAAATCAAGAGTACTACCTAAAAACGTTTGATCGGTTCAGAGCCTTATTCCCATAAACCTTTTGCACCAATACTAGTGTTTCTGTCGCAGATAGACCGGCTTTGAAACAAAATTTTATGGCACACTCTCTGTTCATTTCCGCCATCCATGACATATAAAGAAAACTGACTTTACCAGACAAGTTATAACTCGTACACTGGCGAAGATAAACAAATGAAACTCGGGTGTGTGAATGGATGTTGGTTGATAGTACTTAATGGATTGGCCGATAGATCGCTCTAGTTCTGTTATTGAAAAAAAAATTCAGTTCTAAAACTTACGGATCACACTGAGTATGTAGGTCATACCAAAAGTAATGAGCAACAACTTTTTTATAAATTAAAATTTATTGTTATGTAAAAACCAAGTACATCATCTTAATCCATAGACATATGCTTATTTTTGTACATAATCCCCATTTCTCTTTACGAATTTTTTCCACCGTTCTGGAAGTTTGAATATTCCCTTGCGGTAGAACTTTGTTCCAGCTGCCCGAAGTATTCCCTTGCAGTAGAACTTTGTTCCAGCTGCCTGAAGACAGTGATGCACAGCTGTCTGGAGTGCCTTGTTTGTCTCGTAATGTTGGCCTCGCTTCTGATTCTTCACAAAACCAAAGGGATGGTAATTGGAGGGTGCTTCCCACCCCATGTTCTCAGTTTTTCTGAGGTCAAACGAGCAGTGTGAGGCCAAGCTGCAGGATGATCTTTCTTCCAGGACGTTTATCACGCAATGCACGACGAAGCTTGAGTAGTGTCTGAACATAATGAGCAGCATTTATGGTTTTCCCAGGTTCCAGAAATTCAATCAAGATGCACCCCCTTGCATCCCAGAAGACGGTGCCCATAATCTTCTTAGCTGATGGCATTGTCTTTGGTTTCTTTTTTGTTGGTGAATCCAAATCATGCCATTCCATATTCTGCCACTTCGTTTCAGGGTCGAAATGGTGAAACCAACTTTTGTCGCCTGTCACAATACTGAGCAAAAAATCTTCTCCTTTGTCTCGATATCTCAAAAGCATTTCTGAAGTGATGGCTTTTCGCTGAACTTTATGGTCTTCAGTCAGTAAATGCAGTACCCAATGGGCACAAATTTTCCAATAACCTAAGCTTTCAATCATCTCCTGAACCGCATTGTGCCCTATTCCAAATTTTGTTGCAATTGTGTCCAGCATCACACGTCTGTCTTTCTTAATGATTTCATCAACTCTCTTCTTGTTGGGTTCAGTTGAGGCTGTTCGAGGGCGACCGCTATGAGGCTGATCTTGGATGCTTGTGTTCCCATCTTTAAAATGCTTTACCCATTGTCTAACATTACTAGCACTCATACACACATCTCCATACACACGCTGAAGTCTATGGTGAATATCAGCAGTGGGAATCTTCTCCTTAACAAGAAATTCAATGACAGCACACTGACGAAACAAAACATTGTTGTCGGCCATTTTGTATCACTTGTTTATGGTCACGTGATGCAAATTACTGATGCCTTACCTCACTCAAAGATATGACATTAGTTGGCACCGCCTACCAAATGGTACTCAATCATTTGATGTTGCAGAGTTGCCAACTATGCAATGTTGCTCATGACTTTCGATATGACCCTTGTATACAGTTGTAGAATTACCAGAACTACTGCTGGGGTTTTTAAAACAAAGGACCAAAGCACGAACAGTGTAGATGTTTTCTTATGTTTTCCTTTGTGACTCCAAAGGATGACAACCAGTACTCTTGACACTGCTTTTGAGATATTGATGTCATCACATATGTAACACAAAAAATTATAAAGCATGCCATAATTGTACTTTTATGATGTGTTGTTGTCCAGTATTCCAATCTAATTTTAGTGTGCTTACTTCAGGGGTGTACAAATTGTACAAAAATCTTGGTGCGACCTCTAAATTCTAGGTGTCAGGAGGGTGACATGACGTAAGTTCCATGCTGAAGATCCACAAGTATTAGGCACCACCATACAAACTGTAGTCAGCACAGTGACCTGGCCCCAGGATTTGTGCACCCCTGTTTTACTTTATTATTTACTCACTTCCCAGATCTGCAGAATAACAATGAACTTCTCTCTGAAGTTACCTTAAAATCAGAAATATAACAGGAAAAGGCAAAAGTATTAAAACCATGTTATCCAGTAGCTAAATAGTATTCTTGTACATGTGTATCGGTAATATACTAAGTAACTGCTGTCCAGTTGTTGGTTCAGTAGCTAAAGAGTATCTTGTACATGTGAATCGGTAATATACTGAGTGACTGCTGCCCTGTTGTTGGTTCAGTAGCTAAATGGTATCGTGTACATGTGTATCGGTAATGTACTAAGTAACTGCTGCCCAGTTGTTGGTTCAGTAGCTAAATAGCATCATGTACGTGTATATCAGTAATGTATTAAGTAACTTCTGCCCGGTTGTTGGTTCAGTAGCTAAATAATATAATGTGCATGTGTATCGGTAATGTACAAAGAAACTGTTGCCTGGTTGTTGGTTCGGTAGATAAATAGTACCTTGTACATGTGTATTGGTAATGTACTAAGTAACTTCTGCCCGGTTGTTGGTTCAGTAGCTAAATAATTTCGTGTACAATGTGTATTGGTAATGTAGTAAGTAACTTCTGTCCAATTGTTGGTTCAGCAGCTAAATAGTGTTGAGTACATGTGTATCAGTAATGTACTAAGTAAATGCTGCCCGGTTGTTGGTTCAGTAGCTAAATAGTATCTTGTACATGTGTATCTATAATGTACTGAGTAACTGCTGCCTGGTTGTTGGTTCAGTAGCTAAATAGTATCGTGTACATGTGTTACAGTTATATACTAAGTAACTGCTGCCTAGTGTTGGTTCAGTAGCTAAATAGTATTGTGTACATGTGTATCAGTAATGTACAAAGTAACTGCTGCCCGGTTGTTGGTTCAGTAGCTAATTATCATCATGTACATGTGTATCATTAATGTAACTTAAGTAACTGCTGCCCAGTTGTTGGTTCAGTAGCCAAACAGTATCATGTACATGTTTGTCAGTAATGTACTAAGTAACTTTTTCAGTTGTTGGTTCACTGTGTGTAGTGATTTTATTGTCTGCAAAAAAAAAGTGTGATTTCTGTGTAAATATGTGTTGCTGCTACAGTGCCTTGTTATATGCTAAAGTGAATAGCTTCCTGCTTTATCTTTAGGGGAAGGATTGTTCTTGAGAAATTTCAGGTGCTTAGCTAGCCAAGAAATTGAATTTTGGAATGCCCAAAAGCAATTACTGTGTTTGCAGACCCCACACAGTTGTATGGAAAGGTGAAGGTGAAGTTGTCCCTGTACATGCCTTGGAAATGTATAGGGGGAATGTAGGTATATTTTCATTCATGTGTAACCTCAACATTAGATGGAGGTAAGTGATTAGACTCAGACTGTGGCCACATTACCCCTTGGAAGAGAGGCCTGGTGCCCATTGAATAGGAAGGTGGGAGGGTCCAAAAACCAGTGTGGACATTTTGGAGAAGAGAAAAATCTCTTGCCGTTGCCACAGTCTGAGCTGAAGGTCTTCCAGCCCATAGTCCAGTAACTACACTGAGCTGTCCTGGCCCCGCATTTGTAACTAAAATTTGTCTTACTTCAAATTGGAATTTTTTTTACCATACCAGAACAAATCATATGCTATACAAATTCAAAATGACATGGCATAATGTAACATCATTATTTCTTTTTCCTGTTCTATCATATGTAAGTCATAGGTCAATCTACTTCTGTTTGCTCATATGTAAGCCAATCACATGATATCCTAAATAATGACTAGTTCCACTGTATTAGACAGTAATTCATTTTAGCGGTTGATGAATTGGCTCTGAGCACTCCTGGCTTCAATTCTTGGGTAGTCCATATTGGATTTACAGTGGATGAAGTGGCACAGGGACCGGGATTTCTCGTGCTACTTTGGTTTCTTTCTGTCATTTTACCAGCATTCAGCATCATCTAGAACTTCCAATGTAGTCAGTGTGGTGACTAGGATGGTGCGTGATGCAGTTACTGACAGGGCAAGAGATTTTTCTGGTCTCCAAAATGTCCTGTGTAGCTCTGGAGCCCAAACCTCCTGTGCAATTGGTACTGGGGTTTTGTGCCTGGTGGTAAAGTGGCAAAGGCATGTAGTTGACCAACTCCATCTAGTACTGAGGTTAAGAATGTGTGGATATATATTTCTGCTGCCCTATATTCCAATGTGGTGACACATAGGGACAGCTTTACCTTCTACCAGGATTAACTGTGTGTGAGTCACACTGTATTTTGTCTTGTACCCACTGACCTGGTGTTAATTTGACTGAGGATGGATACAGTATGAACAACAATAAGTCCGGGACTTTTAATGTGGATTATATATAAACTGTCAATGCAAGGAGTTTCCTTGTTTTGTTACCTGCCAAAGTTAGCGAAGTAAGTGCATATCTACCCCATGTGTACTACATTATACCTAAATACTGTGTTGTCCTCAAAATAGTTGTATATCACTTTTCACATGTAGTATTACAAATTCATGCCAGTTTTGCCTGTTGTCTGGAGTGGTATGTTGCACTGGTTGTAGCTTGTTAGGTCTGAGGTGCAACACATCAGACACTAAGGGAACTTGAGCACCAACTTACTTTTCTTGACAATTTTTTGGAACTGCACAGTTAACTGTGACATATATTCTCTGCATCCTGTTGTGATGTAATGACATTTATGCCATGCATCTTGTGGTGTTATGGCATATATGCAGTGAATTTTGTTGTGATATTGTGGCATATATGCCGTGCATCTTATTGCGTTATAAGGATTTGTGTGTGCTTCTTCTTGTTCCAATGTTAGGGCTTATATGCTCTGCATTTTTTTAATGTAATGGCATGTATGCTGTGCATCTTTATGTGTTGTTTATGGCTTATATGCAGTGCATTTTTTGCAACATAAACCAATGGAATGCACACTTTTCAAATGAATACTCTTATTCAATTTTTCAATTTTTGACGTCTTCTGCACGTTTCAAACCTCATGGGTTCATCCTCAGAAAGACAGTTATAAACACAATTTTTGTATGGTATGTTTACATGCATTGGTGTAAGCAGTTAAAAATTGAAAAATTGAATTAAAATAATAATTCTAAAAGTGTGCATTTTAATTGGTTTATATTGCATAATTATATCATAATGCACGGTGCGAAAACATAAAAAAAGCAGTGTGTATTGTAATGTTATGGAATGTGTGCTGTGCATCTTGTAATATTTTGACATATATTCAGTGCATTTTGTTGTGATGTTATGACATGTATGCTGTGCATTTTGTGTTGTGGCATATATGCCTTCTGTCTTGTTGTGATGTTATGATGCATTTGCAGTACATTTTATGTGTTGTTATGGCACATATATATATGCTCCGCATCTTGTGATGTTATGGCACATATTTATTCTCTGCATCTTGTTGTGATGTTATAGCACATATATATGCTGTCCATCTTGTTGTGATGTTATGATGCATATGTAGTGCATTTTGTTGTGATGTTATGTCACATATATATGCTCTGCATCTTGTTGTGATATTATGGCACATAAATATGCTGTCCATCTTGTTGTGATATTATGATGCATATGTAGTACATTTTGTCATGATGTTATGGCACGTATATATGCTCTGCATCTTGTTGTGATGTCATGGCTTGTGTGTCCAGCATTTTGTTGTGATACTGTGTGTCAACCCACCTGATTATCTGCCTGCCATGGCAGCAGCTGTTGATGCTTGTGACTGTGTAATGTGTAAGTGAAGTGCTGTGATTTGTGTTTCATAGGGTGATGAAGTGGGATCCCTGCTGTTGCCCTGGCAGCGGCTGTTGGTGATGCCCTCTCAGCATATGCTTGTCATTGAGAGGATGCATTCAGGTGCAAGGAGATTCGTTGTCCTTGACTTTGGCAACCCAATTCTCCTGACTGATCTCATGATACCGGCCTGCTCTGACCTTGTGTCACTGTCCATTGACATATGGTGTCATGGTGAAGAAACAGATGGCCAGAGACTGGTTGTAGCTTCTGACATTGGAACAAAGTCTTTGGTTATGAGCGATTTGCAGCCACCTCCAGTGTGCCGATACCTGAAGGTATATTGTAACTTTAGGTTTATGGCTTGTCATCTGCTGTGTTTGTCACACTGTCTGGAGGCACTGGCAGTTAGCAGCATTTCTGCTGCTTCCATATTCAGCATAAAAGTTTTGCCCTGCAAAAGGAGGCAGCAGGTTCCTCAAAAACCTGTGAACTGTCTATGATACCAGTGTAGAATATTGACCATTATACTATGTAAGCAGATTACAGGTGTAAACTGAGCTGGTGGCAGTGGGGTTAAACTTGAACCTTGAAGTTGTGAGCTCCACGTTGGAACTTCTGCAGCAAGGATGGAAAGCACAAAATGTTGGTATCCACCAACCAGACTAGTAGTGACCAGATAACTTGCTAGCTGTGCTCCCTCATACTGTATAGCTGCTAGGCAGGTGGCATTACACGTCCTTCAGAAACTTTCAGTGTGTTAGGGGTACATTCATAGCTTCAGTCAGTGTGATGTTTGACAGTGGATCGGAAATGCTGGATGGTTTATATACAGCTTGCCTCTATACTCCTGTGCCAACAAGCAGTAATATTCTGGTGTCTACTGTACATAGTGTTATATGCCAGAAGATTGTATTCCTATATTATAACATACTAGAGAATCCATTTTTAACAGCTGAATGTTATTCTTCAGAATGTTGTATTGTTATTTAAATTCCAGAGCTTAATGGTAGCCAGAAATTACAACAGAGATCATAAATATAATGTAATGTGCTTGGTCTGTGATTGCTTGTTTGTTTAGTTGATAGTAGTTTTATCAGATTACATGTCATTATGAAGCAGCATATAGGTCAAGAGAGCCTATGCTTCAGTCAGCATGGCAGGCTTCTAATTTGCCAGTAACATACGTGTAGGTGTCTCTTAGAAACTTTTCAAATTCGTGGCATGGATATTCAGTGACATTTTCATTTTGCAGTATCCTTCTGGGGCTGTAGTATGTATCTGAATATATGGTTAGGTTTAGGAATATTCTGTGGGGATCAGATCTTAAAATACCATGAATCAGTGCATGGATATTACATTGTGAGCAGTTCCATAATGTGACAGGTCTGTCGCTAGTTGTAAATGTAATTGCACAGTAAAGTGTTGCTGCTTTGTGAAATGACTGGGACTGAGAAAGTACGGACTGTGGGATCAGTAATTTTGAATTATCCATTTATTCCAGGCATTATATGGCACTTAACTGTAATTAAAGCTGATGACATGAACATTTATATCAGCTAGCAATAATTTTACACATGTTTCAATTGCATGTATTTAAAATCTCAAATGTAAAGTACAGCAGGAGTAGTTGGACAGTGAAGCATCATACTAGATGATAAAATGACCAGTCTTCATCATTCAGGTATTTCAGACTCACCTTTGGAGTGTGCATCCTGTTTCATGTTGTGTGTTAATAAAAATTAAATTTTTGTTTTAGATTACAACTATTGGAAGATATGGAATGAGTACTACGAGATGTAAAATTCCAATTGGTTCTTTCTATGGACATATAGTTATTCTGCCTGGTGAATATTATTCGGAGACCAGCGAAGCCCAGGGCCTGTCAGATAGCAATGTTCAAGTAAGATCTGTAGACTTACTTATGAATGTACTTTTTGTGCATCATCATGTCAGAGGAACTGCAAATGTGACCGGCATTGCTGTAGTGGTAATGCAGTTCATTGGTGGGGTGCAGCTTGGAAGGCAGTGCAGTAGTCCACTAAACTGAGCAGTTTTAATTTGGTACTATGTGAATTTGCATCAGTGTGTATTTTTATTTCTATGTACATTACCACATTTTCCAGACCATAAGGCACACTTTTTGTTTCTTGGGAAGTTCTGTAAGATTCTTTAGTTTCTTGCAGTTTGAAGGTTTGTTATTGTGACTGTCAAAGCAACTGATGGTGAGATTCCTGCATTAGCTAGGCAGGTATAGCTGGTCATTACATCATTTCTGTTTGGAGGGAAAGAAACAGAGCGTAAATATTTGTTATGCTGGTTCAGTATTGTGCAGCGAGTTTATTGTAAATGAGTTTTTCTCATGAAAGAATGTGTGGTAAATGGGCAAAGATTTCTTACATTGTAGATTTCAAATTAAGTATGGTGAAGTATTTCAGTATGACAGCTGACAGATATTGTCATCCACTTCCATCAGAAAAAATAATATCTGGGTTGACAGTAGAGTATTGTGAAATGGCCTGACCTAGAAGCAGAGGTGAAGAACTGGATAGTAGACAACAGAAACAGTGGAACGTGGATGGCTAGAAGAGTGATTGTTTTTGAAGAAGGAGGGTGGGAGGTTACACACAGCATCGCTACTGAGACACTTTCTTGGCAAAAGAGATGAGGACTGTGACACCTGAGACAGTTGTGACATCTTTCAAGAAATGAGAGATTAATAATGCCCTTGATGGTACTGAAGATGCTGTGGTGTTTGAAGAAAGTGCAGGTTCGGACAGTAACAATGGCGTTTGTTGATAATGACAGCAGTAGTGAAGATTTTACAGGGTTCTGTGACCAGTTGAAACTTTATATGAACTGCACTGCCGTTTTGTTGAGTATGTTTGTGAGTTTGAGCTTAAAGTGTGAAAAAAAAAAAAACATTTTACCCTAAGTTTTCTTGCTAAAATCTTGGTGTGTCTTATGATTCAGGAAATGTGGTGTAATTACATTCCATTTATGTGAGTTAAAATTGTGGAAATGTAGTTGCACCTGTAGAAGTATGTGATATCACATCTCAAATAAGCCTTTCTCTTTAATACAAAAGTACAATATGAGAAATTCTTTTCTGTTTGTTTGTAAATGTTTATGAAACTTGTATAGACAAGTTTTTGAGGTGACTTTCATATTACATGCTTATCCACAGCCATTTACATCTTTTCTTTTAATCAGGAAGTGAAGGTAACAGTGAGTCCAGTGTGCACAAGATTTTAAGATCTCACAACACTGATGCTGAACAGGCAAGTCTCCTGGGACGTGACACTGTCATGGCCTGAGTAGATCGGATTGTAGTGACTTCATTTTCAGGGTCAAGATTCTTAACTGTCTAACCCTGAAGACGAAGGCACTGTGATTTATGGAAACATCAGGAGCAACTCTGCCAGTACCTCACATCTCAGTATACTTGCCTCTTTGAGAGCCAGTCTCCTTGTCACAGTTTCTTTCTTAGATTAGTGTACTATGAAATTTCCATTAATGTTTGCATTTGTAATGTGCATGTTTTGATTATAAAGGCACTAAACATGAAATTCACTCTTACTCTGGTGCCCTGAAGAGATATTATACTACAGTTTTTGAACTCTTTGCTGCCTTCATCATATTAATTTGGTGTACTCATAATACCCAGCAGGTGAGTGTAATATGTGTGACAGTAGTGTAATGTTTTAGGCCCAATTGACAATGCTGTCAGCATTATTTGAAGACATTCACTGCCGCTATAGTTTAGCTTGTGCTAAACTTCAAGAGTTTCTGACACCCTTGCTGACTTCAGAAATTCCTAATGTGGTTCATATGCACCACTATCTTCAGCGAGGAAGAGAGGTTGAAAAATACTTTCCTAGCCCCGAGGGACAAAAAATTTTGACAGCCTACCAAGTAAGTATAAGGAGTGGAACCATTTCATTGTTGAAACTGAAAATGGTTAACTTTTATTTCTATTGTCTGAAATTAAGTTTTTTGGACTGCATGAAGGATATGCACATAATGTAAAATACCACATTTTGTATAGATTTTTGTGTGTCTGGTACATATTAACCCTTTGAACGCCGAGTTAAATCCCATCTGTCATCTGCTGGCATTATTAGGAGCTCACCCTATTCTCCACGTTAGCAAGATAAGGGTTAACCTTTATTTCTAATATTAAACCTTCTTGTCATGTTATTTTACCCTGTTTGCCAGTAGCCTGCATTGTAGCTGCTTACAATTCTGTTCATTTTCTTTATTTCATGATATTTAAATTTTTGTATTTTCCACATGTTAAAGATATAAGAATATTTGTGTCTCCAGTTCAGATGAATATTTGCACATCAAACAACTGTTGTTTTCAGGAATGTGTGACATTTCAGCATCAGTTAAATCTGGTTCGTAATGTGATACGACGACTTGAGTGTGCACAAGGAAAAGTGCATTCACTTCCTGACTTAAAAGATACTCAGAGAATGCTGTCGGAAGCTTGTACTGACAAGCTGCGGGTTCTTGGTGAAAGCCTTCTGGATCTCCTACTGTATTTGGTTTATGACATTGGACCTGTGCCAAGGGTAAGGACTGAAATGGCCCTGAGTGGTTTTTATTTATATTTCCTTCTTTTGTCTTTGCTTGAGATATTCCATTATATATATATATATATATATATATATATGCTGTACTAAATAGATGGGTGTTAATTAAGTTGTAACACAACTTACTAATTGAAGTGAGATACGGATAGTTTGGCTACATGTTTCAGCTTGATTAGAAACTATATGATTAGGCTAACTAATCAGTGCCATGTGTCATACATTTTTGAGATGTCAGACTTTTTACAAAATGTGTGTTTGTATTTAGCATGGGTTTGGCTAACTGTAATCATCATTTGTAACGTAGATGTTTGTCGTTTTTATTCTGCTGTGTAAGTCCAGATTACTTAGGTTGTTACATTGTATATCGCTAAAGTGGTGCTGTACACACCAGTTGTATCAGGAGTTACAGTGTTTGTGATATTGTATATTGCTGTAGTGCTGCTGTAGACAACAGTTGTATCAAGAGTTAAAAAATCTTGTCTTATATTCATGAATTATCAAAGGAGGCAAGAATTGAAATACAGTTTGGTGTTGAAAATGCATAACATACTGAGAAATTTATACACAATATTGTTTCCAGGCTTACCTTTTAAAATGTTCTCCCACTTAATAAGCAAAATTTGTTGAATTTTTCCAGAAACATTTTGAGAAGATTTGACTCTATTTATTATATACTGTAATGTGGGCTGGGCCATGGCTCAGGTTGTTGGTTGCTGGCCTATCACCGTGCAGGCCTGATTCCAGTTGCATCGCAGTCTGTGTGAGATTTGTGGTGGACAAGATGGCACTGGAATGGGATTTTCTCTGTTCCATACTCATTCATTTTTCTGTCACTAATGCTGTGTAACATTAACAGTTGAAGGTGTCATGAAATAAGATGCTTACAGACACTTCATCTTAAGATGTCATGAAATAAGATGCTTACAGACACTTCATCTTAACCCAAACGGCATAGTAACTGGCGTCATGATGCAGAAGCTATGTTCCCCCCTCCCCTTGTACATGGTGTGACAATTTAATTCCCGGAATGGCCCTGTGAAAGCAAAATTTGCTTACCTGTGCACTGATGGCTGCTGTTGCCTTTGAAATACTCTCCTTGTGCTGCTATGCACTTCATGAGATGATGGTGCTACTGCTGGAAACAGTCTTGAAAATCTTTTTCCGGAATACCTCGCAGTAATGTTTTCATGTTGCGTTGGATGTCAGAAAGGTCAGCAAATCTTTGTCCCTTCAGGGCATTTTTTAATTTTGGAAAGAGCCAAAAATGGCAGGGGGCTAAGTCAGGTGAATAAGGTGGATGGTCCATTTTTGTAATGGAGTTCTTAGCCAGGAGAATCCACTTATCAGGCCACAGTCTGGGCCTTTTCCTCTGAACAGATTCCCGTAACCTTGTCAGCACTTCCAAATAACACTGTTGATTTACTTTTTGTCCTTGTGCAATGAATTCATGGTGAACTATCCCCTTGTGGTCAAAGAAACACACAAGCATGGTCTTGACCTGCAATCGAGACATGCGTGCTTTTTTCGGCCAAGGTGAATTCCGTGTTTTCCACTGCATGCTCTGTTGTTTTGTTTCCAGGTCATGTTGAAAACACCACGTTTCATCACCGGTAATGACCCTATCAAACATCTCTGCATTGCGTAAAAGGTCAGATGAAATGTGAAGCCGACGTTGTTTCTGGTCATGTGTCAAGATTTGAGGCACCATTTTTGTGGAAATTTTTCTCATTCTCAGATCTTCCTTTACAATCTGTCACACTGTTTCCCTATTCATATTCAGTTCTTCTGCTATTACTGTCACACCTAATCTTCGATCTGAGCACGCCAAGGTTTGTACTCTGTCCACATTTACATCTGTCCTTTGCGTTTTTGGCTGCCCACTTCTTGGGTCATCTTGCACATCTTCTCGCCCTTCCTTGAACAGCCTGTGCCTTTCAAAAACACTCAATTTCTTCATAGCATATTCGCCATAAACCACTGTTAATAGGGCTAACGTTTTTGTAGCACTTTTGCCAATCTTCACACAAAACTTGATGTTTATCCGCTGCTCCAAATTCTTGTCACTCATTTTTCCGCCAACCGTATACCACGGACACATACTACTTCCTCTGCTGCTCAGGAATGAATGACTCATTTTGTCTGTGGCTCATATAAACACAAGTTGGAACATGTCCAAACATGCTTGAGTACATGAGTTTGCCTGACTCAACACCCCAGGGACACACTGCGACTATTCCAGGAATTAAATAGTCGCACCTCATATATTGTATGATGTGTATCAGTGTGACAGGGTTAACTTGCCAGCAAGTCTCAGTGCTAGGTGAAGAGGACGTAAATGCTTTTTTCATTTAGCTAGAAGAATGCTTAGTAGCATTAACTGCGTGTGTACAGACACTCCCTGATTTACGTAGGGGTTTTTCTGTGCAAACATCTTTGTAACTCCACATTTATGTACGGTTAGAATTTGACCCATTGCACACTAAACCTTAAAAATAGTTATTTCATTAAATCAGTCAATTGGAGAAATATAATTCTTAAGGAAGGATACATCAGTTTTTGTGTGGCATAGTTCTGGCAGCTGTTAATTTTTACAAAACATCTCTGGTAACGGAATTTTACATTCTGGTGATTGTGATGTAATATTTTTGTACCTTGAATTCCTTTGTGTTTGGTATACATAAGTTAGGGCCTGTCTAAACTGGAGGTTGCCTGTATTTTTATCTTGTATAGTTCTGATGATTTTGTGACTGCATTCACAAAAGTAACTAGGTTGAATTAGTTTTGGTGACTTGCATTTCCTGCTAGCATGTATTTATTGTTATTTATTTATCATTTAATTCTTGCAGCAGACTGTAACTCTTTTACTGTGATTTTAAGCTTTGTTTTAATAACATCCACTGTTTTCTGTTTTTTTGCAGCTACCAGTGACCCTGTATCAAACATTTGATCAAAGCATGTGTGAACATTTGTTTCACTGCCTCTGTGTGAAAGAGGACACTAGAATGCAGTTGTCAGCATGCACATTACTTGTCAGAATGTGTGGACTGCAGCCTTGGTGGGGTGACTTCTTGGCAAAAACTATCACCAGACTATACAGCTCACAGAATACCTCAATTTTCCCTCAGGACAGGTATATGTAAATCATTATACCTAATTGTACTTGCTACTTCCATAATCACCAACATTTTATTCTCATTTCCAGTAATTAATTTCCATGAGAGTCAAAATGCTCACAGCATTGTTGCTATGATTCAGATCTTGAATGTGACATCATGTCATTAGGTGAACACTTCCAGGCATTTTGAAGGAACATAGTTCTTTCAAAACATTAGGAGCTGCTCACACAATGACACAGTGCCACTTGAATGCTTAGTATCCGTGATACAAACTCATTTCTCTCCGTTCTGTAACCAACATTAGGTTTTGGGTTCACAAAGAGATCTTATTGTATTTAACTTTAGTAAAGTTCCTTATCTTCATGCTAACCTCCCTGTTTTGTCACTGCTGAGATCATAACTGTTCTCGTCAGTTTACAACAGTTCTTTACTCTTTGACTGCTCTTCTGGGGGACTCATATAGTTACACAACTCCAGTTAAATGTGCTTTCATCTATAGATAATGCATTCCAGCTACATTTCTGGAAGCAGCATTGTGCTTTTTACGTGGTTTGGCTATAAAATAACCGGACATATTTTTTTTTCCATTTCCCTGTAAACTTGGCAACAGTGAGTGGTGTGTCGTATTGGCTTGTGCTCTCCCCTCCATTCACAGTTACAATTTCAAGGTCGTGTGGCAAACAGTTTGGCAGTAACCTTTGCTTGAAGTGGATCGTGTTCTTGTTCTTCGTCGGAATCATGTTAAGTGTTAATGTGGAGCAACGCATCAACATGAAATTCTGTGTGAAACTTGGAAAATCTGCTACAGAAACGTACGATTTGTTGAAGAATGTTTATGGTGATGAATGTCTATCTCGTACTCAAGTTTTTGAGTGGTTTAAAAGGTTTAAAGAGGGAAGGGAAGAGATCGGAGACGATCAGCGCCCCGGTCGTTCCAGCACATCAGAAACAGATGTTAACATTGAAAAAGTCAGTGAAATTGTTCAACAAGATCGTCGCCTGAGCATTCGAGCAGTTGTTGAGTTAATTATTGTTGACAAGGAAACTGTTCGACAGATTTTACATAACAATTTCAACATGAAAAAAATGTGTTTGGAGATGGTGCCGAGACTCCTTACTCCTGAACAAAAGGAAATTTGAAAGAACGTTTGTGCTGACATTCTTCAAAACATTGAAAATGACCCAATCTTGCCGAATCATGGTTTTTTTGGAACATCCACCATACTCACCTGACCTAGCCCCATGTGACTTTTTTTTATTTCCAAAGATCAAGTCTGCGTTAAAAGGAATCAGGTTCGAGTCTGTAGATGCAGTGAAGGCAAAAGCGACGGAGCTCATGAATAAGCTGTCAGAAGACGACCTGCAGCATTGCTTCCAACAGTGGAAGATTCGCATGGAGTGGTGTAGGGATCAGGGAGGGGAGTACATTGAGGGTAACAACATTTCTGTTGTGTAATTTTTTTAATAATAAATGTTCTAACATCAGTTCGGTTATTTTATAGCCACGCCACGTATTGATCTACTTTTGATTGAAGGCACCATGTGGCCAGTGTTTCGGAAGAGACTGCTGTCTCCATTCTCAGGGGGGAGGAGAGAGGTGGTTGGTATGCATGGTGTCATCATGCAAAAGCAGGATCAGCAACATTTTTGAACTACTTTGAAAATCTTAAATCATGAGTTGTGCATTATGTTCGGTCAGTAGTACTTGCTAGTGGTGCTTGGATGTCTTTTATCTGACTTTCGTTGCAGTTACTGCTGTCAGTAATGGAACTGATTGTGTTACTTTTTTTATGCAGGGTGTTCATTTTGTTAACTTTCTTGGGAAGGAAGTCCCTAGCAGGTGGTGCACCTCGATGCTCAGTTTTGGATAGTGTACTGGGAACACTCACCAGACTTCTCTCTCCTCTTTCAACTCATGAAGCTGGATTTCTGCGCGCTGAAATGGATTTGTCCCTCATTGGCTGGATCCTACTCTTCCTCTCTGTTTGTCTCGATGCTAGTGGTACCTGTGGTGGCTCGGAGGATGTGGCTGATAAATCTAAAGACAGAGATCAGGGTAGGGTAACATTTATTGTAGCATTTCATGGACTGACAACCACTGGCTGGCAGTAGGTGTTAGTTTTTGTTTTACATATGTCACTTATGTTAACAGAGATTACATGGCCTTTACAAAAATATTTGTATGAAGGGGACAATAGAAATATGGTTGCACTACAAAAATTTCAGTAGGGAGATGTGGCTTAATTCTAAAAGCTGCATGATAGTGTGTAACTGATTGACTGAAACAGACCAGAGATGTGTCCAGTGGCAGTCATTGCCAGAAACAAAAAACTAAAGACTGTGGTATGAATATATTCAGGTAGGCTGGCTGTCTAGTTGTATCAGAACCATTATGATGGTCACAGAGCCTGTCTCTGAACAGATGGTTGGTTTGAACCACCTGATGTGTTTGTTAGCCCGAGAAGTTGTTGTGGTAAATGAAGCATACTGTGAGACTCGGCAAGTGAATTTTGTCACATGACTAGTAGATATAAGTTGTGTTTCTGTGGTCCTTGCTGCACGTGTGGTCACTAGAACACACAAAAATTAGACATTTGAGAATGAGAGGGTAAACTTCTAGACGAGTGGTCTCAGATACATTAGTAGGAAACAAAAACAGTTACAGTGTAACTGAAATGGGTTCAAATAAATGTTTGTCTATTGGGCTTCAGCACTGTTTAGTTTTTGAAATGTTTTTGATGTTTTACAACAACATTCTGCCTCAAATGCTGCGTTCACTTACTACATGCAAGTGGATGCTGAACTAATTCAGAGGAAGAGAGGTTTTGGTTGTCTGGGACAGATTGAGGGTGCTGGCCCAGTCAGACCTGCAGAAGGGGAAAGAGGGGATAGGACTTGGGTTGAGCCAGTGGGGGAATGAGAATTCCCCAAAGGCCTTTTTCAGGGCCTGAGTTTGTGTGATGTGTGGCCACTGGTTTTCTTCTTTCATAGCTTTGATAGGCCAGTTTTCTTGAACCTTCCTATGTAGCTACCATGTTTTTTCACCTCATCATTTGGGTGTGCAGTTAAACTGAGTCACCCTGAAGATGGCTGGAGTATGTTCTTGTGACATGTTGGAACATTTAAGTGGGCTGAGGCAAGCCTATCTGCTCTTTCCCGTTCTGTTGCTATGAAATCATTACACAGTGTAGAAACACCAAAGATAACATTTATTTGAACACCAGCTGCCATGAACACTTGGAGAACAGTTGACTGAGACATATTGTTGTATGGATCAAATTACTGTCCAGGTATAACTTCACGGTGGGATTTCCTCCAAGGAGAAGTTGCAATGCAGCGACGGATGGCCAGCGCAAATCGCTGCACTGCTTCTAGAAGTTACAGGCGCAAGTTACAGAAGCGTCTCATGCACCATAAGCAGCAGCTCGAAGACCTTGAAGCAGCAAAGAAAGCATTCCATGCATCAACGCAGGTATGACAGCCAGTCATATCTGTATGTTTGTACAGTGTTTACATGAGACAGGAAGGGTATGAATAGTCTGCAGAAGACAGCTATGCCGAACGGAGCTAAATCGCTATATCTCCATTCCTTGTATGGTGCTTTTTTGCACTGACAAGGACAGCTTTACTATTGTCCCTTATGTATATGCATGTGTATAGAAAATGTCTTAGAATTTCAAAAGCATTTCAGTAAACCAAAGCTGGAATTAATGCTTTTTAATACAGCTGACAATATGTTTTTGTTGGGATGTTTCCTTTGTTTATTCACTATTATGAATTTTCTCTCTCTCATTTCTTCCTGTGTCACTGATGAGATTACTATGTATTATGGTTGTGTTCTCCACATAATTATTGAATCCAAAATTCCCAGATACAAACACAATTCGTCTTCAGTAATGCAACACCTCTCTTTTCTTCTTTATATGTGAAAAGTATTAATGTTTGCTGTGTGTGGTAGATAACCATGAGCACTGCTTATTATTTGGGCACATTATTTATCTGACAACTTGCATTACTCATTACTTAGACTGTTTTACATGACAGCTGGCATTTGGGCATTCACTGCTGTTCTAATTTGTTGTAACTCTGGGTTCATGCATTTTAGTCTGATGTATTGCAGATGCTATCAAGTTTTTACTCACCATATTTAAAGAATATTCTGGAAATGTCATCTTTTGTCACATCTAACACACACATTTATTTAATGCCAAAATTTTATTAGTTAAGTGAGTAAACAGGAAGTGATCTAGACACAGTTGTCAGATAAAATAATGTTCCTTTATCTCAGGAAGTTAAAGCTATGTAGTTGTATGCAGTTCATGTGCTCAGCCTCTGATTATCATGCTCTCTTCTATTTTTTGGGGAAGGCATTATCGGCACTGTCAAGTCAAGCAGCAAACTTGTCCAGCAAACTGGAAGCTGCTTTGAAGCAGCAGGAGCAGTTCTTCAAGAAAACACTGAAGCAGCACTCAGCCAAAGTAAGTAAGGTACATCATTTGGTCAGAAAACTATCTGCTGTCACTCCAGACAGCTAGCTGACTGTGTTAACATAGCCTACTTAGGTGATCACTGCCATTCATAGCAGAATAGGAGCAGATGATGACTGGAGACAAAATAATGCCATGTGGTTTCCTGTCTGCTTATGAATAAACATTAAATACTGCAAACTACTGAAATTTTGTGCATTCTGCTGTTACAGCATTTTAAGGACATTCTTCAGATACGTCGGAATGACGGCCCATCACTGCTTAACAAGCATGGTTTGCCTGTTCCAAGGCCTTTTAACACACCAGTTAGGGACAGAGATGAAAGTGAAACGGAACGTGACCTGAATGTATGTCTCCCACAGGGACACTGCTTGCCTATAGCAAAAGGTTTAATTGCGCTTATACTGCAGATGGACTTCACTTGCAACATTGATATGTTCCTACTGGCATGTAAAGTTGTGGCTCGCATTGTTGTGTCAACAAGGCCTGCTATTACGCTTGGCGAGCTGATGACACAAGATCAGTTACTGCATTTGGTGAGACTGGCTGTGTGGAATGATCAGCATAAAGCGTCATGGGGTGGCCCTTGGGCTTCTCATGCTATCTGCTGCCTGCTTCAAGATATTCTGGAAGGAGTGAGGATGTATCCTAATCTTGGCAGCCAAGAAGGAAGTCCTGCAGAAGATATCTTGGAGCGTATAGTGTCCACACCTGCTGCCATGGCAGAGGCTGACGAGCCAGTGTCTGAACCTAGTACAACAAGTAATGTTCAAGATGGTGAAGAGGATTTTAACATTGAAGATCATACTGATGCTTCTACACCTGGTAAACTATGTATATAATCCATGTGGGCTGTCATTATTCATGTCTTCTGGGATGTGATGATGTGTTTTGACAAGTAATTCCCAGGATTTTGAAGGACCTTATTGCCTTCATCTTCAGGGTCAGGCAGTCCATGAACATCCCAGAAGATGTGAATCAGCAACACCACTACAAGAATCTTTGCATGGTAAATACGATGGGATGCTGATAAGTCCTTACCTTTGTAAAAAAGACATTGAGCTACAATTTGACAGAGACACTTTATTCAACATACTCCATCCTGAGTTCACCTCACTTCTTACTCTGCTGCTCCAGCTTCTTTAAACCATCCACATTGAACGCTGAAGGTTGGCCAGCAAACCAGTCGTCTGCAGCAGATGTGGCATCCTCATTGTTTCGAAAATTTCTTGGCTTCATGTGTTTTTTAAAGTTGGGGAACAAGGGGCCAGATCAGGTGAATACACAGGGTGTTTCAGCAGATCAGCCAACTTAAGCTGTGTGTGGGCAGGCATTGTTCTGGAGAAACAACACTTCTTTTGACAGCTTCTCCACTGTTTGGAGACCAGTGCCAGCTTCACTTTGGCAAGGGAAGGGTGTAGTAGCTGGCTGTGATTGTTGCACTCTTTTCAAAGTAGTCAACCAGCAGTAGCCTATCTTTGTCCCACAAAACAGATGCCATCACCTTGGATGCTGACTTACGTGTTTGAAACTTTTTTGGGCATGGTAAACCACTGTGTCCGCACTCCCCAGATTGTTCTTTTGTCTCTGGGTCATAAAAATATATCCATGTTTCATTCATTATCACAAGTTGAGCCAAGAAGCCTGCTGTATTCCATCTGAAGTGCTTAAGAATTGTCTGTGAAGCCTCAATGTGATCATGCTTCTGACCTGCATTCTAACTTCTTGACTCACATTTAGCAGAGAGGTTCGTCATGTCCAACACATCATGGATGGTGAACCCTACATGTTCCTGAGATATCTTTTGGCTGAAATTTTCCAATCTGTAAGATCATGTAGTGCATGGCATCGACATTTTCAGGCACAGTAACCACAAATGGCCTTCCTGGATGGTCTTCATCTTCTGTGCTGAATTGTCCTGTCTTCAATCAAGCAACCCAGTTTTTAACTGCCAAATAGGAAGGACTTTTTTCACCTAATGTAATTGATACAAATTTCTTCTGTTTGAGGAACAGGAAATTCATCACTGCTCTGCACTCTTTTGTCATAAACTCTACATCAGGGGCTGCTGTCTTCATTTCAGATATGAAAAACACAAGCTGTGAATAACCAACACAGGTGAAATTTAGAACCAAATCAGTTACAAGTAATTACTGTCATGCAATATAGTTGTCATTTTTCTACAAATGGAGGAAGTGGTGAAAGCCAAAGACTTATCAGCACCCGTTTGTAGCAAGATTTTAGAAGAGCTTGTTGCCTACAGCAGAGTACACTGAAATGCTGGTAACTGCGTATGATTCCACACTGCAGCTAATGCCATAAGACTTAAGTATTCATCAGTACTGCTGTCAGAACCTCAGACTTTGCCTGTGGGTTTTAGTGAGTGAGTTACTCAGTGAAGAAGTAGTGTACCTCTAAGACTGATTGTAGTCAGCTGAGCTACATATAGAGGAATGTCTGTGCTAACTTGCTGAATCATCTTTGTAAGTTGGCCAAACTAGTGCACCATTTTACTGTCTTAATGCAGTAGTGGCTGCTGATACTGGTTCTTCATTATATTGTCTGCTGTTAATTCTGTGCATGTCTTACATAGCAAGATTTTATTTTTTAATAGGATTTTAGATGAATTGCATTCTTCTGACAATTGTTCAGACCTTGCTGTGTAAGAACACATAAATATTTATGAAAATATGGGAATCCTGCTTTGAATGGAGCTTGTTTTGTTCCTTGATAGATTATGTGTCAGGTGTATATGTGTACTGATGGTGCTGTTTAAAGGATATCACCATTCATTTGTGTGTCTTTCTTACCAAATTTAAAAGCTATTGATAGTGGGTGCATTTGTTAATTAGGGACATATGTAAGTAGAAATATTTATGTGTATATTGTGTATGCAAATGAGAAGAGGTCAAAAATGGCTCCTCATTTGTAATTTCATGACGTGACAGGAAGACTTTATATGAAATTCTGACAGTCGGTCAGTAAACAAGTAATGCAGTAAACTTAGTGGTACAACTTTTCAGGGCCTTCATCATCCAAGAGTAATGGATTCCAGTTACCATCATTGTTGGAATCAGATGACAGTGAGTTGGAGGACTTCTTGGATGACATACTGGAACGTGGGCGAAATCTACTGAGAAAGGGGGCTGCAAATCGAGTGCCTGTGAGTGCAGCGTCAAGCATATCGACTGCTGTGGATGCAAGACTGGAACATGGAGTTGAAGGAACTGCTGAGGTGATGTTGCGGAGGCTGACAGCTTTGGGGGCCTACAATTTGCCACTCAGTGTGAATGCGGCAATCCAATCACCACCTGAAGCTGCTAGACAGACTGCTTCTTCTGTGTGGGATGAGAATACTTTGGTGATGGGGCAGCCAACTGACTGCAACCAGCCTGACAGCTTGCAGATGCTGACCACATGCTTTGACAAAGTCTTTACAGAATTACATCAACAGGTATGGATAATTTGCAGCAGTACTAGTGCCATGCCTTGGTACTTGGCAGAATGATATTTGACTTCACTCATTTCATGTATTTTGTGCTTCCAGAAAGTGTTTTTATTTTATTAACAATAAACTTTTGTGCTTTTTATACATTTTGAGGTTATTTTACTTGTTTGTTATTGATATTTCATAACTTCTTGGAACCAAACAGGCATTTTACATTTAAAATGGTTTCTGTCTTTGGGTGGTTTTATTGGTCTCATTTAATGATGCACTGCAAGGCTCAGCTGTATTCAGGTGTTTTAAACATGTAGAAATTGCAGAAGAAAATATATTTGTCACTAAGTGCAGTAATCTGCTTGAAAGTAGGCACACAACAGAAAAGTTTTATTTATTCTGCGTGTTCTTGTGACAGTACCCTGAATTAAGTTTTTTGTATGTGTGACATTTGTATTGTGTAGTGAATGTGCAAATAAAGTCTGTTTGTATTTCAGAACTCTTGGACAAATTTGGAATTGGTTCTGCAGTTATGGCTGACCCTGAATTTGGAATCTGCATGTGATCCAGGAGCACTGGGAACATTTGCCCCTTGGGTTTCACCATGTATATACCTCAGTCCAAATGCAGTGTCAGGACTAATGGCTGCACTGGCATGGCATCCTGGCATCTCTCTGCGAGCCTGGTGTTTGGCATTTCAGAGCCTCACAGTGTTAGCAAACACTCCACTTGCAGAGGCTGGATCACCAGAAGCTGCAGCCTCCTGGGTACCAGACACAGTAGAGGAAATTGAAAACTCATTACGCGGCATGGCGAATATAATCGTCGGTGACCCACAGTTTGTGCCAATGTTGCTTCGTTTCCTTTCTGGTTGTGGACTGAACACTGGCTCCTACCCTGCCAAAGGATGTGTTAGTAAACTGATCTCTTGTATGAACTTGTAATGTTTAATGTAGTGATGACTGTGTAAAATGCTGAAGTGCTGATATTAGAGTTACCCATTACAGTACACTGATTTAATGAAATTTTCTTTTGTAAATCTGAGGTTTTCACAGTGGCATGCATGGAGTCTTTGAGACTTCTGGGATGTGGCATTGTATCAGTGGGTGAGTGGTTCTCAGCATTTCAAAGGATTATAGTGCCGTCATCTTTAGAGTTAAAGCAGTCCAGAAGAATGGATGTTCTTGGACTGCTTGACCCTGAAGGTGAGTGCACTACAGTACCTTGAACATGCAAGAGTGACTCATCGGATGGTAGAGCATAATGACAGCACTGTGATGTCTTGATACTTCATTCGTCGCTCACCGGATGATAACAGTGTCACATCTGCACTATGATGCCTTGATATATCAGCCATCACTCACCACATCCCAGAAGACTGGGAACCCACAATTGTTCCTTGCTTTATTGATTTAATTGTGACTTATCAGAAGAAGTGGAAATGTTTTACATGTTAATTATGTTTGGCTAACTGGGAAGTAAACTTCAAATTAGTTTTTCATGAAATGAAAAATGGTTCGTTCTAGTAACAGTTTCATTTTCCTACAAAATTGTGTACTGTGTAATTCCAATATATTGTGAAATTTTATTACCATGAAAGATATAGTTAAAAGAAACTTGATGTGTGCTGCCCATGATAAGAGAACTAACTGTTAATTTGTATGTACATTTAAGTGTTTGTGTAAGTGAAACTTGCTTCATGACGGTGATTATAACAAATAGTTTGTACGACATTCAGAGAATCGTCATTTTGTACAGTACGTTAGGTCTTGCGTGGGGGTTCTCCAACTGAACAATGAAAAGCAACTTCTTAAAATAGATACATCTGGTGAGGGAGATGTAAATATTAGATTTGCATTTTGTTGGATTTTATATTTTCATCCCAAGCAACTGCTTTGTGAAACTTTAGGTATGAACTTCACAATTGCGTGTTATCAGATCAGCTTCAGTATGTGTATACTTCAGTGGTAAAGAAAAACCAACAGAACAGGTCATAATGTTGCCAGCACAGGCGCACTGTCTTGATTAACCTCACTTCTGTCCACCTCACGGCTCTCGTTAACAGATTTTCACTGTTCATTAAGACACAGACCGCTGTCATGTATTGCAGTGAAGTCTTCAAAACAACCCTTGGAAGTTGAAATCTTTTTGTGTTATCTCTTATGATACACGTCAGGTAGTGACAAATGAATAACAAAAACTGGAACCAGCAACAAGTAATTGTTAGGTTGTGCACAAGCGATAAAGTGGGACGCAATTGATAATGGTACAGTTTGTGCACAAGTGGTACAGCAGTCCCCAGTAGATAATGGTAGTTTGACCATCAAGAAATGATTAATGGCTGTATGTGGGTGGTCTGAAAAGTTCTCTGCCTCAACCATAGATGGCAACACTATCAGCAAGATTTTTTTTTACTAAGTCTGTCATAAGCATCCATGTGAAATTGCAAGTCATTCTATCAAGTAGTTTGTTTTATACAGCTGTCTGAAGCAGGAGTGCTGTGTGTATCCCTTAAAATGGATAAAACTGAGTATCGTGCGGTTATAAAATTCTTTGTAAAAGAAGGTTTAACGCCAAATGAAATTCATTCGAAGTTCATAAAAGTTTATGGGGACTCTTCTCCTTCATTTTCAACAACTAAGAAATGGGCTGCCAAGTTTAAACGTGGCCGTACCAGCCTTGAAGATGATCCACGTGAAGGACATTCAAAAAGTGCAACAACACCAGAAATCATTGAACAAGTGCATGATATGGTATTGGATGATGGGCGGATGAAAGTGCGTGAAATTGCTGAGACTATAGGCATTTCAAAAGAACTTGTAGGACACGTATATTTTGCATGAAGAATTGGATATAAAAAAGCTTTGCGCAAGATGGGTGCCGTGCTTGCTCACAGCAGATCAAAAACGCACTCGCATGAAAATCTCTGAACACTGCTTGGAGCATTTTAACAAAAATAAAACTGATTTTGTTTGTCAATTTATTACTATGGTAGAGACTTGTATTCACCATTACACGCCAGAATCCAAACAGCAGTTAAAACAGTGGACAGAAGCCGGTTGTTCAGCGCCAAAGAAGACAGTGTCGTTTCTATCAGCAGGAAAGGTCATGGCATCGGTGTTTTGGGATGCTGAAGGCATTTTGTCTATTGATTATCTTGAAAAGGGTAACACAATAACTGGGGAATATTATTCCAATCTTTTAACCAGACTAGACAAAAAAAATCATGAGAAAAGACTCGGTTTGCAAAAAAAAAATCATCTTTCATCAGGACAATGCACCTGCCCACAAAAGTGTTTTGGCAATGGAAAAATTAAGGGATCTGCACTATGAATTGTGGGAACATTCACCCTTTTCCCCAGATTTGGCTCCCTCTGACTTCTGTCTCTTCCCAAAACTCAAACTCTTCCTTGCTGGTCAGCGTTTTTCTTCGAACCAGGAGGCGATTGCGGCTGTAGAGGGGTATTTAGCAGATCTTACGAAGAACCACTACACGGATGGGATAATGGCGCTGGAGCATTGTTGGAATAAATGTATTAGTCTTAAGGGAGATTATGTTTAAAAATAAAAATAATTTTGAAATTATAAATTCATTTTTTCATTGTTATGCCGAGAACTTTTCAGACCACCCTCATAAAGCTTTTATGTATATTAAGTGGGAAATTTTTGTGTAACAATATGAAGAAAATTAACTTCTAAGGCAGGAGAACTTGTTATTCGAAAATTTCATATAATGTGCATGTTTTGGTGGGACTTCAAAAAGCTAACTTCTTAGTGGGAAAACTTTATATCTGGGAACTTCTTATTTAGGAAGCACTGTATTTGGAGCTGTGTCATCTTGTTTGCAAACATGTAAGTGGTTAATGTCAGCTGATGGCTTTTTCAGGCTGGACCGTCTGTTTGTCAGGCCCTGCATGAGTTGCTGGTGAGATTGCAGATGAGATGTGATGTTGTTACAACCACCAGTAAATATGGGAATTCACTTAAAGAGTTGCTGTTGAAGCTAGTGTACCAGCTAGTACAGCCTTCAGGAGCTCTAGCTAACCGACAGGGACCTTTGGATGCTCAGTGCAAACTTGTTGAGCTACTGCTCAATCTGAACTTTGCCAACATTGACTTGAGCACAGCGATGAGTATTCTCGAGTCTGTTGGTAAGTTGCTTTCCAGACAAGGTTTGTATGTGGGGGACAGAAGTCTCTTCTTTGTGGCCAAATTCTTTGTTACTTTTATGTTCCATGGAATATATCTCTGATATTTACTGATGTTCCCGGTCTGCCTGTAGGAGTGCTGGTGTACACATACATCTTGAGCCTAGAGAAAGTGAAATGTCGCAGTGTGTCTGAATCAAGTGTCACTGCTTCCTCGTGTTTTGGTGGACTGTTTGCATCTGTGCTGGGAGGTGAAATGAAGCAAGGAAAGCCAGCATCATGGGATGCTCTGCTGTGCAGCTTGCTGAAATTAGTGAACAAGTTGGTCCAGACACCTCTGGCCTCTCATGCACATGTAAGTTACAGTATTTATGATGTCCAGTAACGCACATGCTTCTTCTATGTGTTACAGTTTGATTATAGATGATAAATTAACACTACTGCTGTGTGCACTTTTGTGTGGTCTAATGGCGCAGTTATGTAGTGTTTATTGTACAAGATGTCCAGCTTAAAGTTAAACTTTCATATAGGGTGTATATAAACAGTCTGAATGCTTTTTTAATCACAGGAATGCTTGCCTTCGAGCAGACAGCATAGTTGCTGCGTAGCAGCTGGTAATTCCACCCATTCTGCAATGTTTTGTACTGATCAGTCCTGTTTTAGGGCAGAAAGAAGGCTCTGTGTATTCACAGTCCTTAACAGCAGAAATGTTTCTTGTGTATCTGAATTGTTTGTGATTGCTTGGGGTGAGCCTTGAGCTGGGAGGTTTCCTGATAGTCTGTGGGAGATGCTGCCAGTGTTCTGGTTGAGATTCACTGTGGGATTGATATTTGAAGACTTAAGTTGTTATAATTCATTTATACTCATCTCTTAACTAACTAGCTGCATAGAGCAGTGTTCTTAAAAAGTCAGCTAGTTTCTCAGCTAGTCAAGAAACCACCCTATTTCTTTCAAGCTGAAGGGTTATTACTGTTTACATAACAGTGCACCACTAGTCCCTAGTTAAATCCACCCTGCATCTTCCCATCCCATTTGTTTAACATCCATTTTAGTATTATATTCCCATGTATGCCCGGGTCTTCCAAATGGTTTCTTACTTTTGAATTTTTGTATTAAAACCACAGGCCAGTCTATATGGGACTTGGGGCAGGCAAAGTGATGCTGGGACAGGTTTTTCTGCTGCTAGTTTGGTTTTTGCATGTCAGTGTTATTTGACCAGAGCTTCATACACATTTATGTATTACCAGAACTGCACAATCTTAGCAATTGACAGTCCTTCAGTAACACAGAAAAATTATGCATAATAATATTTTTTTTTGTATGTGTTTTGTTGATTCCTGAACATTTTGCAGTATATGTAAATTGTAGCACTTCATATCAAGATACTGCAAGAACGTGCTCATCCGTTACTGTTTGTGGTGTTCTGTGGTGGTAGTCTCCTGTATTAAATTTCTCCCCTCTCCCACTTTAAACATATGTATGTGAGTGTGTGTGGTTTGCAGGTAGAGACCATGGAAACGCTGGGCTGTCAGTCAGGCCATCGTGCACCAAACTGCCATCTGGATAACAGTGATCTTTGTCAGACGGATGAGCACAAGGCTGCTGAGCAGCAGAATTCCATTGACACGGCATGTCAGTTGCAGCATGCAAGGTTTGAGTTGAAGGTGCCCTGTGTTGCAGATACTGGTAAGTCGATATTGTTGCACATTGCAGTTGTCACATACCTGTCACCCTCTGCTAAGTTTCCTGCAGTCAGTAATGTTTGATTCAGTTGTGGAGCAGTAATCGTGCGCAAGGGCTATAAATCACAAAACCCTGCAGGGGCCACAAACCAATTACAGTAAAATCCCAATTTTAGATTTTTGTGGGGCCAACTAAAATGGTGTGAAATCTGGGAAATGTTCTTACAGGCATTTGGCCAGGACTGTACAAAAGCAATTGAAACTGCAGAAAATGGGGGCATGTAAAGTTGGAGCTTTTCTGTATTAACATAAAAAGTCTTGGTTTTAATTGAAAATTTATTTTATGTTAAGTGAATAACTAACTGAAATTACTGTTAAATGATTACTAATAATAGTAATACTAATATTAGTATAGTAATTATAATTTATTGTGTAGGAATTACATTGTTTGTTATGCATGTAACACGTCAGTGAAAGGCTTGTTCTGTTTGCCGCTAACATTTGTTAAGATATGCACAGAATTGCATTCTGTAAAGTCACAACTGAACTATAGTTGCATCAGTGATTATTAGAACATACTGAGAGCTGAAAGAGTAAGGGGAATTGTAGAACTTGCATTTGGTATTTTCTCTCCTGCCACTGTTGTATGTTGGAAAGTTTCCAATATAGGATGTTTACACGCAATATTCCTAAAGCCCAGTTCTACCTAAATGTTATTAGGGAATTCATTTTTGTATACAAAGTGTACCAAATCACTAAAAAAAAATTGCCCTTCATTTTGTTATGGGGGGGTGGGGGTGGGAGTAGGTGTGCATGACTAGTATATTCTAAAACACTTATGGCCCAGGGATGTAGATATGGCAGGTTGTGGGTTACTCATTCGTGGTCTAAACATTGCAGCAGGTATTCAGCTTAGCATTTTGCTTCTGTTCTGTGGTTATGTTATTTGTCAGGCCTTTTCTTGAATTTTTAAATTTCTTCAGTTGGATATGTTCTTAGTTCAGGACTAAAATGTTATCTTCCTGGAAAACCTTATGTTGAGACTTCACTACTTTATGTAAATTAACTATAGGACCAAAAACAGTATAAATATGTGATCCCTTATGCTGTGTTTGTGTGTTCCCCTTCCCAGGTAAGTGCTTGGTCCTTGCATACACAGTGCATCTACTAAGTTTTAGGACTGGCATTATAAAAAGTATTTGCATGCAAGAAATGACACTTTTATTGTTTAGTTTTCCACATACATCCCTTCTAACTGTACACACAGATTTGCACGGTCATACAGCTTCTGGATGCTTTTGTAGAAGTCGTCCTTTGCAGTGGTGTTTAATGTACTTGTCACGGCTTTCTGGATGTGTGAAATCGAGTCAAAGAGACACCCCTTCAAGTGGGATTTCACTTTTTGGAACAAAAAGTAATCAGCATGTGCTAAATCTGGCAAATGCGGAGGGTGTTCGAGCACAGTCACTTTTCGTTGAGCTAAAAACTGCTTGACGATTGTCGTGTTGTGGGACAGGGCGTTGTTGTGCAGAAGGAACCAGTCACCAGATTGACACATGCCTGGTCTAACATGTTGAATTCTGTTTAGGAGCCTTTCCATTACACCTTTATAGTACACTGCATTGATAGTTTCACCCTCCGGAACAAATTCTTTGTGGATTACACCTTGCTAATTGAAGAAAACCACCAACATGGTCTTCACACGAGACTTCTGAAATCGCAATTTTTTTAGTCTTGGCGAGGTTTCTCTGACTCTTGCAGTGGATTGATGCTTAGTGGTCGGATCGTAGGCAAAACACCATGTCTCATCGCCAGTTACAATCTTCTTAAAGAAGTCAGGATCACTGTCTGCTGTGGCAGTCAAATCTCGGCAAGCTGCAATTCTCCGGTCTTTCTGCTCTGGAGTCAAACAGTGTGGAACAAAGCCCGAACAAATCTTCTGTTTTTGCAAATCTCCAACTACATTCTTTCTCACTGTGTCTTTGCCAATATTCACCTCGTCTGCTAGCATTCATAGTGAAAGGTGACGGTTTTGAAGCAACAATTGAGAGATCTTCTCGACATTGTTGTCTTTTCGACACTGTAGGCTGGCCACTCCTGCGGTCGTCTTCAGTGTCTTCTTGTGCATCACGAAATCGTCCATACCATCTGAAAACATTCGAACAGGATAGTGCTTGGTCCCCATAAGCTGCATTTACCATTTGAAGAGTTTTCCTCGCACTTTTTCCAGCTTTAAAACAGAACTTTATTGCTAATCGTTGCTCCATACTCAAATCCATGATGAGGCTTTCACACACAGCTTCGTTTCAAGCCACAAATCACGAATACTGCTCATCTCTCTCAGACAACACTAAGCACACAACGTGTCGAGACTTGCTCCTCTGTGTTTCTGTGGGTGACCGTGTGATGGCGCGCGTAGTATTCGCTCTGCACAGTCTTAGTAGACTTAGTAGACAGACTGTGTATTGAGACTTTTCTCCACGTATGGCATGTAGTTGTGTGCCACCAGTCTTGAGTGTGCTTGGGACACAATGAGCTGGCCTGTTTTCCATTCCAGACGTTTGTAGTTGTTTAGTACTGTACATCCATTTCCTTGAGCCTTGCATTGTGGGGGAAGCATCTCATTCAGTCAGGCAGTGCCATGGTTCAGGTCATTTGTCATTGGCCTTTCACTACAACGCACTCCATATGGGATTCCTTGTGGACAAAGTAACAGTGGGACACACTTTTCTAAGTAGTTTGGTTTTTCCCTGTCAGTATCACTCTACCCTTGCTTCATACTCATTTATTAATCATATCTCACTGATGCTTTATAATCTCAGTAATTGACCATGTCATTGAATAACACACTAAAGCAAATGTTTGAAAAGTAATAAATGTTGGTGTGGTAGAGCAGTTATCCACCCAACAGAATGGATTGGCCCAGTTCAGAGTTGCATTGCATAGTATTGTTAATATAAATTACTGTAGGTACTCGTGCGTGCGTGTGTTTGTGTGTGTATGTGGTGGGAGGGTAGTGCAAAAACAGAGAAGCTTGTGTGCAGATCTTCTGTTGATACAGGCCACGTGATGTTATGGTAGGCTAAAGCACAAAAAAGTAGGAACATGTGAGTAGCTAAAAGTTAAGTAAATTCAGGCTTGAATTATGTTTTGAAGGGTTATAGCACTTTTCACACATCTGTAGCTACACACTCAGTGAATTTTTAGACTGCTTGGCCCTGAAGATGAATGTGTTACAGTCCTGGAAACATAAATACCTACCTGTCCAGCAACACAGCATCACATCCCAGAAGACTGGTGTCTTCAGCAACACCACTGTCATAGCCTCAAATCTCTCATTGATTTCTTAAGATGCACTGTAAAGAAAAATAGAAGTATAATTCTGTAGTGTTGCAGCACCATCCAACGATGCTCAGGCTGTTAAGTGCTTTGGCGGGCTGCAGTGGTTCTACCTTAGCAATGCTTCTTGGATCCTCTGCTCCACCTGAACAGCTGGCACTGGGTGAATTTGGGGAACCATTATCTGTAGGGGATGCTGTATTCCAGCTGCTTGCCATGCTGGCTTACAAGGCGACTTCCCCACAGTTGATCCTCAGGCCCCTGTTCGATTTTCTATCTTCCGGTAAGTTGCATTCAGAGTGTGATGTGGCTGGAAAACACTTCTGTCACATAAGCTACACTGTTGGGTGATTAACACTCTGGTGGGTGCCAGAATTCGAGGCCAAGGAGGCCAGAATTTAAATGAGGGCTGCATTCTGAACTCCATTAACCTTTAAAGGCCGAATGTTAGATATATCTAACGCAGCCTGCACTCCCCAGTGGCCGAATGTTAGATATATCGAACACCGTGCATGCATTAAGTTTTTCAGCACTCACGGTGTTTGCTTGAACAGGAAACCCAAACAAACTTGTTGTGGGTTCCACAACAAGGCCTGGTATTCGTCAGGAGCAATGATGTCATTTATGGCGGTCCGGGTTTCGATATTATTTATGTGCACACTTGACCTTTGGGGATCAGCTGAGGGAGTGAAAGGCACGACACGGTAGACCATTGTTTTGAGGCTGAAACGTAGAACCTCGATGACGAAGAGCTCTAGTTAGTCTTCTGGCAGCTTTCGTAGAAGTATGGTGCATCTTGATATTTTGTAGTGATGGACTGGCTTATACGTGACAGTGGCGGATTGGTTAGAAACTGCAATCCACAATTTTTCACAACGTTTATTGTCCAAGGTGCAAGTGTTACGTTTCACGGTTGTGTCTGATGTTACATTATCAGTGGCAAACTGGTATATATTGCATAAATTCACTAGTGTTTTGTAAGGAAGTACCCCTTCCTCGGTATTGATATTTTTCCTCAGTGTTTACCTACAGAGTTTCACCTGGATTACTTTCCCGTTGAAGAATTGTTTAGACTTTAGACCAGTGGTGCATTATTAGTAACTGTGGCTTATTTGATTTTGTTGGGACATTTTAAAATGGAACCTCACAAACGAGCTAAGTATTCAAAATCACTCGATCCTGACGAAATAGAGGAGGTACTAATGGATGAGGAATCTGATGAGGAATTAGAAGACAGAGACAAAGTGGTGGAACCTCGTGTACAGTCTTCCACATCCTCAGAAGATGAAGATGATGTCGAGGAAACTGAAGTTGCATTTCGGGCTACAAGACCTGGGGATTTGTCAAATTTCTTGAATTTTACTGTACCACCAAACGGCATTAACCAATCAGCTGCCTCTGATATAAATGCAGAATCTTCTCCCTTTTCAATCTTCATCCTCTTTTTTAGGCAGGTCTTTCAAATTATTCTAACCGAAACAAACCGCTACTTCCATCAATACATGTCATCTAGACCTACAGGAAGCACTTCAGCACAACCACCTGATATTACCATCGAGAAATGTACAAATTTTTTGGACTTATAATTCAAATGGGGCATGACCAGCATCACAGCCTCAAAGATTATTGGTCCAGAGAGGAACAGTACAGCACTCCATTTTATTCAAATGTAATGGCACGCGATCGCTTCTTCCACATTCTTCGATTCCTTCATGTTGAAAACAATGACGACCCTCCGAACCATGACGCCCCAGACTACGACGGACTTTGGAAAATACGAAAGATTTTTGACGCACTGAACAACAAATTTTGTGAACTGTACAATCCGACAGCACATCTTGCTGTGGACGAAGTGATCATGTTGTACAAAGGAAGAGTAGTCTTTCGGCAATATATTCCAAAGATACATAAAAGATTTGGCATCAAAATTTACAAACTTTGCGACTCTCTGGGCTACACTTATGACATGAGCTTGTATTTAGGCAAGCAAAGGCAGAATGCCACAGCTCAAATAACAGCAACACACGGAATGGTGCTGCAAGTTATTTGAAGAGTTGAGGGAATGGGTCACAAAATTTTCATGGACAACTATTTTACATCGCTTGCTCTGTTTGATGATCTGTTCCAACAAAAAATCAATACGTGTGGTACAGTTCGCCATGATAGGCGTGGAATGCCAAGAGATATTGGACCAAAATCTCTAAAAATGAAAAGGGGGGACATAGCGACACAAGTCAGGGGAACACTAAGGGCCGTTCGCTGGAAAGACAAGCGGGATGTGTACATTCTCACAAACATGCACGCTCCACTTGTTGAAGGAAATTTCACCGACGAATTTGGCCAGGGTATCAAACCTTGTGTTGCAGAAGACTACAATGCATACATGGGGTTTGTGGCCAAGTCAGACAGAATGGTCAACAGCTATGGAATTGCCCACAGGACGTGGAAGTGGACAAAAAAAAAAAAACTGTTTTTCCACCTAACAGACATGACCATTCTAAATGCATTTCTTATCCACAAGTCGTGTGGCGGCAAAATGACACAAAATTTTCCGTGAGCTTCTTGTTCGCGAATTGATTATACATTCGCAAGAGGAAAATGTGACAGCTAGTGGCATTTCACGGGGCAGACCAAGTCCAACTGCGTCCCAGCTCAGTCGACTTGAAGTAAAACATTCGCAGCATTGGCCTTGGTGGTGTCGCGTGTGTTCGCTGCACAAGCAAACACAGAGTGCGCTGTATTTCTGCAAGAAGTGTGACATCGGTCTGTGCGTAATGAACTGCTTTGAGAAGTGGCATACGTGTGTGAACTTGAGTCACTAGACGACATAAAGAGAAGTGTTGACTGTGGCGACGCGAGCCAAATTATATCATTGTACAGCGCGGATAGAAAACATTTGCCGTGTAAATAAGTGTATACTCCTATGTACGTAACATCACACATGCCAGCGGGTTAAAGCAAGGGGTAAGCACATAAAAAGTTCACAGAAGTGTCATGAAATATGTCATAAAAAAACTTTGGAATCTATCATAAAGTTTCGGGAGAACGATTTATTGCTAAAAGTCGACACCGCGTCTATTAATGTAGAATTTTATTCTCTTTCAAACAGTTTTTATTTCATAATTTTATGCTATACAGAGCAGAAAATATATCTGTTTTTGTGAAGGCCTGCAATTTCAAGATTTAAATGCCCAAAAAATTCCGGCCAGCAGGGGGCTACTGGCATTTAAAAGTCAGTACTTTAAAGGTTAAATGCCA
>Ga0268261_10000100_pt1 | contig 53173 bp, 27 predicted proteins | sample TergutNc150P1_FD_190353 | JGI IMG/M metagenome (GOLD analysis project Ga0268261, IMG submission 190353) | Nasutitermes corniger P1 segment gut microbial community from laboratory colony in Florida, USA - Nc150 P1 (SPAdes) (version 2) | ecosystem: Host-associated > Arthropoda: Insects >... | reverse complement strand
CCCCCCCCGATGTACCAGAAGGACCGATTCAACCGCCCTCGCACAATACGGAATACGGAGACATTAAAAACATTCAGGAGGAAACGTGGTCGAAAACATATCGCTATGCAGTATCGAACGGCCCTTCGAAAACATACTCCATCACACGCTATAATAGCCAGTCACAGAGTGCTAATATCGTACGAAGGTCAACCTATAACCTGTTGTGGATGTAATGCTACAGGCCATGTGTATCAGGTTTGCCCGAAGAGACTAGGGACAGGCAAAGGACAAAGAAACAAGCACACAACTATAGGGGCACATGTGACAGCGCACGGTACCCAAAGAGCGGACAACGGCGAAGCAGAAAGAATGAATGGCGCCCCACCACCAATAAGAAGCCCCAAGCTGTAGAGCACATAAACGAGGAAGGCATAGAAACAGCCACTGATCCAGCGTGTCCAATACGTACCGGCCCATCACAACCCATAGTGAAGGAACAGGCCATCCCGAACACCGGCGCTGACAGCGAGTGCAACACGGACCAGCCCGAAATGCCTGAAACGGAATTACAAGACACCCAAATCGATGAGGACGAAAAACATTGTGACGAGCCACAAACCGGACTAAAGCCACAACAACAAGTAAATCCGAAACCTACCACCCCCGAATTGTCAAACGGGAACAAGACAACGGAGGGAGTAAATACGACTCGTGTCGAGGACAGGATAACAAACGTCATTGTACAAACCCCACACGGTGAAACGGGTGACAAGCTGGACGCACGTAACAACCCGCAGCGGCCGAAAAACTTAAACTTGAAGGCAATGGCGAACCGCCAGCCGAGCGAGAAAGGAGCAGAACGAGGAATGCGACGACAAAAAGAGACAAATAATGCAGCGCAGATCAGACCCCCACCCTCACAACATGGTAACAATAAACATAGCAAATCTAAATATCAATGGCATAAAATCACAAGCTAGAATGCGGATGCTGCACAACTTTATTCGAAAACATGACATAGACATTTTTTCTTTAAGAAGCCACCCATCCCAGTCTCGAAAACCTGAGCGGTTACATGGTGCACTATATTACAAGGTATGTCCGGAAAGTAATGAGGCTGATTTTCTTGGGCCAAGCAGAAGGGTCGGCGAGCGGAGTCTCCGGAGCTGACGGTTGGTGGGGGTTGTCAGGTAAACGGTCCGGCCCAGCTCAGTTGGTTCTGAGCCTTTACAGAGTGCGGATTGCTTGCGAAGTGGACAGCTGTTTGAGCGTTGTGTCACGGGTCAAAATGCAGCGCGGTGTCAATCAGTGATACGCGATAACGTTTTGCGTTAAACTCAAAAATCCGCGACCGAGACGCTTGCTATGATACAAAAAGCCTACGGGAAGGATGCTTTATCGAAAGCACAAGTGTTTAGGTGGCACAAATCGTTCAGAGAAGGAAGAGAGGATGTCGAGGATGAGCAACGCATAGGGCGCCCATCAACGTCTTACACTTCGGACAATGCGGCTAAGGTGAAAGCGGTTTTGGACTTGACCGACGTCTGAGTGTTAGATTGATAGCAGATCAAGTGGAACTTCCAAAATCCATTGTCCATGAAATTGTCACGACAGAACTGCAGATGGGGAAAGTTTGTGCCAAATTGGTTTCCAAGGTTTTGACCGACGAACAGAAGGAAAATCGTGTTTTGATTTATCGTGAGCTTTTGGTCCGTGTGAGAGGTAACCCTGATTTTTTGGAGCAAGTGATAAGTGGTAATGAAACGTGGGGTTATGCGTACGATCCAGAGACAAAACGGAACTTTGAGTGCACACTACCGAGTCTCCTCTACCAAAGAAGGCTCGAATGAGCAAATCAAAGATGAAATCGATGCTCGTTTTTTTACTTTAAAGGTTTTGTCCATAAGGAGTTCGTACCACCCGGACAGACAGTCAACGCTGTATTTTACGTGTAAGTGCTTAAACGGCTGAAGACAAGAGTCGCCCGCGTCCGCCCAGAGATCGCCAACACCTGGGTTCTTCACCACGACAATGCGCCGAGCCATGCATCGCTGCTAGTGAGAGAGTTTCTGGCGAAACAAACCGTGGCAACGCTGCCCCAACCTCCCTACAGCCCAGACCTGGCCCGCCCGATTTCTTTTTGTTTCTCCGGCTCAAATCCAGCTTGAAAGAACACCATTTTGGGACTGTTAAAAACGTGCAGGCTGCCGTGACGAATGCTCTGAAAGACATCCCAGTTCAAGACTTCCAGACGAGCTACGACGCGTGGCAGAATCGATGGCAACGGTTTATTGATGCTCAAGGATGTTATTTTGAAGAATATTAAGTGTGTGTAAACATATATTTAATTAAACGAATTTTTTCGAACCAGTCTCATTACTTTACCTTGTATGGGTACGTCGAAGCGTTGTACTGCTATCGTCACGAGAGACGACATCGAGCTCTCCAACATCACAAAAATTCCATCTGGTCGAGTGATTGCCACAGCATTCATGTAAACATATATGCCCCGTCTGGTGCGGCCAAGAGGAACGAAAGAGAACATTCCTTCAACAGCGAATTGACCTACTTAATGCGAGCAGCACCCGCGCATATGATTCTCGGTGGTGACTGTGTACTTGATAAACGTGACACTACAGGTCATTTGAATTTCAATCATTTCCTCGCTGAACTAGTACAAGGCTTCACACCTCGCTACTCCTGGGCGGCCCATCCAGCCACACCTGCCTTTACACATTACTCCAATAACGGAGCGACTCGAATTGACCGTCTATATATCTCACACACATTACATGCGATGAAAACTAGTGCAATAACAGTACCTGCGGCTTTTACGGATCATCTAGCTGTGGTGTTGCGACTGTCAGTGGAGACACCACTGTTCCGAATGGGCAGAGGCATTTGGAAGATGAACACGCCGGTGATGGCAAACCGTGGGAACCAAACGCAAACTACGCCAACAATGGTGTAACTGGACCCAACTTAAGCGGCTTTATCCCAACGTAACTCTGGTGGGGGCGACTTGTAAAAATGAAAATCCGACACTTCTACAAACGGAGAAATGAAGCGAAAAGAGACTACGCGCGATTAAAAAATCACTGTTACGAATGTATATATGACGTATTAGCACAAAACATCACTCACGAGGAAAAATTACCGCGCTCAACCGACTAAAAGCGAACATAGTAAAACTGCACAGTGCCCTTCTACAAACAGTGATGTTAGACACACGAAATCGACCGCCTTGATGATGAACACCCAACAATATACCACATTCAGCAAGTAAAAAACGGCGTACACAACGAACCATACAACAGATACAAGACGACGAAGGCTGCGTCCACCAGACCCCCACGGGATTCGTACGTACCTTCGCGAACCACTTCAAACGAAAATACGGCACAATGATTGTACATAGTGACAGTATGCAAAGCATGATGGATGTAATACAGCCGGCCCTCTCATCAACACAGATCCTTCCTGACGAACAGGCCATAACCTTCGAGGAAATAAAACACGCCATACGAAAATGAGAATACAAAAAAGCACCTGGACATGACGGCATTGGAGCGGCCTTTTATAAACAAAACTGGGAGAGACTAAAAGATAACCTCCGCGATGTCTTTAATCGGATGCTGTTACACGGAACAACCGAAACAACAAAACCGTGGGGTCGTCTGCCTACCGAAGCCGAATGGAACAGACTCTAGAGGGATATCGTCCCATCACCCTCCTGAACACACACTAAAAGATCCCGGCGAGAATTATAGCACTCCGTGTACGCCCGGTAATGGAAGAGCTGCGCGAGAGTCAATTCTGTGGGGTACAACGAATAATATTTGACACGGCGGCTACCATCCGCGAGGCCATAGCGCAAGCCGGGGTAACAGCGACCCCCCTTTGCATATTCTCCCGAGATTTCAAAGAAACCTTTGATAAAATTTCACACAAGTATCTTTATGCAATTCTGGAAAGGTACGCTTTAAGCGAGTCTGTCATCACCGGTATCAGGAATTTATACGCTAATGCCACATCATCAGTACAAATTAACGGATATATGACCAAGCCAATACCCAGTCAATATTCGATAAGAGAGGGATGCCCGATGAGTGTGCAGTTTTATGCATAATATCTGCACCCTCTACTTACACTTCTAAATGAAAAAGTATCCCGGCTCCAAATAGGGCGAAACGGACGGCGTATAGCAGCAGTGGCATACGCCGATGACGTAACACTTCGTGACGCCGCCTAATGACCTTACTATTATAAAGGACGTCATACGCACCTTTGAACGGGCCTCCGGTGCGTGTCTCAATCCCTACAAATTCCAGGCTCTGGCGACAGAAAAATGGAATACAACGGATACCGGAATGGGTATAGAGTTCCAACCCTACGTAATGATCCTAGGAGCCACTTTCACTAGCACCAAGCCCCTGGCCGGCCTCATCCGGGCGCAAGCTAAATTGGTGTACACCAGGAATCTGTCTAGCGCAACGCGTGTAATACGGACACAACTTTGCTGGCCCGAATATGGTACATGGCTCAGATTTCCCACCATCCATTACTAGCACGCACCTTCTATGGCCATAATTTGGTTCAGAGTGTCGGTGTCCACGCTCCAGAAGACCAAGCAGCAAGGTAGATTGGCGTTAGGAGAAATTGTATCGAAATGGAAGACACTTTTGATAAATCGCATTTGGCAAAAAAGCAATAAGGGAGACACGGCAACAAAATCCTGACTTTGTGAATGGAATCTAACCGGCCCGCAATCCAACCCACCGCCAATCATAAAAAGTTAGCACAAATTGGAGTACCTACAACTATTCGCACGCGATGTGGCCTATATTCCACCCCCGGCCGTGACGAAACAACTATGGCCTTCAAGAAACGCATTTACAGAACTATTAATATGAGAAGGGCGGCCATCGGCAAAAGGGAAATGAGGGTTGTCAAACAATGGTCACGACTGGGCTCGTATATGGAGAAACCTGCACACTGCATGGATAACGGATACATTAAAATCGACATGGCATACTATAATTTACGACTTAATACCAACTACAGAGCGACTAACCGCAATCCGCCTCGCTTCTTCCAACAAATGTGACATGCGCAAAGGGGATATGCTAATACTCCGTCTTACAAACGCGCCCACAGCGCGGAATTTGGAAATGGACATGGTCCCGCCTGGCAGCGATCCTCCGGACCGATCAGCGGTGCATTCTGAACGAATAGACTATTCGACCCCATTTCCACCTCTGCCCCCAGCGCCATAGTGCAACGGTGTGGATTATAGCCCATTTAGTGTGGTACATTACCAATGAACGCCGCCTCTCTCTGACTGTACTGACTTCCTGCGGCGCGCGATGTAGAACGCGTATCAAACGCCGCGCCGACTGCGCGTAGTGGGAAACTATCTGGATACATTGTAGGAAAGCATCTTCCATAGCGACAGAACATATCGACAACATTCTCATAGTCCATGAATGGGCCGCCGGATCCAATAAGACACGGACCGAGCCACCAGCACCAAACGACCTGATTCTGCACTCAGGCTCCCACCTCCCTACTACTCTTATACATTGTTCTCTACTCTCAATGGACTTAGCGTCTCAATTCTCAGCACCAGTGCAAACCACTAGAATACTGTATCTATTAGGAAGGACCAATAAATGTTTCATTTAAAAAAGTCCCAGTGTCAGCATATAATTTTTTTCTTTTTGAATATGTTTTATAATCACAGACACTCAAATAAATTATGCAGTAACACATCCATTATTTAATTATGTGTTTCAAAAGTTATCTTTGCTCCATTGGCAGGGTTAGAAATGCGAGTGACGCAGATATTTCTGTTATTTTTCAGTAAATCTATTTTCTTTGCTTACCGACATTCTGATTTAGAGGGTACGCGTTCGAATGAGACTAATACTAGGCATGTGAATCTCGGTGCTTTTTGCGGACCGTAGCGGGTCACGAGATCTGACAATTGTCTACACGATTTGAAACATTTACGGAAAGGAAATGTTGAGCGTATGATGCGTGTGCTGGGGAGGTCTGGACCGAGGGTGGTTTTACTCTCGCCTTGTTTCAGGGGTGGGTTGTGGGGAGGGAAGTAGTATTGGAACAGGCGTAACTTAATTTTAGCTCTCGAAACAAGTTCACAACTCTTCTTCCGTGTGGCCTTCTAGAAGAAAATAAAACATTAAAAAATGTGCGTTTTTAAAGTATGCAAACATGTCTTGAGTCAACGTAAGAAACTCGAGTATTGGTGCTCAAGATACGGCATATCAATGAAGAATAAGGGCTCCAAACATGACTTGCTCTAGCTAAAATAATGCGTGTATTGGCGCCTGTCCTACAAGTTATCTGTGCTAAATATGGGACAGAAACATGACTCGCATCAAGTGATGAAATTCGCTTGTTGGTTCTCTAGATACAGCCTATTTGTATAAATATGGTCTCCAAACATGACTTGAGCCAACTGAAAAAAGCAGTGTTTTGGTGCTCGAAATAGATCCTATCTCTGCTGAATATGGGCTCAAAAATGACAAAGGACAGGTTATGAATTTCGTGTATTGGCGATCGAAATGCAGCCTATCTGTGTCTATTATAGGCTCAAAACGATTTGTGCCACCTCAAGAAATTCGTGTAATGGTGCTCGAAATTATGGGTATCTCTGATGATATGTGCTCGATACACGACTCGCGTCAAGTGGTAAAATTCGTGTATTTTTGCTCGACATAAAGCTAATTTGCGCTGAATATGGGATCCAAACAAAAATTGCGTCTACTTAAGAAATTCGTGAATTGGGGATAGTCCTACACTCTATGAGTGCTCAATATGGGCCTGAAACATGACTCGACATGCAGCCTATCTTTTTTGAAGCCCCAAACATGATTTGTGCGAACTCAAGAATTCGTGTAATGATGCTCGAGATTATGCTTATCTGTGATGAATATGGGCTCGAAACAAGACTCGCTCAAAGTGATGACATTCATGTATTTGGCTCTCGATTTTTATGCTTATCCGTATGGGCACCAAACATGATTAGCGCCAACTCAAGAAATTCGTGCATTGGCGCTGGTTCTTCAGCTTATCTGTTCTGAATATAGGCTCGAAGCATGACTCACGTACAGTAATGAAATTGGTGTGTTGGCTCTCGAAATGCAGCCTGTCTGTGCTGAATAAGGTCTCCTAACATAACTTGGCCAAATTAAGGATTTTGTATATTGCATCTCGACATACAAGCTACATGACCTGAAAAGGGGCTCGAAGCGTGACTTTCGCCAACAGAATAACTTCGAGTACTGGCGCTCGAATTGCATCCTACCTGTGCCTCATATGGGCTCCAAACATGACTTGCGCCTACTGAAGAAATTCATTTATTGGCGCTCGAGATACAGCCGTTCTGGTCCCATTATGGGTTGGTAAAATGACTCTCGCCAAGAGATGAAATTCGTATATTGGTGATCGCCATGTAGTCTATTTTGTTGAATGTAGGATTAAAACATGACACGCCAACTAAATTAATTCGTATATTTTTGCTCGAGATACAGATTATCTGTGCTGAATATGGTCTCGAAAAATGATTTGACCCAACTGAATAAAGTGGTGTATTGGTTCACAAGACAACTTATCTCTGATAAATATGGACTCGAAACGTGACACGCGACAATTTACGAATTTTGTGTATTGGCGATCGATATGCAAAGCATTTATGCTGAATATGTGCTCTTAAAATGACTTGCTCCAACTCAACAAATTCGTGTATTGACGTTTCAGGAACAACATATGTGTGGTGAATATAAGCTCGAAACATGACTTCTGAAAAGTATGAAATTCGTAATCTGGCATTTGAAGTACGGACTATATGTTCTGAATATGGTCTACAAACATGCCTTGCGCCAACTGAAGAAATTCGTTTTTGCACCTGAGATACAGCCTATATGTGCTGAATATGCGCTGGAAATGTGGCTCAAGAAACTCAAGAAATTTGTGTATAGGCGCCCGACTTCTTGCCATCTTTGCTGATTATGATCTCCAAACATTATTCACTCCAAGTGATGTAATTCTTGTGTTGGCTGTCGATATGCAGCCTAACTGTGCTAAATACGGTGTCCAAAATGACTTGTGACAGCTCAAGGAAATGGTGTATTGGCTTTCGAACCACAATCTATCTGTGCTGAACATGTGTTAAAACGTTAATTTCGAAATCAGAATAAATTCTTGTACTTGCGCTCTCTGTGCTGAAAGTGGTCTACGAACATGATTTGCGCCAAATTTGTTTTTTGGTGCTTCAGATACTGCTTATCTGTTCTGAATATTGGCTGGAAACTTGACTCGCTTCAAGCGATGAATAGCTAGTGTTGGTGCTGGACATGCAGCTTATTTTTGCTGAATAGGGTCTCCAAAAATGGCTTGCGCCAATTAAAAAAATTCTTGTACACCAATACATGAATTTATGCGGTTGGAGCAATTCATATTACGAAATCAAATGCAGCACAGATAATCTGAAGGTCGAACATCATTACTCTATTTATGTGATATGTCGCAAGTCATGTTTAAACACATATTCGTTGCAGATAACCAAATTGTCGCCGTCGCCCCCTTGTCGTAGATTTGTAGCCAGAAACAGATCGCTAAATGGCGTGAAAGAGGTTATTTCTTAAAAGTTAAAGGACAGCATTCTCGACAAATAGTTCCAACTTTCGCCGCTAGGATATCTGGCGTCTTTCGGACGTGGAGTCGCGTGGCGACGAAAGTGGGAACTCCTAAGAACTTGCCCAGGTTGCAGCGTGTCAGATCCATAATGTTCTCCTAAGTGGGCTTTTCTTCATGTCTAACTGGCCAATAGGTTATATACTAATGAATGAACCTAATTTTCAAGACCTATACACGTATTTCATCAGTTAGCGCGAGTCATGTTTCGAGAACATATACTGTACAGACAGGCTGTAGGTCGAGTGCAAATACACTAATTTCAGAATTTTGTGCAGGTTATGTTTAGACCCACATTCCGAACAGATATGAAGTATGTTGAATGCCAATACACAAATTTCCTCACTTGGAGTGAGTCATGTTTCCAGCCCTTATTCGTCACAGATGGGCCGAATGTCAATAGTCAAAACACGACACCCTTCAGTTGGAGTAAGTCATGTTTGAAGCTCATATTCTGCAACGTTAAGCTGCAAGTCATTCGTAAATATAGGAATTTCAACACTTGTCGAAAGTCATGTTCCAGACTAACGTCTATACAGTTTCGTTTTAGATAGAATGCCATTAAACGAATTTCATCACTTGTAGCACCAAATATTTAAAGCACATATAAGATATAGGTCAAAAGAATAAATACGAATGGCTTTAGTACGTGCAATTTAAGTTTTAGTCCCTTATTCAGAACAGCTACGCTGCATGTCGATCACATATAAACGTATTTCATCACTTGGCACGAGTCATGATACAAGGTCTTACATGGCAGAGATAGGCGCTAGGTCGAGCACTCAGACTCGAAACACTTTATTTAGACCAAGACATGTATGCAGCCCATTGTGAGCACAGGTACGGTCAATGAACAGCGCCAAAACAGTTATTAATTCACAGGGCGCAAGTCCTACTTCTAGGCCTAATTCAGCACAGAGAATACGTAAGTCCAGCGCCAACATGCGAATTAATTTACTTGATCCAAATTATTTTTAACCCATATTCAGTACAGTTACCCTTCTAGTCCAGAGACAACACACTTATTGGTGGGAGTCGTGTATGGAGTTCATATTCAGCACAGACAGACAGTTCGTAGGAATGAACTCTTATTCCTTGAGTTTCGTATGTCGTGTTTGTAGCAAATAGATAAGCTGCATTTGGAATTTGAGAACTTCAGTTTTATCACATGCAGCGAGACATGTTCTCAGCTCTCATTTATCACATATCGAGCTCCAAATACATCTTAATAAGGTGGAGCAAGTCATGTTTGTAACCCATTTTCTGCACAGTTGAGTTGAATGTCGAAATCCTATATACGAACATCACTTGTTGCACGTCATATTTCGAGACAATTTCCTGCACAGTTTGTGTGCCATTGCACTTGGAGCGAGGCATGTTTCGGGTCTATATTTGGAACAGATAGTCTGTAAGTCGTAGGATCTTCATTTGCCGCGTCATGTTTGTACACCATTTTCAGGACAGAGGCTGCTTTTCGAGAACAAATAAACGAATTTCAACATTCGGAGCGAAAGGTGTTTCGAGTCTTTATTCAGCGTATGTAGGCTGGAGTTTGATTACGATAATACCAATTCGATTTGGCGCAAGTATTAAAACTATTAGGTTTTCGTGTCGAACGTCATAAAGGATTTTATTAAGTTGGCTCAAATCTTAATTCGCGAACATTTTGTGCAAGGATAGACTTAGTTCGAGCACCAATACGCGAATTTATGCAGTTCGAGCAATTCATATTATGAAATCAAATGCAGCACAGATAATCTGAATGTCACGCATAAATGCTCTTTTTATGTGGTATGTCGCAAAACATGTTTTAAACACATATTCGTAACAGATAACCTAATTATCGCCGTCGTCCCTCTTGTCGTAGATTTGTAGCAAGAAACAGATCCCTAAATGGCTTGGAAGCGTTCATTTCTGAAAAATTACAGGACAGCATTCTCGACAAATAGTTCCAACTTTCGTCGCTAGGATCTATGGCGTCTTTGCCGCTGTGGAGACGCCTGGCGACGAAAGTGGGAACTGCTAAGAACTTGGCCAGGTTACACAGTGTCAGATCCATAACATTCTCCTGAGTGGGCTTTTCTTCATATCTAACTAACCTAAGACTTATATACTAATGAATATACCTAATCTTCGAGCCGCTATATACGTATTTTATCACTTAGCGCTAGTCATGTTTCGAGCACATATACTGCACAGATAGGCTGTAGGTCGAGTGCAAAAACACGAATTTCAGAATTGCAGAATTAGCTGAATTATAATTACAGTACTTGAATTTTATCACATGCAGCGAGTCATGTTTTCAGCTCATTTATCACATATCGAGCGCCAAGAACGTCTTTCTTGAGTAGTAGCAAGTCTTGTTTTGAGCCCATTTTCTGCACAGTTAAGCTGAATGTCGAAACCATATATACGATCATCACTTGTAGCACGTCACATTTCGAGACAATTTCCTGCAAATATTGTGTGCCAAAACACTTGGAACGAGTAATGTTTCGGGTCTATATTTAGTACAGATAGTCGGTAAGTCGAAGGACTATACGCAAATATTCTGAGTTGCCGCGTCATGTTTGTACACCATATTCGGGACAGAGAATCTGCCTTTGGAGAACAAAGAAACGAATTTCATCATTTGGAGCGAAAGGTGTTTCAGCATAGATAGCATAGATACCAATTATTTGATGAGGCGCAATTATCAACACTATCAGGTTTCATGTCGGACGTCATAAAGGATTTTATTAAGTTGGCTCGTCATGATTCGCGATTATTTTTATCATGTTTAGAATTTATATTCGTAACACATAACCTAATTGTTGCCGTCGCCCCCTTCTTGTAGATTTGTAGCAAGAAACAGATCCCTAAATGGAGTGGAAGCGGTCATTTCTGAAAAATTACAGAATAGACTCCTCGTCAAATAGTTTCAACCTTCGCCGATAGTATCTCTGGTGTCTTTGCGGACGTAGAGGCGCCTAGCGACGAAAGTGGGAACTATGAGAACTTGACCAGTTTGCAGCGTGTCAGATCAGTAACGTTCTCCTGACTGGGCTTTTCTTCATGCCTAACTGGACTGAGTTATATTCTAATGAAAGAACCTGAATGTCCATCCCCTATACACTTATTTCATCACTTAGTGCGAGTCATGTTTCGAGCTAATATTCTGCACAGATAAACTTACTTTCGAGTGCAAATATACGAATTTCAGAATTTTGAGCAAGTTTAGACCCATATTCTGAACTGATAAGAAGTATGTCGAAAGCCAATACACAAATTTTCTCTCTTGGAGTGAGTCATGTTTCCAGGCCTTATTCGTGACAGATAGGCTGTATATCAATCGTCAAACACGACTTTCTTCAGTCGGAGTAAGTAATGCTTGTTGCCCATTTTCAGCGCTGTTGTCGTTCGTAATTATACGAATTTCATCACTTGTCGAAAGTCATATACCAGACTAACGTCTATACAGTTTGGTTTTAGATAGAATGCCATTAAACGAATCTCATTTCCTGTAGCGCCAAATATTTAGAGCCAATATTCAGCACATATAAGATATAGTTCAAAAGAATAAATAAGAATTGCTTCAGTACGTGCAATTCATGTTTTAGTCCCTTATTCAGTACAGCTACGCTGCATGTCGATCGCATATAAACGAATTTCATCACCTGGCACGAGTCATGATACAAGCCCTTACATGGCAAAGATAGTCGCTAGTTCGAGTACTCAGACACGAAAACCTTTATCTGTACCAAGACATGTTTGCAGCCAATTGTGAACACAGGTAGGGTCAATGAGCAGCGCGTAAACAGTTGTTAATTTAGATGTCGCAAGTCATACTTCTAGGCCTAATTCAGCACAGACAAGACGTAAGTCGAGCGCCAACATGCGAATTAATTTAGTTGATTCTATTTTTTTAACCCATATTCAGTACAGTTATCCTTCAAGTCCCCCGACAATACACTTATTGGCGAGTCATGTATCGAGTTCATATTCAGCACAGACAGAGACAGTTCGTACGCATGAACTCTTATTCCTTGAGTATCGTAAGTCATGTTTGTAGCAAATAGATAAGCAGCATTTAGAATTACAGAACTGGAATTTTATCACATGCAGCGAGTCATGTTTTCAGCTCTCATTTATCACATATCGAGCGCCAAATACGTCTTCATGAGGTGAGGTGAGAGTCATGTTTGGAACCCATTTTCTGCACAGTTAAGCTGCATGTCGAAAACATGTATACCAACATCACTTGCAGCACGTCATATTTCGAGACAATTTCCTGCATAGATTGTGTGCCAATGCACTTGGAACGAGTCATGTTTCGGGTGTATTTTTGGATGAGATAGTCTATAGGTCGAAGGATCTTCGGTTGCGGCTTCAAGTTTGTACACAAATTTCAAGACAGAGATGCCGCTTTTCGAGAACAAATAAACGAATTTCAACTTTTGGAACGAGAGTTGTTTCGAGTCTCTATTCAGAATAAATAAGCCGGAGTTTGAGCACGAAAGTACAAAGTATTTTCTTTGGCGCAAGTATCAACACTATTAGGGTTCATGTCGGACGTCATAAAGGATTTTATTAAGTTGGCTTAATTCATGATTTGCGATCATTTTCTTCAAAGATAGATTTAGGTCGAGCGCCAATACAAGAATTTCTTCAGTTGGCGCAATTCATATTAGGAAATAGAATGCAGCACTGATAAACCGAAGGTCGAGTATCATTACTCTTTTTATGTGGTTTGTCACAAGTCATATTTAGAATACACATTCGTAACAGATAAACTAATTGTCGCCGTCGCCCACTTGTAGATTTGTAGCAAAAATATCCCTAAATGTAATGGAAGCGGTCAATACTGAAAAATTACAAAACAGACTTCTCGTCAAATAGTTCCAACATTCCCCGCTAAGTTCTCTGGCGCATTTGCGGACGTGGAGGCGCCTAGCGACGAAAGTGGGAACTACCAAAAACGTGTCCAGATGGCAGCGTGTCGGATCAATAACGTTCTTCTGACTGGGCTTTTCTTCATGCCTAACTGGCCTAAGAAATGTATATAAATGAATGAGCCTAAATGTCGAGCCCCTACACACTTATTTCATTACTTGGTGCGCGTCATGTTTCAAGCACATATTCTGCATAGGGAGAATTTACGTCGAATGCAAATACACGAATTTCCGAATTTTGTGCAAGTTCCCCATATTCAGAACAGATAAGAAATTTGTCGAATGCCAATATACAAATATGCTCATTAGGGGTGACTCATGTTTCCAGGCCATTTCGTCACAGACAGGCTGTATGTCAATCGTCAAACACGACTTCCTTCAGTTGGAGTAAGTTATGTTTGTAGCCCATATTCAGCACAGATAAGCAACAAGTCTTTCGAAATTATAAGAATTTCAACACTTGTCAGACAATTAGTGAGCCAAACGTAAATCCACGAATATCTTGATTTGGCCCAAGTTATGTTTAAACCCATATACAGAACAGATAAAATGTATGATGAATGCCAATACACGAATTTCATCACTTGAAGTTAGTCATGTTAAAAGGCTTTGTCACAGATAGGCCGAATGTCATGCGTCAAAACACGAAACCTTTGAGGTGGATTAAATTATGTTTGTAGTCTATACTCAGCACAGTTAAGATGCAAGTTGAACGTAATTATACGAATTTCATCACCACTAAAAACTTGCCCAGAATGCAGTGTATCAGATCCGTAACGGTCTCCTTTCTGCGCTATTGTTCTTGCCTAACTGGCCTAGAAAGCTATGTACTAATGAATGAACCTAAATGTCGGTCCCGTATACACGTATTTCATTACTTAGCGCGAGACGTTTTCTCAGCACATATACTGAACTAATAGGATGTATTTCGAGCTTTAATAAACGAACATCTTCAGTGGGTCGAACTCATGTACGGAGACTGTTTTCTTTACCGATAAGTTGCATGTCAAGTTCTAAGAAAATATTTAATCTCTATTTGCGAGTCCAGTTTCCAGTCCATACTCGATACATATAGACAGTAAGCCAAGCATAAACACATATTTCTTTATTTGGCGCAAGTTATGTTTTAACCCATATTCAGAATAAAAAAAAGGTATGTCGAATGCCAATACACGAATTTCATCACTTGCAGGGAGTCATGTTAACAGGCTTCGCTAGAGAATGGCTGTATGTCAAGCGCTTAACACGTATTCTGAGGTGGTATAAATCATTTTTGTAGCTCACATTCAGACAGTTAATATGCAAGTAGTTCGTAATTATATGAATTTCATCACTTGTCAAATGTTTTGGTCGTGACAATTTTCTAATCGGCTTGGTTGTAGATAGATTGCCATTAAACAGATTTAAACACGTTTAGCGCGGAACGTTTCGAGACCATATTCAGCACAGAATTGCTTCAGTTGGTGCAAGTCACGTTTAAGTCACTTATTTAGTACACCATGGCTGCATGTAGAGCGCATATATGTTTAGAGTCATTTATCAAGACAATAAAGCTTCGTGACGAGCATCAGAAAGGATGTTATTAAGTTGTCTCAAGTCATAATTCTCGATCATTTTCTGCAAAGGTATAATTTAGTTCGATTGCCAATAACGAATTTCTTCAGTTGGCGCAATTCACATTACGAAATCAAAGGTAGCACCGATAAATCTGAAGTTCGAACTTCAATAATCTTTTATCATGGGTTGTCGCAAGTCTTGTTATGGAAACGAATTCCTAACTGATAACATCCATGTCACCGTCTGTCACTTGTAGATTTGTGGCGAGAAACATTTACATAAATGGCGAGTAAGCGGTCATTTCTACTAAATTACCTAACAGATTTTTCGAAAAATAGTTCCACCTTTTGCCGCTAGGATCTTAGGCGTCTTTGCAGAAGTAGAGGCACCTGGCGACGAAAGTGGGAACCACTAAGAAATTCCCCTGGGTGCAGTGTACCAGATCCATAGCGGTCTCCTGTCTTGGGCTTTTGTTCTTGCCTTACTGGCCATAGAGCTTTATACTAATGAATGAATCTAAATGTCAGTCCCGTATACACGTATTCCATTACTTAGCGCGAGTCGTGTATGGAGCTCATATACTGAACAAATAGGCTGTATCTCGACGTCGATACACGAACATATTCAGTTCGCCGAACTCACGTTCAGAAACTGTTTTGTTTAGGGATGAGTTGCATGTCAAGCCCTAAGACACTTCCTTCATCACTATTCCCGAGTCATGTTTTCAGTTCATATTAAGTACATTTAGTTAGTGAGCCAAACCTACATACACGAATATCTTAACTTGGCCCAAGTAATGTTTAAACCCATACACAGAACAGATAAAATGTACGTTGAATGCCAATACACGAATTTCATCACTTGCAGAGAGTCATGTTAACAGGCTTTGTTACAGATAGGCCGAATGTCAAGCGGCAAAACACGAACACTTGAGGTGGATTCAATCACGTTTTAGTCTATATGCAGCACAGTTAAGTTGCAAGTTGCTCATAATTATACGAACTTCATTACTTGCCAAAGTCTTGATACTGACAATTCTCTATGCTGTTTGGTTGTAGATATATTGCCATTAAACAGATATCAATACTTTTAGCGCGAAACGTTTCGAGACCATTTTCAGCACAGAATTGCTTCAGTTGGTGCTAGTCACGTTTTAGTCACTTATTCAGTACACCTTGGCTGCATGTCGAGCGCATATATGTTTTGAGTCACTTATCAACACACTAAAGCTTCATGTCGCGCGTAAGAAAGGATCTTAGTAAGTTGACTCAAGTCATATTTCTCAATCATTTTCTGCAACGTTAGACTAGTTCGAGTGCCAAAACACGAATTTCGTCAGTTGGCGCAATACATGTTACGAGACCAAACGTGGTTTATATAATCTGTATGTCGAACATCAATATTCTTTTAACCAAGACATGTTTTGAACATATATTCCTAACACAACGTCCATTTCACCGTCTATCCCTTGACGTACATTTGTGGCAAGAAACATACATAAATGGCGAGAAAGTGGTCATTTCTTCAAAATTACAAGACAACCTTTCGACAAATAGTTCCACCTTTTGCCGCTAGGTTCTCTAAGGTCTTTGCAGACATAGAGGCACCTGGCGACGAAAGTGAGAACCACTAAGACCTTGCCGAGGTTGCAGTGTACCAGATCCGTAACGGTCTCCTTTCGACGCTATTGTTCATGCCTAACTGGCCTAGAGAGCTATATACTAACGAATGAACCTAAATGTCGGTCCCGTATTCACATATTTCATTACTTAGCGCGAGACGTGTATCGAGCACATATACTAAACTAATAGGCTGTATTTCGAGCGTTAATACACGAACATCTTCAGTTGCCCGAACTCATGTACGGAGACTGTTTTGATTACCGATGAGTTGCATGTCAAGCTCTACGACAATTATTTCATCTCTATTCGCGAGCAAAGTTTCCAGTCCATATTCAATACAGATAGACAGTAAGCCAAGCCTAACCACAAAAATTTCTTGATTTGGCACAAGTTATGTCTACATCCATATTCAGAACAGATAAGAGGTATGTCGAATGCCAATACACGAATTTCATCACTTGCATTGAGACATGTTAACAGGCTTTGCTGCAGAATGCCAGAATATCATGCGCTTAACATGTACTCTGTGAAGTGGATTAAATCATTTTCGTAGCCAATATTCAGCACAGTTAAGGTGAAAGGAGTTAGTAATTATATGAATTTCATTACTTGTCAAAAGTCTTGATGCTTACAGTTTTGTAAGCCATTTGTTTGTAGATAGATTGCCATTAAACAAATTTCAAGACTTTTAGCGCGAAAAGTTTCGAGGCCATTTTCAGCACAGATTTGCTTCAGTTGGAGCAAGTCACGTTTTAGTCACTTATTCAGTACCCCTTGGCTGGATGTCGAGCGCATATATGTTTAGTCATTTATCAACACAATAAAGCTTCATATCAGCGTCAGAAAGGATCTTATTAAGTTGGCTCAAGTCATAATTCTCGATCATTTTCTGCAAAGATATAGTATAGTTCCATCGCCAATACACGAATTTCTTAAGTTGGCGCAATTCACGTTACGAAATCAAAGGTAGCACAGATAATCTGATGTTCGAAATTCAATACTCTTCAATCATGGGTTATCGCAATTCTTGCTTTGAAAACAGATTCCGAACTGATAGCATCAATGTCACCGTCAATCACATGTCGTATATTTGTGGCAATAAACAGTCATATAAGTGGCGAGGAAGCGGTCTTTTCTGCTAAATTACCAATCAGACTTTTCGACAAATAGTTCTACCTTTTGCCGCTAAGATCTCTGGCGTCTTTGCAGACGTAGAGGCACCTGGCAACGAAAGTTGGAACCACTAAGAAATTGCCTAGGAAGGAGTGTACCAGATGCATAACGGTTTCGTGTCGTGAGCTTTTGTTCTTGTTTTACTCGCCATAGAGCTATATACTAATGAATGAATCTAAATGTCAGTCCCGTATACACGTATTCCATTACTTAGCGCGAGTCGTGTATGGAGTTCATATACTGAACAAATAGGCTGTATTTCGAGCGTTGATACACGAACCTGTTCAGTTCGCCGAACTTACGTTCAGAGACTGTTTTGATTACCGATAAGTAGCATGTCAAGCCCTAAGACACTTCCTTCATCACTACTCGCATGTCATGTATCCACTTCATATTAAGTACAATTAGTCAGTGAGCCAAACTTAAATACACGATAATCTTGATTTGGCCAAAGTTATGTTTAAACCCATATACAGAACACATAAATTATATGTCGAATGCCAATACACGAATTTCATCACTTTGCAGTGAGTCATGTTAACAGGTTTTGTGACAGATAGGCCGAATGTCAAGCGCCAAAACACGAACGATTAGATGCAAGTAATTATACGAATTTCATCACTTGCCAATGTCTTGATCCTGACAATTCTCTGTGCAGTTTGGTTGTAGAAAGCCATTAAACAGATTTCAACACGTTTAGAGCGAAACGTTTCGAGACCATTTTCAGCACAGAATTGCGTCAGTTGGTGCAAGTCACGTTTTAGTCACTCATTCAGTATATATATGTTAAAGTCATTTATCGACACAATAAACCTTCATATCGAGCGTCAGAAAGGATCTTACTAAGTTGATTCAAGTCATAATTCTAGATCATTTTCTGTAAAGTTCGAAAACCAATACACGAATTTCGTCAGCTCGCGCAATATATGTTACGAAACAAAACGTGGTTTGGATAATCTGTAGGTCGAATATCAATAGTCTTTTAACACGAGACATGTTTTGAACACATATTCCTAACATAACGTCAACGTCAAACCCTTGTCGTAGATTTGTGGCAAGAAACATACATAAATGGCGAGGAAGCGGTTATTTCTGCAAAATTACATGACAAAATTTCGACAAATAGTTAAACATTTTGCCGCTACGCTCTCTGGCGTATTTGCAGACGTTGAGGCACCTGGCGACGAAAGTGGGAACCACTAAGAACTTGCCCAGAATGCAGTGTACGAGATCCGTAACGGTCTCCTTTATGCGCTATTGTTCTTTCCTAACTGGCCTGGAGAGCTATGTACTAATGAATGAACCTAAATGTCGGTCCCGTATACACGTATTTCATTACATAGCGCGAGACGATTTACCAGCACACATACTGAACTAATAGGATGTATTTCGAGCGATAATAAACGAAAATCTTCAGGTACGGAGACTGTTTTGATTGCCCATGTGTTGAATTTCAAGCTCTAAGACAGACGTCATGGTCTTTATTCTAGAAACATGACTCCCGACAAATGATGAAACTGGAATAATTGTGAACGACTTGTAGCTTAACTGTACAGGTGATGAGCTACACACACGCCTTACTTCAACTGACGGAAATCATGTCATAACGCATCTATCTGTGATGAAGACGGCATGGAAAATATCTCACACAAAGTGATCAAAATTGTGTATTGGCGTTCGATATACTTCCTCTCTGTTCTGATTATAAGTCTAAACATAACTTGCACATAATTATGAATTTCCGGTGTTTGCACTCGAACTACAGCCTATCTGTACAGTATTTGCTGTCGAAACATCACTCGCGGTAATTGATGGTTCATCCATTAGTTTATAACTAAGACCAGTTAGGCATGAAGAAAAGCCCAGTCAGGAGAACTTTATGGATCTGACACTCTGCAACCTGGGGAAGTTCTTAGTAGTTCACACTTAAGTTGCCAGGCGCCTCAAAAATACGCCAAGACACCAGAGCTCCTACCTTCGAAATTTGGAACTAACTGTCGAAAAGTATGTCCTGTAATATTGAAGAACATACCCCTTCTACGCCATTTAGGTATCTGTTTCTTGCTACAAATCTACGACAAGGGGGCGACGAACACAATTAGCTTATGTGTATTCAAAGCATGAGTTGTGACAAACCATATAAAGAGAGTAATGAAGCTTGTCCTTCAGAATATCTGTGCTGCATTTCTTTTCTTAATATGAATTGAGCCCACTGAAGAAATTCTTGTATTGGCGCTCGACCTGTCTATATTTGCGGTAAATGAGCACCAAATATTACCTGAGCCAACTGAATAAAACCCTTTATGACGTTCGAAATTTAGCTTACTATTGTTGATGCTTATGCCACATGAAATGATTGGAACATTCGTGCTCAAACTCCGTCATATCTAAGCTGAATAATGAGTGAATCCACCACACGCACGAAATTATCATATTTGTTCTCGAAAAGCAGTCTCTTTATCCTGAATATGGTGTATATAATACCGAAAATAATGATCTTCGTGTATAGTCCTTCGAACTGCAGACTATCCGTTCTAAATGTAAACACAAATCATGACTCGCTCCAAGAGCATTGGCACCCAAGCTGTGAGGAAATCATCTCCTAATATGACGTGCCACAAGTGAGGTTCGTATTTATGATTTTGACAGTCAACTTAACTGTGCGGAAAATGGTCTCCAAATATGTCTGTCTCCAACTCAAGAAATGTGGCGCTCGATATGTGGTAAACGAGAGCTGAAAACTTGACTCGCTGCATGTGATGAAATTCAAGTACTGTAATTCTAAATGCGGCTGCTCTATTTGCTACAAACATGACAAGTAATAAGAGATAATGTGCTCGAACCACATCTATCTGTGCTGAATATGAATTCCATACATGACGCTCGCCAACAAGTGTATTTTCTGTCGACTTGAAGGTTATCCGTAATGAATATTAGTAAGTAAATTACTTCAACTGAATTATTTCTCATATTGGCGCTCGGCAAAGTCTTCTCTGTGATAAATTAGGCCTAGAAGTATGATTTGCGCCATTTCAATTAAAAACTTTTTCGCGCTGGTCACTGACCCTACCTGTGCTCACAGTGGGTTCTAAATGTCTTGGTCCAAATTAAGTGTTTCGTGTCTGAGTGCTAGTCCTACAGCCTATCTCTGCCATGTATTGGCTTAGTTCACTACTCGAGCCAAGTGATGAAATTGTTTTACATGCGATCGACATGCTGCGTAACTGTACTGAATAAGGGACTAAAACTAGAACAACACCTACTGAAGCAACTGGTGTTTATTCTTTTGACCTACATCTTGTATGTGCTGAATATGGGGTCCAAAACTTGTACCGCTACAAGTGATGGAATTCATTTAATGAAATTCTATCTAATATCAAAAATGTATAGACGTTAGTCTGTAAGCTATACATTGGAAGACATGAAATTCGTATAATTACGAAGACTAACAGCTTAACTGTGCTGAATATGGGCTACAAATATGACTTCCTTCAAACGAAGCAAGAAATGTTTTGACACTTGTCATACAGCAGATCTGAGACGAATATTGCCTGGAAAATACCACTTGAAGTAATGAAGTCTGTGTATTTACATTCGAAATACTTCTTATCTGTTCTGATAATAGGTCTAAACCTAACTTGCACAAAGTTCTGAAATTTGTGAATTTGCATTCTACTACACTATCTGTACACTATCTGAACTCAAAACACAACTCGCTCTAAGTGATGAAATACGTGCAGAGTCTCAAAGTTCGGGTTCATTCATTAGTATATAACTCTTAGGCCAGTTCGGCATGAAGAAAAGCGCAGTCAGGATACGTTATGGATATGACACGCTGCAGCCTGGCCAAGTTCTTACTAGTTCCTACTTTAGTCACCAGGCGCCTCCACATATGCAAAGCCGCTAGACTTCCTAGAGCGAAAGATGGAACCATTTGTCGAGAAGGCTGTCCTGTAATGTTGCATAAATGACCGCTTTAACGCCATTTAGGGATCTGTTTCTGGATTTCCAAGCGTGTTATTGGTACAAAAAAGTGTATCCTTTCTGAGTGCTCGAACTACAGCCTATCTCTACCATGTATGCGTTTGGATCATGACTCGTGCCAAGTGATGAAATTCGTTTATATGCGAAAGACATGCAGCCTAGCTGTAATGAATATGGGACTAAATCTAGAAATGAACCTACAGAAGCAAATGGTATTTATTCTTTTGTGTTTATATCTCATATGTGCTAAATATGAGTTCGAAACATTTGGCGCTACAAGAGATAAAATACGTTTAATGGCATTCTATCTAAATCCAGACATCATGGTCTTTATTCTACAAACATGACTCCCGACAAATGATGAAACTGGAATAATTGTGAACGACTTGTAGCTTAACTGTACAGGTGATGAGCTACACACACGCCTTACTTCAACTGACGGAAATCGTGTCATAACGCATCTTTCTGTGACGAAGAAGGCATGGAAAATATCTCACACAAAGTGATCAAAATTGTGTATTGGCGTTCGATATACTGCCTCTCTCTTCTGATTATAAGTCTAAACATAACTTGCACATAATTCTGAATTTCCGGTGTTGGCACTCGAACTACAGCCTGTCTGTGCAGTATTTGCGGTCGAAACATCACTCGCGCTAATTGATGGTTCATCCATTAGTTTATAACTAAGACCAGTTAGGCATGAAGAAAGGCCTAGTCAGGAGAAATTTATGGATATGACACGCTGCAACCTGGGAAAGTTCTTAGTAGTTCACACTTTCGTTGCCAGGCGCCTCCAAATACGCCAAGACGCCAAAGCTCCTAGCGGCGAAAGTTGCAACTATTTGTCGATAAGTCTGTCCTGTAATATTGAAGAACTTACAACTAAGTCGACATTTAGGTATCTATTTCTTAGTACAAATCAACGACAAGGGGACTACGGACACATTTAGCTTATGTGTATTCAAAGCATGAGTTGCGACAAACCACATAAAAAGAGTAATGAATTTGGTCCTTCAGATTATGAGCTGCATTTCTTTTCTTAATATGAAATGCGCCTACTGAAAATATACTTGCATTGGCGCTCGACCTGCCTAATTTTGCAGTAAATGAACACCAATTATTACCTGAGCCAACTGAATAAAACCCTTTATGACATTCGAAATATAGCTTACTATTGTTGTTGCTTATGCCACATGAAATGATTGGTACATTCGTGCTCAAACTCCGTTATATCTAAGCTGAATGACTGAAGCCACCATTCGCACGAAATGATGATATTTGTTGTCGAAAAGCAGTCTATCTGTCCTGAATATGGTGTACATAACACGGAAACTAATGATCTTCGTGTATAGTACTTCGAACTGCAGACTATCTGAGCTAAATATAGACACAAATCATGACTCGCTCCAAGAGCATTGGAACCCAAGCTGTGAGGAAATCTTCTCCTAGTATGACGTGCCACAAGTGACGTTCGTATTTATTTATGATTTCGACAATCAACTTAACTGTGCGGAAAATGGTCCCCAAATATGACTGTCTCCAACTCTAGAAATGTGGCATTCTATATGTGGTAAATGAGTGCTGAAAACGTGACTCGATGCATGAGATGAAATTCAAGTACTGTAATTCTAAATGTGGCTGTTCTATTTGCTAAAAACATGACAAGGAGGAAGAGTTAATGTGCTCGAACTGCATGTATCTGTGATGAATATGAATTCCATACATGACCTCCGCCAATAAGTGTATTTTCTGTCGACTTGAAGGTTATCCGTAACGAATATTAGTAAGTAAATTACTTCAACTGAATTATTTCTCATATTGGCGCTCGGCAAAGTCTTCTCTGTGCTGAATTAGGCCAAGATATTTGACTTGCGCCACTTCAATTAATAAAAATTTTTTCGCGCTGGTCACTGACCCTACCTGTGCTCATAGTGGGTTCCAAATGTGTCTTGGTCCAAATCAAGTATTTCGTGTCTCTGTGCTAGTCCTACAGTCTATCTCTGCCATGTATTGTCTTGGTTCATTACTCGAGCCAAGTGATGAAATTGTTTTATATGCGATCGACATGTTGCGTAACTGTACTGAATAAGGGACTAAAACTGGAACTACATCTACTGAAGTAACTGGTGTTTGCTCTTTTGACCTACATCTTGTATGTGCTGAATATGGGGTCCAAAACTTTTACGGCTACAAGTGATGGAATTCATTTAATGGAATTCTATCTAATAACAACACTGTATAGACGTTAGTCTGTAAGCAATACTTTGGAAGACATGAAATAAGTAAAATTACGAACGACTAGCAGCTTAACTGTGCTGAATATGGGCTAAAAACATGACTTCCTTCAACAGAAGCAAGAAGTGTTTAGACACTTGTCATACAGCAGATCTGAGACGAATAACGCCTGGAAAATACCACTTGAAGTAATGAAGTCTGTGTATTTGCATTTGAAATATTTCTTATTTGTTCTGATTATAGGCCTAAACCTAACTTGGACAAAATTCTGAAATTTGTGAATTTGAATTCTACCTACATCCTATTTGTACACTATCTGAACTCAAAACACGACTTGCTCTAAGTGATGAAACACGTGCATATCGTCTCAACATTTGGGTTCATTCATTAGTATATAACTCTTAGGCCAGTTCGGCATGAAGAAAAGCGCAGTGAGTATACGTTATGGATATGACACGCTGCAGCCTGGCCAAGCTCTTATTAGTTCCCACTTTAGTCATCAGGCGCCTCCACATATGCAAAGTCGCCAGAGTTCCTAGCGGCGAAAGATGAAACTATTTGTCGAGAAGGCTGTCCTGTAATTTTGCATAAATGCCTGCTTTCATGGCATTTAGGGATCTGTTTCTGGATTTCCAAACGTGTATTGGTACAAACTAAGTTTTTTCTGTCTGAGTGCTCGAACTACAGCCTATCTCTGCCATGTATGCGCTTGGATCATGACTCGTGCCAAGTGATGAAATTCGTTCATATGCGAAAGACATGCAGCCTAACTTTAATGAATATCGGACTATAACTAGATATGAACCTACTGAAGCAACTGGTGTATAATATCTTGTGTTTATATCATATATGTGTAGAAGGAGTTCGAAACATTTGGCGCTACAAGAGATGAAATATATTTAATGGCATTCTTTCTAAAAACAGACGTCATACACGTTAGTCTTTAAACATGACTTCCGACAAGTGATGAAATTGGAACAATTGCGAACGTCTTGTAGCTTAACGGTACCGATTAGGAGCTACAAACAAGACTTACTTCAACTGACGGAAATCGTGTCATAACGCATCTATCTGTGACGAAGAAGGAATGGAAAATATCTAATACAAAGTAATGAAAATTGTGATTATAGGTCTAAACATAACTTGCACATAATTCTGAATTTCTGGTGTTTGCACTCGAACTACAGTCTATCTGTGCAGTATTTGCGGTCGAAACATCACTCGCGCTAATCGATGGTTCATCCATTAGTTTATAACTAAGACCAGTTAGGCATGAAGAGAAGCCCAGTCAGGAGGACTTTATGGATATGACACGCTGCAACCTGCGCAAGTTCTTAGAAGTTCACACTTTCGTTGCCAGGCGCCTCCAAGTACGCCAAGACGCCAGAGCTCCTAGCGGCGAAAATTGGAACTATTTGTCGAAACGGTTGTCTTGTAATAATGAAGAATTTACCCCTTCTACGCCATTTAGGTATCTGTTTCTTGCTACAAATCAACGACAAGGGGACGACGGACACAATTAGCTTATGTGTATTCAAAGCATGAGTTGCGACATACCACATAAAAAGAGTAATGAATTTCGTCCTTCAGATTATCTTTGCTGCATAATATGAATTGCGCCTACTGAAGAAATTCTTTTATTGGCGCTCGACCTGTCTATCTTTGAAGTAAATGAAGACCAATTATTACCTGAGCCAACTGAATAAAACCCTTTATGACGTTCGAAATATAGCTTACTATTGTTGATGCTTATGCCACATGAATTGATTGGTACATTCGTGCTCAAACTCCGTCATATCTAAGCTGAATGACTGAAGCCACCATTCGCACGAAATGATGATATTTGTTCTCGAAAAGCAGTCTCTCTGTCCTGAATATGGTGTACATAACACGGAAACTAATGACCTTCGTGTATAGTACTTCGAACTGCAGACTATCTGTTCTAAATATAAACACAAATCATGACTCGCTCCAAGAGCATTGGCACCTAATATAACGTGCCACAAGTGACTTTCGTATTTATGATTTCGACAATTAACTTGTGGAAAATGGTCTCCAAATATGACTGTTTCCAACTCAAGGAATGTCGCGCTCGATATGTGGTAAATGAGAGCTGAAAACTTGACTCGCTGCATGTGATGAAATTCAAGTACTGTAATTTTAAATGCGGCTGTTCTATTTGCTACAAACATGACAAGGAGTAAGACTTAATGTGCTCGAAGTGCATCTATCTGTGCTGAATATGAATTCCATACATGACCCCTCCAATAAGTGTATTTTCTGTCGACTTGAAGGTTATCCGTAATGAATATTAGTAAGTAAATTACTTCAACTGAATTATTTCTCATATTGGCGCTCGGCAAAGTATTCTCTGTGCTGAATTAGGCCTAGGAATATGACTTGCGCCATTTCAATTAACAACTTTTTTTCGCGCTGGTCACTGACCCTACCTGTGCTCATAGTGGGTTCCAAATGTGTCTTGGTACAAATCAAGGGTTTCGTGTCTCTGTGCTAGTCTTACTGCCTATCTCTGCCACGTATTGTCTTGGTTCATTACTCGAGCCAAGTGATGAAATTGTTTTATATGTGATCGACATGCTGCGTAACTGTACTGAATAAGGAACTAAAACTGGAATTACACCTACTGAAGCAATTGATGTTTATTCTCTTTGACATACATCTTGTATGCGCTGAATATGGGGTCCAAAAAATTTACCGCTTCAAGTGATGGAATTTATTTAATGTAATTCTATCTAATAACAAAACTGTATAGACGTTAGTCTGTAATCAGTACTTTATAAGACATGAAATTCGTATAATTACGAACGACTAGCAGCTTATCTGTGATGAATATGGGCTACAAAAATGACTTCCTTCAACCGAAGCAAGAAGTGTTTAGACACTTGTCATACAGCAGATCTGAGATGAATAATGCCTGGAAAATACCACTTGAAGTAATGAAGTCTGTGTATTCGCATTCGAAATAGTTCTTATCTGTTCTGATTATAGGTCTAAACCTGACTTGCACAAAGTTCTTTAATTTGTGAATTTGCATTCTACCTACATCCTATCTGTACACTATCTGAACTCAATACGCGACTCGCTCTAAGTGATGAAATACGTGCAATGCGTCTCAACATTTGGGTTCATTCATTGGTATATAACTCTTAGGCCAGTTCGCCATGAAGAAAAGCGCAGTTAGGATACGTTATATATGACACGCTGTAGCCTCGCCAAGTTCCTAGTAGTTCCCAATTTAGTCACCAGGCGTCTCATCATATGCAAAGCCGCCAGAGTTCCTAGCGGCGAAAGATTGAACTATTTGTCGAGTAGGCTGTCCCGTAATTTTGCATAAATGACCGCTTTCTTGCCATTTAGGGATGTGTTTCTGAATTTCCAAACGTGTATTGATATAAACTAAGTGTTTCCTGTCTGAGTGCTCGAACTACAGCCTATCTCTGCCATGTATGCGCTTGGATCATGACTCGTGCCAAGTGATGAAATTCGTTCATATGCGAAAGACATGCAGCCCAGCTGTAATGGATATGGGACTAAACTGTAAATGAACCTACTGAGCAACTGGTATTTATTCTTTTGTGTTTATATCATATATGTGCTGAAAGAGTTCGAAACATTTGGCGCTACAAGAGATGAAATACGTTTAATGGTTTCTTTCTAAATGCAGACGTCATAGTCGTTAGTCTTTAAACATGACTTCCGACAAGGGATGAAATTGGAATAACTGCGAACGACTTGTAGCTTAACTGTACCGATGATGAGCTACAAACATGACTTACTTCAACTGACGTAAATCGCGTCATAACGCATCTATCAGTGACGAAGATGGCATGCAAAATATCACGCACAAAGTGATGAAAATTGTGTATTGGCGTTCGATATACTTCCTATCTCTTCTGGTTATAGGTGTAAACATAACGTGCACATAATTCTGAATTTCTGGTGTTTGCACTCGAACTATAGCCTATCTGTGTCGTATATGCAGTCGAAACATCACTCGCGCTAATTGATGGTTCATCCATTAGTTTATAACTAAGACCAGTTAGGCATGAAGAAAAGCGCAGTCAGGAGAAATTAACGGATATGACACGCTGCAACTTGGGCAAGTTCTTAGTAGTTCACACGTTCGTTGCCAGGCGCCTTCAGATACGCCAAGACGCCAGAGATCCTAGCGGCGAAAGTTGGAAATATTTGTCGAAATTCTGTCCTGTAATATTCAAGAAATTACACGTTCTACGCCATTTATGTATCTGTTTCTTACTACAAATCAACGACACAAGTTCGGTCTTCTGATTATCTGTGCTGCATTACTTTTCTTAATATGAATTTGGCCTTATGAAGAAATTCTTGTATTGGCGCTCTACCTGTCTATCTTTGCAGTAAATGAACACCAATTATTACCTGAGCCAACTGAATAGAACACTTTATGACGTTCGACATATAGCTTACTATTGTTGATGCTTATGCCACATCAAAAGATTGGTACATTCGTGCTCAATCTCCGTCATATCTAAGCTGAATAATGACTGAAGCCACCATTCGCACGAAATGATGATATTCGTTCTCGAAAAGCAGTCTCTCTGTCCTGAATATGGTGCACATAACACGGAAACTAATGATCTTCGTGTATAGTACTTCGAACTGCAGACTATCTGTTCTAAATATAAACACAAATCATGACTCGATCCAAGAGCGTTGGCACCCAAACTGTGAGGAAATCATCTCCTAATATGACGTGCCAAAAGTGACGTTCGTATTTATGATTTCGACAATCAACTTAACTGTGCGGAAAATGGTCTCCAAATATGACTGTCTCCAACTCAAGAAATGTGGCATTCGAAATGTGGTAAATGAGAGCCGAAAACGTGACTCGCTGCATGTGATGAAATTCAAGTACTGTAATTCTAAATGCGGCTGTTCTATTTGCTACAAACATTACAAGGTGTAAGAGTTAATGTGCTCGAACTGCATCTATTTCTGATGAATATGAATTCCATACATGACCTCCGCAGATAAGTGTATTTTCTGTCGATTTGAAAGTTATCTGTAATGAATAATAGTAAGTAAATTACTTCAACTGAATTATTTCTCATATTGGCGCTCGGCAAAGTCTTCTCTGTGCTGAATTAGGCCTACAAATATGACTTGCGCCATTGCAATTAACAACTTTTTTCGCGTTGGTCACTGACACTACCTGTGCTCATAGAGGGTTCCAAATGAGTCTTGGTCCAAATCAAGTGTTCCGTGTCTCTGTGCTAGTCTTACAGCCTATCTTTGCCACGTATTGTCTTGGTTCATTACTCGAGCCAAGCGATGAAATTGTTATATATGCGATCGACATGTTGCGTAACTGTACTCAATAAGGGACTAAAACTAGAACTACAACTATTGAAGCTACTGGTGTTTATTCTTTTGAGCTACATCTTGTATGTGCTGAATATGGGGTCCAAAACGTTTACCGCTACAAGTGATGGAATTTATTTAATGGAATTCTATCCAATAAAAAAACTGTATAGACGTTAGTCTGTAAGCTATACATTGGAAGACATGAAATTCGTATAATTACGAACGACCAGCAGCTTAACTGTGCTGAATATGGGCTACAAACATGACTTCCTTTAACCGAAGCAAGAAGTGTTTTGACACTTGTCATACAGCAGATCTGAGACGAATAATGCCTTGAAAATACCACTTGAAGTAATGAAGTCTGTGTATTTACATTCGAAATAATTCTTATCTGTTCTGATTATAGGTCTAAACCTAACTTGCACAAAATTCTGAAATTTGTAAAAATTGCATTCTACCTAAATCCTATCTGTACACTATATGAACTCAAAACACGACTCGCTCTAAGTGATGAAATATGTGCATAGCGTCTCAACATTTGGGTTCATTCTTTAGTATATAACTCTTAGGCCAGTTCGGCTTGAAGAAAAATGCAGTCAAGATACGTTATGTATATGACACGCTGCAGCCTGGGCAAGTCCTTAGTAGTTCCCACTTTAAGTCACCAGGCACCGCCACATATGCACATCCGCCAGAGATCCTAGCGGAGAAAGATCGAACTATTTGTCGAGAAGTTTGTCCTGTAATTTTGCATAAATGACCGATTTCACGAAATTTAGGGATATGTTTCTGGTTCTCCAAACCCGCCTTGGTCCAAACTAAATGTTTCGTGTCTGAGTGCTCGACCTACAGCCTATGTCTGCCATGTATGCGCTTGGATCATGACTCGTGCCAAGTGACGAATTTCGTTTATATGCGAAAGACATTCAGCGTCGCTGTACTGAATATGGGACTAAAACTAGAAATGAACCTACTGAAGCAACTGGTATTTACTCCTTTGTATTTTATATCTTATATATGCTGAATATGAGTTCGAAACATTTGGCAATACCAGAGATTAAATACGTTTAATGACATTCTATCTAAATCCAGACTTCATAGACGTTAGTTTGAAACATGACTTTCGACAAGTGATGAAACTGGAATAATTGCGAGCGACTTGTACCTTAACTGTAATGATGATGAGCTGCAAACATGACCTACTTCAACTGACGGAAATCGTGTCATAACGCATCTATCTGTGACGAAGAAGGCATGGATAATATCTCACACAAAGTGATGAAAATTGTATATTGGCTTCCGATATACTTCCTATCTGTTCTGATTATAGGTGTAAACATAATTCTGAATTTCTGGTGTTTGCACTCGAACTGCAGCCTATCTGTGCAGTATTTGCAGTCGAAACATCACTCGCGCTAATTGATGGTTCAACCATTAGTTTATAACTAAGACCAGTTAGGCATGACGAAAAGCCCAGTCAGGAGAAATTTATGGATCTGACAAGCTGCAACCTGGGCAAGTTCTTAGTAGTTCACACTTTCGTTGCCAGGTTCCTCCAAATACGCCAAGACGCCAGAGCTCCTAGCGGCGAACGTTGGAACTATTTGTCGAAAAGGCTGTCCTGTAATATTGAAGAACTTACACCTTAGTCGACATTTAGGTATCTATTTCTTGCTACAAATCAACGACAAGGGGGCGACGGACACAATTAGCTTATGTGTATTCAAAGCATGAGTTGCGACATACCACATAAAAAGATGAATGAAGTACTTTCTTCAGATTATCTGTGCTGCATTTATTTTCTTAATATGAAATGGCCATCTGAAGAAATTCTTATATTGGCGCTCTTCCTGTCTATCTTTTAAGTAAATGAACAATTATTTCCTGAGCCAACTGAATAGAACCCTTTATGACGGTCGACATATAGCTTACTATTGTCGATGCTTATGCCATATGAAATGTTTGGTACATTCGTGCTCAAACTCCGTCATATCTAAGCTGAATAATGACTGAAGCCACCATTCGCACGAAATGATGATATTTGTTCTCGAAAAGCAGACTCTCTGTCCTGAATAAGGTGTACATAACACGGATACTAATAATCTTCGTGTATAGTACTTCGAACTGCAGACTATCTGTTCTAAATATAAACACAAATCATGACTCGCTCCAAGAGCGTTGGCACCCAAGCTGTGAGGAAATCTCATAGTATGACGTGCCACAAGTGACGTTCGTATTTATGATTTCGACAGTGAACTTAACTGTGCGGAAAACGATCTCCAAATATCACTGTCTACAACTCAAGAAATGTGGCGCTCGATATGTGGTAAATAAGAGCCGAAAACTTGACCCCCTGCATGTGATGAAATTCAAGTACTGTAATTCTAAATGCGGCTGTTCTATTTGCTACAAACATGACAAGGAGTAAGAGATAATGTACTCGAACTACATCCATCTTTGCTGAATATCAATTCCATATATGACCCCCGCAAATAAGTGTATTTTCTGTCGACTTGAATGTTATCCGTAATGAATATTAGTAAGTAAATTATTTCAGCTGAATTATTTCTCATATTGGCGCTCGGCAAAGTCTTCTCTGTGATAAATTATGCCTAGAAATATGACTTGCGCCATTTCAATTAACAACTATTTTCGCGCTTGTCACTGACCCTACCTGTGCTCAAAGTGGGTTCTAAATATGTCTTGGCCCAAATCAAGTTTTTCGTGTCTGAGTGCTAGTCCTACAGCCTATCTATGCCACGTATTGTCTTGGTTCATTACTCGAGCCAAGTGATGAAATTGTTTTATATGCGATCGACATTCTGCCTAACTGTACTGTATAAGGGACTAAAACTAGAATTACACCTACTGAAGCAACTGGTGTTTATTCTTTTAACCGACATCTTGTATGTGCTGAATATGGGGTCCAAAACTTTTACCGCTACAATTGATGGAATTCATTAAATGGAATTCTATCTAATAACAAAACTTTATAGACGTTAGTCTGTAGGCAGTACTTTGGAAGACATGAAATTCGTATAATTACGAACGACTAGCAGTTTAACTGTGCTGAATATGGGCTACAAACATGATTTCCTTCAAACGAAGCAAGAAGTGTTTATAACTTGTCATACAGCAGATCTGAGACGAATAATGCCTGGAAAATACCACTTGAATTAATGAAGGCTGTATATTTACATTCGAAACACTTCTTATCTGTTCTGAACTGGCCTAAGAGTTATATACCAATGAATAAACCCAAATGTTGAGATGCTATGCACGTATTTCATCACTTAGAGCGAGTCGTGTTTTGAGTTCAGATAGTGTGCAGATTGGATGTAGGTAGAATGAAAATTCACAAATTTCAGAATTTTGTGAATTTCCATTCTACCTACATCCAATCTGCACACTATCTGAACTCAAAACACGACACGCTCTAAGTGATGAAATACGTGCATAGCGTCTCAACATTTGGGTTTATTCATTGGTATATAACTCTTAGGCCAGTTCGGCATAAAGAAAAGCGCAGTCAGGATATGTTATGTATATGGCACGCTGCAGCCTGGCCAAGTTCCTAGTAGTTCCCACTTTAGTCACCAGAAGCCTCAACATATGCAAAGCCGCCAGAGTTCCTAGCGGCGAAAGATGGAACTATTTGGCGAGAAGGCTGTCCTGTAATTTTGCATAAATGACCGCTTTCACGCCATTTAGGGATCTGTTTCTGGATTTCGATACGTGTGTTGGTACAAACTAAGTATTTCCTGTCTGAGTGCTCGAACTACAGCCTATCTCTGCCATGTATGCGCTTGGATCATGACTCGTGCCAAGTTATGAAGTTCGTTCATATGCGAAAGACATGAAGCCTAGCTGTAATGAATATGGGACTAAAAGTAGAAATGAACGTACTGAAGCAACTGGTATTTATTCTCTTGTGTTTATATCATACATGCGCTGATTGAGTTCGAAACATTTGGCGCTACAAGAGATGAAATACGTTTAATGGCATTCTTTCTAAATACAGATGTCATTCACGTTAGTCTTTAAACATGACTTCCGACATGTGATGAAATTGGAATAACTGCGAACGACTTGTAGCTTAACTGTACCGATGATGAGCTACAAACATGACTAACTTCAACTGAAGGAAATCGTGTCATAACGCATCTATCTGTGACGAAGGAGGCATGGAAAATATCTCACACAAAGTGATGAAAATTGTGTATTGGCGTTCGATATACTTCCTATCTGTTCTGGTTATATGTCTAAACATAACTTGCACATAATTCTGAATTTCTGGTGTTTGCACTCGAACTACAGGCTATCTGTGCAGTATTTGCAATCGAAACATCACTCGCGCTAATTGATGGTTCATCCATTAGTATATAACTAAGACAAGTTAGGCACGAAGAGAAGCCCAGTCAGGAGAAATTTATGGATCTGACAAGCTGCAACCTGGGCAAGTTCTTATTAGTTCACACTTTCGTTGCCAGGCTCCTCCAAGTACGCCAAGACGCCAGAGCTCCTAGCGGCGAAAGTTGGAACTATTTGTCGAAAAGGCTGGCCTGTAATACTGAAGAACTTACACCTTCTACGCCATTTAGGTATCTGTTTCTTGCTACAAATCAACGACAAGAGGGCGACGGACACAATTAGCTCATGTGTATTCAAAGCATGAGTTGCGACATACCACATAAAAAGAGTAATGAAGTTCGTTCTTCAGATTACCTTTGCTGCATTTCTTTTCTTAATATGTATTGGGCCTTCTGAAGAAATTCTTGTATTGGCGCTCAACCTGTCTATCTTTGCAGTAAATGAACACCAATTATTACCTGAGCCAACTGAATAGAACCCTTTATGACGGTCGACATATACCTTACTATTGTTGATGCTTACGCCACATCAAATGATTGGTACATTCGTGCTCAAACTCCGTCATATCTAGTCTGAATAATGACTGAAGCCACCATTCGCACGAAATGATATTTGTTCTCGAAAAGCAATCTCTCTCTCCTGAATAAGGTGTACATAACACGGAAACTAATTATCTTCGTGTATAGTACTTCGAACTGCAGACTATCTGTTCTAAATATAAACACAAATCATGAATCGCTCCAAGAGCATTGGCTGTGATGAAATCATCTCCTGCTGTGAGGAAATCATCTCCTAATATGACGTGCCACAAGTGACATTCGTACTTATGATTTCGACAATGTTCTTAACTTTGCGGAAAATGGTCTCCAAATATCACTGTCTCCAACTCAAGAAATGTGGCGCTCGATATGTGGTAAATGAGAGCTGAAAACTTGACCCGCTGCATGTGATGAAATTCAAGTACTGTAATTCTAAATGCGGCTGTTCTATTTGCTACAAACATGACAAGGAGTAAGAGTTAATGTGCTCGAACTGCATCTATTTCTGATGAATATGAATTTCCATACATGACCTCTGCCAATAAGTGTATTTTCTGTCGACTTGAAGATTATCCGTAATGAATATTAGTAAGTAAATTACTTCAACTGATTTATTTCTCAACATCGCGCTCGGCAAAGTCTTCTCTGTGCTGAAGTAGGCCTAGAAATATGACTTGCGCCATTTCAATTAACAACTCTTTTCGCACTGGTCACTGACACTACCTGTGCTCATAGTGGGGTCCAAATGTGTCCTCGTCCAAATCAAGTGTTTCGTGTCTCTGTGCTAGTCCTACAGCCTATCTCTGCCATGTATTGTCTTGGTTCATTACTCGAGCCAAGTGATGAAATTATTTTATATGCGATCGACATGCTGCATAACGGTACTAAATAAGGGACTAAAATTGGAACTACACCTACTGAAGCAACCGTCGTTTATTTTTTTGTCCGACATCTTGTATATGCTGAATATGGAGACCAAAACGTTTACCGCTACAAGTGATGGAATTCATTTAATGGAATTCTATCCAATAACAAAACTGTATAGGCGTTAGTCTGTAAGCAATACTTTGGAAGACATGAAGTTCGTATAATTACGAACGACTAGCAGCTTAACTGTGCTGAATATGGGCGACAAACATGACTTCCTTCAACCGAAGAAAGAAGTGTTTAGACACTTGTCATACAGCAGATCTGAGACGAATAATGCCTGGAAAATACCACTTGAAGTAATGAAGTCTGTGTATTTACATTCGAAATACTTCTTATATGTCCTGATTATAGGTCTAAACCTGACTTGCACAAAATTCTGAAATTTGTGAATTTGCATTCCACCTACATCCTATCTGTACACTATCTGAACTCAAAACACGACTCGCTCTAAGTGATGAAATACGTGCATAGCGTCTCAACATTTGGGTTCATTCATTGGTATATAACTCTTAGGCCAGTTCGGCATGAAGAAAAACGCAGTGAGGATACGTTATGTATATGACACGCTGCAGCCTGGGCAAGTTCTTAGTATTTCCCACTTTAAGTCACCAGGCAACGCCACATATGCAAACCCGCCAGATACCAGCGGCGAAAGATGGAATAATATGTGGAGAAGGCTGTCCTGTAGTTTTGCATAAATGACCGATTTCACGATATTTAGGTATCTGTTTCTGGTTCTCCAAACCTGTGTTGGTACAAACTAAGTTTTTCTTGTCTGAGTGCTCGACCTACAGCCTATCACTGCCATGTATGCGCTTGGATCATGACTCGTTCCAAGTGACGAATTTCGTATATATGCGAAAGACATTTAGCGTCGCTGTACTGAATATGGGACTAAAACTAGAAATGAACTGAAGCAACTGGTATTTTTTCCTTTGTGTTTGTATCTTATATGTGCTGAAAATGAGTTCAAAATATTTGACACTATCAGAGATGAAATACGTTTAATGGCATTCTATCTAAATCCAGTCTTCGTAGACATGACTTTCGACAAGTGATGAAATTGTAATAATTGCGAAAGACGTGTACCTTAACTGTAATGATGATGAGATAAAAACATGACATACTTCAACTGACGGAAATCGTGTCATAACGAATCTTTCTGTGACGAAGAAGGCATGGAAAATAACTCACACAAAGTGATCAAAATTGTGTATTGGCTTTCGATATACTTCCTATCTGTTCTGATTATAGGTGTAAACATAACTTGCACATAATTCTGAATTTCCGGTGTTTGCACTCGAACTAAAGCCTATCTGTGCAGTATTTGCAGTCGAAACATCACTCGCGCTAATTGATTGTTCATCCATTAGTTTATAACTAACACCAGTTAGGCATGAAGAAAAGCCCAGTCAGGAGAAATTTATGGATCTGACACGCTGTAACCTGGGCAAGTTCCTGGTAGTTCACACTCGTTGCCAGGCGCCTCCAAGTACGCCAAGACGCCAGAGCTCATAGCGGCGAAAGTTGGAACTATTTGTCGAAAAGGCTGTCCTGTAATATTGAAGAACTTACCCCTTCTAAGGTCCCGTATACATGTATTGCATTACTTAGCGCGAGACGTGTATCGAGATCATATATTGAACAAATAGGCTGTATTCAGAGCGTTAATACACAAAAAACTTCAGTTGGCCAAAATCATGTACGGATCCAGTTTTGATTAACGATGAGTTGCATGTCAAGCTGTAAGGCAATTATTTCATCGCCATTCGCGAGCCATGATTCCGGTCGATGTTCAAAACGGATAGACAGTAAGCCATACAAAACACACCTAATTTCTTGATTTGGTTCAAATTATGTTTAAACCAATATTCAGAAGAGGTAAGATGTATGTCGAATGACAATACACGAATTCCATCACTTGCAGTGAGTCATGTTAACAGGCTTTGTCACAGAATGGTTGTATGTCAAACGCTTAACACGTACACTTTGAGGTGGATTAAATCATTTTTGTAGCCCATATTCAACACAATTAAGGTGCAAGTAGTTCGCAATTATATGAATTTCATCACTTGTTAAAAGTCTAGACCCTGACTACATTCTATGCAGTGTGCTTATTAATAGATTGCCATTAAACAGATTTCAACACACTTATCATGAATATTTTCGAAACCATTTTCAGCACAAGTCACTTTTTAGTCACTTATTCAGAACACCTAGGCTGCATATCGAGCGCATATATGTTTAGAGTCCTTTATCAACACCATAACACAATATCATGTCGAGAATCAGAAAAGATCATATTAAGTTGGCTGAAGTCATAATTCTTGATCATTTTCTGCAGATATACAGTAGTTCGATCGTCAATAGATGAATTTCTCCATTTGGCGCAATCCTCATTACGAAATCGAAGGGTCGAACTTCAGTATTCTTTCATAACGGGTTGTCGCAAGTCACTTTTGAAAACATACTCCTAATTGATAACATCATTGTCACCGTCTATCAACTGTCGTACATTTGTGGCAAGAGACATTTACATAAATGGATAGAATGCGAAAATACATTACAAACTTTATACAAATATTTCCAATTTTTGCCGCTAGGTTCTGTGGCGTCTTTGCAGACGTAGAGGCACCTGGCGACGAGAGTGGGAAAAACTAAGAACTTGCCCAGGATGCAGTGTATTACATCCATAACGGTCTCTGGTCTGTGATATTGATCATTCCTACATGGACTTACAGATACATGCTAATGAATGAACCTAAATGACGGTATCGGATACCCGTATTTCATTAGGTATGGAGTTCATATGCTGAGAAAATAGGCTGTATTTCCAGCGACAATACACGAAAAACTTCGGTTCGTCGAACTCACGTACGGAGGCTGTTTTGATTACCGATGAGTTGCATGACAAGCTCATCTCTATTTGCGAGTCATGTTTACAATCCCTATTCAATACAGATAGACAGTAAGCCAAGCGTAAACACACAAAGTTCTTGATTTGGCGCAAGTTATGTTTAAACCCGTATTCAGAACAGATAATATGTATGTCGAATGCGAATACACGAATTTCATCACTTGCAGTGAGTCATGTTAACAGACTTTGACACAGAATGACTGTATGTCAAGCGTGTAACACGTACTTTTATAGGTGAATTAAAACATGTTTGTAGCCCACGTTCTGCATAGTTAAGGTGCAAGTTGTTCGTAATTATACGAAATTCATCACTTGTCAAAGTCTTGATTCTGACAATATTCTATCCAGTTAAATGGTAGAAAATTTTCGTTAAACAGATTTCAACAATTTTAGCGCGAAAAGTTTCGAAACCACTTTCAGCACAGAATAGCTGTAGTTGGTGCAAGTCGAGTTTTAGTCACTTATTCATGGCTGCATGTCGAGCGCATATGTGTTTAGAGTCATTTATCAACACAATAAAGCTTCATTACGAGCGTCAGAAAGTTTGGCTTTAGACTAAATCTCAATCATTTTATGCAAAGTTTGCCTGTAGTTGGAACGCCAATACACGAATTTCAGTTGGCGCAATTCATATTACGAGATCAATCGTAGTTTAGATAATCTGTACGTCGAAAATAAAAATATATTTATCGCAAGACATGTGCAAAAGTATTCCTAACATAACGTCAGTCATCGTCGATTCCTTGTCGTAGATTTGAGGCATGAAACGTGGACATAAATGGCGAGGAAGCGGTCATTTCTGCAAAATTACATGACAAAATTTCGACAAATAGTTTCACTTTTTGCCGCTAGGTTCACTGGAGTCTTTGCAGAAGTAGAGGCACCTGGCGGCGAAAGTAGGAACCACTAAGAACTTGCCCAGTAACCAGAGAACCAGATCCGTAACGGTCTCCTGTATGGGCTATTGTTCATGCCTAACTGACCTTAGAGCTATATACTAATGAATGAAACTAAATGACGGACCCGTATACATGTATTTCATTACTTAGCGCGAGACGTGTATCGAGCTCATATACTGGACAAATAGGCTGTATTCAGAGCGTTAATACACGAAAAACTTCAGTTGGCCGAAATCATGTGTGGATCCAGTTTTGATAAACAAAGAATTGCATTTCAAGCAGTAAGACAATTATTTCATCTTCATTCGCGAGTAATGATTCCAGACCATGTTCAATTCACATAGACAGTCAGCCAAACGAAACACACCTGATATATTGATGTAGCTCAAGTTATGTTTAAACCCATATTCAGAAGAATTAAGATGTATGTCGAATGACAATACACGAATTTCATCACTTGCAGTGAGTCATGGTAACACGCTTTGACACAGAATGGTTGTATGTCAAACGCTTAACACGTACTCTTTGAGGTGGATTAAATAATTTATGTAGCCCATATTCAGCACAGTTAAGGTGCAAGTAGTTCGCAATTATATGAATTTCATCACTTGTTAAAAGTATAGGCCCCGTCTGTATGCTTGCAGTGTGCTTGTTAATAGATTACCATTAAACGGATTTCAACACATTTATCATGAATAGTTTCGAGACCAATTTCAGCACAAGTCATTTTTAGTCACTTATTCAGAACACCTAGGCTGCATATCGAGTGCATATATGTTTAGAGTCCTTTATCAACACCATAAAACTTCATGTCGAGATTCAGAAAAGATCATTTTAAATTGGCTGAAGTTATATTTCTGGATCATTTTCTGCAGATACACAGTAGTTCGATCGTCAATTCATGAATTTCTCCAGTTGGCGCAATCCACATTACGAAATCAAATGGTCGAACTTCAATACTCTTTCATAACGGGTTGTCGCAAGTCTTTTTTTTGAAAACATACTCCTAACTGATAACGTCATTGTCACCGTGTATGACTTGTCGTACATTTGTGGCACGAGACAATTACATAAATGGCGAGGAAGCGGTCATTTCTGCATAATTACATGAAAAAACTTTCGACAAATAGTTCCAATTTTTGCCGCTAGGTTCTCTGGCGTCATTGCAGATGTATAAGCTCCTGGCGACGAGTGTGGTAATCACTAAGAAATTGCCCAGGATGCAGTGTACGGTCTCTGGTCTGCGATATTGTTCATGCCTAACTGGACTTACAGATACATACTAATGAATGAACCAAAATGACGTTCCTGGATACCTGTATTTCATTAGGTATGGAGTTCATATGCTGAGAAAATAGGCTGTATTTCCAGCGTCAATAAACGAAAACCTTCGTTTGACCGAATTCATGTACCGACGCTGTTTTGATTACCGATGAGTTGCATAACAACCTCATCTCTATTTGCGAGTCATGTTTACAATCCATATTCAATTCAGATAGACAGTCAGCCAATCGCAAACACAATTTTTTTGATATGGCGCAAGTTATGTTTAAACCCATATTCAGAACAGATAAGATGTATGTCGAATGCCAATACACGAACTTCATCACTTGCAGTGAGTCATGTTAACAGGCTTTATCACAGAATGACTGTATGTCAAGCGTGTATCACGTACTTTTATAGGTGAATTAAATCATGATGGTAGCCCATATTCAGCACAGTTAAGGTGCAAGTTGTTCGTAATTATACGAAATTCATCACTTGCCAAAGTCATGATCCTGACAAATTTCTATGCAGTTAAATGGTAGAAAGTTGCCGATAAACAGATTTCAACACTTTTAGCGCGAAAAGTTTCTAAAACATTTTCAGTACAGAATAGCTGTATTTGGTGCAAGTCGAGTTTTAGTCACTTATTCATGGCTGCATGTCGAGCGCATATATGTTTAGAGTCATTTATCAACACAATAAAGCTTCATTACGAGCGTTAGAATGTTTGGCTCTAGTCTAATTCTCAATCATTTTATGCAAAGTTTGCCTGTAGTTGGAACGCCAATACACGAATTTGTTCAGTTGGCGCAATTCATATTACGAGAACAATCGTATTTTAGATAATCTTTACGTCGAACATCAAAAGACATTTATCGCAAGACATGCTGTGAAAAAGTGTTCCTAACAACGTTAAAATCATCGTCGATCCCTTGTCGCAGATTTGAGGCAAGAAATGTGGACATAAATGGCGAGGAAGCGGTCATTTCTGCAAAATTACATGACAAACTTTCGACAAATTGTTCCACTTTTCGCCGCTAGGTTCCCTGGCGTCTTTGCAGAAGTAGAGGCACCTGGCGACGAAAGTGGGAACCACTAAAATCTTGCCCAGGAACTAGAGTACCAGATCCGTAACGGTCTCCTGTATTGGCTATTGTTCATGCCTAACTGAACTTAGAGCTATATACTAATGAATGAAACTAAAAGACGGTCCCGTATACATTTATTTCATTACTTAGCGCGAGACGTGTATCGAACACATATACTGAAAAAATAGGCTGTATTAAGAGCGTTAATACAAAAAAAAATTCAGCTGGCCGAAATCATGTACGGATCCCGTTTTGATTAACGATGAATTGCATGTCAAGCTGTAAGACAATTATTTCATCTCCATTCGCGAGTCATGATTCCAGTAAAAGTTCAATGCAGATAGGCAGTAAAGCAAACGAAACACAACTAATTTCTTGGTTTGGCTCAAGTTATGTTTAAACCCATTTTTAGAAGAGGTAAGTTGTATGTCGAATGACAATACACGAATTTCATAACTTGCAGTGAGCCATGTTAACAGGCTTTGTCACAGAATGGTTGTATGTCAAACGCTTAACACGTACACTTTTAGGTGGATTAAATCATTTTTGTAGCCCATATTCAACACAATTAAGGTGCAAGTAGTTCGCAATTATAGGAATTTCATCACTTGTTTCATGACTATATTCTATGCAGTGTGCGTGATAAGAGATTGCCATTAAACAGTTTACAACACATTTTTCATGAATAGTTTCGAGACCATTTTAATCAGAAGTCACTTTTTAGTCACTTATTCAGAACACCTAGGCTGCATATCGTGCGCATATATGTTTACAGTCCTTTATCAACACCATAAAACCTCATGTCGAGAATCAGAAAAGATCATATTAAGTTGGCTGAAGTTATAATTCTCGATCATTTTCTGCAGATATACAGTAATTCGATCGTCATTAGATTAATTTCTCCAGTTGGCGCATTCCACATTTCGAAATCAAAGGCTCGAACATCAGTACTCTTTCATAACCGGTTGCCGCAAGGCATTTTTGAAAACATACTCCTAACTGATGACTTCTTTGTCACCATCTATCAACTGTCGTACATTTGTGGCAAGAGACATTTACATAAATGGCGAGAAAGCGGTCATTAATGCAAAATTACATGACAAAATTTCGACAAATATTTCCAATTTATGCAGCTAGCTTCTCTGACGCCTTTGCATACGTAGAGGCACCTGGCGACGATGGTGGTAAACACTAAGAAATTGCCCAGGATGCAGTTTACTAACGGTCTCTGGTCTACGATATTGTTCATGCCTAACTGGACTTACAGATACATACTAATGAATGAACCTACATGAAGGTATCTCGGATACCCGTATTTCATTAGGTATGGAGTTCATATGCTGAGAAAATAGGCAGTATTTCCAGCGTCAATACACGAAAACCTTCGGTAGGTCGAACTCACGTACGGAGGCTGTTTTGATTACCGATGAGTTGCATGAAAAGCTCATCTCAATTTGCGAGTCAAGTTTACATTCCATATTCAATACAGATAGACAGTAAGCCAAGAGTTAACACACAAATTTCTTGATTTGGCGCAAGTTATGTTTAAACCCGTATTCAGAACAGATAATATGTATGTCGAATGCCAATACACGAATTTCATCACTTGCAGTGAGTCATGTTAACAGGCTTTGACACAGAATGACTGTATGTCAAGCGTGTAACACGTACTTTTATAGGTGAATTAAATCATGTTTGTAGCACACTTTCAGCATAGTTAAGGTGCAAGTTGTTCGTAATTATACGAAATTCATCACTTGTCAAAGTCTTGATCCTGACAATTTTCTATGCAGTTAAATTGTAGAAAGTTGCCGTTACGACACTTTTAGCGTGAAAAGTTTCGAAACCACTTTCAGCACAGAATAGTTGTAATTGGTGCAAGTCGAGTTTTAGTCACTTATTCATGGCTGCATGCCGAGCGCATATGTGTTTAGAGTCATTTATCAACAAAATATATCTTCATTACAAGCGTCAGAAAGTTTGGCTTTAGTCTAATTCTCAATCATTTTATGCAAAGTAAGACTGTAGTTGGAACGTCAATACACGAATTTGTTCAGTTGGCGCAATTCATATTACGAGATCAATCGTAGTTTAGATAATCTGTACGTCGAACATCAAAAGACTTTTATCGCAAGACATGTTGTGCAAAATTATTCTTAACATAACGTCAATGTCATCGTCGATTCCTTGTCGTAGCTTTAAGGCAAGAAACATTGACATAAATGACGAGGAAGCGGTCATTTCTGCAAAATTACATGAAAAAATTTGACAAATAATTTCACTTTTTCCGCTAGGTTCTCTGGCGTCTTTGCAGAAGTAGAGGCACCTGGCGACGAAAGTAGGAACCACTAACAACTTGCCCACTAACCTGATTACCAGATCCGTAACGGTCTCCTGTATGGGCTATTATTCATGCCTAACTGACCTTAGAACTATATATTAATGAATGATACTAAATGACGGACACGTATACATGTATTTCATTACTTAGCGCGAGACGTGTATGGAGCTCCCATACTGAACAAATTGGCTGTACGCAGAGCGTTAATACACAAAAAAATTCAGTTCGCCGAAATCACTACGGATCTAGTTGTGATTAACGATGAATTGCATGTCAAGCTGTAAGACAATTATTTCATCTCTGTTCGCGAGTCATGATTCCAGTCCATGTTCAATACGGGTAGACAGTAAGACAAACATAACACACCTAATTTCTAGATTTTCCTCAAGTTATGTTTAAACCCATATTCAGAAGAGGTAAGATGTATGTCGAATGACAATACACGAATTTCATCACTTGAAGTGAGTCATGTTAACAGGCTTTGTTACAGAATGGATGTATGTCAAACGCTTAATACGTACTCTTTGAGGTGGATTAACTAATTTTTGTAGCCCATACTCAAAGCAGTTAAGGTGCAAGTAGTTGGAAATTATATGAATTTCATCACTTGTTAAAAGTATAGACCCTGTCTATATGCTATGCAGTGTGTTTGTTAATAGATTGCCATTAAACGGATTTCAACCCATTTATCATGAATAGGTTCGATACCATTTTCAGCACAAGTCATTTTTAGTCACTTATTCAGAACTCCTAGACTGCATATCGAGTGCATATATGTTTAGAGTCCTTTATCAACACTATAAAACTTCATGTCGAGATTCAGATAAGATCAAATTAAGTTGGCTGAAAACATAATTCTTGATTATTTTCTGCAGATATACAGTATTTCGTTCGTCAATACATGAATTTCTCCAGTTGGCGCAATCCACGTTCCTAAATCAAAGGGTCGAACTTCAATGCTCTTTCATAATGGGTTGTCGCAAGTCTTTTTTTGAAAACATACTCCTAACTGACAACTTCATTGTCACCGTCTATCACTTGTACATTTGTGGCAAGAGACATTTACATAAATGGCGAGAAAGCGGTCATTTCTGCATAATTACATGACAAACTTTCGACAAATAGTTCCAATTTTTGCCGCTAGGTTCTCTGGCGCCTTTGCAGACGCAGAGGCTCCTTGCGACGAGAGTGGTAAACACTAATAAGTTGCCCAGGATATAGTGCACTAGATCCATAACGGTCTCTATTCTGCGATATTGTTCATGCCTATCTGGACTTACAGATACGTACTAATGAATGAACCTAAATGACTGTCTCGGATACCCGTATTTCTTTAGGTATGGAGTTCATATGCTGAGAAAATAGGCTGTATTTCCAGCGTCAATACACGAAAACCTTCGGTAGGTCGAACTCACGTACGGAGGCTGTTTTGATTACAGATGAGTTGCATGACAAGCTCATCTCTATTTGCGAGGCTTGTTTACAATCCATATTCAATACAGATAGACAGTAAGCAAAGCGCTAACACACAAATTCCTTTATTTGGCGCAAGTTATGTTTAAACCCATATTCAGAACAGATAAGATGTATGTCGAATGCCAATACACGACTTTCGTTACTTGCAGAGAGTCATGTTAACAGGCTTTTTCACAGAATGACTTTATGACAAGCGCGTAGCACGTACTTTTATAGGTGTATTAAATCATGCTTGTAGCCCATATTCAGCACAGTAAAGGTGCAAGTTGTTCGTAATTATACGAAATTCATCACTTGTCAAAGTCTTAATCCTGACAATTTTCTATGCAGTTAAATTGTAGAAAGTTGCCGTTAAGCAGATTTCAACACTTTTAGCGCGAAATGTTTCGAAAACATTTTCAGCACAGAATTGCTTTAGTTGGTGAAGTCGTGTTTTAGTCACTTATTCATGGCTGCATATCGAGTGCATATGTGTTTAGAGTCATTTATCAACAAAATAAACCTGGATGTCGAGAGTCAGATTGTGTGGCTCTAGTCTAATTCTCAATCATTTTATGCAAAGTTAGACTGTAGTTGGAACGCCAATACACGAATTAGTTCAGTTGGCGCAATTCATATTACGAGATCAATCGTTATTTTAGATAATCTGTAGTCGAATATTTAAATACATTTATCGCAAAATATGTGAAAACGTATTCCTAACAAAACGTCAATGTCATCGTCGATCACTTATCGTAGATTTGTGGCCAGAAACCTGGACATAAATGGCGAGGAAGCGGTCATTTCTGCAAAATTACATGACAAACTTTCGACAAATAGTTCCACCTTTTGCCGCTAGGTTCTCTGGCGTCTTTGCAGAAGTAGAGGCACCTGACGATGAAAGTGGGAAACACTAACCCAGTAACCAGAGTACCAGATCCGTAACGGTCTCCTGTATGGGCTTTTGTTCATGCGTAACTGACCTTTAGAGCTATATCCTACTGAATGAAACTAAATGACGTTCCCATATACATGTATTTCATTACTTAGCGCGAGACGCATATCGAACACATATACTGAACAAATATGCTGGATTCAGAGCGTTAATACACAAAAAACTTCAGTTCGCCGAAATCATGTACGGATCCTCTTTTGATTAACAATGAATTGCATGTCAAGCTCTAAGACAATTCTTTAATCTCCATTCGCGAGTCACGATTCCATACCATGTTCAATACAGATAGTAAGGCAGACGAAAAACACCTAATTTCTTGATTTGTGTCAAGGTATGTTTGAACCCATATTCAGAAGAGGTAAGATGTATGTCGAATGACAATACACGAATTTTGTAACTTGCAGTGAGTTATGTTATCAGGCTTTATCACAGAATGGTTGTATGTCAAACGCTTAACACGTACTCTTTGAGGTGGATTAAATAAATTTTGTAGCCCATATTCAGCACAGTTAAGGTGCAAGTAATTTACTGTTATATGAATATCATCACTTGTTAAAAGTCTAGACACTGTCTATATTCTATGCAGTGTGCTTTTTAATAGACTGCCATTAAACGGATTTCAACACACTTATCATGAATACTTTCGAAACCATTTTCAGCACAAGTCATTTTTTAGTCACTTATTCAAAACACCTAGGCTGCATATCGAGTGCATATATGTTTAGAGTCCTTTATCAACACCATAAAACTTCATGTCGAGATTCAGAAAAGATCACATTATGTTGGCTGAAATCATAATTCTCGATCATTTTCTGCAGTTATACAGTAGTTCGATGGTCAATAAATGAATTTCTCCAGTTGGCGCAATTCACTTTACGAAATCAAAGGGTCGAACTTAAGTACTCTTTCATAACGGGTTGTCGCAAGTCTCTTTTTTCGAAAACATACTCCTAACTGATAACTTTTTTTGTCACCGTCTATCACTTGTCGTACACTTGTGGCAAGAAACTTTTACATAATCAGCGAGAAAGCGGTCATTTCTGCAAAATTACATGACAAACTTTCGACAAATAGTTCCAACTTTTGCAGCTAGGTTCTCTGGCGTCTTTGCAGACGTAGAGGCACCTGGCGACGAGAGTGGTAAACACTAATAAATTGCCCGGAATATAGTGTACTAGATCCATAACGGTCTCTGTTTTGTGATATTGTTAATGCCCAACTGGATTTACAAATAAATACTAACGAATGAACCTAAATGACGGTCCCGTATAGCCATGTTTCATTAGGTATGGAGTTCATATGCTGAGAATATAGGGTGTATTTCCAGCGTCAATACACGAAAAACTTCGATTGGCCGAACTCACGTACGGAGGCTGTTTTGATTACCGATATGATACATGACAAGCCCATCTCTATCTGCGAGTCTTGTTTACAATCCATATTCAATACAGATAGACAGTAAGTCAAGAGTAAACACACAAATTTCTTGATTTGGCGCAAGTTATGTTAGAAACCCATATTCAGAACAGATAAGATGTATGTCAAATGCGAATACACGAATTTCATCACTTGCAGTGAGTCATTTTAACAGGCTTAGTCACAGAATGACTTTATGTCAAGCGCTTAACTCGTACTTTTATAGGTGTATTAAATCATGCTTGTAGCCAATGTTCAGGACAGTTAAGGTGCAAGTTGTTCGTAATTATACGAAATTCATCTCTTGTCAAAGTCTTGATCCTGAAAATTTTCTATGCAGTTAAACTGTTAAAGTTGCCGTTAAACAGATTTCAAAACTTTTAGCGCGAAAAGTTTCGAAACCATTTGCAGCACAGAATAGCTTTAGTTGGTGGAAGTCGTGTTTTAGTCACTTATTCATGGCTGCATGTCGAGCGCATATATTATTAGTCATTTATGAACACAATAAAGCTGGATGTTGAGCGTCAGATTGGCTCTAGTCTAATTCTCAATCATTTTATGCAAAGTTAGACTGAAGTTGGAACGCCAATACACGAATTTGTTCAGTTGGGGCAATTCATATTTCTGTATCTATCATAGTTAAGATAAACTGTATGTTGGACATCATAAGACATTTACCGTAAGACATGTTGAGAAAACGTATTCCTAACATAACGTCAATGTCATCGTCGATCACTTGTAGTAGATTTCAGGCAAGAAACGTGGACACAAATGGCGAGAAAGCGGTCATTTCTGCAAAATTACGTGACCACTTTCGACAAATAGTTCCAAATTTTGCCGCTAGGTTCTCTGGCGTCTTTGCAGAAGTAGAGGCACCTGTCGATGAAAGTGCGAACCACTAAGAACTTGCCCAGGAACCAGAGTACTAGATCCGTAACGGTCTCCTATATGGGCTATTGTTCATGCCTAATTGACCTTCTAGCTATATACTAATGAATGAAACTAAATGACGGTCCCGTATACATGTATTTCATTACTTAGCACGAGACGTGTATTGAGCTCATACTGAACAAATAGGCTGTATCCAGAGCGTTAATACACAAAAAACTTCTTTTGGCCGAAATCATGTACGGATCCAGTTTTGATTAACGATGAATTGCATGTCATGGTGTAAGAGAATTATTTCATCTCCATTCGCGAGTCATTATTCCAGTCCATGTTCAATACGGATAGACAGTAAGCCAAACGAACCACACCTAATTTCTTGATTTGGCTCAAGTTATGTTTATACCCATATTCAGAAGAGGTAAGATGTATGTTGAATGACAATACACGAATTTCATCACTTGTAGTGAGTCATGTTAACAGGCATTGTCACATAATGGTTGTATGTCAAACGCTTAACACGTACTCTTTGAGGTGGATTAAATCATTTTTGTAGCCCATATTCAACACAGTTAAGGGGCAAGGTGTTCGCAATTATATGAATTTCATCACTTGTTAAAAGTCTAGACCCTCTCTATATGGTTTGCAGTGTGCTTGTTAATAGATTGCCATTAAACGCATTTCAACACATTTATCATGAATAGTTTCGAGACCATTTTCAGCAAAAGTCATTTTTTATTCACTTATCAGAACACCTAGGCTGCATATCGAGTGCATATATGTTTAGAGTCCTTTATCAACACCATAAAACTTCATGTCGAGATTCAGAAAAGATCATATTAAGTTGGCTGAAGTCATAATTCTCGATAATTTTCTGCAGATATACAATAGTTCGATCGTCAATACACGAATTTCTCCAGTTGGCGCAATCCACATTACGAAATCTAATGGTCGAACTTCAGTACTCTTTCATAACGGGTGGTCTCAAGTCTTTTTTTCAAAAACATACTCTTAACTGATAACTTCAATGTCACCGTCTATCACTTGTCGTACATTTGTGGCAAGAGACTTTTACATTCATGGCGAGAAAGAGGTCATTTCTGCATAATTCCATGACAAACTTTCGACAAATAGTTCCAATTTTTGCCGCTAGTTTCTCTGGCGTTTTTGCAGATGTAGAGGCACCTGGCGACGAGAGTGGTAAACAATAAGAAATTGCCCAGAATGCAGTGTACTAGATCCATAACGGTCTCTGGCAGCCCCCAGAAACTGGGATAGGCGGAGTGGGAAACAAAAGAGTGACATCTAAACGCGATCACCGGTACCAGCGACTGGCTGGAGAGGCATGTATTTCCTGCCGATGACAACAGGTGTCAGCAACGTCGCCAGCCCCAGCTTTGGGCCGGAACCAATCATAGGACGGCTACTTCAAATTGTACTGAACACGCTTGTACTAGAGAGTAGCTGGTGGATTTGTGGTAGGTGTGTTTTTTTAGATTTATCGTGAGACATCCGTCTAGTTGTGTGGCGTAAGTTTAATTTCTGTTGTGGAACTTCAATGTCTTATATATGTGTTACGTAAACTACAGCGTTTTCTTCTTACGGATTTCATTTTATATATATGCATGCGTGGTGTGTTTAATGCAACTTAGAAAGGCACAACGCGGCGTGGGTGTGTGATGATGTTACTGTATTCTTCATTTCGTTGTGGAAGTTAAAGTTTCTTTTATATTTGTTTAACGTAACGTAACGTATTGTTGTATCATTTTATACGCAAATGTTGTATATTTCGTATGTATGTTAACTATTGCAGTTGGCAATGGACGCCAGATATAGAAATTGTTACGCCTTGGGATGCACTGCGCGGCACAGGGAAGGAGGAGGGAAACTTTTTAGGTTTCCAAGGAATGCAGTGCGGTATGTTCATAAAATTACAGAATAGATGTATGACCACCTATTCATGTGCTATACAACCCATTTCAAGAGCCAGAGTTCATAAACTTCCACATACTGATTCGTGTGATCACTGAATATAATATCTTGCATTACAATAATAGTTGCCATTTTTTGCATTGTACAGTTTTCGAATATGACAAATTCAGAACTCGATTTTCAATGAAACATGTATCAAGCACATTAAGTGTTCATTATGGAGGACTGCACATGCATGAACGGTGTTTTATGTTGTTATGATTTTAATATAATCATTTTTTATTTACAGTGCCAAAGAGTGGGCCCAGAATGTTGGAAGACTATGTACAATGGAGGAAGCTGGGTCCCTTCAAAAATTTTTCACATATTCAGTTGAAGAGAAAATTACAGCTGCCATCAAGACCACTGTTGATTTTGGATGGATTCAGTCTTCTGGTTGTTCGCTTCACCACCAAGAAATAGTTGATGGTATTGCACGGAGTGTTACTAGAATATCTATTCCTTGGTGGTGCAAGCGAAGAAACAAGTTGCTGATGAAGGGAAGCAGGCAGAGGGCTACAATGAGGAAGATGAAAATTTTATCACACACGTAAGTTGGTTGTAAAGTAATGCCCCTTTTTTTTCATGTGTAACATACTTCTTCAGGATGCATGGTTGACTCGTGCATCTCATTATATCGGATTTGTATACTGAACCTGTGCATATCAGTTCTGTATATATGTGAATATCTTATTTGTGTTATATACCTGTGCCATCTTTTGTGACACAAAGTAATGTTTGTTTATAGCAAGTGTATTTGAAATTGATTTGTGTGATGAACCTGTGATGACTCCGTGAAATGTTATTGACCTACTCTGAGTTGAAGTGCCTTGCACTGTGTAGTTTGCAGACAAATGTACTGCCTCCGTGGCTGTTAAGCAGTACTCTGCATAGTATTCCCTTGCATCACAAAATATAGGAATGATTAGTGACATTCTGACAGTGTGTTGATTTCTGACAAGCCTCCCTGTCATTAGCATTGAAATGATACTTCAAAGCACATTACATTTACTGTGTTGATGAATTGTTTAATGTTCAAAGCAGTGACAGATGTGTATGGTTATATGTACATTTACAAATATGAATACAAATGCCTGGCATCAAAAGAAATTGATGTTAAAAATTTGCCTGTCCTACCTCCAATTACTCATTATGAATATCAGTTTTATTTCCATGATATGTATTTCTCACTGTCAAATATGTTTCAGTAAGGGGTTTTTCAGTTGCTGTTAGTGAAATCTTTTTTCACATGGGCACACATTTACCACATTTACTTTGCATCAAAATGTGCCTGTCAATAAACGACATAAGTTTGGTCATGAATACAGTATACCACGAAGGGTTGACATAGTACTCGGCTTAATATGTTCCATACTAGAGAATATTAGAAAATATTTAAATATGTAAAAAATCAACAAATGCATATGTATGAAATATGTTCCAACACGAGTTATTAATTATCAACATGTATCGATCACTTTTGTCATCACCGTCAGGGTAGCATTAAAAGAGTAATAAGAAAGGGTTGAAATACCCAATGTTTGATACATTTATTATAACTTTTGGTGGTTCCCGATATTTCATGTCGCAGATTATTGTATTCTTTGTACTCTTGTAAATCTACCCCGATGATCGCAAAAGGGATGGACACGTGTTGGTAATTAATAACGTGATGAAACATATTTCATACATGTACAATTGTTGATTTCATTACATAAGTGAAAATAGTAGCTGGCTGCAATACCGATCGATCTACCGCTACTTTCGATGCAAGAATTAGTACAAGTGTTTGGTGCAAGGGTCGCACTGTCGCGTCATAGTTGTCTTAGTACTGGTGATCGCGAATAGATGGGAGTAAAATCTTTGTTGGCCACCCTATATCAGTGAGTTTCAGATCTTGTCATATATCATCTGTGGTAAGGATCATGTTAAGGTGCTCAAAGTAGACTGTATTTAGTTCAAATCTCCGGATTGTGGGTACACTTGAATAATATAAACAAATACAGCCTTTCCAGCTACATTGCTGCCTACTGCTCGGTCACTATATTAGACTACTGCACAAGGCTTCTACTGTTACATTCAACAACTCGCACAGTGCTAGCGTGGTAAACGCTGGGCGATGACTCATCAAAACAAAAAGAAAGAGAAGGAAAACACCTTCCTCTACACACTGCTATGCAAAATTAAATCTTGAACACCTGTAAAGGGTTAATTTATCTAAGAACAAACAGCGAATTGTGCCACTTACAGCATAAACTGATTGGTTATTATAACCGAGATGAAAAGTGTTTACAGCGCGGTACGGACTGGATCTTTAAATAAAGGGGTCTGCGCTTCGTCTGTAAAGGGTTAATTTATCTGAGAACAAACAGCGACTTGTGCCACTTACAGCATAAACTGAATGGTTTTTATAACCGAGATGAAAAGTGTTTAGAGCGCGGTACGGACTGGGTCTTTAAATAAAGCAGTCTGCGCTTCGTCTTTAAAGGGTTAATTTATCTGAGAACAAACAGCGACTTGTGCCACTTACAGCATAAACTGATTGGTTTTTATAACCGAGATGAAAAGTGTTTA